>Ga0100396_1001249_pt1 | contig 16392 bp, 13 predicted proteins | sample CryGeymeta201520_FD_81551 | JGI IMG/M metagenome (GOLD analysis project Ga0100396, IMG submission 81551) | Groundwater microbial communities from Crystal Geyser aquifers in Utah, USA - Crystal Geyser metaG 2015-20 | ecosystem: Environmental > Aquatic > Deep subsurface > Groundwater | place: USA... | reverse complement strand
GGAAACGATTTCTCCGATATTTGAATATCCGACACTTTCTTCTGTTTAAATCGTACTATGTAGTATGGAAACTTTAATTGTAATATTAATTATATATTTTATTATTACGTTTAAATCGTACTATGTAGTATGGAAACTCGACCCGCCTGTATCGGAAAATATAAACGATATGTGTTTAAATCGTACTATGTAGTATGGAAACTCTCTTTCATCCGCTTTTCGTCTTTCTTCCTGCTTTGTTTAAATCGTACTATGTAGTATGGAAACTAAATGCCGGGGGAATTCAATACTTCCACGAGCAACGTTTAAATCGTACTATGTAGTATGGAAACTTGAGCTTCTGTTTGGTAGAAACCTTTCGAGATGATAGTTTAAATCGTACTATGTAGTATGGAAACTCCTTTGACCGAAAAAAGAAGTACTGTTGTGAGATTGTTTAAATCGTACTATGTAGTATGGAAACAAAAAATGGAATACCTCATCGGTGAGGGCACCCCAATGTTTAAATCGTACTATGTAGTATGGAAACCACGGTGGGGCGAAAATGCTCGTGGGGAAATAATGGAGTTTAAATCGTACTATGTAGTATGGAAACTTCGTCAGGTTCTACACAGGCCAGGCATGCATATAGTTTAAATCGTACTATGTAGTATGGAAACTAGAGGGAGAACATAGCAACTCCCTCCGGATATATATGTTTAAATCGTACTATGTAGTATGGAAACAGAAATCAGTCGGGAGAGGCGTTGCGACATTGTATACGTTTAAATCGTACTATGTAGTATGGAAACGTCGAGGTCAGGTGGGAGGGTATCTTCCTCACCCGCTTGTTTAAATCGTACTATGTAGTATGGAAACGAACATAATTCAATATATTGCCGGGGCTCGTGTAGGGTTTAAATCGTACTATGTAGTATGGAAACCGCTACGGCGGATATTTGAAATTCTGGGGCTTCTCCGTTTAAATCGTACTATGTAGTATGGAAACCATATATTATGAGCCCTGTAATCGCCGATGATATTGGTTTAAATCGTACTATGTAGTATGGAAACCCGAAAAAAACGATATCTCAACTATCAGCCAAATGGAGTTTAAATCGTACTATGTAGTATGGAAACGAGTGTATGGTCGTGTCTCACTGGGTGGTCGGAGCCGTTTAAATCGTACTATGTAGTATGGAAACTTTCTTGCAGGCTTTGTTTCGGATTTGCGGCAATTGAGGTTTAAATCGTACTATGTAGTATGGAAACTGTAATTTGGACTTAAGTTGCTTATACTTTTCGATGGTTTAAATCGTACTATGTAGTATGGAAACTTCAAAGCACCACGTGTGATGAGGAGAATTTTTTTAGGTTTAAATCGTACTATGTAGTATGGAAACGGGAAGCTGGGTCGTAATCGGAAAGAGTGTAACCATAGTTTAAATCGTACTATGTAGTATGGAAACTTATTGGTACATTCACAAACACAACCTGTGCGAACGTTTAAATCGTACTATGTAGTATGGAAACCAGCCGGATAGATGATGTGCCCCCGCTCGAAACGAAGTTTAAATCGTACTATGTAGTATGGAAACTTTTTTTCGCATGTCGCTCTTGTTCTTCGTTCGTTTGTTTAAATCGTACTATGTAGTATGGAAACTTGACTGCCCCCGCCACAATTCCCACTGCGTAGGGATTGTTTAAATCGTACTATGTAGTATGGAAACGTCTGCAAAAAATGATACCGGGGTAATGACAGTGTCGGTTTAAATCGTACTATGTAGTATGGAAACTCCAACAATATCTCCTTCCAAATGTCATTTTGTGCTGTTTAAATCGTACTATGTAGTATGGAAACAACCAGGAAAAACCTGGGTATATAGAAATCTAAATAGTTTAAATCGTACTATGTAGTATGGAAACTTTTTTAAAAAGATGAAAATAACAATTCGTGAACATTGTTTAAATCGTACTATGTAGTATGGAAACGAAATAATATAAATAACTTAATCTCTTAAATATAATGTTTAAATCGTACTATGTAGTATGGAAACCCAAAAAAAGTAACCAAAAAAAGTAAAAGTATTGCGAATGTTTAAATCGTACTATGTAGTATGGAAACTAATATAATATAATATAATATATAATACTAAAAATAAGTTTAAATCGTACTATGTAGTATGGAAACAAAAAAGGATATGAGTTTGAGGGTGTTGACATCTCGGTTTAAATCGTACTATGTAGTATGGAAACTATATAATATGTAAAATATATGAAATATAAATTAAGGTTTAAATCGTACTATGTAGTATGGAAACTTGAACTCCGCCACACCGGCCAGGCACGCCCATGGAGTGTTTAAATCGTACTATGTAGTATGGAAACCTTCTTCCCCATAATCTTTCCCCAAAAGAAAAAGATAGTTTAAATCGTACTATGTAGTATGGAAACTTGACCCGCCGGAAGCGGAAAAAAAGGAAGAACTATAGTTTAAATCGTACTATGTAGTATGGAAACCCTGCGACATTGTATACGCCTTTCCTTTGACCGAGAAGTTTAAATCGTACTATGTAGTATGGAAACTCTCGAAGAGGCCCCTGAATTTCAAATATCCGCAGGGTTTAAATCGTACTATGTAGTATGGAAACGTAATATCTTAATAATAATAAAGTAAATGTTTAATTTGTTTAAATCGTACTATGTAGTATGGAAACAAAATATACCTTCGCAGACAGATATAATTTCAAAAGGTGTTTAAATCGTACTATGTAGTATGGAAACATATAAATACTTTAACAAACAATTAAACTATAATTAGTTTAAATCGTACTATGTAGTATGGAAACTAGCCCGGGTTCAACACTTTGTGGCTTTTCGGGCCAGTTTAAATCGTACTATGTAGTATGGAAACTAACACCCCGAGAAAAAATCATACTCAATGCAAAAAGTTTAAATCGTACTATGTAGTATGGAAACTGTTTTTTTTTTTTGTGTTTAAAATTTTATTTTCAAGTTTAAATCGTACTATGTAGTATGGAAACTCGTTTTCAAGGTTGTAAAATATTCGTCATAATCCTGTTTAAATCGTACTATGTAGTATGGAAACCTGGTCAGGAACGGAATTACTTCTTGATTTGCGATCAGTTTAAATCGTACTATGTAGTATGGAAACCTCCTTATTTAGTTATAGCCTTAATTATATATCTCAGTTTAAATCGTACTATGTAGTATGGAAACTTTGATGCCGTGCCCGATTGTTTTTTCACCTTCCCAGTTTAAATCGTACTATGTAGTATGGAAACTCATCACACGCGGTGCTTCAAATATAGCTACCGCTGGTTTAAATCGTACTATGTAGTATGGAAACTTTTGGCCCCAACAGCGATGGAAAGAACAACACAGAGTTTAAATCGTACTATGTAGTATGGAAACGTGACGACATCAAAAAAGATTTTGCGCCGGGGGATGTTGTTTAAATCGTACTATGTAGTATGGAAACTCGTAATTGGTGTCGGCTTTCTGCCGAAAAAAACAAGTTTAAATCGTACTATGTAGTATGGAAACATCGCTACAGGGGTGAAGCGATGGCTGACGCACGACTGTTTAAATCGTACTATGTAGTATGGAAACGAAAATATTCTCTTTACATAGCCCTTTGGGAAGGCGAAGTTTAAATCGTACTATGTAGTATGGAAACTTTTTTTTCCCGCTATTGCGTTTTTGACCATACCCGGTTTAAATCGTACTATGTAGTATGGAAACCACAATCCTTCCATGGTTGTTCCGTCGTAGGCTTTTGTTTAAATCGTACTATGTAGTATGGAAACGCCGCACGAAAGCGAACGAAATGACAGAAGGACGGGCAGTTTAAATCGTACTATGTAGTATGGAAACTATACTATCCCTGCAGGAAATGGTTCGGAAGAAAAAGGTTTAAATCGTACTATGTAGTATGGAAACTATTTTTTTTCACCTATTTCTATGGTTTTTTCGGGTTTAAATCGTACTATGTAGTATGGAAACAAAAAGACAGTCAAAATACGAAAGATGAATACTGAAGTTTAAATCGTACTATGTAGTATGGAAACTGACACCCCCTGCTATTCCCACAAAATATGGATTTTTGGTTTAAATCGTACTATGTAGTATGGAAACCGATACCAGGCGGGATAGGCGCTGAGACATTGTGTATGTTTAAATCGTACTATGTAGTATGGAAACTCGCACGAGCGTCAGCCATCGCTTCGCCTTTGTATCGGGTTTAAATCGTACTATGTAGTATGGAAACGCTGCATAAAAAAAAATAGATGACTCTGAATTATAAGTTTAAATCGTACTATGTAGTATGGAAACAAAAAACAGATAAAATCGTTGAATTTGCTTTTGAGGTGTTTAAATCGTACTATGTAGTATGGAAACCGCTTACCGTTTCTCACGCAGAAAACTCAGATTATATCGGTTTAAATCGTACTATGTAGTATGGAAACCATCGAGACCTCGAAGAGAAAATTCTATCGTTTTCTCGGTTTAAATCGTACTATGTAGTATGGAAACTATTTTTCTTATTATTTTATATTTTTATTCGACTGTGTTTAAATCGTACTATGTAGTATGGAAACCCGCGGCTCATGTAGGTATTGAATTCCCCCAGCATTGGTTTAAATCGTACTATGTAGTATGGAAACCGGTGTCCCTTGTATTTATATCGTTTACAATTATATGTTTAAATCGTACTATGTAGTATGGAAACGAGAGGGCTTCGATGCGATCGCAAAGCATATCCCATTGTTTAAATCGTACTATGTAGTATGGAAACAAATTTGAGGCTAGAAAAAAAGAAAGATTCAAAAAATGTTTAAATCGTACTATGTAGTATGGAAACCTTCACAACCACTCCACAAGCACAAAGATATCTGATTGTTTAAATCGTACTATGTAGTATGGAAACCAAAATCTATGCAGTCTTCGAGAATATGTCGGTTGAGGTTTAAATCGTACTATGTAGTATGGAAACAGCACACCTTTGAGATAGGAACCAACTATGTTACGAGAGTTTAAATCGTACTATGTAGTATGGAAACTCGGAGTTGCGGCGGGTGTCATAAAAAACGCACTGTCGGTTTAAATCGTACTATGTAGTATGGAAACGGCCGGGAAATACTATATAAAATAAATCAAATAGGAGTTTAAATCGTACTATGTAGTATGGAAACGGTTCACGGTTGCACCTGTATTCACTCCGAGAATGAGTTTAAATCGTACTATGTAGTATGGAAACTGATAAAAATAAAATAAAACAAGATGAAAAACATAGAGTTTAAATCGTACTATGTAGTATGGAAACTCATTCTCGGAGTGAATACAGGTGCAACCGTGAACCGGTTTAAATCGTACTATGTAGTATGGAAACAAAATTCTCAGATTGAAAAAGCATTCGAAATCGCCGAGTTTAAATCGTACTATGTAGTATGGAAACAAGAACACCGCCAACACTTGCGACCATAATAAAAAAAGTTTAAATCGTACTATGTAGTATGGAAACGAAAAGAAAACCCCCAACTCCGATATGACTTATATCGTTTAAATCGTACTATGTAGTATGGAAACTGGAGCGATACTCCAGGTAATACTTCAACAACTCTGTGTTTAAATCGTACTATGTAGTATGGAAACGATAAGGAAACCTTTGAAGAAATATAAATTTACCTAGTTTAAATCGTACTATGTAGTATGGAAACTCGATGAGAGTGAAATACCTCGAAAGGACAACGAAGAGGTTTAAATCGTACTATGTAGTATGGAAACGTATCGAATATCGGCGGTAGGTAGGTGGCTTGAAAACGTTTAAATCGTACTATGTAGTATGGAAACTCGTCTCCTTCCAAAGTTATATCCTCCTCTGTGTTTGTTTAAATCGTACTATGTAGTATGGAAACTGGTATAACAAAAGAACAAATAAACGATGTTGTAATTGTTTAAATCGTACTATGTAGTATGGAAACGAGAAAAAGTAAGTATTGAATACAAAAAGAAAAAAAGTTTAAATCGTACTATGTAGTATGGAAACAAAGAGTTCGCACATTCAAACTCTTTCAGGCAATAAAGTTTAAATCGTACTATGTAGTATGGAAACGTATATGTAGTACTATCTGACGGAAGCACTAGACTTGTTTAAATCGTACTATGTAGTATGGAAACCTCAATCACCCCCCAATCTGTATTTGATACTATTTTGTTTAAATCGTACTATGTAGTATGGAAACTAGTATTCTATTCCGCTATTTGCGTGCACAAGAGAGTTTAAATCGTACTATGTAGTATGGAAACCATTTTCTCTGTTTATTGCAGTCATATATATTCTTTGTTTAAATCGTACTATGTAGTATGGAAACTGGTTTTCACAGAAAAACTATTATGCTCATGGTTTGGTTTAAATCGTACTATGTAGTATGGAAACTATATTAGACTTTATATATTATATGTTATTTAAAAGCTTGTTTAAATCGTACTATGTAGTATGGAAACTAACATGGTCGGAAAAACATACGGCCCGCAAACAATGTTTAAATCGTACTATGTAGTATGGAAACGAGAGACTGTGCGACGGGATGGTCGGAGCCCGAGAAAGTTTAAATCGTACTATGTAGTATGGAAACTCTAAACATGGCACAAAATGAAATGTGGGAAATATGGTGTTTAAATCGTACTATGTAGTATGGAAACTCACAAAAAACCCGAAAATAGTTGAAAAATTATTAAGTTTAAATCGTACTATGTAGTATGGAAACAAAAGCACAGCAATGCGGTTGGGTCGATATCGGCGATGTTTAAATCGTACTATGTAGTATGGAAACCGAGATGTCAGCGCATTCAAACTCATATTCCCTCTTGTTTAAATCGTACTATGTAGTATGGAAACTATTTTCTTCTAATTTTGGAGAGTTCATAAAGTATATGTTTAAATCGTACTATGTAGTATGGAAACGTGGAAGGACATAGGGCGGAGTTGTGGGAAGAGGCGTCCGTTTAAATCGTAGTATGTAGTATGGAAACAGGATTGATACATCAGTCTCCATGTATGCAATTTTTGTTTAAATCGTACTATGTAGTATGGAAACACAGATATACTTCTTTTTCTCCGATACCCTCGCTCGGTTTAAATCGTACTATGTAGTATGGAAACTATGAAGAAACAATGATGAAGTTTGTGCTGAACGAAGTTTAAATCGTACTATGTAGTATGGAAACGTGATCGTATCGAAGCCCTCTCGAATGTGGAAGAGTGTTTAAATCGTACTATGTAGTATGGAAACAATCTGATATATAAACCTCATTACAAGAACTGACTAGGTTTAAATCGTACTATGTAGTATGGAAACACGATGGAAAACTCACATTATGTATTTGCCATTATTGGTTTAAATCGTACTATGTAGTATGGAAACTGTGTCGAATTTCCCTAAAGTGTATAATAATGATAAAGTTTAAATCGTACTATGTAGTATGGAAACTATTCTTTTTCGTGTTCTTCCATTTCTTTTATTTTTGTTTAAATCGTACTATGTAGTATGGAAACATATGATTTAGTACACAAATCTTTTTTTTGGTCCTGGTTTAAATCGTACTATGTAGTATGGAAACAAACACATAATAAAAAAATAAAACACGCAAACATGTCGTTTAAATCGTACTATGTAGTATGGAAACCCACTTGCACACTGAAAAAAATCCGGGATAGGCTGTGTTTAAATCGTACTATGTAGTATGGAAACTTTCTAGCATAATACCGCTCCATTTCTTCCTGCGGGGTTTAAATCGTACTATGTAGTATGGAAACTTTTTTTCGACAAGAAAATAGGCTAATACTGCACCGTTTAAATCGTACTATGTAGTATGGAAACTGGCACCTGCTGCTATTCCCATAAAATATGGATTTTTGTTTAAATCGTACTATGTAGTATGGAAACTTCTACCTCCGAGAGGCACCCGAGTATCGGATATCAGTTTAAATCGTACTATGTAGTATGGAAACGATTTGAGGCCGAAAAAAAAGAAAAATACAAAAAATGTTTAAATCGTACTATGTAGTATGGAAACAAAAAAAGAGAAAAGGCGATAGCGCAAGCGTTATCGGTTTAAATCGTACTATGTAGTATGGAAACTGATCGAGACAGATCGTCCGATAATTCAATGACATGTTTAAATCGTACTATGTAGTATGGAAACCTTTTCGTGCTGCTGCTATTCGTGCTGCCCGTGTGGTTGTTTAAATCGTACTATGTAGTATGGAAACCTCCAAAAGATTGAATTGCATTTGATATCGCTTGGAGGGTTTAAATCGTACTATGTAGTATGGAAACAAAAAAATAATGAAAAGCATATAATATAATAATATAGTTTAAATCGTACTATGTAGTATGGAAACCATTACTACTGAAAAAGAAAAAATTGACCTTGTGAACGGTTTAAATCGTACTATGTAGTATGGAAACAATGACATCGGGCAAAAGACCTATAAACTAAAAAAAGTTTAAATCGTACTATGTAGTATGGAAACACAGGGAGATGTGGTGGTAGGAGCTGACATATATTTCGTTTAAATCGTACTATGTAGTATGGAAACAAAATAGATACATTCCGGAGAGACATAGGAAAAAGGTTTAAATCGTACTATGTAGTATGGAAACTTTTTTCTCCGAGCTTCAACTTTTTTACGGTTGAAGCTGTTTAAATCGTACTATGTAGTATGGAAACGCTGTTGATGCCAAAACAATATCGGTTATTTTGAGAGTTTAAATCGTACTATGTAGTATGGAAACAAAAGAGGAAGCACGCGGCTACTCCCCCCGATATATATTGTTTAAATCGTACTATGTAGTATGGAAACCAAAAATAAAACAAAGATAGGAGATACGTATGATAAAGTTTAAATCGTACTATGTAGTATGGAAACACTTACAAACGCAAATAAATATTTCATAACGCAGTATCGTTTAAATCGTACTATGTAGTATGGAAACGAGAATATGTCGGTTGAGGGAAAATATATCCCTCTAGTTTAAATCGTACTATGTAGTATGGAAACGAAAACATATAATATAATACAATTGATTATAATGTTTAAATCGTACTATGTAGTATGGAAACGATTTCTTGCGACGAATGACGATAATGCCGTTCCTGGTTTAAATCGTACTATGTAGTATGGAAACTCCAAACATATCGTCCGGTAATTCAAAGACATGTTTTGTTTAAATCGTACTATGTAGTATGGAAACAAGCACAGTTATTATGGTCCGAAAAGTCTCAAGCTCGTTTAAATCGTACTATGTAGTATGGAAACAATTTTCAAGCCACCTACCTACCGCTGATATACGGTGTTTAAATCGTACTATGTAGTATGGAAACACGCCATGTTCCTACCGCCTGCACCTGGCAGTTTGGGTGTTTAAATCGTACTATGTAGTATGGAAACCCTATTTTTTGTGCTGCCGCTTTTCGTATCCTATTTGTTTAAATCGTACTATGTAGTATGGAAACCTCATCGGACATAGTATCAAGATCATCCGATACTGGTTTAAATCGTACTATGTAGTATGGAAACGCCAAATTTCAAGATATTTCGTATCATGCGGATTACGTTTAAATCGTACTATGTAGTATGGAAACAAAAAAAAGATAACCAAAAAAAAAGTAAAAATATTCGTTTAAATCGTACTATGTAGTATGGAAACTGAAGATATCTTGTATACTCATATTCGGATTTGAGGTTGTTTAAATCGTACTATGTAGTATGGAAACCTTGTAAAAAGAGGTATATTCCTATCGCTACCGCTCCGTTTAAATCGTACTATGTAGTATGGAAACTCTCACTGGGTGGTCGGAACCGGGTGAAGGGCAGGGTTTAAATCGTACTATGTAGTATGGAAACTGTTCTATTCCGTATAAGGATAACTGTGCATTGTCGTTTAAATCGTACTATGTAGTATGGAAACACACTTTCGCAGCGGGCGCCCGTGAGGACATGAAGGTTTAAATCGTACTATGTAGTATGGAAACTTCCGTATTCCGAGAGTAGCCACCACAGTTATTACGGGGTTTAAATCGTACTATGTAGTATGGAAACACAAGTAACCCCGTGTCCCTCTCCGTGTCCTTTTGTGAGTTTAAATCGTACTATGTAGTATGGAAACTTCTTTATCAGCCCATACCTCTCCCCATCTTTTTTCGTTTAAATCGTACTATGTAGTATGGAAACCGATTTGTATTGTTCTTTCCATCGCTGTTGGGGCCGTTTAAATCGTACTATGTAGTATGGAAACCTTGAAAAGAATAAAGAAAAAAAAACAGATATCTCCGGTTTAAATCGTACTATGTAGTATGGAAACGATTGCGGTAGGGATAGGGTATCTTCCGAAAAAAAGTTTAAATCGTACTATGTAGTATGGAAACTTTTTTCTATCAAAGGGAAGGCGTATACGATGTCTCGTTTAAATCGTACTATGTAGTATGGAAACTTTAAGATATTATTTTAATATATACATCTTTTTTTGTTTAAATCGTACTATGTAGTATGGAAACCTGCAATGACATTTTCGGGTTCGCCGTGATTTCTGCGGTTTAAATCGTACTATGTAGTATGGAAACAAGACGAGATAGACTGGGCGATAAGGGATATGTTTGGTTTAAATCGTACTATGTAGTATGGAAACGTCTTTTTGGAATGGTTGACCCGCCAGACGCAGAAAGTTTAAATCGTACTATGTAGTATGGAAACTTAAAGATGTGGTCATAATTGGCAACCCAATTAATGTTTAAATCGTACTATGTAGTATGGAAACTGAGCTCACAAAAATCGAAACCGAAAATCCTGATGCCGGGTTTAAATCGTACTATGTAGTATGGAAACTTGCTAATCCGAAAATTCTGATAGGCTCAGCAACGGTGGTTTAAATCGTACTATGTAGTATGGAAACTTAGATCGACCTGTGTGGGAACTGCGCCCACGCTCGCTGTTTAAATCGTACTATGTAGTATGGAAACTTTTCATGTTCAGTATATTCTTCTTCTTCTACTTTTGCGTTTAAATCGTACTATGTAGTATGGAAACTGCTTGAACCTTATCGGGGTTCCTTCACCGATGATGGTTTAAATCGTACTATGTAGTATGGAAACCATTAAAAAAAATAAAAATTAATTATTTCAAGATTTCGTTTAAATCGTACTATGTAGTATGGAAACGTCTTTTTGCGTACCATGCCATCACTGCTCTTCGTGTCGTTTAAATCGTACTATGTAGTATGGAAACCACATACTATCGCACCTACTACCATTCATGATGGTTTAAATCGTACTATGTAGTATGGAAACTTGATGGTGAGATAGTTGACACATTCAGGGTCGTCAAATGTTTAAATCGTACTATGTAGTATGGAAACTATTAATACTTCGTTACCAAAAACAAATTGTTTACGGGTTTAAATCGTACTATGTAGTATGGAAACAGTTTCGTGTATCCATATTTTTCTGGATTTTTCCATGGTTTAAATCGTACTATGTAGTATGGAAACTTATTTGTGAATATAAAGTTGTTGTTTATTGTTTTCGTTTAAATCGTACTATGTAGTATGGAAACGCCGTAGCAGCAGGCACGGCACTTGCACGCTTTGTAGCGTTTAAATCGTACTATGTAGTATGGAAACTATGATGATAATGATTGTTATAACGAAGTAAAGTTGGTTTAAATCGTACTATGTAGTATGGAAACATGGTTTGTCAGACAGTTACGCTCGAGCTTCGCTTCTGTTTAAATCGTACTATGTAGTATGGAAACTCTCTCCAAGCTATATCTGATGCAATTCAATCACACGTTTAAATCGTACTATGTAGTATGGAAACATTTTTTAAACCAAAAAACCAACACAACGGACGAAAAGTTTAAATCGTACTATGTAGTATGGAAACTCGGCGTTCCTTCGCCGATGATGTATTCCATTTTCTGTTTAAATCGTACTATGTAGTATGGAAACTTACACACGCAAATACATCGTGCGCAAAACATAATCCGTTTAAATCGTACTATGTAGTATGGAAACTGATTTTTTTCGTGCCCGTATCTAAAAAGCGATAGAAGTTTAAATCGTACTATGTAGTATGGAAACATAAAGGGTATCCCACTTTTCTTCCGCATATTCGTCAGTTTAAATCGTACTATGTAGTATGGAAACTTTTTTCTCCGAGCTTCAACTTTTTCACGGTTGAAGCGGTTTAAATCGTACTATGTAGTATGGAAACGTATAAAATTTCCAGCATAAAATTTAACAGTTTCCATGTTTAAATCGTACTATGTAGTATGGAAACCACTCTCACACCGTTGACCTGATGTGATGTGAAGGAGTTTAAATCGTACTATGTAGTATGGAAACTAAAAGTTCCGATTGAACATGTAATTACAGATGTTCCTGGTTTAAATCGTACTATGTAGTATGGAAACAATTAGCAGCATAAAAAAAAAACATGTCCTTGAATTAGTTTAAATCGTACTATGTAGTATGGAAACATTTTCATCTTTTCAAAAAATAATATATAATTAAGAGTGTTTAAATCGTACTATGTAGTATGGAAACGAAGAAACCTTTTGAGATTATATTCGGAGAAATCGTAGTTTAAATCGTACTATGTAGTATGGAAACACTTTCTCCGACATTCGAATATTCTGTGCTTTCTTGAGTTTAAATCGTACTATGTAGTATGGAAACAACTGCCTCGTAACCGTGTCTTTCGTATTAATGTCGTTTAAATCGTACTATGTAGTATGGAAACATTCTTCTTCAGAAAGCCGCCCTAACATGCTATCTCGTTTAAATCGTACTATGTAGTATGGAAACTCACATTTGAAAACGAAAAAAAGAAAGAATTTTTTGAGGTTTAAATCGTACTATGTAGTATGGAAACCCACAAGCGGGCGGAAGTTTCGGCGTGCCGTTGCGAGTTTAAATCGTACTATGTAGTATGGAAACTCCTTATTCGGAATAGAACATAATTCTACATATTGCCGTTTAAATCGTACTATGTAGTATGGAAACTATACTCCCAAAAAAAATCATTTTCCCTTTTCTGAACAGTTTAAATCGTACTATGTAGTATGGAAACAGGTGTATATGCTGATGATATCGCCCGTCGCTCGCAGTGTTTAAATCGTACTATGTAGTATGGAAACTTTTCATCTTTTTCGAAAAATGAGGTATATAATTAATGTTTAAATCGTACTATGTAGTATGGAAACCTATTTTTTGTGCCGCCGCTTTTCGTACTGCCGCTTGTTTAAATCGTACTATGTAGTATGGAAACTGCTACCGTTTTCCCTATTTTTTTTCCTATTTTTTGTTTAAATCGTACTATGTAGTATGGAAACTTTTTTTCCATTTCTCACTTAAAAGTACGACTGTTTTGTTTAAATCGTACTATGTAGTATGGAAACGTATTTCCCGACGAATATCGGCCCAGGACATTTGCTCGTTTAAATCGTACTATGTAGTATGGAAACCCTTCACAGAAAAAAGAAGAACCGTCGTGAGATTGACAGTTTAAATCGTACTATGTAGTATGGAAACAATACGCTCACACAAAGTATCCCATTTTTCCTGCCCTGTTTAAATCGTACTATGTAGTATGGAAACTATTTTATATTATATTGTTTTATTATATATTATTTTGAGTTTAAATCGTACTATGTAGTATGGAAACTTTCCATTTTTTTTCACACCCCAACACTTTTTTCATGTTTAAATCGTACTATGTAGTATGGAAACGATACTGTGTTTTTCTGATGAAAATATAGAATTCTTTGTTTAAATCGTACTATGTAGTATGGAAACTTGAAAAGCTTTTAATATATAATCTATGTGGTATAAGTTTAAATCGTACTATGTAGTATGGAAACGCGGATGATATCGACGATATGTCCGACGAAGAAATTGGTTTAAATCGTACTATGTAGTATGGAAACTTAATAATAAAGTATATAATTATTATTACAACTAAAGTTTAAATCGTACTATGTAGTATGGAAACCAAAGAAAAACTTTTCGCTTTTGAGCGTGAAAAAAAGGTTTAAATCGTACTATGTAGTATGGAAACTTCGTATGATACTATGTTTGGAACAATGGGGGAAGCGAGTTTAAATCGTACTATGTAGTATGGAAACAGCATCAGGATTTTCAGTTTCAATTTTTGTAAGCTCAGTTTAAATCGTACTATGTAGTATGGAAACTTTTCAAACCGCGGCACAAAAAGCACTTCAAAATTCTGTTTAAATCGTACTATGTAGTATGGAAACCTCAAAAATAAATTTAATGACTTTATGTACTTTTATAGGTTTAAATCGTACTATGTAGTATGGAAACTCTATATTATACCTAAAAAAATGTTGAAGGTTCAAGTTTAAATCGTACTATGTAGTATGGAAACTTGGGCACGGCAACGGTGGCTACGGTAGCGGATGCAGGTTTAAATCGTACTATGTAGTATGGAAACTTCACATTTTGACAGGTCGGCGGTGCGAGACTGTGAGGTTTAAATCGTACTATGTAGTATGGAAACATTTTGAGCTTCTTCCTCCGGGCATTTCCCCAACATCATGTTTAAATCGTACTATGTAGTATGGAAACTCAGAGGAAGAAAAAACGAAACTTCTTTATGAAGGTGTTTAAATCGTACTATGTAGTATGGAAACTTCCTTAAAAATATCATAACTGACGACGAAAAAAAAGTTTAAATCGTACTATGTAGTATGGAAACAGCGTAGATAAAGCATTTAATTTGTCTGCCTTACCTGGTTTAAATCGTACTATGTAGTATGGAAACTCATCACAGATGGTTTGTTCCAGATTTTCGAACTCTTCGTTTAAATCGTACTATGTAGTATGGAAACTCTTTTTCCGTACTTTCGTGCGATTGAATTGCTGCCGAGTTTAAATCGTACTATGTAGTATGGAAACTCTCACCGTTGAAGTTGTAGCCGACGGCCTTCTTTGCGTTTAAATCGTACTATGTAGTATGGAAACTGTAGAACCCTACACTATATTTTTCCGATATTTTGTAGTTTAAATCGTACTATGTAGTATGGAAACCTACTCTCCTTATAAGGTATTACTCTGCTTTTTTCTGCGTTTAAATCGTACTATGTAGTATGGAAACATGAAAACGCCCGTCATCCGCAGAGGTAACTTCGTAGGTTTAAATCGTACTATGTAGTATGGAAACTCGTTCAGCCATATTTCGAGATATTTCACCGTAGGTGTTTAAATCGTACTATGTAGTATGGAAACATTTTCTCAAATCAAAAAATACTGCGGACGAAAAAGAGTTTAAATCGTACTATGTAGTATGGAAACCATTTTTTGCCTGGCTTCCACCTGGGACATAGCTTCTGGTTTAAATCGTACTATGTAGTATGGAAACCTGCTTTTTCATCATTCTTCATTTTCGGAGAGTTTTAGTTTAAATCGTACTATGTAGTATGGAAACCCCTTGTGTGCGAAGGATGTTTCACTACACGGTATACGTTTAAATCGTACTATGTAGTATGGAAACTCCTAAACATGGGCCGAATAATTCCGATAGCCGTAGGTTTAAATCGTACTATGTAGTATGGAAACTTTATTCCCCGAAAAATGATGTCGGGGAAATACTAGGTTTAAATCGTACTATGTAGTATGGAAACCGATCCTGCTTCGCTCACCTTTTTCTTTTCATTTCTTGTTTAAATCGTACTATGTAGTATGGAAACGTATTTAGTGTAGCCTATTTCGTATTGGGTCTTTGTGTTTAAATCGTACTATGTAGTATGGAAACCGAAAAAGCGATGATGTTAGGGGCAGGGGCAGTATTGTTTAAATCGTACTATGTAGTATGGAAACAATGTCGGAGAAAATGAAGAAAATACAGGATATTCAAGTTTAAATCGTACTATGTAGTATGGAAACTCGTATCCGCACTATGTTGCTGCGCGACCTTCGGCGGAGTTTAAATCGTACTATGTAGTATGGAAACATTATGTGCCTGAAATACGTGTCTGCGTCTCCGACCAGTTTAAATCGTACTATGTAGTATGGAAACCATAGTCTGCCCGTTGAAATATGGCGGAAGTATATATGTTTAAATCGTACTATGTAGTATGGAAACAAGTGAATGTATTGACTACCTGTTATTTTTTTCCATTGTTTAAATCGTACTATGTAGTATGGAAACGGATAATACAGATGACTGATATAAAAAATATTGCACGTTTAAATCGTACTATGTAGTATGGAAACGTCATACTCCTAATTATATATTATTTTTTGAAAAAATGTTTAAATCGTACTATGTAGTATGGAAACTTTTTTTCTGGTGTTAAACCTCCCAATT
>Ga0100396_1001221_pt1 | contig 16513 bp, 14 predicted proteins | sample CryGeymeta201520_FD_81551 | JGI IMG/M metagenome (GOLD analysis project Ga0100396, IMG submission 81551) | Groundwater microbial communities from Crystal Geyser aquifers in Utah, USA - Crystal Geyser metaG 2015-20 | ecosystem: Environmental > Aquatic > Deep subsurface > Groundwater | place: USA... | reverse complement strand
TGTCTCGCTCTTTGTCAGCCCGTGTTCGCCCGTATTCAACTCCTGAAAAATTTCATCCAGCTCTTTGTTGTAATAATTTGTTGATGTTCTGTTTTGCATCTTTCGATTATACCATATTTCTAATTTTCTATCGATTTTTTTTGAAAACCGCTCGAAACAGGCATTTTTTTGTCTATCCAGCGTGCCATAGCGATAAAACAGATCAGAACTATTTTTGAGAAGAAAAAAGATATACTTAGCAATTGATACTGCCAGATTTGAAATATTATTATCAAGTCACCCAAGAATGTTATTTTCAAGGTTTATCCTGTTTGAGCGGGTCGCAAATATTCAAAATTTGGTTTATCCGCCGTTCTAATATTTTATTTAAGATACCCAACAAATAGCTTACCTAAGTATTTTTCAGTATTTTTCCTTTATTTCCTATTTGGTCTAATTTAACCGAAAGAAGTTTTGAAATGCCATCTTTTCCCATTGTTACCCCATAAAGAATTGACGCTTGACGCATAGTTTCGCGATTGTGAGTAATCATAATAAATTGAGTATCTTTGGAAAGTTCTTGAATAATGCGCGCAAAACGTTTGGAATTGGCTTCATCCAAAGCCGCTTCCACCTCATCCATTATAGCAAATGGGGGCGGGTTATACGAAACAATGGAAAAAAGAAGTGCTAAAGAGGTTAGCGATCTTTCCCCTCCGGAAAGCATAGATAAATTGGAAATTCTTTTTCCGAGAGGGCAAGCCACAATTTCAATTCCTATTTCTTTTTTATTTTCTTCACTATTCTCTTCCTCTTCATTTTTTGAGATTTCTTCCTCTTCAATATTCATATCTTGTTCTTGATTTTTTCTTCGTTTAGCGGAAGGCATCGTTATTTTGGACAATTTAGCTTGTCCTCCTCCAAAAATAATTTTAAAATATTTGGAAAATTCACTATTAATTTTTTCAAAAGCTTTTTCAAATTCTCCTTCAATTTTAAAGTTCATTTCTTTGATTATCTTTTTCAAAGACAAAAGAGCTTTTTCCAAATCTTCCGATTCTCTTTTCAAAAAATCAAATCTTTCACTGGTTTCTTGATATTCTTCAACAACCAAAGGATCTATTCCGCCGATTTGATCCATTTTTGCTTTTAACCTGAAAATTTCTCTTTCTAACTCATCTCGATTAAAATTTTGTTCATTTTTTTCTAAATCGTTTGGATTTTTTTTTAACTCTGTTTTGATTTGATTGCTCAAATCTTCTTCACGAACTTCAACTTTGGCCAAAGAAATTTTCATCTCATTATATTGATCTTTGAGAGAATCCAACAAAATCTGTTTGCTTCTTAATTTTTTTTCTGTTTCAAAAAAAAGACTGCGTTCCTCTCTAATTCTTTTTTCTTCGCTTTGTTGTTTTTTCAAAATACTTGACAGTTCTTCCTCTTCTTTTTGAATACTATTTTTTAAAGATACAACTTCTTTTTCCAATTCGGAAATTTTTTGGATCATTTCAAAATCAACTTTTTTTGTCTTTGATATTTCTTCTTTTTTTTCTTCTTTTTTTCCTTTTTCAATATCGGTTTTCAATTCAAAAAGTTTTTGTTGGATAGCTCTAGCAAATTCTCTAATATCCTGAAGTTCTTCCAGATTTTCCACATTTTTTAACCTTTCAATTAAACGACTCTGATCTTTTCTGATTTCTTCAATATTATTTTTGACATAGCTAAGATCCACCAGAATACTTTTAATAATCATTTCCTCCAAAAATTTTTTGTTTTTTTCTTTTTCTTTTTCAACTTCAATCCTGCCTTTTTTGAAAATCAAATCTTTTTCTAACTGACGAAGTTTCTCTCTTATTTCTCTTTGCTTTTCTCCCAAATTATCTTTCAAAACATTTTTTTCTTCTTTGGAAACTTTATTCATTTCGTCCGAAAGCTTATCTTCTTCTCTTTGCGCATTCATCATTTCTCGACCTATTTTTTCTTTGTCTTCAACCAATGTCCCCTTTTCTTTTTGAAAATTATACCAAAGAGAAGAAAAAAGAATAGTCTGTTTTTCTTTTAGTTCTGAAACTACAATTTCTTTTTGGGAAGCTTTTTGCGATTGACGTTTCAGAATTTTCAGGTGTGGTTCTATTTCTCTCATTAAATCGGATGTTCTTTGCAAATTTTGTCGGGTAGTTTGAAGTTTACGAATAGATCTTTCTTTTTTAATTTGATATTGTTTTACTCCTGCAGCGTCTTCAACAATAACTCTTCTTTCTTGAGAAGTGGCATTTAAAACTGAGTCGGCCATTCCCTGATTGACTATCGCATAAGTTTCTCTTCCTACTCCGGCTTTTGCCAATATATCGGTGACATCTTGCAAACGAACTCGCGCGTTATTTATCAGATATTCGCTTTCTCCTGAACGAAAAATTTTTCTTCCAATAGTCACCTCTTGAAAATCCAAATTGATTTTTTTGTCGGTATTGTCCAAAAAAATCATTACACTGGCGCTTCCCAAACGCGCTTTTTCCCCTGAACCGGCAAAAATTATATCTTCCGCTTTTTTCCCGCGTAAATTTTTCATTGATTGTTCTCCCATAACCCAACGAAGAGCATCGGCTACATTGGACTTTCCGCTTCCATTAGGACCAACTATAGCTGTTACTCCCCATTTTCCCGCTTTTCCAGAAGACGCCAAAAAATTCAACGTTGTTTTTGTCGCAAAAGATTTAAATCCCGAAATTTCTATTTTCTTAAGAAACATATTAAAAAAAATGATTTTTTATTTTTGAAACTTGTACTTTTACTAAAAAATATACTTATACAACTCTGATACAATAGTGGCAATTATAATTAAATAACTTTTCGTAAGCTTATTTTCCTAAAATTTTGGCGCGTGACAATTTGAGAAAATTTTGCAAACAGGAAATTTACAACTTTTATTTTTTTGAAAGAGAACTTCAAAAAAATAAAACCGTCAAAAAAACGATTATCTTTTGACAACTTCATTCAAGATAATTTCATTATACTATAATTTTTAAAAAATAAAAAATCGGTTTTGCTATACCGATTTTTTCAAAATTTTTTCTTTATTCTACCATTTTTTATTTTTCAAACCTTCTTCCGCCGCGTTTCTTTGTGCGTCCTGTTTAGACCTCCCTTTTCCTTTCGCAACCAATTCTTCTTCAAAATAAACTCCCACGACAAATTTTTTGTCATGATCCGGTCCGCTCTCTTCCAAAACTCTGTAACTGGGAGTAATTCCCATTATCTCTTGAGATTTTTCTTGAAAATGACTTTTTGGATCCATATACAATTTTTTTTCAATAATCTCATCTAATTGAGAAATAACATTTTTCAAAATAAATTCTTTGCATTTTTCATATCCTTTTTCCTTCTGATCCAAATATATCGCTCCCGTAATGGCCTCAAAAGCGTTAGCTAATAGATACTGCCTTGCTTTGCCAGTGTCTTTTGCTTCCCCTTTGCTCATCAAGAGATATTTTTCCACTTCTAATTTTTTGGAAATTTTTGCCAACATTTCGCCATTGACAAGAGCTGCCCGCCAATTGGTCAGTTCTCCCTCAGGATTGGGATAATTTTTGTAAAGATATTCCGTAACGACCAATTCCAAAACCGCGTCACCTAAAAATTCCAATCGTTCATTATGCTCTAATTTATAACCGCGATTTTCATTTAGATAAGATCGATGAGTTACGGCACTTTTCAAAAAATCAAGATTTTTGAATTTAACCCCAATTTTTTCTTCTAATTTTTCCAACATAAAGAGAAACAATTTTCAATTCGCAACCTTCAATTTTTGAAATATAAAATATGTCCACATAACGGCATCAAGAAACATTTTCGTTATTGAAAAATTTTTAAAATAAAAATTAAATAAAGTGAGAACTGAAAATTGAAAATTAAAAATAAATTATTTAAAAACTACTTTTTAGAAATGTCCTCTTTTGGAGCTTTCTTTTCTTTTAAAGACAAATCTTCTTTCATTGGTTCTCCTAATTCTCTGTAAATAGTGCCTAAAACTCCGTTAACAAACTTTCCGGAAGAGTTTCCGCCAAAAGTTTTAGCCAATTCTATAGCCTCATTTATAGCCACTTTTGGAGGGACTTCCTTGTAGTTGCCAAAAAGCAATTCATATATGCCTAATCGCAAAATATTACGATCAACTATAGTTACTTGTGCCAACGGCCATTCCGGCGCACACTTTTCAATTAACGGGTCAATTTTTTTTATCTTCTTTATTGTATTGAGAGTCAAATTTCGCGCAAAAGAATCATCCTTCATTCCAGCACCAAATTCTAAAATGTTTTTTTCAATTATCGCTTCTACACTATCAATTTTTTGATCATTGAAATCCCACTCATAAAGACACTGCATAGCAATTGAACGAGAAAGATGACGATTAGCCATAAAAATTTATTTCAAAAAAAGAATAAGCCAAAAAAGAATAACTTATCATTTTTTATTTATTTTCTTTTTTTATTTTTCTTTTAAGAGTGTCCACTGTTTCTTTGCCTTTAAAAAATCCGCAATTAGGACAAACTTTATGAGGCAAAATTTTGGTTTGGCAGTTGGAGCAAACAATCAATTTTTTGGTTTCAATTTTGTGAAAAACTCTAGCACGATCTCTTCTAGCTTTGGTATGATGTTGTTTAGCTACGGGCATAAAATTTTCAAGTTAAAATTTATTTTTTCAAGTCACCCAAGAATGTTATTTTCTAGGTTTATCCTGTTTGAGCGGGTCGCAAATGTCCAAAACTTCGGTTTATCCGCCATTGATCGAGGACGAAAGTTTTTGGTTATATTTGCGAAGTGCGAGTTATTCGCCTACCGGCAAGGCAGGTAAACCGAAAAAGTAACATTCCTTAGCGATTTCTTTTTTCTCGTTTATACCTTAGCACTGAATTATCTTTTTGGCAAGAATTATCAATTTTTTGTCAATTTTCCGATTCATTTGCTAATTTTTCTAAAGATTCGTTTCTGAATGTTTTCTAAAATAAAAAATACTGATTTAAAAAATAGACAATTTTGAAAAAAATTGGTAGAATAAAAGAAATTATGGAAAAAGCGAAAAGATTAGTTTTTTTTTGGTTTTTGGCAATCTTGTTTTTTTTAATCGCCCCTGTTGTAATTTTATATTCTCAGGGTTTTCTTTTTGATTTTAAAAAAGGAGTTTTTGTCCACAGTGGAACAATCACCTTTAAATCCAATCCTCAAGCGGTAGATGTTTCTCTTAATGGAGAAAAGAAACAATCGCAGCAGAGAACAGATCTTATAAACGGATCTTCCAATATATCTAGTATTTTTCCGGGAGATTACAATATTGAAATTTCCAAAGACAATTTTCAAGCTTGGAGCAAAAAAACCACAGTTTATAGTGGTTTATCCAGCGAATTTTGGAATGTTGTTTTGGCACGCAAGTCCTATGAAAAAATTCCACTTGACACAAAAAAAGCGGAAAAATTTTTTGTTTCACCTCAAAACGATTTTTTAGTCTTTGTCTTTCAGGAAAATGAAAATTTTAATTTAAAGATTTTTGATATTAAAAATGAAAAAATCAACAATGAATTTTCTTTTCCCGATTGGAATTTGGTTGAAGAAGAAAGAAGAGAAAATATAGAATGGTCTCCTAGGGGAAAATTTTTGTCCGTTCCGGTAAAAAAGAATAATCAAAATATCCAAATTTCTCAAATTGAAAATTCTCCTTACGCTTATTTTATCGTTAATTTGGAAAAAAATATTTTTTTAAACCTTAATGAAGCTATTAAAGAAGAAGATATTCAAGATGTTCGTTGGGACCCGCAAGAACAAAACTATGTTTTTTTTATAAACAAAAAGAATAGCTCTCTTATGAGAGCTGACACTCAAAACCCCTCCGATCTAAAAGAAATCGCTTCCGATGTTTCCAGCTATGATTTGTCCGGATCGCGAGTTTATTATGTGAAAAATCCATCTAATTTGGTCTTTCGCAAAGATATTGGGAAAGAAATGGAACCTGTTCAGATAACTCAAAATTTTTCCGAAGAAAACAAAATTATTTATAGATTGATTATTTACGATGATTCCAAAATAGCTTTTATTTCAGAAGATAAAAATTTTTACATTTTCAATAAAGGAGAATATGAAACATATTTCAAAAAATTGGGAGAAAATGTTTCCGGAATCCATTTTTCCGATGATGGAAAAAAAGTCGCTTTTTGGACACCCAATGAAATTTCAGTTTATTTTACTCGTGATTGGCTCACTCCGCCCCTTCGCGCTGAAAATGAAACTCAAAATATAACCCGCTATTCCGAACCGATAAAAAATGTCCAGTGGTTCAATGATTATGAGCATATTGTTTTTAGTTCCGGAAGTTGGGCTAAAATAATTGAGTTGGATTCGCGTGATCATCGCAATTGTATGGATCTTTTCAACACCACAATTGAAAATCCTTTCATAATTTACGACGGATTTTTGGAAAAAATATATTTCACCGATAGACAAAAAGATATCAATGGTATCTATTCAATAAATTTTCCAGAAAAAGTTCCCTTCTTGGGAATCGGGGGTTAAAAGTAAGTTACAGAAATAAAAATCTATTTTAGATATCTAGCAATAAAGAAAACCCTTCTAAATCATTTCTTCATTTCCCATTCATTTTGCAAAGTAATGGGAAAGTTTTTGTTTTCTCCAGTTTTAGAAATCACACTAATCCCCACTGGAACATTTCCTAATCCAGATTGTTTTTGGAAAAATAAATCATAATTCTCTTCATTAATATTTTCCGACAAATAATAATCCAACTCTACCGTTTTAGTTTGTCCTATCGGCACTGTAATAATGGACGCGAAATATTTTTTCTCCAGTTCATTTCCAAAGCGAATTTCGCCTAAATTTTTGGAATCAAAAAGCCAAGAGTTGGCGGGAACATAAACTCTTAGATAACTAAGATATTCTTTAGTCATCCAATCTTTTTCTTTAGCAGTATGATTATAAATAATTTTAAGTCGTGCCTCCGGTCTTTCTTTGGAAAAATCAACTGTGTATGAATAATTTCTTTTAATGTAATAATCGCTTTTCAAAGCTCCTAGATTAGCGTCCACTATCATCAGATAATCATTATTCCAATTTTTTTTCATTTCTCCCGACCAACCGGCTTTTTGCGTTTGAAACTGTAATGTTTGATCTTTGAAAAAAAGTTGGATATTTTTATTATTTAAATCATTCAAAATCATTTTAGCCAAATCAATTTTTTTGGAATTGTCCAAAGTTTTAATTTTTTGGGAAATTTCCTGCGCCAATTCATTCATTACTGATTTTCGTTCCCCTATTTCTAACCCTTGTTTGGCATATCCTTTTTCCACTTGATATTCCAATGTTAAAATAGCGTTTTCACTGTCGTATGTTCCGGGATAACTGGGCAAAGTGACTGGTCCAGTTACACTTAAAAAAGAAGTCAACACTTTGGAGTTTATCGCCACAATACCGTCAAATTTTTCTTCTCCTTTTCCCATTTCATAAAAATATTGAGCTTTCTTTGCGTTTTCTGAAAAATCCGGCGACCAATTGGAATCGCGCAATTTCCAAGAACCGATATGCAACATTTCTTTTATTGGATAAGGCGGTTCTTGAGTATCAGGAATACGCGCGTCAAAATTGGAAAGATCATGAGTTCCAATTTCCAAAATTTCTCCGTTTTTCACTTTTAAAATTCCAAAAGAACCGATATATCCTCCGCCCGGACGGAGTTCCATATCATTTTGAAACAAAACCAAAAAAACTTTTTCCTGATCATCTTTTTTCAAAAGATAATCGGCAAAATAAGCGATAAATTTATATTCTTCTTTTTCTTCCAGCCTAAAGGGCAAAAAGTCAATGGTTTTTGTTATCATTTGCATCTTATCATTTCTGAATTGAAGAAAAAAATATAAAGACACCCAGAAAATAACCGCTAATGACCAAAATATAACCCAGAATTTTTTAGAACGTTTCTTTGCCATAAATTTTATAAAAATTAAATTAAGTCTTTGTCTAAATCAAAAATTATTTTATATTTTCTTTCCGCTTAACAATTTATTCAATCTTTCTTTTACTTCTTCCAGTGTAGGTTCACGAAACTCTAATTCTTCCGTTTCATTTTCTTCCGACATTTTTGTCGGCAACAAGTCTTCTTTTGTTTTATCTTTATGTTTTGGCAAATTTTCATTTGGAAAATTTTGTGAAAACAAATGCTTGCTTTTGGGAACAGAAAAAATAAGCTCCTCTTTTTTTTCATCTTCTTTTTTTGGTTCCTCCGGCGCTACCGGAAGATTGTCCGGCGCCATCCATTTTTTGGAAAATCCGGAAAAATAATTTTCTTCTCCTGTTGTTTCTGCCAAAATCCATGGCTTTATCTTTGATTCAGTAAACTTTTTCTTGCCAATTTCATTTTTGTTTGGTTTTAATTCAAAAAATGATTTTTTATTTTGGTTGAAATTGCTTTGAAAATAATCTTTTTTTGTTTGTTTCTTTTCATTTTTTTGATTTTTTTTCAAAAAAGAAAAAGAAAAATAAAAAGAAAGAAATGAAATCAAAAATCCGGTTAAAAAACCTTTTAAAATTATTATCCAAAAAGGTTGAGCAAAAGCATCTTGAACAATAGGTTCTTCAATTAAACGAACATCAATGTCTTTTTTAATATCATAATAAATTCCAACAGACTTTATAAAAGTTTCTTTTACTTGATCAGCTAAATCTTCTAGCTGAAATCTATCTTTGTCGTTTAGCGTAATTCTTATTATTCCAGTCTCTTTAAAATTTTCTATTTTAATTTTTTTATTCCAATATTGCTTTTTTTTATCATCCGGAAATTCTCCGATTCCTTCATTAAAAAGATCCGGATTTTCTCGGATTATTTCTCCAAAAAAAGACAAAGTTGCGGGAAGAGCGCTCAAATTGGAAATAATTTGAGGAGAATTTTTGACCGACACTTCGTTTTGAGGAATGATCAAAAAATCAATTTCTGATTGAAATATTTTTTCCAAATTGAAAAAAGCCGATGTTATCACAAAAGACGCCAACAAAAAAATTGTCCAAAAAGATTTTGTCTTAAATATTTCTTTCATTCATTTTGTTGGAAAATATTTTTTTCTGTTTTCTGAAAAAAATATCCTCGCATAAACTTTCCAACTGATTAGCTATATTTTCCCAACTATTTTTAGATTTTACCTTAACTATCGCTCTTTCTCCCATTTTTTTTGTTTCATCAGGATTATTTATCATTCTTACCATTTTTTCCTCTAAATTACCCTGTATATTTTTTTTGAAAAATAAAGCCACTTCATCATTAAAAAAATCTCGTCTGTTTTTTGAATCAATCGCCAAAGTCGCTTTTCCATATTTCATCGCTTTTAAAACAATAGAAGGAATTTTTTCTTTTAAGTTGGTTTTAAGAAAAAAATAAGCTCCTAAAAAAAATTGGTTCAAAATTTCTTCCGACTGACAACCAACAAAAATAATATTTTCTCGTCCGCGCGCCATATCCTTGATTTCTTTTGCATAAGCATTTTTCAAAATTTTTGTTTCAAAAATAACCAATTTTTTTTCGCGTGTCAGATGCATATCTTCCAAATTCTTAAAAGCTTTAATTACTAAATGAGCGCCACTCTCTTTTTCCAATTTATTTGCCCAAAGAATATAACTTCCCTTTTGCAGATTCCATTTTTTCAAATAATTTATGTTTTCTTCTTTTTTTCCGTCAATTCCCCATGGCATTAAAAAAATTTTTTTCGCGTATTTTTCCAAAACATATTTCTTAAAACTTTTTTGTGTAGTTATGGCTTGATCAATCCAGCGAAAGGAAATAGATTTTAACCAAGATTTTTTATTCCTTTCGCCACTTTGAAATTTGAAGGTAAGCAAAAAAACAGTTCTTCTTTTGAAAACTTTGAGTAAAAGAAAAGAAAAAGGCAAACTGTCGCAATAATAATGAATTACATCATAATCTTGAAAAAGCGCTTGCCAATTTGCTTGCAAAAAAAATAATTTTTTTTGAATTTTTTTTCCAAGGTGTCCGCTATTTATTGTTATCTCACTAACACCGTCAAGCTTTGATACGCAATCTTTTGCCATATAGAAAAAAACTTGGTGACCTTTTTTCGCCAATTCTTTCGCCAAATTTTCGCTATATTCTCCCGTTTTTCTGTTTGACAAAAATGATATTTTTTCTTGATCAATAAAAGCGATTTTCATCGGTTTTTTAAGATATTAACAATTTATCTTATATTCTTTTTCTTTTCTAAAATTTTTTCGTAAATTTTTAAGGTCTTGGAAGTGTTCTCTTCCCAACTATATTTGTTTCTAGTATAAACTTGAGCTTGTTTCCCCTTTTCTTTGACAATTTCTTTATTTTTGAAAGCAAAAATTAATTTTTCTTCCAAATCTTTAACATCTTTGTTTTTAAAAATAATTCCATTTCCATTCACAGGAATAACATTTTCTTCTATATCGCTGATAATTGGACAGATTCCATACCCCATTGCTTCTAGAAGCGTATTGGATAATCCTTCTGTTTCTGATGGTTGAACAAAAACAAAAGAATTTTGAAAAAGAGAAGATAAATTTTTTCCATTTTGATTTCCAGTAAAAATTATATTTTTATTTTTTAGGGATAATTCTTTTATTTCCTTCACATAATCATCCGTATAAGCTCCTTCTCCCGCAATTGCCAGTTTAAACTCGGAAGGAATTTTTTTTTCTTTTTGCAAATTATCAAAAGCTTTAATTAAATAATGAATTCCTTTGTGTCTTATCAATCTTGAAACAGAAAGAATGTATTTTTCTTTTTCCAAACTGAATCTTTCAATTAATTTTGGTTCATTTATTTCTAAATTTGAAGCGCCATTATAAATAATTTCTGATTTCCTCTGATATTTTTCTTTCATATACTTTTGCAAAGTTTCACTAACAGAGATAACTTTATCCGGAAATTTGCTTATCACCCATTCTCCCCAAAGCAGATATTTTTTTGCCAAATATCCCCATTTTTGATGTTGATTATCGCGAGAATTGAAAGTGGCAATAAGGGCGGTTCTAGGAGAAAAAATTTTTATGATCCAACATAAAGAAGATGGTCCGGGCGCTTGAAAATGAATCACATCATAGCTTTGAAAAAGAGAATGTATTGTTGCCAAAAAAGTATGTGTCAAAGCACTTAAATTTTTGGTTAAAATAGCCGGAAGATAAATTATTTTTACGCCTTTAAATTCTTTTTTAAAACATTTATCCGATGAATAATCCTTTCTGGCATACACAAAAACTTGATGACCTCTTTGAGCCATTCTTACACTAATCTCTTCCACTCTTCTTTCCACTCCTCCAGAGATAACCTGAATTCCCTTTTGTCCTATAAAAGCGATTTTCATTGGTTTTCTTTCTTTATTTTTTAACCGTCAAGACTATCACAAGTTAGAAAAAAGTCAAGTGTTTTATAACCGGATTCAAGAAATAATTGCATATAGCAAAAACTTTAAGAATGTTTTCTTCATAAAGGCAAAGATTTATTATAAAGCGATTTGTGACAAAAAATTTAAAAAACAAAAAAAAGAAATTCTAAATATATTTTTTCCAAATAAAAAAGCTTTCAAATCAATGAAAACTTTTGATTAGCAGAGTGGTTCGGAAGCGTCCGAACCACTCTGCAAAATTTTTATTGGGTGAAGACTTCCACCCAAAGGCTGGAGATTCTATACTCTCCAGCCTCAAGACCAAAAAAAAGTTGCATCTTTGCGTCATTGCTGGAATTCTTTGCAATGACGTCAAAGACTATTTCTTGCGGCTCGGCGCCGCAAGGGAGAAGAGTTTGACTCTTCTCTAAAATTTCATAGCCTTCCTGGCTGGAGAATTTTGCTACAATCGTTCCGGGTTTTCCGGATTGATTGCAGCTCCAGCCAGTGATATGGAACCGGTATCTAAATCCTTTAGATACCGTAATTCCATAGAGATACTGGGCCATTGTGGCCCAGCGTTTCTCATTTGCTTTATAGACGGAGACAACCATATCTCCGTTTACAATGTCAAATGTGGAACCAGTTTCAGTGTAAAAACTGAAACTAGAAATTTCAAAATCCATCCAAGAGATAAAATCTCCCGTTTGAGTTGGTTTTCCGACTCGGAAGATGTAAGCGTGGTCTCCCGCGAGCCCGCCTTTGAGGTGACCCATCATCAGGTCAACCTCAACTTCCAGTCCTTGCCAAACGGCATAGGACCAGAAAAAAGCCGTTTGATTGGAAAGAGAAACATTTTTCTCTACTAATGTTTCTCCTCCGGGTGTTTTTATCTTTAATACTATAACCTCTGCCGGATCTACCGGCAGAACATCCCCAACGTGCGTTGGGGTGAATTGGAAGGACAGTGCGTAAACACTCTGTCCCTCCAATTTTATCTTCCATTTTAACATCGTCTGCCAAGGCACTCCTTGCCCTGTCAAGACGATGGTTTTCTGGGCTTTGTTGATAACAGAGCCCTGGTTAGAGAAAAAATCTGCGTCGTACCAGTTCAACTGATACGACTCATAACTAAAACCCAGTGTCGGCGTTCCCAACGCCAACACCGCCACCACCAACAAAACAGATGCTCTTTTCATCTCTTCCCTCCCTTTTCTTTCTGTGGTGGTCACGTTCTGCCATTACGCAACCTTTAAGCCACCTTTCTCCTCTTTCTCACCCTCTTCCCCTCTGGAAACGGTGATGAGGAATATGTGGCGCCACAGAAACCTGTGTCCAATTGCCTTTTGAAAAATTCAACATTGAATTTTTCAAAAGGCAATTGGAAAGAATTGTCAAAGAACAGGCTAAAATTATTTCTTTTCTTTTCTTTTGTAATTATTTATAACTTCCTTATAAATTTTCAACAACTGAGAATAAAGATTTTTCTCATCGTTAACTTCTGATATATTCTTTCTTGCTTTTTCGCCCATTTTTTCTCTTTCTAAGAAATTTAAATTAAGCATTTTTTTTATTTTTTCCCCCAAATCATCTATATTTCCTCCTTGAAAAATAAATCCTGTTTCATTTTCAATCATAAGCTCTTTTGATCCGCCCAAGTCCGAAACAATAACCGGTTTTTTCAAAAGTTGAGACTCTAAAATTGTTAACGGCAAATTATCATACCAAACGGAAGGCAAGACGGTAAATTTGGAAGAAGCGATAATCTTTTTCAGATCTTCTCCTTGCTTGAATCCTAAAAAAGAAATTTTTCTTTCCATCTTCAATTTTTGAACCAATTTTTTGAGATTTTTTTCTTCCGGACCTTTTCCCACAATTAACAATTTGTCTTTTTCCAAAAAATTTTCCTGATGAATCTTTGCCACCGCTTTTATCAAATCTGAAATTCCTTTTTCTTCCGAAAGACGACCATAATATAAAAAATAATTTTCTTCTTCTTTGTTTAAACCAAAATTTTTTGTATCAAAAGGATTTTTCAGAATTTTTATTTTTTCTGGCGAGATGCCGAATTCAACGCATTTTTCTTTCATAAATTTACTGGGAGCAATAAAAAGATCCACCTTTTCGTATGTTTTTAAAAACTTATGCAAATAAGCTTCTAACATTGCCACTAAACTGAAAGAATAAGAATTTTTGACGCATTTTTTCAAAAAACAGTGATAATATCTTCCTCCGCGACAATTTTCACAAATTTTTCCTTGACTGAAAAGTTTATAATTGGGACAAATCAATTTATAATCATGCAAAGTCATTATCATCGGGATTTTATTTTTTTTGAGAGAAAAAATTATGGAAGGACTCAAATAATGATAAAAATTGTGCAAATGCGCAATCTCCGGCTTTTCCGCCTGAATAATTTTTTCAATTTTTTTCTGCGCTTCCCGATTAAAAATAACCTTTCCGACCATTTTGATTTTTTCCCATACATTATTTTTTTCGTTAAAATCAAGATGTTTTGTGAAATATCTTTCATATTCACTTTTTTCATTTTCTGAATCTTTCATAGAAAAAACTGAAACAGTATGCCCATTTTTTTCCAAAATTTTGATTATTTCAAAAAAAGCCGTTACACTACCACCCCCTCTTTTTTTGGAATAATATTTGTGAACTTGCAAAATTCGCATATTAAGTTAGAATTTAGAAGAAGTAGCTTGGAAGTATATAATAAGTTTGATTTTTTGTCAAGGTCAATGAGTCAAAAAAATCTTTTGGAAAAAATCCCAATATTTTTTTTTATTTTAGTTACGGGACTTACCGCTATCTTTTTTTTGGAAATTTTTTTCCCTCAAGAAATTTTTTCTTGGTTGGCTTTAACTTTGGCGACAATTTTGACTGCTTTCTTTTTTTTGGATCCTGAAAAAGGTTTTTTGGCTCTTCTTATTCTTCGTCCGACAATTGATAAATTCAGTGACACAATTTCCATAAGATTAAACGAGAATTTGTCTTTCAACGCTTCAGCCGGATTTGGTGTTTTGACTTCTTTTCTATTGTCAATTTTGATTATAAAAAACAAAAAATTCTTACTAACACTGCCTCTCAAAAAATGGTGGGGCGGATTTATTTTGATTTGCGTTTTTAGCTTATTTTTTTCCGTTTCCATACCGGCCAGTTTTTATGAAATAATAAGAATAATCAGTATTATTTTAGTCTTTGTCGCCACCTTTATTTTTGTCAAAAAAGAAAAAAAGAATTATTTAAAAATAGCTTGGGCAATTGTAATTTCTTGCTGGGTTCCTTTTATTTTTGCCACTTATCAATTGATAACCAAAAGCGGTTTAGGAGGAACTGATGGCATTGAAAGTCGGCTTTTCGGAACTTTTTCTCATCCCAATCCTTTTGCTTCTTTTGTTTTCATCACGCTTGCAATTTTGCTTTTTCTTTTCTTTTTTTCCAAAGAAAAATCTTTCAAACCTATTATTTTTTTGATTTTTTGGGCGTTATTTCTTTTGGTGGGAACTTATTCGCGAGGAGCTTGGTTGGCTTTTTTGATTTTTTTGCTTGTCATCGCTTTTTTCAAATCTTTTAAATCAATTTTGGCGATTGTTTTCATCTCTATTATCCTGTTTTTTTCCTTTCAATCCATTCAAGACCGAGTGCAAGATATATATAATCCTCCGGCAGATAGTTCTGTGCGTTGGAGATTCGCCCAATGGGAAAGAATGTATAAGATTTTCAAAAAAAGACCTCTTATCGGTCAGGGTATCGGAACTGAAACGATTGTTCATGATTTGGAATATGGTCCTTATTCGGGGAATCCTTACACTCACAATGATTTTTTGCGCGTGGCAACAGAAACCGGAGTGTTTGGATTTATAATATATTTTCTTTTAATTTTTTCCACCCTCAATTTGTTGTATAAAAATTTTAAAGAAGAATCTTCCGGAATTGAAAAAGATTTCCAACTGATAGTTTTGGCGCTTTTTTTGGCAATGGCAACTTTTTCTCTTACCAATAATACTTTGCGGGAAACAGTTACTCAATGGTTGCTTTGGTCGCTCGTGGGAACATCTTTGGCTTTGGCAGTTCGCTCTAAAAAACATTTTCAAAAAGATTAAAACACCCCAAAACTTGATCTTTCTTAAAAGATATGACTGGCGAATTTAAGATAATTTTTGCAAACTTAAAAAAAATTTCAAAAGTGTATCAATTTTATTTTTCAATTAAATATTTTCTTATCTTAAAAGTTTCTCGTTTTTTAGAATAAATCTTTTTTTAAAAAAAACAAAAACCCGGAAAAAATTGATATTTTTCCCGGGTATAGGCGGAGTGAATTTTCATTCACCCCGCTAAAAAAATACTAATTGAAATTGAAACTCTCTCCAGATCCATTGGAGAGAATTGTTTTTTCGAAACAACTCTCTCCCTCCCTCCCGGGCTGGCCATTTTTCATGACCAGCACCCGACGGAGATATTCCACTCCGTCGTCTCTTATCAGAGTCACTGGGTCGCAAGACCCAGCGTTTCTGATTACGATGGTGGGACCCCACCCGGTCCCGTACGGCCAACCGGGCAGGCTGGCGCTATGATATTCCAGCTTGTAGCTCGCGCTACAAACTGGAAACTTATCATTATGGGCGTTGTACACCACCCTCACCCCTTTATAAGGGGTGAGGGTGGTATATTCACCTCGTGGATTGCGGGGCCAGCAATCCCCGCTCGGGCAATAACTGCTTTTGGCAGTTTTCACTGCCGGGACAGTCATTGCCCGTCTGATGCCCTCAGCCTGCGATGGGCAAACCGACAACAGGCTATCGCCTGATGCCGGATTTTTGTTCATCTTGTTCAGTCTCCGGATTGTCTCCGGAGAAAAAACAACAGTCTGGGACCCTCCGGTCCCAGATACTTTGTAAGAATTTCCTTCAAGGTGAGACACCTTGAAAGAAATCCCTGGATAATATCTGCCGATCGTTTCGGTCAAGACCGAAACGTTGTCACCTCCTTTCTCCCTAACGGGTTCCGTTTCTACCCAGTTAGGTTCTATTGTCGTCGCCTTGATCCCTCCACCGTTTGCACTGCTCGCAGGCAATGCAAACACCAAAACTAAACAAAACAACTTGGTTCTT
>Ga0100396_1001216_pt1 | contig 16575 bp, 14 predicted proteins | sample CryGeymeta201520_FD_81551 | JGI IMG/M metagenome (GOLD analysis project Ga0100396, IMG submission 81551) | Groundwater microbial communities from Crystal Geyser aquifers in Utah, USA - Crystal Geyser metaG 2015-20 | ecosystem: Environmental > Aquatic > Deep subsurface > Groundwater | place: USA... | reverse complement strand
CCGCGCGGGATGATGCTGATCTTGTGCACGCGATCGTCCGTACCCGCGAGCGTGCCGACCAGGGCGTGACCCACTTCGTGGTAGGCGACGCGGCGACGCTCCTCGGGGTTGATCACGCGTGAGCGACGCTCGAGGCCCGCGACGACGCGATCCACCGCCGCCGAGATGTCGTCCGAGGTCACGAAGTCGTGACCGTGACGCGCGGCCAGGAGCGCGGCCTCGTTCACCAGGTTGGCCAGGTCGGCGCCCGCGAAGCCCGGTGTGCGCGCGGCGATCTCTTCCAGACTGAGCTCGGGGCCGAGGGGCACGCCCCGGGTGTGCACGGCCAGGATGGCCAGGCGTCCGCGCCGATCGGGTCGGTCGATCACGATCTGGCGATCGAAGCGCCCCGGGCGCAGCAGCGCCTGATCGAGGATCTCGGGGCGGTTGGTGGCGGCCATGATGATCACGGCCTTGCGCGGCTGGAATCCGTCCATCTCGACCAGGAGCTGGTTCAGGGTCTGCTCGCGCTCTTCGTTCGTGCCTCCGCCCAGCGCCGTCGCGCCACGCGAGCGCCCGATGGCGTCGAGCTCGTCGATGAAGATGATCGCAGGGGCGACCTTGGCCGCCTGCTCGAACAGGTCGCGCACGCGCGCCGCGCCGACGCCCACGAACATCTCCACGAACTCGGATCCGCTGATCGAGATGAAGGGCACCTTGGCCTCGCCCGCCACCGCGCGCGCCATCAAGGTCTTGCCCGTGCCAGGCGGACCGACGAGCAGCACACCCTTGGGGATCTTGGCGCCGAGGCGTTGAAACTTCTCGGGCGTCTTCAAAAACTCGATGATCTCGAGCAGCTCCTGCTTGGCCTCTTCGGCGCCCGCGACGTCGTCGAAGTCGACACCCGCTTCCTCCGGCACGGCGATCTTTCCGCGGCTCTTGCCGAAGGCGAGCGCACCGCCGGCCGCACCGCCCATGCGCTTGAACATGCCGCCGAAGAGCAGGACCATGAAGAGCACGCTGACGCCGAGGTAGAGCAGCCAGCCCCACTGATCACCGAAGGCCGAGGGCGGGACGCCGCGGAAGGCGACGTGATGCTCCTGCAGCAGGGGCACCAGCGTGTCGTCCCCCACGGGCACGGTGCTGAAGTGGTCGGGTCTGTCCTTGTGGCTGCCCGTGACGCGCGCGGGCTTCTGGCCCTGCTTGTAGGCGCCGAGGATCTCGCGATCACTCAGGTGAACCCAGTCGACGCGATCCTCACGCACGTAGCGCACGAGCTCGTCGTAGCGGATCGGATCCTTGTCCGTGAAACCGACGAGGGACTGAAGCAGCACCGGCAACGCGATGGCGAGCAGCAGAAAAGCGATGAACGGCATGCGCCGAGCGCCGGGCTCGGGGTCGTCGCCTTTGGGAGGCTTGGCCTCGGGTGGGGGCTTGGCCATAGGGTGGCACTCTAAGCACGTCCTCGACGCTGACAACGGCCGGCGGCTGCGCTGGTGCAGGTTGGAACCAGGACCGCGCCCCCTTGCGCCGTAACCGAGGCGAGAGGCGCGCATAAGTGCTAAGAGGAGCATGTGCTTGGCGCGCGAACGAGGCGTGCGAAGCGGAGTCTTCATCAGAAGGAGCGAGCGAATGCAGATGTGGATGGTCATTCAAGGTGTCGGTGTGCTCCTGGGACTCGTCGGTCTCGTCGGCGTGGCGCTGGTGCTGCGCAAAGCCAAGAAGAGCGAAATGCCCGGCGGCAAGAAGGCGGGCCTGATCGCCGGCAGCGTCGTCCTGATGTTGGTCGGTGGCTTCCTCGTGGTCGACGCCACGGCCATCGCACCCGTGCCCCCCACTGGCGACGGCGCGCAGGTCGCACCCCAGCCCGCGGACGACTTCGACGCACCGCTCTGATCCACGCGCTAGCAGCCGTCCCGCCCTCCAACTCGGACTGGGTCGGGGGCCGCGCTTCAGCCGATGCCGAGGAGCGCGGACAGCTCGCCCATGACGGGACCAAGGCGGCTGTGCAGCACCAGGTCGGCCATGTCGTCGTAGGGCCCCGGATCGCGATTGAGCACGACGATGCGTGCGCCGGCGCGGCGCGCCTCGGGCACGAGATCGGCCACGGGATGCACGCCCAGAGACGAGCCGAGCACGAGGAAGAGATCCGCCTGCTGTACATCGAGGCGGGCCTGTTCGAAGGCCGGTGGCAAGAGCTCGCCGAAGAGCACGACGTCGGGCTTCACCTCGAGCGCGCCGCAGCCAGAGCAGAAGGGCGGGCGACCGGCCTGCACCTTGCGGAAGGTCGTCTCGACGACGTCCGCGCGGCTGCACACGAGGCAGGTGGTGGTGCGGAAGCTGCCGTGGACCTCCCAGACGCGCTGGGATCCGGCGCGGGCATGCAGGCCGTCGATGTTCTGCGTGATGACGCCCGCGACACGCCCACGAGCCTCGAGCTCGGCCAGCACGCGATGGGTGATGTTGGGCGCGGCGTCGGTGAGGGAGGCGAACTTGTCCGCCCAGAAGCGCCAGAAGCGTGAAGGGTCGTCGCGGAATCCGTCGATGGAGGCGACCTGCATCGGATCGGCGTCGGCCCAGAGCCCCTCGTCGCCGCGGAAATCGGGGATGCCCGACTCGGTCGAGACGCCAGCGCCGGTGAGCGCGACGGCGTAGCGCGCGCTCTCGAGCCAGGAGGCGAGTTCGCCGGTGCCGCCACTCATTGGGCGGTCCCCGCCGCTGCGGGGTCTGCGCTCCCTGCCGGCGGCGCGGGGCAGCCGTTGGGCGCTGGGTCCGCGTGATCGTCCGCGAGCGCTGGCGGGGCCAGCGCATCCGCCGCCGGCGGCGGGCGGCGCAAGAATTCCAACAGCGCCGTCAGGCTGGCCGCATCCTCGGCCAGCTGAGCCACACCGTGGCTGCTGCCCGTGGACGCCACGTAGCGTCCGGCAGCGGCCACGCGCGCCATGTCCTGACCGGCTTCGACCGCCGACGTGTCGGCCTGGGCGGCGATGGCCAAGAGCGGACGCTGGCCGAGGCGACTCACGGGCGTGACGGCGTCGATGCCGCGATAGGCACGGCCGGGAGAGAGCACCGCGACCGCCTCGATGCGCGGATCCTCGGCGGCCGCGAGCAGGGCGGCGGTCGAGCCCATGGAAGAACCTACGACGGCGATGCTCGAAGGTTCGGTGCCCGGATTCGCGCGCAAGAAGTCCACCGCGGTGACCACGTCCGTGGCCATGGCGCGAAAGTCATCCGCCGTGAAGGCGTGCCAGTCGAGGGGGCCCTCTTCCCCCTGCACGCTCTCGCCATGACCGCGCAGGTCGATGGCCAAGGTGGTCATCCCCGGTGCCTTTGACAGGCCCTCCACGACCGACGACCACTCGCTGCGGCTGCTCGAGAGCTGATGCACCAGGATCACGGCAGGGGCGCCGCGCACGGCCGCACGCCGCAGAGTCCCGACGAGGGTCACGCCGTCTGCGGTTGAAAAGCTGACCCGTTCGGGCGCGCCAGACTCCGCGGCCGCCGGCACGCGCTCCTGGACCTCGGGCGGCACGGCAGGGCTTTGATCTGGGGACGTGGCCGCCGAGGACGCGGACGAGGCATCCGAGCTGCCACATCCGAGGCTGAGCGTCGCGACTAGCGCGCAGGTCGTGAGGCGAATCATCGCCGACAATCTAGCGTGATGAGGCGCCGACCGCGAGCCAATGTGTAACCGATCAGGGAGGAACGGCGCGCAGGCGGACACGCACGGTGGTGGTGCCGCTGGGCAGTTCGAGCTCGAGGTCATGGGGGAAGTAGCCGGGCGCCTCGAGCGTGATGTGGTGGATGCCGGGGCGCAGCTCGCGCGGCCGCGCGTCGAAGACCTGAGCGCTGGCGGCGAATCTGTCGTCCACGTACACGCCCGCGCTGGCGGGGATGGCGATGATACGCAGACGCGCGGGCAGGCTCTGCTGGCCCTGCATGCCGCAGCCGGCCAGGAGCAGCAGCCCTACGCCAAGTGCCCGTCGCATCGAGGCGGCGTTCATGGAGCGCTCCCGGCGAGCTCGGGGGCGCCGGCGTCGCGCAGGGGGGCGAAGGGCAGACCGACGACCATCACGATGGATCCATCGACCAGAGGTCGCTCCCTCAGCACGTGCGCCTCGCGATCGACCACCGCGTGCAGCTGGGTCGCGAGGGCGGGCGAGGTCCCGCGACGCGCGAGCACGTCGTCGAGCCAGCCGTGCAGCGCGCGCTTGCCGCGTCCCAGGGCCTGGCGCCGCGCCTCGGCGCGACGTGAGCCGAGCCCACCCTGGCGCGAGACCACGGCGCCGACGACGCGCACGGACACAGAGTCCGCGTCCACGGCGGCCGACTGCTCGCTCGCGGGCACGCGCTCTTGCGCCGCGGCCCCTCGACCTCCGAGGCAGAGCACGAGCGCCACCATCGGCAGCGCGCGTTCCAGACAAGCGGCCACCCGTCCTCGCATGCTCACTCCCACTCGATCGTGGCTGGGGGCTTGGACGAGATGTCGTAACAGACGCGGTTCACGCCGCGCACCTCGTTGATGATGCGAGTGGAGATGCGCGCGAGCAGGTCGTGCGGCAGGCGCGCCCAATCCGCGGTCATGCCGTCGCGAGACTCCACGGCGCGCACGGCGATGGTGTGCTCGTAGGTGCGCTCGTCGCCCATCACGCCCACGGTTCGAACCGGCACCAGCACGCAGAAGCTCTGCCAGACCTTGTCGTAGTAGCCGGCGGCGCGGATCTCTTCATCGAGCACCGCGTCCGCATCGCGCAGGATCCGGAGACGCTCGCGGGTGATCGCGCCGGGGCAGCGCACCGCGAGGCCCGGTCCCGGGAAGGGCTGGCGCCAGAGCAGGTGGCGACTCAGACCCATGGCCTCGCCCACGTCGCGAACCTCGTCCTTGAACAGCAAGCGCAGGGGCTCGACCAGGGAGAGGTTCATGCGCTCGGGCAGCCCGCCGACGTTGTGGTGGCTCTTGATCACAGCGCTCGGGCCCTTGAAGGAGACGCTCTCGATCACGTCGGGATAGAGCGTGCCCTGCACCAAGAAGCGCGCGTCCACGACCTTCTTCGACTCGCGCTCGAAGACGTCGATGAAGACCTTGCCGATGATCTTCCGCTTCTGCTCCGGATCCGTGATCCCCTCGAGGGCGTCGAGGAATTCGTCGGCCGCGTCCACGTGCACCAGGCGCAGGTGGAGGTGCTCGCCGAACATCTCCACCACCTGCTCGGCCTCGTGCTTGCGCAACAGGCCGTTGTCGACGAAGACGCAGGTCAGCCGCTCGCCGATGGCGTTGTGCACCAGCATGGCGGCCACGGAGGAGTCGACGCCGCCGCTCAGACCACAGATGGCCGAAGCGTCGCCGACTCGAGCGCGGATGGCCGCGACGCTCTCCTCGACGAAGGAGCCGGGCGTCCAGTCGGGGCTACAGCCGGCGACGTGAAACAGGAAGGAGGAGAGCATCTCCTCACCCCGCGGGGTGTGCACGACTTCGGGATGAAACTGCACGCCGAAGAGGCCGCGCGAGACGTCGGCCACAGCGGCGAAGGGGCTGTTGCCGCTCTTGGCCACCACCTCGAAGCCCGTGGGCAGGGTCGCGACGCGATCGCCGTGGCTCATCCAGACCGAGACGCTCGCGCCCGCGGGGAAGCCGTGGAAGAGCCCGACAGGCTCGATCACGTCCACCGTGGCGGAGCCGTATTCGCGCTCGCCCGCGGCCTCGACCTTACCGCCGAGCAGGTGGGTCATGAGCTGCATGCCGTAGCAGATGCCGAGCACGGGGACGCCGAGCTCGAACACCCCTTTGTCGACGCTGGGCGCGCCTTCGGCGAAGACGCTCGCCGGGCCGCCCGAGAGGATCACGGCCTTGGGGCGCATGGCCGTGAGCTCGCCGAGCGGCAAGGTACAGGGCTGGATCTCGCAGTACACATGGCTCTCGCGCACGCGGCGGGCGATCAGCTGGGTGTATTGGGAACCAAAATCGAGGATCAGGACGCTGTCGTGGGCCATCGGCGGCGGATCTAACACGTCCCGCCCGCGCAGGACATTCCCGAGGCCCGATCCCCCTGGGTCGTCAGACTCGGTAGTTCGGCGCTTCTTCCGTGACCACGACGTCGTGGACGTGGCTCTCGCGCAGGCCCTGGGCGCTCTGGCGCACGAAGCGGGCCTTCTCGGACAGCTCGGCCACCGTGCGGCAGCCGGTGTAACCCATGCCGGCGCGCAGGCCGCCCATCAGCTGGTAGACCACGGTGGACAGCGGACCCCGATAGGGCACGCGGCCCTCGATGCCTTCGGGCACGAGCTTCTGCACGTCGTGCACGTCGCCCTGGGAGTAGCGATCCTTCGAGCCCCTCCGCATGGCGCCCAGGGAGCCCATGCCGCGGTAGGTCTTGAAGGTGCGGCCCTGGTAGAGCACGAGCTTGCCGGGGGACTCGTCCGTGCCGCCGAAGAGCGAGCCGAGCATCACCGTGCTCGCGCCCGCCGCCAGAGCCTTGACCAGATCGCCGGAGTACTTGATGCCGCCGTCGGCGATCACGGGCACGCCGGCCGGCCTGGCGACGCGCGCGCAGTCCGTGATGGCGGTGATCTGGGGCACGCCGATGCCCGCGACCACCCGCGTGGTGCAGATCGAGCCTGGCCCGATGCCCACCTTCAACGCGTCCACGCCGGCGTCGATCAAGAGCTTGGCCGCGGGACCGGTGGCGATGTTGCCCGCCACCAGCTGCACGTTCGGGTGCTCGCGCTTGGTGGCCTTCACCGCCTCGACCACGCCGATGCTGTGTCCGTGGGCCGTGTCGATCACGAGCACGTCCACGCCCGCGGCGACCAGCGCCGCGGCGCGCTCTTCGCGATCCGGACCCACACCGATGGCGGCGCCGACACGGAAGCGTCCCATCTCGTCCTTGATGGCGTCGGGATAGAGCTCCGCCTGGAGCAGATCCTTGATGGTGATGAGCCCGGCCAGCGTGCCGTCCTCGCTGACCACGAGCAGCTTCTCGATGCGATGCTCGTGCAGGAGTTCGCGCGCGCGCTCTTGCGATACGCCGGGCGGCGCCGTGACCAGCTGGCGCGTCATCAGGTCCGCGACGGTCTGGTTCAGGTTCTTCTCGAAGCGGATGTCGCGGTGCGTGAGGATGCCCGTGGGGCGGCCGTTCTCGACCACCGGCAGGCCCGAGATGTTGTTCTCGCGCATGATGACGAGCGCCTCTTCCAGGCGTTGGTCGGGGCGCACGGTGATGGGGTCGACGATCATCCCGCTCTCCGCCCGCTTCACCTTCAGCACCTCGCGTGCTTGGTCCTGGGGCGAGAAGTTCTTGTGCAGGATCCCGAGGCCGCCTTCGCGCGCCATGGTGACCGCCGTGCGCCACTCCGTGACCGTGTCCATGGCGGCCGAGAGCAGCGGGATCTTCAGGCGGAGGCCGCGCGTGAGCGGGCTCGAGAGGTCGACGTCCTTGGGTAGGAAGTCGGCGTAGCCGGGCTGGAGCAGGACGTCGTCGAACGTCAGGGCCTGGGGCAACGGCTCGTCGATCACGGATACCTCCGGGGTGGACGCCCCTGTTGGGAAGGCACAGGAGACGCGGGGCGCGGAGGATACCCCGTGGCCGCGCTACGGGCGAGCCCCGTCACGGAGCAGGCTTCGAGCGGGCCGTCAGGGAATGGAGAGGGGCGGCGTCTGAACCGTGCCGACGTTGCGGACGTCGATCACGAAGGGGAACTGGCCGCGGATGTTGGGGATGGTGACGGTCAGGCGGTTGGGAGTCGCGCTCACGACGCGCGCCGGGCGACCGCCGAAGCTGACACGGTTCTGGGGCGCACTCGCGGAGAAGCCCGACCCCTGGATCACCACCTGGCAGCCGGGCCTGAGGCAGCGCGCCTGGACTGCGCTGATGGCCAGAGTACCCGGTATGGGAGGCGCGACCGTGACCACGGGCGCGGCGCTGCGCACGGAGAAGTCGCCCGCGGGCATGACGTTGCCCCCGGGGAGGACCACCGTGACGGGGCCAGTGACGGCGCCTGCGGGGACGTTGACGCGCAGCTCGGCCGGTCCCATGCGTCGCGCGCGCTGGGCCACGGCGCCGCTGAACTGCACCACCACGCCGCGCGGCGGGAAGCCCTGCCCGCGGATCACGACCTCGGTGCCGGGAGCTCCGTAGGCGGGCTCGAGGGCGTACACCTGACGCCTGGCCTCGACGCGGAAGTCGGTGCCCGAAGCGGCGCCACCCTCCATACCGACCATCACGGCGATGCGACCGCTGTTGGCGCTGGGCGGGACCACGGCCACGATGCGCGTGTCGCTCACGCTCTGCACCTGCATGGGCTGAGTCGCGAGCTCGACGCGCACGATGGAGGGGTTGATGCCGAAGTGGGTGCCCTGGATCGTCACCAGGGTCCCGACGGGCCCGGAGGTGGGCGCGAAGCCGGCGATGAAGGGCGGTGACGTCACCACGAAGGGCGTCGAGGTGCGCCCGCTGCCGGCGCCATCGACGCTGACCTCGATGGGTCCACTGGCGGCGCTGGGCGCGCGGAATTGCAGCTGGGTGGGCGAAGAGGCCACGAGCTGGCAAGGCTGGCCCGAGAGCGAGACGTGGTTGGCGTTGGCGCGCAGGGAGAAGCCCTGCCCTCGCAAGGTGACGAGCGTGCCGGGAGGTCCGCTCCGGGGCGTGAAGTCGCCCATGGCCAGGGCGCCCATGACGGAGAAGCTCTGGCCCGAGCTGACCTCGAGGTCATGCACCCGCACGACGAAGGGGCCGCTCGCAGCGCCGGGCGGGATCTCCACGTCGATCCGGTTGTCGACGACCCGACGCAGGATCACGGGACGCCCCGCGAGCGTGACGTTGACGTAGCGGGGATCCTGACCGAACCCGTCGCCCTGGATCACGACCGGCATACCGGGCGCGCCCGCGGGTGGCGAGAAGCCCAGGACGCGCGGCGTCGACTGGACCGTGAAGGGTTGGGGCGAGGTGGCGCGACCGCCATGCCGCACGTCGACCACGAAGGGGCCATCCGTGGCGCGACGGGGCACCTCGACGACCAGGGCCGTGGGGCTCGCGCTGCGCACGCGGACGCGGCTTCCGCCGAGCATGACGCGGTTGTCGCGATCCCTCGAGGAGAAGCCCGTTCCCGTCAGCGTGACGAGGGATCCGGGGGGACCGCGCTGGGGCGTGACGTCCGTGATCGCCGTGCCGGTGGCGACGACGAAGGGCGGGCTGAGCGTCTCGCCCGCGCCCACGACCTGCACGCGGAAGGAGCCCGAGGCGGCGCCCGCCGGGACGATCACGCGCAGGCTGGTCGGCGTCGCGGCGCGGATCACGACGGGCAGGGATCCGAGCCAGACGAAGTCGTCCGCGAGGCGCGGGGAGAAGTGGTCGCCCTCGAGGGTGACGTCCGATCCAGGCGCTGCGGCGCTGGGTGTGACGCGAACCACCTGGGGCGGCGGCTGCGCGCTGGTGACGCGGAAGAGTGGTCCAGCGAAGCCTCCCTGGGGCGTCTGGATCACGATGCTGCCCGTCTGGGCGCCGTCCGGGATCTGCACCGTCCAGCGGTTGGGCAAGCGTCGCAGCACGGGCAGCTCCACCGAACCGAGCAGCACCTGGCTGTAGACGCCGAGCTGACGGCCGATGATCTGCACCTGCGTCCCGGGCGGACCCGAGCTCGGCTCGATGCGCTCGATGATCGGCTGCGGTTGGGCCAGCGCGGGGGCGGCGAACGCCACGGAGAGCGCGAAGGCCAAGACCCTCAGGCCGGAGACGGCACAGAGCTGCTTCTTCATGAATTCCTCCAGGTCGCGAGCCTCTCCCGCCTGGGAGCGCCCGTCAACGACACAGCGGAGACGTCGCGCCGTGCCCGGCGATTCAACGGCTGGCCCAGGTTGCAGGCCGTGGGGAACCGCGGGCGAGGCGCCGAAGCGCGCCGAGCGGCGACGGCGTCAGACGCCCGGTGTCGCGACGTAGCACCCGGGATCGGGCCGGAAGGCGCAGACCGGTTCGGGCCCCGTTCGATCGCAGACGGCGAGCTGGCAGCTCCCCGTCGGAGCCTCCGGACAGGAGTTCGTCATCCTGTGGCAGCGGAGCGGGAGCGCGAGTCCGCCGCAGATCTCGATGCCGTTGCATGGGTTGCCGTCGTCGCAGTCAGCGTTGTTCATGCACAGGTCGAGCAGGGGCGTGCTGACGCACATGCCGCTCTCGTCGCAGGAGGTCGCGAACGAACAGAGGCCAGGCGTCCAGTTCTCGCCACAGCCCGAGGCGTCGAGGGAGGTCGCGGGGGAGCACACCATCTCGATGCAGGTCCCGGCGGTGGCGTCCGGGCACAGGGCGTCGTTCGGCAAGAAGACGCAGCCGTCGGTGTCGCGGCGCAGCGAGGTGGGGTTGCAGGCGTCCCGGGTGCAAGTGGCCCCGTCGTTGCAGAATCCGGCGATGGGGCGGTTGATGCAGCCCGTGCCCGCGGAGCCCGTCGAAGAGTCGGGCGCACAGAGATCCTCCGTGCAGGGCGCGTGGTCGTTGCAGATCGTGGCGTCCGGCGTGTGGACGCAGCCGCTGTCGCCGTCGGCGCCGGCAGCTCCGGGCGCGCAGCGGTCGGCGGTGCAGCTGAAGCCATCGCCGCAGGAGGGGTCCCGCGCGACGTTCTCGCAAGCTCCGCTCGTGGTGCAGCGATCGAAGGTGCAGCTCTGTCCGTCGTCGCACACGCTCGCGTCACGGGTGACGACCCAACCTTGGGCGTCCGCGCGTGGATCGCCGGGAGCGCACTCGGTGGTCATGCACTCGGCCACGGGGATCGTGGGCACGGCCGCTACGCGACAGACGCCTCCCACGCAGCCCCAGACGCCAGCGCAGTTCGAGGTCGGGCACTCGCCATCGCTGGTGCAGCGCGTGGCCGCGATGCAGCCGCCGGCCGCGGGCGCACAGATCTCGGGGCTCGGCCCCGACCCTCCAGGACAGAGCGCATCCGAGGGCACGTACTTGCAGCCGTGGTCCGCCTCGCTGCAGGAGTCGCTCGTGCACTCGATGCCGTCATCGCAGGCCAGCGGCTCTCCGGCGACGCAGGATCCGTCGACACAGCGCTCGACGCCATCGCATACGAAGCCGCCAGGGCATTGGGCATCGGTGGTGCAGCCCACGATGGCGCCATCGACCGTGCCCGCGTCGGAGGTGCTGGCGTCGGAGGTGCTGGCGTCGGAGGTGCTGGCGTCGGAGGTGCTGGCGTCGGAGGTGCCTCCGCCCGAGTCCGCGTGGCCTGCGTCGGTGGCCGGGTCGGGCGGCGCGGTGTCGATGACCTGTCCGCAGCCCATGGCCAAGAGGGCCAAGCCGAGGATCGTCCTCAGCGGAGAATGCCGTGTGCCCATGTTCATGCCAAGCCTCCGTTACCTTCACAAGATGCAGCATCCGGGCTGCAGATGCTAATTGCGTCCTGGATGAATCATTCGCTCCTGCTCACGCGCGCCCGCATCGCCACCTGCGCCGGCCCCGACGACGGCGACCCGACGACACGCCTCGGCCTCGTCGACGATGGCGCCATCTTGGTGCGCGACGGACGCGTGACCTGGGTCGGTCCACGGGCGGAGGCGCCGAGCGGCGCGGCCGAGATCATCGACCTCGAGGGCCGCGCCGTGCTGCCCGGGTTGGTCGATCCCCACACCCACCTGCTCTTCGCGGGCAGCCGCATCGAGGAGATGGCGCGGCGGCGCGCGGGCGTCGACTACCAGACCATCGCCGCCGAGGGCGGAGGCATCGCGTCGACGATGTGTGCGACGCGTGCCGCCGGCGCGGAGGAGTTGTTGACCCGCGGAGCGCGACGGTTGCGCGCCCTGCGTCGCCACGGCGTGACCTGCGTCGAGGTGAAGAGCGGCTACGGGGGCGACGTGGCGAGCGAGCTCCGGCTCTTGGTCCTGGCCCAACGCCTCGACGCGCTGGGCATCGCCCGGGTCTCGCCGACCTTGCTCGGCGCCCACGCGCTGCCCGCGGAGTACGAAGGCCGGCGCGAGGCCTTCGTGGACGCCGTGGTGGACGAGATGATCCCCGCGGCCGTGGGCTTCGCCTCGGCGGCGGACGTGTACTGCGACGAGGGCGCGTTCACGCTCGCGGAGACCCGACGCATCCTGCGGGCCGCGCAGGGCGCCGGGCTGGACGTGCGCGCGCACGTCGGTCAGTTCGCGGATCTGGGCGGTCCCGAGCTGCTGGCGGAGCTGGGCGCGCTGTCGGCGGACCACCTCGAGCAGGCCTCGACCCGCGGCCTTCAGGCCATGGGTCGCGCCGGAGTTCGTGCGGTACTCCTGCCCGGCGCCTGGCGAACGCTGGGGCAGGCGCCGCCCGAGGCCGAGAGGCTGCGCCGCGCGGGCGTGCGCATGGCCGTAGGCACGGACTTGAACCCGGGCACGAGCCCGACGAGCGATCTCCCTCTGTGCGCGGCGCTGGCCGTGCGCGACGCGGGCCTGACGCTGGAGGAGGCGCTCTTGGCGATCACGCGGGAGGCGGCCAAGGCCATCGGACGGGCGGACGCCGGGCGCATCGAGGCCGGTCTACCCGCCGATCTCGCGGTGTACGACGAGGAGGATCCGCGGGCGCTGGCCTACGCCTTGGGCGACGTCCTGGCGCATGGGGTCTGGCTGGGCGGCAAACGAGTCGTCGAACGAGGCGCGAGCGCGCGCATCTGGTAGAGTGCCTGTCATGTCCATCGACGTGGAGCGGGCCTACCAGGCCTATCAAGCGCGCTTCTCGGAGCGTTTCGGCGACAAGCCCGTGGGAGCCTTCGTGAAGTTCGGCTCCCACATGGTGCAACACCTCGCCCAGGCGGAGTTCGGTGAGCGCCTGAACGACTACCTCGGCTTGCACGGCGCGGTAAAACGCATCCTCGAGGACGGCAGCACGATAAGCGACGTGGTGATGCTCGAATACGACGAGGCCGCGGCCGCCATCTGCATCCAGGCGCCGAACCTGCTCGACCTGTTCAAGGGCGAGCTCGGCGATCCCGGCATCGCCCTGGGCCGCTGAGTCTCGAGCCCGGCCGTCACGACGGCGCAACTCGCGCCGCGATCGGCTCAGTAGCTCTTGGGCAGAGCGTCGACGTCCACGTTGTCGAGGGCGAAGCGGATCAGCGCGCTGCGGCTCATCTTGCGGTGCCCCGCCTGCTTCAGCTCCTCCACCTTCGCGTCGAGGCGCGCGAGGTCCTCGTTGTAGAGCGAGATGCAGATGACCTTGTAGTGATCGGCGCTGGCCTGCTTCGACGAAGCGCGTCGACGCGCGCGCGGTCGTCGCTCGGGGCTGCCGTAGAATCCGTCGGCCAGGACGGATCGAACCTCGTCCGGGTCGAGCAGCGCGTTCATGCCTTCAGGCGTTGCCATGTCGCCTCCAATCTCGTGTCTGTGGGCGGGGATGGTCATGTGCGGCGCTCATGAGGCGGCCCTCAGCGGCGGCAACGCCTCGGGCGGCGAGGCCTGGGACCGCCCAAGCCCCGCGACGTCGAGCATGTCGACCACCGTGCGGTAGTCCGCGGCGCCGTGGCTCTCGGGTGCGTATTCGAAGATGGTCTGCTTCGCGCTGGGGGCCTCGCGCAGCCGCGTGTTGACGCGCACGGGGGGAAAACAGCGATCCCCGAAGTGCTCACGCAGGGTCTGCAGCGCGTCGCGCGAGATGCGGTTGCGGATGTCGAAGAAGGTGGGCACGACGCCCGCGAGCTGCACGTCGTGGTGGAGCAGCTCGCGTACGTTCTTCACCGTGCGCAGCACCTGACGCACACCCACGAGGGAGAGGTAGTCGCAGGCCACGGGCACGAGCAGCGAGTCCGCGTAGACGAGTGCGTTCTGGTTCATCAAGGAGAGCGCAGGGGCGCAGTCGATGACGACGACGTCGTAGCCCGTGATGCGCGACGAGAGCCTTTCGCGCAGCACCCGGGCGCGGTTCGGCAGGCTCGCGAGGTGCAGCTCGGCCGCCGCCAACGATTCGTTCGAGGTCAGCACGTCGAGGCCGGGGCGCACGGGCACGACGGCCTCCTCGGCGGGCAGGCCATGCACGAGCACGTGGTAGAGGTTCTTCTCGCCGGAGATGCCCAGGGAGGCGCCCACGTTGCCCTGGCCGTCCGCGTCCACGAGCAGCACGCGCACGCCGCGCTCGGCCAAGCCGGCGGCGATGTTGACGCTGGTGGTGGTCTTGCCCGTACCGCCCTTGTGATTGAACACGGCGATGCGGCGCATGGGTCTCGCCGACTGGGACGCCTCGCGGATGGCGTCACGCCGACTCTGGGGCGCCTGCTCGCGACAGGTCGGGCTGCAGAAGTAGCGAGGCTCGCCATCGCCGGCCACGACCTGATACGGATACTCGAGCACGAAGCCGCTGCCACAGGCCTCGCAGGCGTGCTGCTCGTCGACCTCGAGCCCCTTCGACTGACAGCGCTGGGAGCAGAAATACTCGAAGCGCCCCTCCTGCTCTCGGAGCTGGTAGCGAAACCGAACCTCGAATTCTCGCTGGCAGACGCTGCAGGTGGAACGGGGAGAGTCCATGAAGTCCTTTCCGAAGCGCTTAAGGAAGCGCACGGTCTTCATGGAGCACGAGCCGGCCTGGCTGGTCAAAAAAGCGGCGCGAATCCGCGCACGGTTCAGGGGATGACGAGGCGATGGATGACCACGGGGCCCCCGGGGTGCGTCACCACCACCGTGCCCTCCGTGGTCAGGAAGCGGACGCTGCTCCGCTCCGCCCGGTACATCGCGGGCATGCCCAGGGCGACGGCGTCCGTGCGCTGTATCACCGTGAGGTTGTCCAGGCTGACGTCGACGATGCCCGTGGCCGAGAACAGGCCCGCCGCGTCGAGGATCTGCCACGTGCCCGCGTTGATCGTGCTGCCACCGTCCATCAACACCACGACGCCACCACCACGGAGGAAGCTCCTCAACGCCAGCGACCATTCCCCGCCCGCTTCAGCCAGCACCGCGTCGGCGGCGTCCTGCTGCGAGGGCAGGACGAAGACGTCGGCGTCGGCCAGCAAGAGCGGCGCCTTGCCGATGTCGGTGACCGTTCGCGTCCAGGTGCGACCGGTCGCGACGGCCGTCTGATCGATGGCGCGATCGACGCCGGTGAGGGAGGTCGACCGCGAGCTGCCTTCGTAGACCAGGACGCGCACGGGCGCGCCTCGTGCGAGGAAGACTGCGTTGCCCACGATGCGGTTCATGTCGCGACGGGAGTTGCGGTAGTCGTGTCCGATGACCACGAGGTGACCGCCCGTGGCCGCCTCGCAGGCGCCCTCGATGCAGATGCCGCTCGGACAGGAGTGCGTGCAGGTGCCGCAGTGGTTCGGATCGTTCGCCAGGTCGAAGCAACGCCCGCTGCAGAAGGTGAACCCTGGATCGCAGACCGCGGCGCAGGCCCCGGCAGAGCAGACCTCTGCGGCGCCGCAGCGGATGCCACAGCCGCCGCAGTCGTTCGGATCGCTCTGGGGTCGGACGCAGCCGAGGTCGCAGCAGAGCTCGCCGAGGTCGCAGACGCAGCTGCCGCCGTCGGGCAGGCCGCCGTCGGGCAGGCCGCCGTCGCCCATGCTGCCATCGCCCATGCTGCCGTCGGGCGTGCCGCCATCGCCCAGGCCGCCGTCCCCGGCGTCCGGCATTTCCGCGTCGCCCGCGTCGCCCGCGTCGAAGACGCCGCCATCGGCGGGCGCGCAGTCACCCGAGGCGCACACGTCACCCGCGGAGCAGCTCAGGGAGCAGGTACCGCAATGGCCCGGATCGGCGGAGAGATCGACGCAGCGGTCGCCGCAGCGCGTGAAGCCATCGGCGCAGCTCTGACCGACGATGGGGCTGCCGCAGCCGGCGAGGGCCCACAGCGGAACGGCGGCGAGGAAGAACGTCAGGGCCCGAAGGCGCCATTGGCGTGGGATGCTCATGGGGCCTCGTCGTCGCGAGTGTCGGGGTCAGGCACTTGGGCCGCGGCGGTGCTGGGCGTCGCGGCGGTGCTGGGCGTCGCGGTCGCGGGCACGGCGCTACCGTTCGCTTCGACCACGACGGGGTGGCGCTCGAGCACGACGAACTCCACGCGGCGGTTGCGCTGATGCGCCTCCTCCGTCAGGCGCGGGTCTCGCGGATGGGTCGAACCAAAGCCCACGGATCGAGTGCGATCCGCGTCCAGGCCGCGCGCCACGAGCGCCAGCATCACGTTGTGCGCTCGGCGTTCGCTGAGGCTCTGGTTGAACTCCTCAGGACCACGGACGTCAGCGTGCCCTTCGATACGCAAGCGTGTCCACTCGGGGTGCTGATGGACCAACTCGACGATGGCGTCGAGCACGGGCCCCGCGTCGTGCTTCACCCGCGAGCGCTCGAAGTCGAAGAGCACGCGCTCCTCGAGGATCACGCGGTCGTCGACCATCTGGATCAGGCCTTCGTCCGGGCAGCCGTCGTAGTCGTCGACGCCGTTGATGACCTCCGCCTCGTTGGGGCAGGCGTCGTCGGCGTCCAGGAAGAGGTCGTGGTCGTTGTCCGGGTCGGGGCAGCCGTCCTCGTCCTCGAAGCCATCCATGTCTTCGGCCTCGTTGGGGCACGAGTCGTCCGGATCGAGCACGCCGTCGCCGTCGTTGTCCGGATCGGGGCAGCCGTCCGTGTCCTCGAAGCCGTCGCGGTCCTCCGCGTCGATCGGACAGTGG
>Ga0100396_1001214_pt1 | contig 16587 bp, 15 predicted proteins | sample CryGeymeta201520_FD_81551 | JGI IMG/M metagenome (GOLD analysis project Ga0100396, IMG submission 81551) | Groundwater microbial communities from Crystal Geyser aquifers in Utah, USA - Crystal Geyser metaG 2015-20 | ecosystem: Environmental > Aquatic > Deep subsurface > Groundwater | place: USA... | reverse complement strand
AGAAAGAATCGAGAGGATTGATTGAATCTGTGAGCTGGTGAGGCCCGCTGCGTGGGTAAACGCAGGCGAAATCACGATACCGAGCGCGAGCACTGTACCGAGGATATAGGTTTTCATGAAGTGGCTATGAATTGATAATGACTGTATCATACGACCACCAATCGAAAAATCAAGCGGTCGGTGGGGATAGTTTCTTGGCAAGTCAGACTTGTTCAATGTTTACACTTTACCTTAACGTGAACTATAGGCGATGTTAAGGTTAAGTGATTTTTTTGGAAGATTAGTCAAACACAAAGCCGGACGGCTTAGGTGACAGGAGATTAGACGTTTGAATAACCCTGTCTGATGCGGTGATACGTCCGTTCATTTCGTGAACGCAAGTCATCAATAATCGCCATGTTCCGTTCATCGATGTGAAATACAATGCGATTGCTTCTCCGATATACGCGAGAGAAGTTTAGTTATGCGGTCAATATGTCCTACGCCTCCGCTTCTATGAGTGTGCGAAGTTTTTCAGCGAGAACTCCTGCCTCGATTCCGACACCGCCGTTATCGCGCACCGCATTGAAGATGGGGATTGTTACTTTCGTGTTCATTCCGGTATATAGCACATCTTAATACGAAAACCGCCCCCGCAGGCTTGCGGAGGGGCGGTTTTCGAGGAGAAACTGCTAGTTTTTAATCTCTGATTGCAGATGTTCAAGATAACGCGCCGCCGAAGCTTGGCCACCGAGCCCGAAGGCGAGTCCGACTGCAAGCGATACAGCGATGACGACGCCGGTAAATAGGGTCTGCACGAACGCCACTGCCACATTAAGTTGCGCGAGCGCCGCGAGAAGAGCGAATATCCAGATCGCATACCGCGCCACCTTGCCGAGAAAGCCGGCCGCATGAAGCGACGCCGCCTTCGCCGAACCAACAACAACGCGTTCCGTCGCCTCGGCGATGACTGCCGCGACGAGCAGGATCAAGACCGCAACAATCACCTGCGGAAGATACCCGAGAACGACATCGCTGATGAAGGAGTTCACAGTCGTCAAGTTGAGTACATCGAGCGACGCCACCAAGAAGACGATAATGAAGAACCATTCAACGAGAAATCCGAGGAACTTGCCGGAAGAAAGCCCGAAGCCAGCACGGGAGAGCAGGCGCTCGATGCCGGTCGACCGGAGCGCCTGATCAACGCGAAGCGCATCGACTATCTGTTTGACTACGCGGCCGAGGCCGATGCCGATGAGCCAGCCGACGATGAAGATGACGATCGCAACGATTAAGTCAGGAATGAACACCACTAGCCCGTAGAAAAGATTCTGGAAAGACTTACTTAACACGTCCGCCCATGTAGTGAAAACCATAATGAATAGTGCTTTGTTTATGTGATTAATAACTCGCACATTATCTGCGAGCTTCTGCTATCAAGTATACCATTTCTAGAGCCCTATTTTGTCGATAAGGAGACGGTGTGGATAGTCGAAAATGTCTCGGAGGAGGCGGTCGTAGATCCCGACGCGGTAGCGGAAATCCGCCGTTGCGAACGAGGCATAGCGGATCTCACGCCCGAACTCGACTTCGAGAGAGCGCATGACATTCGCGAGTATCCGCTCCTCGAGATGATCGCCCACAACAAGGAGATCGACCTGTGCCTCAAGAACACCGGTAAAAAATCCCGAGAGCGCGACGAGCCGGAGCGTTCCCGCGCGCTTGAGCGCTTTGATCATATTTCGCGGTTGCACGCTAGTCGTCTCGCGGATGAAGAGATTGAGCGCATCAAGATGTTCGAAACGCGGATTGGTGTGGTATCGGATAGAAGCATACACGCCTTTTTTATGTAATAGGCCGGCGGCACATAGCTCGGCGAGCTCGTGATGCACATTCTCCTTCGCGAGTTTCGTCCGTCCGGCGATCTCGGCAGTTGTGAAGGCGGTGTCTCGGTTGAACATAAAGAGCCGGAGCATCTTCAAGCGAGCGTGAGAGCCGAAGATCCTTGCGAGCGGTTCCATGGCATTTTTGCGCCAATATTACTTTAGAGTAATTTTCGCTCCGGCCGCTTCGAGTTTTTTAGCGAATTCGGCGGCATCTTCTTTTTTCATGCCCTGCTTGAGCATCGAGGGCGCGCCATCGACAAGATCCTTCGCCTCTTTGAGACCGAGAGTAAGTACTTCTTTTATCGCCTTGATGACGGCAATTTTGTTCGCGCCCACTTCAGTGAGTTCAATATCAGTCGTCGACTTTCCTTCTTCCTCTCCGCCTGCGACTTGGCCGTTCGCGGCCGGCGTCATCGCAACTGCCGACGCACTCACGCCAAACTTCTTTTCGAGAACCTTCACAAGATCGGAGAGCTCGAGGACCGTCATTGCCTCAACTTCTTCCACGAGCTTCTTAAACTTACTTGGTATTTCTATTTCTGCTATTTTATTTTCTTCCATAATTTTACTGTTTCTTTTTAGTAATTTGATCGAGTGCGATAACGAGTCTTTGTATCGGGCTGTTGATAACATTCGCGAACATCCCGCGCAGGACGATCATCGGCGGTATGGCCGCGAGAGCCGTCATTTTTTCGGCATCCGCAAACATTCCTTCGAACACGCCGCCGAGAAGAGTGAGTGCTCCTTTCAGCTTCTTGCCATACTCGTATACGCCGCGCGCAGGTCCGGTAATCTCTTCTGTTGCGGTCCATGCAACTGCGACTTCACCAGGTAAGTAAGGAATCTGTCCCTCGTAGCCATATTGCTTGATGGCGAGGCGGATGAGCGTTTTCTTCGCAACGTAGTAGCGCACGCCAGCCTGCAACAGTTCTTTGCGTAGAAGAGAGGCGTCCTTTACCGAGAGTTTCGAGAAGCCGACGAATACGACCGATGATGCTTCTTTAAAAGCGTCCGTGAGCTTCGCGACTATAGCGCGCTTTTTGTCTTTTGATATTGCCATATAATTTACGTACGAACGAAATGAAGGGGAGTTCGACCATTTAAGGTCTCCCTGCGCCGGACTTATGATCGCCAGCGGTCTTCGGTTCGTACAAGAAACACTCTACCAGAGTCAGTAGTTATTGCAACGCAGCGGTCGCGGCGCCGAGCGCGAGGAGCGCGACGGCGATGATGAAGACGAAACCGACGGAGAATTTCACAAATTCGATGACGAACGGCAAAGCTCGCCTCTCTTCTTCTTTGTCTATCTTCGCATGCCGGCAGAGGGGTGGATTATTTTGATTGTTCATACGCTTGTATTTTTGCGAGATCGTCCTTCGCCGCAGTATTCTTAGGATCAAGGCGCACAACTTCTCCCAAGAAGAATGCGGCGTTCGGAAGGTCAAGCACTGTCTCATAGTAACTCGCCGCACGGCTCGCTGTCTCAAGATCGGTTTTATAGCTTTCCTTCCCTTTCGCCGCTTCGGCTGCCGCATCTGCCGCATTGCCAGAAGCGTAGAATAACTGTGCGAGCACGAAGTGCGGCGCAGAAAGTGTCGGCACGGTCGCGATATATTTCGTCAAAATATCCATGGCGGCGGCATAGCCGGCAATACGCTCCGGAGATTTCGGCGGATATTCATTCGCGTTGCTGATCGAAAGATTTGCGAGGATATACCACGGCTGTGCGCGCTTCGGTGAGAGGCGTATGGCGCGCTCAAGCGCGGAAGTGAGCATGGCCTTATCAGTGGTGACGCCAGGTGATGTATGCGTGATAACTTGTGCAAGATAGACTGCCGTACGCGCGTCAGAAACGTAATGATTAAAGGCACGTGTGAGGAGCATAACTGCGTTCTCATACGCCATGCGCAGGTCGTCTCCAGAAAGACGTTTTATCTGCTCCTCGGTATACATGAAGTAGGCGTTGTAACCGAGCTCGAGATCGGCATATGTGCCAAGCTCAAGCTCTTTTTGGGCTGCTGCATTCGCACGCGCCACATCAATAATCTGAAATTGATAGAATTCGAATGTCAGTAAATTCGCACGGAGCGGCTGTATTGAAACCGGAATAATTAAAAAGAGTATGACAATTCCGAGAACAACGCCGAGAAATGGCCGCTGACGCACAATCGGAAAAGAAATCTCTTTTCCTTGGGCAGACTGCTTTGCGAATGCCGTCGCCGCCAATGCGAGAAGGAACCAAAGCGTCACTCCCGTATCAAACACAAAGAAATTCTGTATGGCATACACACTGATTATTCCGAGTATAAATAATCCATACTTATTCCCTGCTTTCCACAATTGCCAACCAGTACGCGCAATTATAATAATGAGCGCGAGATAGAGCAGGAAACCGCCTATGCCGAATTGTACGAAATAATCAAGATACGCGTTGTGCGAACGATCGAACCACTCCTCGATGATTCGTGTCGGATCGTAGACTGTGTTAAACGGCACATTGATATTCTCGGCACCGTAGCCGAGGAACGCGCGTCCAAACGCCTCGCGAGAAATAGCATTCCAAAGAAAAAGACGGCTGGAAACAGTCGGGTCAGCAAGCGATATAGAAGCGAGCCTATGTATTGATTCAATTGGTACCTGCTGGAGTATCGTGCGGAATGTGAAGAAAAGACCTGCGCATACCACAAAAAAGATCAGCGCGACACGCGTATACATCTTCATATGTTCACTCCCCTTCATTGTTTTATAAACCAACACGCCGGCGCCGATAAAAATAAGGGCGAGTATAGTCCCGCGAGTCGCGGTGAGTAGAATCGCAAAAACTTGAAGACCTGCGCCTGCGTAGAGCATCCGACGCCACCAGCTTTGATATTCGGGAGCCGCCGCGAGCGTTGCGAAGAATGCCATACCGAGGTAGGCGGCGAGGAAAGCCGCATTGCCCATCGTCCCGCCTATACGGCCGTTCGCTTTCACGATAAATGGGACATCTGCTCCGCTTGAAACCGCTAGCCATTGAATGATTAAATACACTGACGCGAGCGTACCAACCAACGCTACAATCTTGAAAAATCGTGTTATCAATTTTTCATCGGCTGAAATGAGTAAGAGATAAAAGTATTCAACGCAGACGGTAAGCGTAAGAAGTCCGTCGCCACGTTCAAAAGTAGACCAGAAACTGTGGTAGAAATCGAAGCCAAACAGAGAAGATACATATGCAATCAAAAGAAGTGTGGCTGGAATCCATACCATACGCCTTCGCAAACGACTCCAGAAAAACGGTTTGCCGGTGAGCGCGAGATACGTAAAGAGAGCGAGTGCGACAACACCGAGTGCTCGAAGCACCAACGTCTTCGGTGCTAACAACGGATACATCATCCCTTGAATGTAGAACAATGGTAGAACCGCCGGGAGAAGCAACACCCATCTGTAAAATGTAGAGATATACTTCATTTAGCCACCATATCTAGAGGGAAATGCGCCTCAAGAAAATCCGCAAGCGCCAGCTTATACTGGCCTATCGGTTCTGCGACGACAGCGCGTTCAAACGCTGTGCGCGCGGTCGCGTATGCTCCGAGACGCGCGAGGAGCTGACCGGCATTATGCCACGCGAGACCAGTATTGGTTGAGTCGATGGCAAGCGCCTTTCCCAAATACGCTAATTCATTCTTCCCGTCGCCAAGAAGGTCATACTGATTAGCGATACTCACATAGAGCGTGTAGTCGGTATATGTTCCTGTGCCGAGGAGTGCTGTGAGACGCACGATATCTGAATTCGCTTTCTGCACGAACGCGTCATTCCCAGCGTATGCACCGATGAAGTTCCATGAAGCGACACTGTCGCCGTCTGCGAGCTGAAGTGAAAACGTGGCTTTCTTTTTTTGCGTATTTTCTGTATTTCCAGCGGTTGTAGATGCGGTTTCAGATCCTAGCTGTGTTGGCGTAGAAGTCGCGATTGGTGATGCAGGAGATACGACAGAACTCGGTAAGAAAAACTGTACAAACCCCACGACAAGTATAATAAAAACACCAGCGAGTATATATACTTTCATTTTGTTGTTCACCATATATAATAGAAAGTATATCATAACAAAAAAAACATCCCGCTAAAGCGGGATGTTTTTTGTTTTTGCTAGGCCAATTTCCTAGCTGGAACTCTCACGAGTTGAGGGTTGGTTAGAACGAGACCGACCGATTGCCGATTGTAAGTGGCAGAGTCTTCACGAGATAGTCGGTCGTCCAGTCAACTGTGTCTGCGCCCGTTGCGTTTCCGGCATGATTGGTCGCGTCGGACCAGTCAGACCATACGAACGAGGCATTCGCCGCAGTACCAAGTATACCAGCCGCCACCGAGAAGGTGGCAGTTGATGCTGAGGTGCTTGGCGTAGCGATGCTCACGCTGAGGTTACTGCCTTCGGCGAGGCCGCCGACCGTACCACGGAGCTCATACTTGCGTGTCGTTCCCTTCGCGACGGTTTGAACCGTCGTCGGACGGAAGTGGAGCAGACAGCTTGTGAGGTTATCGCAAGAGTCAAGGCCTCCAAGGAGGTCTCCTGTCGTAGTAGCGAACGTACCCGCGATCTGCGTTGCACTACCCGTCACATCCCAGACCGCGAGGGTCGTGGTTGCGCCGATGGTAACAGCGGCGGTCTTGTTCACCGTGAACACTACCTGGCCCCAGTCAACATCGCCTTCGGTATCCGCGGCGACATTGAAGGTGCCGAGAACCTGGTCGGATCCTGCGCTAAGCGTCGAGCTCGGTGCAGTTCCTGCAGAGAGCTCCGCAATCGACTTACGGACGACCATCGTACCCTTACCACTCGTGTCGCTCGAAGCGACATCGGCAGAATCGGCGAGCGATATATCAGCCGTTCTGGATGAGTCGTTCGCGTTGAAGCCCTCGTTGTAGTCAAGAGCGACTGTGATCGACTTGCCAGAAGCCGACGGCGCATCCGCGACTGTCGGTGTATTTACATACACGTCAAGATCGCGATTCTCGCCTGACGGAATGTAGAACGACAAACCGCTGAACGTCGCTGTCGCGTGAGTCTGTGCGCCTGAAGAGGGCGCCAGAACTTGCAATGCGGTCTTTGGCACGTTTGGCGCGTTTGGCGCGTTTGGCGTGCTTGACGCGCTTGACGGCGGAACATCCGTCCACTTGAGAACCACGGCCGAGATGGCAGTCGCGGCATTCGCCGGAACCTTTACCGCGACCTGATCCACTGTGTACGGCGAGTATTGTGCGGTGAAGCGGAATGAACCGACTTTCACCATGGTGCTCCCCGCGATGATGTTCGCGTTATCAGGCGTAGAACCGGCGTTCTGCGTTACCGTGAGGATCGCAGTGCCGACAGTCGCTGTCTGAAGCGTCGCGGGCGTACCAACCGCCACCGAGGTTCCCGTCGTGAGACCTGTACCGGTGGTGTTGGTTGTAACCGTTGCCGCCGGTATAGCGCCCATATTTGCACCATCCTTGATGTTCGCATAGACGTCGAACGTCTTGGCGTGAGAGGCAGAGATACTTACGTTACCCGAGAACGAGTTCGCGAGACCAATCGTCGGTTTCGGCGTGCCGTACTGCGTGTGCGTGCCGTCGTGATCTTTGATTACAAGATTGCTTATCGTTGAGGAGACCGCCGAAGCGAATCCGATCTCAATGGTATTGACGTTCACTCCCTCGGTAGAACCGGCTGAGAGGGTGAAGGCGCCAATCTTAGCGTTCTGGGCGCCAGCAATCATTGTCTGGTTACCATAGTACGAAGCCTTATTAGCCGTAAGCGTCGAAGCGCCGACGGTAATCGGGTTGCCCGTTACGTCCGCGGCCGGTACGTTGATGCTCGAGAGCGATACTTGCCCTTGAGCATTAAACGAGCCCGTCGCGAGGTAGATCTTAACCGTCTCGTCTGGAGTGAGATTCGCCGCAGCAGAATTCTTCGCATCGGCGTAGATGTCTACTACTGCTGTGGTGCCGACCTTCACGATGAAGGACGAACCGAAGGTGTAGTTTGTCGCCGCACCGCCGAATTCAGCGATGTTCTTGGTGGAACCCACCTGGACGCCGTTGAGGAAGACTTTACCGTTGTTGAGACCAAGACCGCTCAAGGACGTGTCTGCTGATAGGTTGATGTTGTCAACCTTCACGTCTTCGCCGTTGGCGATGATCTTGAAGGTTGCCCACTTGACATTGCTTGAACCGTTCGCAACTGCGGCAGTCGGAGAATCCGTAGAACGGGTTACCGACGGAGCCGAGGTTGAGACCGAGTTGATAGTCGCCGATGTCGCCGAACGAGCCGAGAATGCCGAGCTATTCGCGGTTGAAAGTATCGGCTGATTCAAGTCAGTGTCATAGAACAGCGCGTCCGCCGCGTAGCGGAGCGACATCTTGAAGGTGCGGGATGCACCGCCCACGACATCTGCCACCACCTTTATCACGCGACCACCCGTCTCGAGACGGACCGGATTCGCCGAAAGGTCGAAGGTGACCATGCTGTTCGAATCAAGTCTCGCGACTGTCTGGCCGGCTAGTACGCCGTCCACATAGAGGCGGAAGTTGATGACATCGCCACTCTGGATAGAACCGATATTCTTAAGCGCGAAACTCTTGAAGAGTACTGCGCGCGTACCGATGGTAACCGTGTTCTGCCAGACCGTGTAATCCGCTTGCGGATCAATTTCAATTGAGGTAGCAGCAGATGATGGGAGTGTCGTTGAATTGAAGTCAACTTTACCAAGTGTCGCTGAAGAGATGGCCTGAAGACCACCTATGATCGGGAAGCTCACCGACGAGTCAAGCGTACCGCTTGAAGAAGCGGAAACGAGTGAGACGCCGATCTGCTGGCCAGAGGTGGAATCCTTAATATCCGAGCGAATAGACACCGTGTAGGTGCCGCCTGCCGGGACAGCAAAGAGACCATTTGGATCGTTGAAGTTGAACGCAGAACTTGAGATGCCAGCCGAATCAGTCAGACGAACCGCCCCAGAGTAGAGGTACACGTTTGTCATCGTCTCGTCATTAGACACTCCGATGCGGTTGAACGTGAGGTTCGTGACATTGACCGGAGAAGCAGTCGGGTTCGCAAAAGTGAATTTTGCGAGTTCTGCAGCTGCCTGACCCTGCACAAGCGCAACACCGTTTGGAGAATCCGATGCGAGCGAGACCTTAAGGCCATTGCCCGTTACTGGTGTGCCCGGAGTACCTGGTGTACCAGGAGTACCTGGTGTTCCACCGAGGTCGAACGCAGCGCGAGAGATGGGACCGAAGTACCCAACTGCTGGGGCGATATTCTTAGACGACTGCCATGAGGCAACCGCTGCTCGTGTCTGGGTACCGAAGTACCCAGTTGCGCCTGCTGGGATCGAGAACCCCCCAGCAATAAGAGCATTCTGAAGGCAGGTGACATCTGCGCCAGTCGAACCGATGGTGAGACTGCGCGAGAACGAGCATGAAGATGTCCCAGGTGTCGAAGGCGTTGAAGGTGTGCCTCCTGTGAGCGATGCGCGAACATTCGCGACCGTTGCTGCATCAGCACCGAAGGATGCAACCATGTTGACGATAGAATCGACTTGGCTAGGCGTGAGAGCCGCCGCGTGCGCCAAAGGCGCGAGCGAGAGCATTGACGTCGCCATCGCGAGTCCAGTCGCCACTGCCGCAACCTTTGCGACCGCTTTTGTAGTTACTGTTTGCATAACAATTGTTAATTATTTTAAGCGCACATAATAATTTAGGTTTGTGAGCACATTCACTTTTACACTACCCCACAGCGCACAGTGTCGACCAGTACGCCATGGGTTAGTTGGCAAGGATTGATGTCCTCCGAGGGAGGACTATTCTGTTATCAAAGTACGCCCTACCGGGTTCTGTCTCATCAACCGAAGTCGGGAAAACAGCCACCGCAAGGACTCACACAGTATATAGCGGATCAAGCATTTCCGATACTGTACGTGTGGATAACATACTAACACGGCATATTTCATAAAGTCAAAACATTTGAAGAGTTTAAAACCTTATTTATTTGATTTTCGATTTGATTGATGATTGACACGTCGTGTCAACAAACAAGACACTTGGCGGTTCGACCGCCAAGTTAGGCGAGAGAATAGGTACTCCAACGGCGTTCGCCTTGTTTAAGGACAATCCCAGTCGCTATAAGCACGAGAAGTTCCCTCTGGATAGTCTTCTCGGACACACCGCGGATAAGGGTGGAAATGTCCTTTATGCTTGCTGTCTTTTTGTTTCTTATAACGGACAATATCGCTTCCCTTCTGTCCTTTATACGAATGTCCGCTATGTCGCTTGTGTCTTTTGTATGTTTTTTAATTGCAAGATTTGGCTTATGAATTGTTTCTCGCGAGAGAGTTTTTTTAGCAATATCGGAGAGTGTCGGCGCCTCGTCGAGAAAGAGTCTCGGTTCTTCATACGCGGCAACTTCTTGAAGAAGGATATGGGCTTCTCGAGCGATAATTTCCGCATTCATAGAAGAAAGCAGTCCACCAGTACGCGCTATAGAGAGTACGCTCGAAAGTGCGAGCAATTCGCGCGAGAGCGCCATGCGCGCCGCGCCGGACGGCAGTATCGCCGCATCGACAAGGCCTATCGCGATCGCATCAATGCGGTTTCTTAAGGACACTGATTCGGCAAATGCCGGTGCGATGAGGTGGATGGCTTTTGCAAGCCGTTCCGCCTTTTTATATATAAAAACCCTCCGTATGTCTTTTCCAAAAATGTTACTAAATATACTTTTTTCTAAGACAAAATCTCCCGAATGAACGTCCTTATCTTTTGTATAGATGTTCCGAACTTCAGTTATATGTCCTATATCTGATTGCTCATGTCTCATACTGTATCAGACAGTATACCCCTCGCTTCTTCCTCTGCAAGTGATATGCAATAGTGCACGTATCGCGCATGCATCGCGTAGTGTTACAATGCATTATATTATGAATCGCGGAAACGGTAAAAACGGCTCGCGGCGCAGACGTGAAAGGAATATGAGAGAATATGATACGCTCATCCGCTACGCTTCTGCCATAGTACTATTTGCCGCAGGTATATTACTCGTATTGGCGATATTCGGCGCGGCAGGTCCCATAGGAACGCGAGTTTTCGCCGCGAGTTATGCGATCGTGGGCGTCGGCGCATTCCTCTTGCCGATCGCTCTCATTGCGGTCGGCCTCTATGCGGGCTTCGGCCGACCAACCTTCGCGCCTTTGGCAACCTCCGGTATTCTCATCATCTGCGCTTCCGTCCTCGCCTTCGCCGGACTTTTCCCAGGCGCGCGCTTCGGCGGTATCGCCGGCACCTGGGGAGGGAAAGCACTTACAGGTTTCTTCGGCTTCTGGGGCGCGCTGGTACTGCTCGTCGCGACCATCATTATCGGCTTCGCGATCGTGAGCGATATCGAGGCGCTTGTGGAGCTTCTTGGCGAAAATGTATCTGCTCTCTGGGAACGCATTAAAAAATTGCACCAAAAAAATGAGGAACCATTCTCTGAAGAGGAGTCCGAGGTCGTCGGCGTGCCTGAAACCAGTCAAGATAACGGACACGAAGAAGGTGTCGGGAACGAGCCAGTCGTAACGATCTTCAATCGTGCCGTAGGCTTGCCTGACGGCGAAATGGCTTCTGTGGGCATCGTGAACTTCGACGCTGAATATCAGCCTCCACCGCTCTCCATCCTTGGCACAGATCGCGGGAGACCCGGTACAGGGAACATCAAGGCGAATGCAAATATCATCAAGCGCACCTTCCAGAATTTCGGCATCCATCTCGAGATGGACGAAGTCTCGGTCGGACCGACCGTTACCCGCTATGCGGTGAAGCCTGCCGAGGGTGTGCGCCTCTCGAAGATAGTATCGCTCGCTAATAATCTCGAGCTCGCGCTCGCGGCGCATCCAGTGCGCATTGAGGCACCCATCCCTGGAAAATCACTTGTCGGCATTGAGGTGCCGAACACGGTAAAAGCAATGGTCGGCCTCGGCGGTCTCCTCTCGGCGCCCGAATGGACAGAAAGTACGAAGCCGCTCTTGGCCGCGCTCGGGCGCGACATTACCGGCACGCCGCATTACGTCAATATCGCGAAAATGCCGCATGGTCTCGTCGCGGGTGCCACAGGTAGCGGGAAGTCGGTTGCCATACACGCGATCATCACTTCGCTCCTCTACCGCAACGGCCCGAACAAATTGCGCTTCATCATGATTGACCCTAAACGCGTTGAGCTCACCGCGTATAACGGCATCCCGCATCTCCTCACGCCCGTCATCACCGACCCGAAGAAAACGATTTTTTCTCTCAAGTGGGCGGCGAAGGAAATGGAACGTCGTTACAATATTCTTGAAGCGGAGCATGTGCGCGATATCGATTCATATCACGCCACCGTCTTTGAGCCGGCAAAATCCGCTGGAGGGAAACGTGCGGCGGAAATGCCAGAAGCGCTTCCCTTCATCATCATCGTCATCGATGAGCTCGCCGATATCATGCATATGTATCCGCGGGAACTCGAGGCCTCAATCGTCCGCCTCGCGCAGATGTCGCGCGCAACCGGCATCCATCTGCTCCTCTCCACGCAACGCCCCTCGGTTAATGTCATCACCGGCCTTATCAAGGCGAATGTGCCGACGCGCATGGCGCTTCAGGTCGCTTCGCAGATAGATTCGCGTACCATTCTCGATGGCGCGGGCGCGGAGTTCCTACTGGGCGCGGGCGATATGCTCTACCTCTCGAGTGAGATGCAGAAACCCGTGCGCATTCAGACGGCATTCATCAACGAGGACGAAGTAAAGAGGGTTGTGAGATATATCAAGAGCCACAATGCGGGCGATCTCTCAAGTATTGATTCCGGCGGAAATGGCCTCAATGTGGCTGCAGAGCCGAACGACGTTATCGGTCTGGTGAACGGCAGTTTCGACGATGACGACATTGATGATGATCTCTACGAAGACGCTCGCACGGCGGTAGAAGAAGTCGGCCGCGCCTCAACCTCCTATCTGCAACGCAAATTAAAGATAGGATATTCGCGCGCGGCGCGGCTCATGGACATGCTCGAAGCGCACGGTATCATCGGCCCGGCCGACGGCTCCAAGCCGCGCGAGATTCTTACCAGACACGCGCCTCCAAATACTGTTCCATATGCAGACGAAGGGGAAAACTTTTAGCGAGGACAAGGACAATGACTCGATATCTCCTCGCCGTAGTGCTTTCTGTTCTCGTGTGCTACGGCCTTATCGAAGCATGGCCGTTGGTAGCGGGGCCTTCTCTCTCTATCGTCTCTCCGGTAAATAACGCTTCTTATCCGGACGGAATCGTGGACGTACGGGGGAAGGCGATACGTGTCGCACAACTCACACTTGACGGGGCGCCCGTACTTCGCGAAGAAGATGGTAGTTTTTCGTCAACGTTCACCTTTCCTCGCGGAGGATCTATACTTACCTTCAGAGCCATCGACCGTTTTGGGAGGACGGTGACTGCCACGCGCACTATCTTCGTCCCGTGATTCTAGTAATGTTATTATGTATGCTAATGTCTAAGGCCTAGCGCCTAACAATCTTATTTATTATGGCATTCGGAAAACCAAAAAAAGAAAAAGTTTTGAAGACAGTAACCGCATCGAGCGCGGACAAAAGCGAGAAACAAAAATCCATTGAGCAAGCGCTCAAAGAAATTCGCACCAAGTTCGGCGATGAGGCGATTACCGTTTTCGGCGCGGGCGTGCCGCAGAAAATACCCACGATATCGACGGGCTCTATCGGGCTCGATGCGGCGCTCGGCGTGGGTGGCCTCCCGCGCGGGCGTATCATAGAAATATTCGGTCCGGAATCTTCCGGGAAGACGACACTCGCGCTTCATGCTATCGCTGAGGCGCAGAAGAAGGACGGTATCGCCGCATTCGTCGATGCCGAGCACGCGCTCGATCCCGAATATGCGCGCCGTATCGGGGTGAAGCTCCAGGAGCTTCTCATTTCGCAACCGGATACAGGCGAACAGGCGCTTGATATCGTCGAGTCACTGGTGCGGAGCGGAAATGTCGATGTCATCGTCATCGACTCCGTTGCCGCGCTCACGCCGAAAGACGAAATCGAAGGGGAAATGGGCCAACAGCACGTCGGCAAGCAGGCACGCCTGATGAGCCAAGCACTCCGCAAACTGACTGCTATCGTCTCGCGGAGCAAGACGATTGTCATATTCATCAATCAGATTCGTATGCAGATCGGCGTGATGTTTGGCAATCCCGAGACGACACCGGGTGGCAAAGCGCTAAAATTTTATACCTCAGTACGTCTCGATATTCGCCGTATCGCTTCGATAAAGAAGGGAGAGGAAGTCGTTGGCGGGCGCGTACGCGTGAAGGTGGTGAAGAATAAAGTCGCCGCTCCCTTCAAGACGACTGAATTTGACCTACTCTATAATGAGGGTATCAGCCGCGAGGGTGAGCTCATCGCTCTCGGCGAGAAATACGAAATTATCACAAAGAGCGGCGCTTCATACAAAATGGGAGAGACTTCGCTCGGCAAGGGTTACGACGCAACGCGCACCTTCCTGCGCGACAATAAAGATGTTTCTAAAGAACTCCTCAAGCAGATTATGGCGAAACTCGCAGAGAGTTAAAGAATGCGGTGGAGAAGATGCGGACTATTGCGCGAGCAAGATAAATGAACGATGCAATGGTGAGCAATATGAGTGCCTGAACAGTGAGGCGGGTATGATCGAAAGCGGCGATGTAAAAGCGCGGAAGATCGGCGAGATTGGCCGGGGTGTTTTGGAATATGCGCGCAACCCACACTTCCCTGCCGAGACCGAACAGGGCAACTACCAATACGAAACATCCAACGGTAAATCCAGAAAATACATATCGCAACATGCGGATAAGAAAGATGCGGCGCATCACATTTTTTTCTATATTAGTTTGCATTATTTTGTTCGCCATAGGTTTGTTTGAAAAGTTTCTTCGCCCGATGGACGCGCGTCTTCACGGCTGGAATCGAGAGCCGTTCTGATTCGGCAATTTCTTCTTGGCTTTTGCCCTCGATAAATTGTAACCGCAAGATTTTCGCCGCGGTTTCGGGGAGCTTCGCGAGCGCGACCATCACTTCATTTCGTATCGATAAATCTTCGAGAAATTCGGCGCGTGCATCCGGCAACGATTCGTAGTGCTCGGGAAGAAGCTCAGCGCGCCTCCCCCGCTCGATACTCTGTGTTCGGTACTTCGTATACGCAACGCGATTCAGAATCGTGTATGCCCATGAAGAGAAGCCCGCGCCTTCTTGTATATGATACTTATCTGCATAGAGATATATCTTGGTGAACGCATCTTGCACTGCCTCTTCAGCGTCTTCTGGAAAATACAAAATCTTCTTCGCTCGCCTTAACAGAGCCGCTTCGTATCGACGGACGAGAATCGCGAAGAGATTTGGCTCCTTCCGCGACCGCGCGAGCACTTCGGCGTCTGTGAGCACACCGATATCCTCAGTAGTTGAAAAACTCATGGTGTTTGCTAGCATACACGAATCGCCCTCTTCGGGCACTTTTTACAACTATTTATGGCTACTTTAAGTTACAACGAAATCCTTCCAAAATGCATCATTGATTACAACAATGAACCCTACGAGGTGCTCTCGTCGCACATCTTCCGTATGCAACAGCGGAAGCCGGTGAATCAGACAAAACTGCGGCATCTCGTCTCTGGCAAGGTTACAGAAATCTCATTCCATCAGAACGAGACCGTGGCTGAAGCCGACATTGATGCCATGCGGGCAAACTATCTTTATACCAACCGCGGTGAGAGCTGGTTTGCAGAGGAAGACAATCCGAAAAATCGTTTTTCATTTCCCGAAGATGCCGTACACGACAAAGTGCAGTGGCTCGCGCAGAATAGCGTCGTCGATGTGCTGACTTATAAAGATAAACCAATGACTATTAAAATACCAGTAAAAGTTGAACTTGAAGTAAAAGAAGCTCCACCTGCGGTGAAAGGAAATACGGTATCTGGTGGAACGAAGCTTGCTGAATTATCGACCGGCGCAAAAGTGAATGTTCCACTCTTCATCAACACGGGCGATATCGTTAAAATAAACACCGACACTGGAGAATACACCGAGCGTGTCGAGAAGGCGTAAAACATAATCGGTGTTCGCAATTATTTCTCAATTGCGTCTCATAGATACAAAACGTCTAACGGTCAAAATTATGATGCTCAACATGAAAAAATTTAATGAGATACGAAAAGCCGTTAAAGACATTCTTTAACGGCTTTTCGATTTTTTTGTCCCTCCTCTCGGAGGGCCGGCCCGAAGGCATTTGTTTAGCCAGTATAGCCGAGTCAATTAAAAAGTCAATAAAATCCTGTGGATAAGTCAGACTTGCCCAATGTTAGCTTGGGAGAGGGGATGTTGTTGTAATAGAAGGAGTCCCAGTCGCTACAATCTTGAAATAAGAATCGCTCAAATCACTAATGACTTCCCCAGTAACAGCACTACTTATCCTAACAATATAGGCACCAGTATTTACTGAAGAAGGGATAACCCAATTATAAAAATTATTACTAATAGAGGGCGCAATAGTCATCACTACTGGATAGTTGTTGGGTCCAACATATGAAAGTAGATTAATGTCAACTGGTTTTCCTCCGTAAGTGTCATAACCAGCACCAGACCATTTGATTGTATACGTATTCCCGACCTGCCACGTCTCCCCTCCATTCGGAGAGAGGACAGTGATGGAAGGTTTTTGCGAATT
>Ga0100396_1001204_pt1 | contig 16653 bp, 22 predicted proteins | sample CryGeymeta201520_FD_81551 | JGI IMG/M metagenome (GOLD analysis project Ga0100396, IMG submission 81551) | Groundwater microbial communities from Crystal Geyser aquifers in Utah, USA - Crystal Geyser metaG 2015-20 | ecosystem: Environmental > Aquatic > Deep subsurface > Groundwater | place: USA... | reverse complement strand
GACTACAAACAGATTCAAAAAAACCAACTAAAGTTGTTCACATGATACCTCGACCGCTTGCGGCGAGGAGAATGTCATTTGGTGGATTTTAGTTTGTAAATGATAATTGTTAAAAATCCTCTGGACCCGTTATTCCAGTGACACCTGGTAGTGGCTTATAATCTCCGTTGTCTTCCCGATTATCAAACGCCAAACCAGCCTGTTTTCTTGCTTTTATCTCACTAAATTTTTTTTCTTTAGTTAGATAATTTATTTATTCATCACGGTTAAGTGTTCGAGTTGGAACTGGTATGATTGGTTTTTGTTCTGGTTTCATGACTATATTTTAATTTAATAAATTTATTTATCTTGACTGGGTTTGACAATGTTATAGGATAGATGGTATAATGCAAAATGCTAACTACTTGGGAATACAGCGTTAAAACTGAGGCTGAGAGATTGATACACTGTGCGCATCAAATAGTGGTGGGGTTTTATAAAACGAATAACTTTTTGGTGTTGCCACATACTCCGAATAATTCAGACTCGCAGGTGGTGATCTTTCCTGATTTAAATTATCAAAAAATATCGAGATTTTGGGAAAAAGTAACAAAAGTAAATATCGACAATTTACCAATGGTAATTGATTTAAACATAATTGAGCAGGTTTCAAATTTGATATTGGAAAACAATATAAAAAAACCTGAATTTGGGAAAGTAAAAATGTTGTGGGAAAAGGTTGAAACAGAAGTAATTGGTGAAATTTATAAAGTAATTCCTAGTAAAAAAGATATAATTAAAAAAATTGTTATTTATCCGACGGTGTTTGGAACTAGCTCAAGCTTTAATGTGTTTAAGGATAATGATGAAATAATAATATATTTACGTGAAGATCAGGGGATATATGCAATTGTGGAATCAATAATTTCATCACTTATATGTTTGGATGTGGTTAATAATTTAGATGGTGTTTGGCAAGAAATAGAAATGGTGACTGATTATTTGGTGACACAAACTTCGATTACAAAGGTGCTTGTGAAATATGAAGAAATTGGGGGATATTTGCCAACGCTAAAGGGGGTTAGAGGTAAGGAACAAGTAAAATTGATGCAAGAATCGGATGAATTTTATAAGAAGTTGGGAATATCGATGAATAAAAGACAATTTAGTGTAAATGATTTTAATAATTTAACTAATACAGAGAAAAATTTATTAAATATTTTGATTAAAAATGAAAATCAAATTACTGATTTTGATACGATTGGAGGAGCAATATTTAAAACTGAAGATGATTTTTCACTGTATGCCATTTCTAAAACTATTCAACGATTACGTGACAAATTCGAGGTCAATGGCATATCAGGGTCATACATCCAAACACTACGTGGTAAGGGGTATATGTTGAAGAATTAAGATTAAATTTTGGGACAAATTCATGTTGCAAAAATGTTATGAATGTGTTATATTTTTATTATGTTTATACCAACAGCCAAAAATACTAGTACAGTTACCGATATGCGAGTTGACGCGATTGGGTTGATTAAAGATGTGGAAAAATTGGGGATGAAGTATATTTTTCAAAAATCAAAGCCAAAAGTGGTGATGATGAATATGGTGTTGTTTGAACGAATGGTGGAAAAATATGAGGATTGGTTGGATCAAGAGAGAGTGTATGAATTGGAAAAAGAAGATCATGGAATTGGTGTATCATTAGAAGATGTTGCAAAAGAATTTGGAATCAAGCTACACAATAAAGTTTAGTGATGAGGGAATTAAAAAACTGAGAAAACTTGATAAAAAACAAGCCGTTAAGATTGGTGATAAGATTCAATATCTGAGTAATTTTTGTTCACTAAATACGATTAAAAAAATGGAAGGTAGGTTGCGAAGTAACTATAGAATGAGAGTTGGGGATATTCGAGTAATTTTTGATGTTGATGAAGAAAACAAAACTGTTTGGGTGGTAGATATGGGATTTAGAGGTGGAATATATAAATGAACAACAATCAAAATATAAATCAATCGATAAATTATTAGTCTGGATTGGTGGTGAGTAAAGAAATAATAAGTAAAAGTGGGGGAATGGTTACATTGTTTGCCTTTGATGTGGGCTAAGGTTTAAGCGAGCATACGGCTCCATTTGATGCGATGGTTATAATTACCTGATGGTGAAGCACAGATAACTATTACTGATATAAAATATATTGTAAAGTTTGGGGAAATGATAATACTTCCAGCCAATCAACCACACTCATTAAAAGCAAACAAGAAATTTAAGATGATTTTAACGATGATAAAGAGTTGATCGCACTCTTTTGTTTTTCGGTGGCGATTTTGAGATAAGTTTTAAAAAACAATAACCATTTGTCGAAGGATAGTTTGGATGGGGGAGTGTTGCCGATTTTTAGAGATTTTTTGATGGTTTGTAATTGGGTATAGGTTAGTACTTTTTTGTAGGCATCTAAAATAGTTGGTTGCCATTGATTGAAGCCATAAATGACAAAATTATAGAAATCTAGTTTGTCTTGATCTTTTATAAAAGGGCTGTGACGCTTTAAAAACCTAACAAAGGTGATTTTAACTTGGGGTTTTTGGGTAAAACTAGTGTGGTCAATGTTACCCAAGTTTTCAATTTCAAAAAACGGTTTAAATAATATTGAAGATTGAGATTCAAATTTTGCTCCAATAAATTTGTCGGCGGTTTCTTGTTGCATTATTAAAAACATGGAGTCGGGTAAATTGTCACTTAGATATATTTTATTTAAAATTTCGGCGGTGATAGCAAAGGGGGGATTGGCAAATATTTTGTAATTTACACAGGGTAATTGATAGTCTAAAAAATCTTGATTAATAATCTCTAAATTGGTTATATTTGATGTTTGTTTAATTAAACTATTGGCTAAGCCTAGGTCTTTTTCGATAGTCAAAACCTTGGCGACTTTGCCACAAAGAAGGGTGGTAATGATGCCCCGACCTGGTCCAATTTCAATGACGGTGTCAGAAATATTTAGGTCAGAGGCATTGATTAATTGCGAGACAATATCTCGGTTTTTGAGAAAGTTTTGGGAGAGTGAAAGTTTATTATGGTAAACCATAAAAATAATTTTTAATTTATAATTCCTGCCTCGCCGGCAGGCAGGTAAAATTTTTAATCAATTTAAAATATCAAATTTATAATTTATTGGTTAATAAAATCTAATGCCAACCTTTGATAAAAAAAATTAAATATATTTTTAAAATTAAAAGCGTTTGTTTTAGGTAGATTAAAAAACCAATGGTTGAATTATCTTTGGCAAAATGATTGATGTGCCCGTAATTATATATTCTTTTGATGGTTTTAAATTTGTTGATAATACAGTAATAATTGATAATTGTTTCCATACCATAATTATAGAAATATTTTGACTTGGTACACTGCTTTAAAATGTTTGTATTTAAACAACGTTCGCCAGAAATTGATGGTAAAAATTTTGAAATGTGAGGGGGTGTGACTCCAATTGTTCTCATACCAATACTCATCGAAACGGTGTCATTTAAGACAGGTTTTATAATCGATTGACATATCTTTGGAGAAAGTTTGACAAGGTCGGCATCACAAAGAAAGACATTGTTAGTGGTGACTTTTTTTAAACCAAAAGTTATAGCTTGTGATTTACCACTATTTTTTGGCATTTTTAATAAAATTATTTTATTTGATTTTATTTTTGAAACAATTTGATAAGTTTTATCAATTGAGCTGTCGTCAACGACGATAATTTTGCTAATTTCTGGGGTTTTGAGTAAAACAGTAACAATTGATTTGATAGTTTTTTCTTCGTTATAAGCTGCGATGAGGGCATCGATTTTTACCATAAATATATTTTAACCTAAAATAGGGTATAATGGAGTATTGAATAAGTTAACAAGCTTTGAAGTGTTGATAGTGTATGCGGAAGGACTGGCAATAAGCAGCTACGATAAGACAAACAAAAGCGAAACACCATTTGATATATTGAAAAAAAATAACGGCTATAACGAAGTCTACGGATATTTTTTGGAAACTTGTGAAAAAATGAATTTAAAAGCTGCTTTTACTACCTCAGCCGATATTATTGGACCGGGGTTTTGTCGGAGTTTTTGGATTTATAAAAACAGTAAATGGGTAAAAGTTAATTCTTCTTGTTATTCTAAACTAATTTTTGATAAATTTTCACCAAAGCGAAAGGGAACAAAAGCCAGGCGAGAATTATTGTTTTCAAATAAGGAGATAAAACCGTTTAATAACCCCGATTTGTATAATTTGTTTTTTGACAAACAAAAAACTTTTGATAATCTGAGTGATTATGCAATACCGACGGTAACTGTGGGTGAAAATACTTTGGAAAATATGAATGTAGCTTGTCAAAAGTTAGTTGATTTAATGCAAATACATTTGGGAATAAATGATTTTAGTAGCGATGTTATTATGAAAGATAAGTTTGGCTCGGGGGGAAATGGCATATATAAATTTAGAATAAATGATAGGGCGAGAATGGTGTCTGTAGCAAAAAAGCATCCCAAATCGACATATATAATCCAGCCATTTGTCAAATTTGATACTGGGTTTTTGTTTAAAGATAATTTGGAATCGGCTGATATTAGATTAATCTTTTTGGGTGGGAAAATAGTGCAATCGTATATTCGAGTGGCTAAAACGGGGGATTTTAGGTGCAACGAACACCAAGGAGGTCTTTTGACCTATTTAAATTTAAATGAGATACCCATTGATGTCGTTAATAAGGCAAATGAAGTAGCTGAGATTTTAAACAAAAAATGTTCCTTATTTACCCTTGATTTTATTGTGTCAAATAGTGGCAATGTCTATCTTTTGGAGGGAAATACCGGGCCGGGATTGGATTGGAATACATCATTACCCCAAAATGAGATTGAGGCAAAAAAATTAATCAATTTAATTGTTGGGGAGTTATTAAACCGAGTTTCTGCAATCTAGTCATTTTTTTGATTTCATATTCTCTTTTTAAAGCTACGCTTTTGTTATCACACTTCTCACTATAGACTAATTTGCAGTTATCAAACGCACGAGTGTATTTGGCCGATTTTTGGGTGTGGCTGTTATGTTCTAATAATCGTCGAGATAAATTGGTGGTGATTCCGGTATAGAGAGTGTTTCCTGATGTCTTGACTATGTAAATATAATATTTTTGCACAAAAGAGTGTAGCAAAAAGGTATAATGACGACATGAATGGAGGAACAGTGTCTGATGTAAAACGGGAATTGCCTTTTGTTTCTATCGTTGGTATGACGATATTATTGCTGATAATTGTGTGGTTTGTTAAGGGTGGCAGTTTTAGGTTATATGCATCGTTATTTTTTGGGTTGTATTTTTTGACCCATTCGTCGTGGATATCAATAATTTTGGTGTCGGTGGTGCAAAATATATTGCTGTTACCCATGAGAATTTTATATGAAAGATATCATGATGATATCAAAATTTTTGAAGATGAGGTAAAAAATAGTAAAATTAGCGAACAGCAATTATTGATTAGCAATAAGGTCCGTCAAGGTTCGGGTGCGGTAATTTTTTATGTAATTAATTTTGTATTAGTAATAATTGCCTTTTTTTCGGCAGGAAGAGTGTTTTTGTTGGAGTTTTACAAAACTCCGATTGATATTAGCTATTTATATTCGTTTATTCATTTTCCTGAATATCCATTAAAAGGGGTGATTTTTTATTTTCCATTAGTTGATATTACTAGGACAATTGCTGTTGATTGGTACTGGATTTTTTATGTATGGGGGGCGTTATTTGTAGTAATGGCATTGGCAAAATTATTGTGGAGGATGGTAAAGCCATTGTTGTCAAAAAATGAAAAGTTGTTGGGAGTTAGAATCAATTACAATAGATTTTTGGTGTTGACGGGAAGTGTGGTGGGAACAATTATAATTGTATCGACAATATTTTTGAGAAATATACCAATGGGAGCTCAAATTGTATGGTGGAGTGCTGATTTGGCGGAACAAAATACAGCGTTTAATATAGTAACTGCAGTGTGTACTGCCTTGGCAACCATTTATTCGGGCTGGCAACATAATAAAATTGAGACGCAGGAGGCAAGAGCAAAAAATATTTCAGAAGATGTGATTGAAAAAGTAAACTGGATTCATATGAGGGGTACGGTTAAAAATGCCATAATGTTGGGTTTATTTGCAGTATGGATAACTAGGCTCATGCCCAGTTCTCACGATTTGTCGGTGTTGGCATTTGAGGCGTGTTATGTATTGTCACCGGTTACTTTTGATTTGTTGATACCGAGAAAGAAAAAGAAAGAAGAAGCTGTAGAGGAGGTTGTATGAAGAAAATTAAAAAACTTAAACCAATTCCAAAGTTCAATAATGAGGATGAAGAATTTGAGTTTTGGCAAAAAGCGGACTCAACTGAATATGTTGATTGGCCAAAAGCTAAAAGAGGATTGATGTTTCCTAACTTAAAATTGACTTCTAAGCCGGTGACTATAAGATTACCAATTGGATTGGTTGATCGATTAAAGGTAAAGGCGAATAGAATGGATATCTGGTATCAAAGTTTGATTAAACAAATTTTATTTCAAAGTTTGGCGAATTAATTTTAATATATTGTTGTTGGTCTTTCTTTTTGTATTAACAAAGTTTTGTATACTTTTGCATTTTCTTTCGATAATTTTGATCTAGTGATTAAGAATACGTTTGGCATGTTTGTTTCAGATAGGCTGGCTAATATTCGTATATCCTTAGGATCTATTTGTGTCAAATACGATGAATTGTATGTGACATTTAAATCGTGAAGAAAATTTTCTCCTAATTGTTCTTCTGGAATCATTATTGTAGATGAATAGTTTGGGTCAATAGTCAGTTTTTTTAAATTATTTTTAAGCCTGTCCGATAAAACTTCAGAAATTGGTTTTGGTCTTTCAAAAAGATTGTTAACTTCTTCTATTCCTGTTTTTCCATTTTTATTAAAAATTGATCGTGGACTTGAATCGGTTTGAGTCATGAATATATTCTCTCTCTCTTTTGTTTTAAAGTCAATATTTTGGCTGAATAAATTCCAACGAGATTGCCACGTCGTTAGGAAACTTCTCGCAATGATGTGTGTGATTAAACCAAAAACCCGCCTCATCGGCGGGTTTGAGTATTTCAAAATAGATTAGTATCTTGAACTACCACCGTAGCCGCCTTGGCTACCGCGGTTTTGCGAGTAATTATCTCGACGTGGGGGACGATCTTCTAGGGGACGAGCTTCGTTGACTTTGACAGTTCGACCATCTAATTCTTTTCCATCCCACATGGCGATTGCAGCGTTAGCTTCTTCGTCAGTTGACATTTCCACAAAGCCGAAGCCTTTGGATTGTCCAGAAAATTTATCTTTTATAACAACGGCGGACACGACTGTGCCGGCTTGAGCGAAAGATGCGTTCAAGACATCATCAGTGGTTTGAAAGGACAGACCACCAACATAGAGTTTTTTTGCCATTTGTGCGCAAACTAATAATACGTAGTGACTTCCCTTCAATTTGATTGACGAAACTTTCCCTACAGTAGAGAGTATAACACATGTTATAATCAAAGACTTAATTAGTTGTTTATTTTATATAAAATGCCAAAAGTAAAAAAAAGTTTAGTCAAAAAAGCTTTAAGTGGGCAAAAGCCTGCTTACGCTAAAGCTACGGCGGGTAAAAAAGTTGAGGTGATAAAGGAAGTGGTGGTGAAGAAATACGAGTTGTCAATTGATTTGAAAAATATGCTTGATGCTGGTTGTCATTTGGGGCACAAAATTTCTAAAACTAACCCAAAATCAAAGGAAAATATTTATAAGGCTATGGATGGAATTCAAATTATTGATTTGACCAAATCGATTATCCAATTAAAAAATGCCTGTAATTACATATATTCATCCATTAAATCGGGTAAAACGGTGGCGTTTTTGGGGACTAAACGTCAAGCGCGGGAAGTGGTGCGACGAGTTGCGACTGAACTTGGGATTCCTTATGTAACTGATAGATGGTTGGGAGGAACAGTGAGCAACTGGGGGGAAATAAAGAAAAATATTCGACGGTTAAATGACATTAACACTGGTTTAAAGGCAAATAAATATGCCGAGATGTCGAAAAAAGATTTGTCATTATTGAAAAAAGAGACGGTTCGTCTTAATAAAATGATTGGGGGGTTGGTAACACTGGAAAAACTTTTTGATGTGATATTTGTGGTTGATTCAGGGTATGAAAAATCGGCCATTAAAGAATGTAATGATAAAGGTATAAAAGTCGTATCGATTGTCGACACTGATAGCAATCCTGAGAAAGTTGATTTTGCGATTTCGGCTAATGATGATAACGTTAAAAGCATTTCTTTGATTGTGGAAGAGATGGGAAAAGCAGTAAAGGCAGGACAAACAAAAAATTAAAAATTACGAATTACGAATTACGAATTAAAAATATGGATCAAAAATCAATAATCGATTTAGTAAAAAAAATTAGAGGGGAGACGAGTTATTCGATTGGGGAAATAAAAATTGCGGTGGAAAAGGCCAAGGGGGATGAGAAAAAAGCCAAAGAGTTTTTAAAGGAATTAGGTTTTAAACAACTTGAAAAACGTGCAGATAAAGAAGTTTATCAAGGTAGAGTAGCTACTTATACTCATTCTACGGGCAAAATTGGAGTAATGGTTGAGCTTTTATGTGAGACTGATTTTGTAGCGAAAAACGAAGAGTTTATGGCACTGACGAGGGATTTATGTTTACAGGTAACTGCTATGGATCCGGAAAATTCTGAGGAGCTTTTGAAAATGGAATTTATTAAAGATCCGTCACAAAAAGTTTCTGATTTAATTGCGGCTTTGGCTGGTAAATATGGAGAAAATATAAAGCTGGGAAGAATTGCGAGGTTTGAGATTTAAATAAATCGTCATTGCGAGGAGTTTCCTAACGACGAAGCAATCTCGATGGAATTTAGAAAGCGCTGTGCTAATCAAAACGAGATTGCCACGAAATTTTATGAAAAATTTCTCGCAATGACGTATATATTATTTGATAGAATATACATATGATAAATTTTTCGGACGTAAACGTCAGGATGACGAAAATTGGGGATTTGTTTTTGAATGATATTGGGTCGATACGAACAGGACGGGCGACGCCAGGATTAATTGAAAATGTGGTGGTGACTATTTATGGTGGTCAAAAAATGCGCCTAATTGAAATTGGATCGATTCAAATTCCTGATGTCCGGACGATTACTTTTCAACCTTGGGATCAAGTTATTATTCGCGAAATTGCCAATGGGATTGCTGGAGCCAATATTGGCATGACGCCAGTGGTTGATGGCAATATTATTCGGTTGGTACTGCCAATGATGACCACTGAACAACGTGATGATTATATCCGATTATTGGGTCGAAAATTGGAGGGGGCGAGAGGAATGTTGCGTGATGCCAGGGCTGATTTTAGAAAGAAAATGATAGACGCCAAAAATGCCAAAACAATTTCTGAAGACGAGGCCAAGAAAGATGAAGTGGAGTTGCAAAAAATAACAGATTTGTATATGGCAAAGTTAGAGGAAATGGCAAAGAAAAAGGAATTGGAGATACGAAGTTGATAATCGAGCACGGAGGACGGATAATTGAGGAGAAAGATAACCGAGCACGGAGGACCGATAACTGATAAAATATTAAACTAAATATATGATAAGTGATTTTTATGATTTAAATGCCTGGAAAGAAGCTCATGAGTTAGTTTTAATGACTTATAAAATATTATCAAAATATCCCAAAGAAGAAAAATTTGGAATTGTAGATCAACTTCGTCGGGCAGTTACTTCGATATCAGCAAACATTGCAGAAGGATTTGGACGATATAGCTATAAAGACAGAAATCATTTTAATTACCAAGCAAGAGGATCGGCTAAAGAAGTTCAGAATTTTTTGTTGGTGTCAAAGAATTTAAAATTTATATCTGATACTGATTTTGATTTGCTATGGAATCAAGCTAAAAAAGCAGATATGATAATTAATGGTTTAATTCGATCAACAGATAAATTAAAATGAGCTACAGTTATCTGTGCTCGGTTATCAGTTATCATACTTTATGGATATTTTAATTTTTATCATTGCTTTATCAATTTTGGTTTTGGTCCATGAATTTGGACATTTTTTTGCGGCCAAAATTACGGGAGTACGAGTCGAGGAATTTGGATTGGGTTTACCTCCAAAAATAATTAGTAAAAAATTTTGGGGAACAGTGTGGTCTCTTAACTGGTTGCCAATAGGGGGTTTTTGTAAATTGTATGGTGAAGACCCCTCATCACTCATAAAAACAAAAGATTCGTTTATGGACAAAAATCCTTGGCAAAAAGGGTTGATTGTGTTGGGTGGGGTATCTATGAATATGGTGTTGGCGATTGCTATTTTTGCAGTAGTTTACACGGTAATGGGAATTCCAATTGAAACTGATAAAGTTAAAATTATTGGTATTGCCAAAAATAGCCCAGCGGAAATGGCGGGATTGAAAGTTGATGATGTAATAATATCAATAAATAATATACAAATAAAAAAGGGAAATGAATTGACAGAAATAGTGAATAAAAATAGGGGCAAAAAAATAACAGTAGGGGTGCAAGGCATTGCACCCATACAATTATTGGCCAGAGAAAATCCACCAGCGGGAGAGGGGAGCTTGGGAGTAGTGATATCGAATATAGAGATGCAGCCAATTCGATGGTGGGAATTTTATAAAGGGATTGGAGCAGGGTTTAAAGAAGCCTATTTTTGGGGTAAAATTATATTTGATGGGGTAACGAAAATGGTGGGGGGGTTATTTTTGGGGCAAGTGCCAAAAGATGTCACTGGGCCAATTGGAATGTTTAACGCTACTTCGAGTATCCGGTTAAACCAAGGGTTTTTGGCAGTGATTCATTTTTTTGGAGTGGTGTCGGTTAATTTGGCGGTGGTTAATGTGTTGCCTTTTCCGGCATTGGATGGAGGCAGAATTATATTTGTAATTTACGAGATGATTTTTCGTAAAAAAGCAAATGCTAAATTTGAAACAATGGTAAACAATTTGGGAATGGTGATATTGTTATCAATGATTGTGTTGATATCGATTGGGGATGTGAGACGACTATTTTAATTAAAAATTACGAATTACGAATTACAAATAAAAAACTAAAATAAAAAAATACGAATTAAAAATTAAGGATTACGTAAAGTGATTTGGATTTTCCCCAATATTTTTAATATCTCATCTAAATCATTGAACAGATTATTAAATTCAATTTCGTTAATATATTTTGACTCTTTTAATAATTTTAACCAATACATTGTTTCTCTGGCTTCTTTGTAAGCAATTGATATTTTTGCAAGGAAATCATTTTTTGATTGTCCTCCAATAGATTCTTCGATATTTAAACCGATTGATGTTCCACTTCTTAATACTTGCTTTGAAAGTACATATTCTTTTTTTATTTCAATTAAATTTTTATATAAATTAATTATTTGTAATGCAAATTTAAATGATTTATCTTGAATAATATTTTCTTTCATTCGTAATTCGTAATTTTTAATTCGTAATTTCTATTATTATGGCGGAATTGGGAGTCATATAAATGTTTTCGGTGAGGGTGGGGGTGTCGATGGTTATTTTTTTACTACTAGTTTTACCCAAGTATCTTTTAATAGTGACGGTATAGGCACCAGGTTTTAGGCCTTTAAATGAAACCGGGAATGTTTCACTGTGGTTCTGATATTGGTCATAATTAACGATTAAGCTTTGATATTTGTTGCCGTTTTTAGTAGAAAGCGAAGTAACCCAAGTGCCATCTCCATTTGAAGGTATTAATTGACCACCAAGTTGATTTAAAAATTGGATGGCATAATATCGAGGCTTAGGGGTGTTGCCTTTGGAGGAATGGGTGATTAAACCCCAACCTGAGCTTTTGTTAGAGCGGGGATTTGGTCCATCGACTGGTTCAAAAGTAAAAATACGGTGAATTTTACCTGTAAGTTGGGTAACTATTGATATAAGATGAACGCCACTTTGGGATTGGTCATACCAACTATCTGGTTTTGGATTGGGACCAATCTCTGAAATGATTCGCTCAACATTAAAATATTGGGGATAATTGGAAAGGATTTTATTTAAACTATAAAAATCAGCCAAATAATCGGCGGGATTTTTGCTATATTTGTGCCAGGAGATAAAATCAAGGCGAATGCCAGAGCGAGCGGTGGAGGCAAATAACGATTTTATCCAGTTGGCATAATAAGCGGTGATGGCGGGACCACCGATTTTGTATGGGGCATTACCGGCGCCATCAACAACTGCTCGAGCAGTGTTGTGATACAAGGTCGTATAGTTGGGGTCTTTGGCATAGTGCCAGCCACCAAAAAGATCGGGTTCATTCCAGACTTCATAATAAATACCAGAAATTTTTTTCTCAACTGAATAGTGTTTGGCGGTGGCTTTGATGAGGGAATACCATTGGTTCCAGTCGGCTGGGGGTTTAGAGTCGGGGGTGTAGGAAAGGGAGAGCATGGGTTTGGCACCAGTGGCAAGAATAGAGTCAACGACACCGTCGAGACGGGAAAAATCATAGTTATTATTGCCCTGGTCAACTTTGTAAAAATCAAAAACATGATCAATCCTGATTAGTTTAGGAGATAGTGCCCTTATTTGTCCTATGACTGGCTTAATCATGTCAACTGGTTCTTCACCACCTTGGGATAAATTTTGCCAGAGGGAAGTGGAAAGATTGCTACCAGGATTTTGGGTGTCGATAAAAATGTTGGCGGGTAAACCAGCAGCGTCTTTGCGCAAGTCAATAATTTGTTTGGTGGCAAGGATTAATAAGGGGAGTATTAATAATAGTATAAATGGCAAAAATTTTTTGAGTTTCATAAGTTAATGATAGCAATTATTTAAACTAAGTGGTTTAATTTATTTATGAAAGGATATAGGCAATTAACTTTATTATATGGTTTGTTATTGATGGTGGTGGCTATTCCGGTGGCGATTTATTTGGTAGAGCAAAACGCTGATAGTCGAAATATGGCGGCAAATAAGAGAGGATGTGTGGAGCAATGTCCGGGAAGGGATGGGGTTTTGCGCAACTGTACTCCTCCTGAGGCAGATGGTAGTAGTGAAGATAGCGTGTGTAATGTGGCAAACTGGGTTCAAATGTGTGGTGGTAAATGTTATGTTTGTCCATCCCCAAATGGAAAATGGAAGGTTGATGATGCCTTGAAATGTGCTGGGACTACAGTTGTACCTTCAATCCCGGCTGGTCAAGTGGGGGTATTAAACTATCAAATTTCTTTTGGGGGGGTGAATCCAAATAACGCTCAGTGCACTATTGATTGGCCATTAAAATTTATTATTTTAGGTGATGGGGAGACTAAGGTGTATCAAAATGTAATTCCAAAAAATAAATTTGTTTTAAATAACAAAATGGTATTTATCGGAAGTTTAAAGTTGACTGGATTTACTCGATTAAATAATTTGGCGGTGTTTATCAGAGGTCCAAAGCATTTACAGGTAAAATATGGAAAAAATAATCAGACTGGATCGTATAATCAAGCTGGTGGTGAGATAATGGTGACAGAGAGTGAGGTGTTGAGTCCGCTTTATGATTTTTCGGGATATCCTTTAATGCCAGGAGATGTGGTTGGGACATATTCAGAGCAGCAAGATGATATGATTAATGGAGTTGATTTTTCTTATATAAAATTAAAATCACTCGAACATGAAACTATTGCTGATGGAGGTAACTTAAAAGCGGATTTAGATGGTAATTGTCAGGTTAATTCAAACGATGTTAATTTGTTAAAAATTACCCTGCAGGATAGACAAGGACAGTTGTATTGAGAATTGATACATTGACAAAAACGTGTACAACTATTTCAATACTATTGTTTTATGAATTACAAATTTACCATTTTTATAGATGAATCGGGAACACTGTCTGACATAAAAGATAAGGTAATTGTGGTTGCGGCAGTTGGAACAAATAATGTAATTAAAATTGACGAGATATTTAAAGTTCTTTTGAAAAAAGAGAGATTAAGAAAACAGACAAGAGAGCTTAAATATTATACTTCAGGCGATAAAACAAAAAGGTTGTTTTTTGAAAATATTATAAAAAATGATTTTGATATTTTTATTTTGGAAGTAGAAAAAATGGGAAGAAAGATACCTGATACTCCGGAACATTTTGCTTTTTTATGTTGTTTGTTATTGAATGATGTGTTTAGTTTTTATACGGAGATCTCCAAAATTATTATTGATAGACATTTTTCTCGAGATTATGATGTAGAAAAGTTTAATAAGACGTTAAAACAGCTGTTGCCTAATTTACCTAATATTTTACATGTTGATAGTAGAAAGGAAAAACGAGTCAATGTTGCTGATATGATTGCTGGAGCAGTTTTGGCAAACGAAACTGGTAAAAGTACGGAATATTATAAAATGTTTGAAAAACAAATTATTAGTGAAAAGCGGTTAAATTGGGTGGAAGCGAAAAGAAAGTTTGTAAATAAAAAACTTGCATGAACCGGTGCAAGCACCCATCCCTACAAGTTAGGTTATTATAACATCTGTTTTAAAAATTTGATACATTGACAATTGTATATTTGAGTAATATACTTTATGAAATGAATATTGTTCCTGATCCATTAATTTTTGAATGGGATTTGGGAAATATTGATAAAAATTTAATAAAACATAAGGTTACTAATCAGGAAGCTGAGGAAATTTTTATTAATGAACCATTATTTACAACGGAAGACATTATTCATTCAGTAAAAGAGAAAAGACTTAATGCTTTAGGACAAACTAGTAATGGACGAAAGTTATTTTTAACTTTTACAATTAGAAATAATAAAATTAGAATAATTTCTGTCCGAGATATGGATAGAGGAGAAAGAAACAATTATGAAAAAATTTAAATCAATTCCAAAATTTAAAAATGAAGATGCTGAAAGGGAATTTTGGTCAAAACATAGTTCTGTTGATTATGTTGATTGGTCAAAAGCTAAAAAAACTATTTTCCCCAACTTAAAATTGACAACTGAATCAATTTCTTTACGATTACCCTTGACTTTATTATCAAAGATAAAGGTCTTAGCCAATAAAGAGGATGTTCCATATCAATCTTTAATGAAAATGTTTTTAAGTGATAGGGTCAAGATGGAGTCGTCAACAATATCTTTGTAATTTGATACATGAAGATTTGATACTTGACAAAAAGGTTTACAGCTATGTGGCAATAGTTGTTAGAAATTTGTGCAACTATTGAAAATAAATTGATTTTCAATCTCCCCCTTGCATCCCCCTCTTTGACAAGAGGGGGAAAGTAATATAATTAACATATGGATAAAAAAGTTGATGCTGATGCTATTAATTCCAAAAGAGGATGTGTTAGATATTGGAATGATTTAACATTTATGGCTAAGAAAAATAGAAAGAATCCAACTGAAGCAGAAGATAAAATGTGGAATGATTTTTTATCTAGAGACAAAACAGGATTTAGATTCGTAAGACAAAAGCCAATTCATAGATTTATTTTAGATTTTTATTGCTCCAAATTAAATTTAGCTATAGAAATTGATGGTGACTCTCACAACAAAAAGAAAGACAATGATTTTGAACGAGATAGATTTTTGTATCAGATAGGAATAACTACAATTAGATTTACAAATGAGGAAGTATTAAATAATCCAGATTATATTAATAATATTCTTAACCCCTTCTTGTCAAAGAGGGGGTAGGGGGAGATTGTAATTTGATACATTGACGATGGATTTGAGAAGTGTTTTACTTATTTATGAAAAATAGTTTGAAAAGTTCGTTTGGTTTAGCTCAAATTCCTTTAATGATAGTCCTTTTGCTAATGGCAATTGCGGTACCAGTAGCGACAAAATTGGTGCAAGAAAACGCCGATAGTAGAAATATGGCATCGGGTGGGACTTTGTGTGTTAGTTTGAGGTGTGGTTCTAGAACGAAGTATATTTCGGAATATCGAAAGAGGGGGGGGGATTTATGCAAGTGTGGTACCGCACTGACAGCAAAACCGACAGCAAAACCGACGGTAAAACCAGGTACAAACAGATCGAAGGGTGGGAAGGTAACAGTTATCAATACTTTTGGATGTGGAAAACGAGGGGTTGTTTCTAATTATAAAGAATACTGTGGAAAACCAATAACATTTAATTGTGCTAGCAATGAATTTTCAGAACTCGTCGGTAAAAGGAATAATTGTAGCGCAAGATGTACATATAGAAGTAACTGTGGTCCTGCGCCAACAGCAAAACCAACAGTTGATTTGAGTAATTACAATGAGTGTCTTAAGAATGGGAATACTTCAAGTGAATGTAGGGGGTTGTTGGCGCCAACAGCAAAACCAACAGTTGATTTGAGTAATTACAATAAGTGTCTTGAGAATGGGAATACTCCAGGTGAATGTAGGGGGTTGTTGGTGCCAACAGCAAAACCAACAGTAAAACTAGGGACAAATACAGTGGTGCCGACTGTAAAAAACGGAATAATTACTGCTGCTTGTACTGACCAAGCAAATAGTTGTAAGGGAACTTGTACTGCTAGTGGGGGTGGATTTTTATCAACATTAGCTTGTAATTCGTGTATGGCAGTTAATTTGTTTTATTGTCATCCG
>Ga0100396_1001163_pt1 | contig 16895 bp, 15 predicted proteins | sample CryGeymeta201520_FD_81551 | JGI IMG/M metagenome (GOLD analysis project Ga0100396, IMG submission 81551) | Groundwater microbial communities from Crystal Geyser aquifers in Utah, USA - Crystal Geyser metaG 2015-20 | ecosystem: Environmental > Aquatic > Deep subsurface > Groundwater | place: USA... | reverse complement strand
CCTGCGTGATGACTGGATCGGTCAAGCCCAACAACTGTTGGGGGCCCAACAGTTGTTGGGCCGGTGACCCACTCACGACAGAGAGCCGTTCCAGTCGAGAAGGCGGGCGCCGTGCTTGATGCACGGCGCCCGCTGCGCGTCTGTCCCCCGAGGCGCCGCGCACGTGACCTCTTCGAAATGCGCCCCCTGCGCGGGCCGTATTTGACCAGCAGCGCGGGGCCGGTTACAATACGGATTGGATGATCGTGTTGCGGTGGTGTTGGGAGGCGCACTGATTTTCGGGCGAAGCGCCTTGCTTTTTTCGCGTCCCGTGTTGCCTTCATTGGGGACGCCGAACTGGCAGGAGTGATATGCTGGATGCCGCGGGCGTCGCGAGCAGGCCTGAGATGCGCCGAGGCTTGACCGCAGATGTGGGGCCGCTCATTGGCCTGCGCGTGTCGCTCAGTCGAAGCGTGTGGCGGATTGGGCCGGCATGGGCTGTACTGGCGGGCGCTTTGGCCAGTGGTGCGCCGCTGTGGGGCGGCGCCGCGCTGCTGCGTCTGGTCACTGCGGTGGGGCTCGCCGATGGCGCCTGGGGCGCGGTGTGGTGGCTGACGGCCGCCGGCGCAGCCGGATCGCACCGAGAACAGGGGGTGACCAGCTTTCTGCCCTACGCCCAACCGGATGCGCCTCTGGCGCACCTGGCGCATGGGCTGCGGCGCATGGTGTCGCCCGGAGCACATTGGCACGAGCTGCTCACCGGCCTGGCGCTAATGACGGTTCTGAGCATCCTGCTGGGCCGTCCGGCGCTGATCCTGAGCCCTGTCGCTCTGCTGGTGATCCTCTGGGGGTGGGTGTTGGTACAGCGAGACTTGCGGCCGTGCCTGTGCTATGCCTTGTTGAACATCGGCTTGCCCTGGGTGCTGGGCACGCTGCTGGCCGGACCAGGTACGCTCTCTGCGTTCTCCGGCCGGCAAATCCAGGGTCTGTGGTTGGCCGCGGCTTTCACCATCTTGCAGTGGGGCGTACAACGCGCGCAGCTTGTGCAGCGCAGCCGGGCGCGCGGCGTCTGGCTGGGTGGGGTCGCACTGATCGCGGTTCTGATTGGACTCCAGCAGCCCGGGGTTCTGGCGGTCGTGGCGGGATTGCTGTTGCCACCGGCGTGGTGGCTGTTGGAAGTCCGGCGGGCGGCCGGCGATCGGACCGGTGTGCTTGCTCGCTGCGCACCCTGGTGGTGGGGCGCTATGCTGTTGGCGGCGATTACACTCGCGTAGGAGCGTATTCCGAATTCTCGAATTGGCGCGGTACGCCCGCGTCCCTGTGATCAACGGCCTCTCAGACTACAATCACCCATGTCAAGGACTGACCGACCTTTTTACGATCTGGGAGCATTTGGGACGGTTGTCGGGCGTCAAGCTGGCCTACGTGGGGGATGGCAATAATGTGGTAACCTCGTTGCTTCTGGGGGGCAGCAAATTGGGGATGCACATCAGCGTGGGCACGCCGGCCGGCTATGAGGTAAAAGAGCCGGTGCTGGCGCAGGCGCGCGCGTTTGCGGCTCAGAGTGGCGGCCAGGTTTCGACGTGCGACGATCCCTTTGAGGCGGTCGCGGATGCCGACGTGGTCTACACCGACACCTGGACCAGCATGGGGCAAGAGGCTGAGCAGGCCCGCCGTAAGGCCGTTTTCCCGCCATTCCAGGTCAACGCCAGACTGGTGGCCGCGGCGCGGCCCGGAGCGATCATCATGCATTGCCTGCCCGCACATCGCGGGAATGAAATCACCGACGACGTAGCCGATGGGCCGCAGTCGGTCCTGTTCGACCAGGCTGAGAACCGGATGCACGCTCAGAAAGCGATTCTGGCCGACCTGCTGGCCTGAGTCTGAATAGCGAGACGGGATCGTGCCGGAACAATTCGCGGGACTGTTGCAGCGTGTGCCAGGCGAGCTGCCGGGGACCCTTCAGCAACTCACCTGGACCAGCGTGATCGATATCCTGCTGGTGGCCCTGATTTTCTATGGCCTGTTGCGACTGTTTCAGGGTACGCAGGCGGTGTCGCTTCTGCGCGGCATTCTCGTGGTGGCTCTGGTGGTGTTACTGGCGGCCAGCCGTCTCACCGCGTTTAGCTGGCTGATTCGCAACTCACTGACGATGTTCCTGGTGGCGATCCCGGTTATCTTTCAGCCAGAACTGCGTCGGGCCCTGGAACGGCTCGGCCGCTCCGCGCCCATGCTGGGGCGTGGCGGCCGCGAAAACACCGCGCAGCAGGTGATTCATGAGGTGGCGCGCGCGGTCGAGATGCTGGCGCACGAGCACACGGGCGCGCTGATCGTCCTGGAAGGGGATACTGGATTGGAGGAGCACATCGAGTCTGGCCAGCGCATCGACGCCAGGGTCTCGGCGCGGCTCCTGACGACGATCTTCTACCCCGGCACCTCTTTGCATGACGGCGCAGTCATCATTCGTGGGGACCAGATCGTGGCCGCGGGATGTGTGCTGCCGCTGACGGTGCGCGTGTTGCCCGATAGCTCGCTGGGTACCCGTCACAGGGCAGCCGTCGGCATCACCGAGCAGAATGATGCGCTGACCGTGGTGGTCTCCGAGGAGACGGGGATCATTTCCGTCTGTCGCCACGGCCGCATTGCCCGTCGGCTGGACGCCCAACGGTTACGCCGCATCTTGCAGACCTTCTATCGCCCACGGCGGCTATTCAGGAACGGATCATAACGATGAGAAGTTGGCTTTCCAACATCGGGTCCGCTGTGCTCGCGCTCGTGCTGGCGATCACCGTCTGGGTGGTCGCGGTCCAGGAGGAATACCCGAGCGGGAAGTTCGATCAACCGATCACGGTCAGCCGCGCGGGTCTGCCGGAGAACGTCAGCATCTTCGGCGATCTCCTGAGCGAGGTGCGGATCGAGATTCGGGCGCCCAAGGCGCGCTGGCCAGACCTCAAGGCCAGCGATTTCACTGCCTGGGTGGATCTGGCGAATTTGCATGCCGGGGAGTACGACGTGCCAGTGCTGGTGAAAGCGCCGGATCCCCAGGTGCAGGTGTTGGCCGTTGATCCACCCGTGATTCGGGTTCGGCTGGAGGCGCGGCTGGAAAAGAGCGTGCCGGTGCGCGTCAACATCATGGATGCGCCGGCCTTCGGCTACGACTGGCAATCCCCGGTCATCACCCCTACGCACGTGTCGGTGTTCGGTTCCGCCTCGCTGGTCGATCAGGTCGACTCGGCGTCTGTGGACATGTACCTGCGCAGCGCGCGCGCGCCGGTGGAGCGCAGCTTGCGCGTGTCGATCAGAAACGCGTCCGGGGACACGGTCGGCTTTGTTGCGGTCTCGCCGCGCGATGTGACGGTCACGGTACCGGTGGTACAACTCCCCGGCTACCGTGAAGTCGCGATCCTTGTCGAGCCGGCGGGTCAGCCGGCGATTGGGTACACCATCAACTCGGTGATCGCGGACCCGAAGCTGGTGACGCTGTTTGGCGACCCGGCCACCATTTCGGAGCTGAGCGGGTACATCACCGTGCCGGTGGACATCAGCAACGCCAGCGACGACGTAGTGGAGCGCGTCCCCCTGCATTTGCCGGAGAGCGTCTCCGCATTGGGCACACAAAGTGTTAGCATCCACGTGGGCATCACACCCATCACGGGCGTGCAGACCGTGCGGCGCCGGCCGGTGATTCAGGGACTTGGGCCGGGGCTGGCGTACACTTTGACACTGGATGCCGTCGACGTCTTTCTGTCGGGGCCGGTACCCAAGCTGGACACGCTCAAGCCGGATGCCGCGCCCGTCATCCTGGATCTCACCGGACTGGGGCCTGGCGTGCACGTGGTGGAGCCCTTTGTGCCAGCGCCTGAGGACATCAGGGTCGAGGGGATTCTGCCCCAAACAGTGGAGGTCACCATTGCTCTGGCGCCGACCAGCACGCCAACCGCGCTGCCCATTACGCCGGCCGCGTTGACCGGCACACCGGGTCTGACGGTGACTCCGACTATCACTATGATCAGGACGCCCGCGTCCACCGCCAAGCCGCCCTGATACAGGCTTGGGCGCGGTGCGATCGTTCGCAAGCTGGATGGGCAGGCATATTTTTCGATTCTGAGGCCGTTATGCGACAACCGATTGTCGCCCTGGTGGGGCGACCGAATGTGGGCAAATCCACGCTCTTCAACCGGCTGATCGGCCAGCGGTTGGCCATCGTGGAAGACGAACCGGGCACGACTCGCGATCGCCTGTATGCCGAAGCGGAATGGACCAGCCAGCCGTTCATCCTGGTGGATACGGGCGGGTTGGATGTCGCCGCGACCGAGAAGGCACCGCAGAAGGGGCAACCTGACCTGCTGGGCAGCTCCTCGCGCGATTTCATCCGGGAGATCCGGCAGCAGGCGGAGATCGCGATCGAAGAGGCGGATGTGGTGGTCCTGCTGACCGACGCCCAGGACGGTGTCACCGCGGCCGACGTAGACGTTGCCGACATCTTGCGCAGGTCGGGCCGACCGGTAGTGCTGGCTGTCAACAAGGCCGAGAACGAAAGCCGGCGCCAGGCCGCCTACGAATTCTACGAGCTCAACCTGGGCGACCCGTACCCAATCTCGGCGCTGCACGGCATGGGCACGGGCGATCTGCTGGATGCCATTGTGGCGCATATCCCGACCATCCCCGAGGAGCCGGAGAGCGATGCCGTGCGGATCGCGATTGTCGGCCGGCCGAACGTCGGCAAGTCCTCGCTGCTCAACGCGTTGTTGCGCGAGGAGCGTGCGATCGTCAGCCCGATCCCCGGGACGACGCGCGACGCGATCGACACCGAGTTGCGCTGGGAAGGGCAGGATCTGGTGTTGATCGACACCGCCGGGATCCGACGGCGGGGGCGGGTGGAGACAGGCGTGGAGAAGTACAGCGTGATCCGCGCGATCAACGCGGTGCAGCGCGCCGATGTGGCGCTGCTGCTGATCGATGCGACCGCGGGCGTGACGGCTCAGGATACACACGTCGCCGGTTTTATCCTGGACGCGTACAAAAGCGCAATTGTGATCGTCAACAAGTGGGACGCGGTGGAGGACAAGGATACCGGGACCATGCTCGCCCATACACAGGAACTGCGCGAACGCTTGCGCTTTCTGGACTACGTGCCTGTGCTCTTCATCTCCGCGTTGACCCATCAGCGCGTCAGTAAAGTTCTGCCCCTGGCCCTGGGTGTTGCCGCGCAGCGCAAGCTGCGCATCCCCACGGCCGAGCTGAACCGGCTATTCCGGGACGCCATGGTGAGACACCCGGCGCCCAATCGCCACGGCAAGCAGTTGAAGTTTTTCTACGCCACCCAGGCCGAGACCGAGCCGCCGACTTTCGTCGTCTTTGTCAATGATCGGGAGTTGGTGCACTTCTCGTACGCTCGCTACCTGGAGAACCGTATCCGGGCGGTCTATCCTTTTGAGGGCACACCATTGCGGCTCTTATTCCGCAGTCGGGAGCAAAAGAGGGGGGCATCGTGATTTCGTGTAGTCATTACACTATACGACAAAACTATCTAAAAATCTCCTTCCATAAATATAGATAGACTATGCGAAACAGAATTGACCTCTTGTTGCGGTGGCTTCAGGCTCGTTGGTTGGAATCGATCATGCTCTTGGGCCTGGCTGGCATCCTTGTCTGGTTTGTATTGGTGGGGCGGGGGTTCCTGCCCGCGCCGGCGCCGACCGCTGCGCCACCCACACCTGCCATAGAGCATTTCGATGGGGGAGTGGCCTACCAGCACGTGCTGGACCAGGTCGGGTTTGGCCCGCGGCCGACCGGCTCGACGGCCAGCCGTCAAACCGGCGACTACATCATCGGCCAGTTGGAGGCAGCGGGTTGGGCGGTGGAGGTCCAGGAGTTCACCTACATGGCGACCCCGGCCCGCAACATCATCGGCAGGGCAGGGGATGGCCCGATCGCGATCATCGGCGCGCACTATGACACGCGGCGCCGAGCCGATAACGATCCGGACCCCGCGCGGCGCGCAGATCCGGTGATGGGCGCCAATGATGGGGCGAGCGGCGTGGCCGTGCTGTTGGAGCTGGCGCGGGTCTTGGACAGGAAGGCGCTGCGAAACCAGGTCTGGCTGGCTTTCTTCGATGCGGAAGATAACGGCCGGCTAGACGGTTGGGAATTCATCGCCGGCTCGCGTTATATGGCGGAGCACCTGAACGTCACGCCGGCATTCGTGATCGTGGCAGATATGATCGGGGATGCCGACCAACAGATCTACCAGGAGCGCACCTCGACTCCGGCGCTCCAGGATCGGGTGTGGGCGATCGCCGAACAGTTGGGCTATCAGGACTACTTCCTGCCGGAGGCGAAGTGGTCGATGCTGGACGATCACACGCCATTTTTGCAGTTGGGCATCCCGGCGCTGGACCTGATCGACTTTGACTATCCATACTGGCACACCGTCGCCGATACCGCGGACAAGGTCGCGCCGGCGGCTTTGGAACGGGTGGGCCGGGTGTTGGAGACCTTGCTGGAAGGGGGATGAGTGTCGCGTGAAACCAGCTCGCAGACTTGAGTCGTTGCCAATCTACGTGTTTGCTTCGCTAACCAGCCGTCTGAAGGCGCTTCAGGCGCAGGGGCTGGACATCATCCGTTTGGACATCGGGAGTCCGGATGGTCCGCCGGCGGACTTCATCATCGAGACGTTGAGCCGCTCGGCGGCGGAACCGGGCCAGCACGGCTATGCCGGCTATTTCGGCACACCAGCGCTGCGCCAGGCATTCGTGGACTACTACGCCACGCGGTTCGGAGTTGCGCTGAACGTTGCGGACGAGGTGCTGCCGCTGATCGGCTCCAAGGAGGGGATCGCCAACATCGCGCTCGCCTGGCTCGATCCGGGCGATCTTGCGCTGGCGCCCGACCCCGGCTATCCGACCTATCGCATGAGCGCAACCATGGCCGGCGCGGACGTGCACTTCATGCCGCTGCTCGAAGAAAACGGGTTTCTGCCCGATTTGGCCGCGATCCCGGACGACGTGGCCGCGCGGGTGAGGCTGATGTGGCTGAACTATCCCAACAATCCAACGGGCGCGACGGCGCCCTTGTCCTTCCTCGAAGCGGCAGTGGACTTCTGCCGTCAGCACGACATCCTGCTGTGCCACGACGGGCCGTACGCCGATGTCTGCTTCGACGGCTACCGGGCGCCTAGTCTGCTGAGCGTGCCGGGGGCGAAAGACGTCGCCGTGGAGTTCAACTCCCTCTCTAAATCGCACAACATGGCCGGCTGGCGAGTGGGGCTGGCGGTCGGCAATCCCGTGGCGATTCAGGCGCTTTTGCAGGTAAAGAGCAACGTGGACAGCGGCATCTTCCTGCCCGTGCAAGACGCCGCTGTGGCGGCGCTGGCGGGTCAGCAGGAATGGCTGGCTACGCGCAACGCCGAGTATCAAAGCCGCCGCGACCTGCTCTACGACCTGCTGGTGAACGACTGGGGGTTGCACGTGGCCAGGCCGATCGCTGGCTTGTACTTGTGGCCGCGCGTACCCGAGGGTTACACCGCAGCGGAGTTCGTCGAGAGGATCCTGCTGGCCACCGGCGTCAGTTTTACGCCCGGTTCCGCGTTCGGCGCGCACGGCGAGGGCTACATGCGCATCTCAGTCGGCCAGACAACGCCGCGGATCGTCGAAGCCATCGAGCGGTTGCGTCAGTTCAAGTTCTGAGACAGGAGAGTGGTATATCGCGCCACAAGTCAGAGAAGTACAACCACCGGCCGAGACCGCGCTGCTGGTGGGCGTGGAGATGAAGGGCTGGCCCCAGCGCGGCAGCGGGGATCAGCGGGCGGTCTGGCGGCTTGAAGACTCGCTGGCCGAGCTGGAACGGCTGGCCGAGACCGCGGGGCTGCGCGTCGTGGGAATCCTTGAGCAGCGGCTCGAGCGCCCCCACCCGGCCACACTGATCGGCTCGGGCAAGGTGGAGGAGTTGATCGCCTTGCGCGCCGACACGGGTGCGCAGGTCGTGATCTTCGACGAGGAGCTGTCCCCCGGGCAACAGCGCGAGCTTGAGCGCGCTATCGGCAACCAGGCGGTCAAAATCCTCGATCGCACCGCGTTGATCCTGGACATCTTCGCACAACACGCGCGCACCCGCGAAGGCGCCCTGCAAGTAGAGCTGGCGCAGTACGAATACCGCTTGCCGCGCATGACCCGGGCGTGGACGCATCTGACCCGCCAGGCCGGTGGCGCGGCCGCACGCGGCGGCACGGGCGGTGTCGGTCTGCGCGGACCGGGCGAAACCCAATTGGAGGTGGACCGCCGGGAGATCAGCCGGCGGATCGCGCACCTGAAGCGCGAGCTCGAAGACGTCCGCGCCCATCGCGCCCAATACCGGCGGCGGCGGATCGAAGAGGCCATCCCGGTGATCGCCCTGGTCGGTTACACCAACGCCGGCAAGTCTACGCTGCTGAATGCGTTGAGCGGCGCCGACATCTACGCGGCCGATCAGCTTTTCGCGACGTTGGACCCGACCACTCGTCGGTTGACGCTGCCTGGGGGCAGGGAGGTGCTGATCACCGACACGGTCGGTTTCATCCAGAAGCTGCCCACTACGCTGGTCGCCGCGTTTCGAGCAACCCTCGAGGAAATCAACGAGGCGGACCTGCTGTTGCACGTGGTTGACATAACTCACATCAACGTCGAACAGCAAGCCGCGGCAGTGATGCAGGTGTTGGAGGATTTGCACGCGACCGAGCAACCTATCGTCGTCGCGCTGAACAAAGTGGACCGGCTGCCGAACCCGGAGAAGGTCAGCGCGCGACTTGCTGATCTTTCCAACAGCGTGGCGATCTCGGCTTTGACGGGGTGGGGGCTCCCGGAACTCTTGACCAGGATCGAGGAGGTCCTCACGGAAGAGCTGGTGGATGTGAGCGCGCTGCTGCCTTACCAGCGCGGGGACCTGTTGGGCCTGTTCCACCAGCGCGGGGTGATCAACCGGGAAAGCCACGGCCCCGAGGGCACTCGGGTCATGGGCAAGTTGCCCGCCAGTCTGCTGCCGCGCTATCGATCCTATCTGGTCCCATTCTTTGAGCGCGATCAAGCTGTGTTCGAGCGCGATCAGGCCGTTGACCCTGAGTGAGCCGGTGGTGTCACTGTCACCCATGCCTTCTGATGTCCCATCTCAGCCCCCAGCCGTGCAGGCGCCGGCCGCGGCTGTAGCCGCGTTCTTCGACATGGACCATACCGTCCTGAGCGCCAGCTCAGGGTTGCTATACATCCGCTATCTGAGGAGAATCGGCTATCTGCCGTGGTGGCGATGGGTCCGCATCCTGAGTTGGGTGGGCCTGTACGCGGCCGGCTTCCTTGACTTCCCGCATCTCATGGGACGGCTGATGGCCCAGGTGGCCGGCGCGGGTGAGGCCGAGGCGTGGCGGCTCAGCGATGCGTGGTTCCAGGCCATGCTCCGAGACTATATCGCCGCTGGCGCCAGGGAACGGATCGCCTGGCATCGGGCGCAAGGTCACCACGTGGCCATTGTCTCGGCGGCCACGCCGTATGCTGTGCGCCCGGTGGCCCAGGCGCTGGCGTTGCAGGATGCGTATCTGGCGACCCGGTTGGAGATCCTTGACGGCCATTTCACCGGTAAAGTGCTGTCGCCGGCGTGTTACGGCGCAGGCAAAGTCATCCTGACGCACAACTACGCCACCACACACGGTCTGGATCTGGCGTACAGCTACTTCTACAGCGACAACCACCGTGACCTCCCACTGCTTGAGGCGGTCGGCCATCCGGTGGCGGTCAACCCGAGCAGGAAGCTGGCGCGTATCGCCGCCGTGCGGGGCTGGCCCGTAGAGCGTTTTTATTAGGCCCTGACCAGTTGAATTCTTGCACGACAGGCAAGAATCCACTGCTGGCATGTGCCTGGTTGGTTCCGGCTTGTCCGGGTTAGGGGCGGGGTAGGGGGGTGCGAACAGTACAGCACATGTTCACACTATAACTGTTATGTCGATATCATACGACTTGATCTATTCAGTTGACATAAGTTAAGATCGAAATTCTTGAACTCCGGTCACGAATTTTATTGCGCACAGCGCATTTTTCGCGAACGACAACTTCGACGGAACGCGATAGGTATCCTCTTAATAATCCGGGGTGGCTGTGGCCGGTCTCCTGACCGAGCCACAGTGGCTCGGTCAGGAGACCGGCCACAGCGAGCGATTCCCCGAAGAATTGAGAAGATACGCGACAGACTACTTTGGGCGGTGACTTACGGGATTTCGGCCGAGCCCGTGATATAATGTAATGGATCTTACGCAGCAGGTTGGCGTTGGAGTCTTTCCACACAGAAGGCACAAATGGTTCGCTGGCGCTTCTTTGTATTAGGGGTTGTGTGCACATTGCTGCTGGGCGGCACTTTCCTCGGCGGCTACGCCTTGGGGACAGCGCGCGGTCAGGCCCTGGAAACTGACGCGCCCGGCTTCAGTGTTTTCTGGCAAGTGCGGGATCTGCTGCACCGGGACTTCATGGGCGAAGCGCCGACGCCGCAAGCGCAGGTGTACGGCGCAACCCGTGGCCTGGTCGCCTCGTACAATGACCCGTACACGGTCTTCCTGGCACCGACCCCGCGGCAAATGGAACAGGATGAATTGCGCGGCCACTTCGGCGGCATCGGCGCCACCCTCAGCCGAAATGACGCCGGCGACCTGGTGCTGACGGTCATGCCGGATCGGCCTGCGGCACGGGCGGGTGTGCGGGATGGCGATGTGCTGATTGCGGTAGATGGCCAGACGATTACGCCCGAAATGACCGTACAGGACGTAGTGGCCCTGATCCGGGGAGAGGTCGACACTCAAGTCACCCTGACGCTGCGGCGCACCGGTGAGGCTGCCTTTTTGACGATCTCCATCGTACGCGAACGGATCGAGACACCCAGCGTCGAGTGGCGCGTATTGGACCCGGAGCGCCATATCGGTTATCTCCGCATTAGCATTTTCGGCGAGCGCACCAACCAGGAGCTGAACCGAGGGCTGGCCGAGTTGGCGGCTGGCGGTGTGGAAAAGGCGGTCCTGGATTTGCGCGGGAACGGCGGTGGGCTGGTCGATGCCGCGGTGGATATCGCCAGCCAGTTCATGCAGGACGGCAAGGTGCTTTGGGAGATCAAGCGGGACAGCCAGGAGCGTTTTTACCCCGCCAAAACGGTCCAGAGCCCGGCTCATTCCTGGAAGATCGTGCTGCTCGTAGATGCCGGGACCGCCAGCGCCTCGGAGATCGTCGCCGGCGCGCTGCGCGATAGCGGCCGCGCGGTGTTGATTGGCGAGAAGACGTTCGGGAAGGGCTCGGTGCAAGAGGTGCACACCCTCCCCGATGGCTCCTCCCTACACGTGACGGTCGCCCGCTGGCTCACCCCTGCCCGGCGCCAGATCGACGAAGCCGGTTTGGAGCCCGATATCGTAGTAAACATCAGCGCCGAGGACCGGAATGCCGGTCGGGATCCTCAATTGGCGCGTGCGCAAGCGTGGCTGAACGGGGATCGTTGAGGCCGCCCTACCGATGCTGGGCCATGCCTGGAATTACATTTATGTAAAGTGGTGGTGAAACATGCGAGAAAATACACTTCCTGCATTGGTCAAGGCATTTGTGATCATCGTGGCTGCATCGATCCTCGCGCTGGCCGCGTTCGGGATCGGGCTAAGCGTGGGTGCGCATTCCTGCGCGACATTGGCCGCAGACGCCCCCCCTACCCTGACGCCGTCAAGCCAGACGCGCGTGCTCCCGACAGCCGTGCCTGGTCAGCCTGCCACAGCCTCGCCGCCCGGCAATGTTGGCGAAGATACCCTGGATATCGCTCTGTTCCAAGAGGCACTGGACCTGCTCAAGGAGCAGTTTTACGGCGATCTGCCCCAAGGCAAGGAGCTGATGTACGCGGTGCTCAGGGGTTTCGTCAACCAGTTGGGGGATCCTCACACCGCCTTCGTTGACCCCCAACATGCCGCGCTGTTCAGTGCGGATCTAGAAGGCCATTTCGAGGGGATCGGGGCGCGGGTGGATTTGGCAGAGGGAGGCGGCGTTCGGCTGACCTATCTTTTCCCACAACAGCCGGCCGAAAAGGCGGGTTTGCAGGTCGACGATGTAATCGTTGCGGTTGATGACCAGGATGTCACGGGCCTGAGTCTGCTGGAGGCCATCGGCTTGATTCGTGGCCCAGAAGGCAGCGCCGTCGTCCTGACGATCCATCGCGACGGGCAGCCGGCCTTCGACGTCAGCGTGGTGCGAGCGCGTATCGAGATCCCGGTGGTGGACTCAAAAAGCCTGGCCGACGGCACGGTCGCCTACATCGCGTTGAGCGAATTCAGCAATGTGGCGCCCGCGCGCCTGGCAGGGGCGTTGCGGACTGCATTGGCCACCAATCCGGTCGGGCTCATCCTGGACCTGCGCGGCAATCCTGGAGGGCTGCTGGACGCATCGGTCCAGATTGGCAGCTACTTTGTACCGGAGGGCAACATCCTGTTGGAACGCTTCAAGGACGGCCGGGAGCGGGCGTACCCTCGTCAGGGTGGCTACCGGTTGGGCAACACGCCGTTGGTCGTCCTGGTGGACGGGGGCAGCGCCAGCGCCGCTGAGATCGTGGCAGGCGCAATTCAGGATGCCGGTACCGGCATCCTGATCGGTGAGAAGACCTACGGCAAGGGCTCGGTGCAGTTGTCCAACACCCTCAGCGACGGGTCGCAGCTACGGGTGACCATCGCGCATTGGTTCACGCCGCAAGGGCGCGGCATCCACGAGGCCGGGCTGGAACCGGACATCGTGGCGCCGTTTACAAAGGAGGACGCGGCCGCAGGGCGCGACCCACAATTAGACCGGGCCGTCGAGCATCTGCTCGGCAAGCAGGCTGGAGGAGCACTTGGCGAGACAAAGTGAAGGCGAGGTCAAGCAGGTTGCTACCAATCGCAAGGCCCTGCACGACTACGAGGTTGTAGACACGTTCGAGGCGGGGATCGCGCTCACGGGCACCGAGATCAAGTCGGTGCGGGCCGCGCGCGTCAATCTGCGCGACGGATTCGTGCAGATCAGGCAGGGCGAGGCGTGGTTGCTGAACGTCCACATCTCGCCGTATGACTTCGGCAACCGGGAGAACCACGAACCGCGACGGGAGCGCAAGCTCTTGCTGCATCGCCGGGAGATTCGGAAGCTGCAGAGCAAAGTATCCGAGCGGGGCTGGACCATCGTACCCCTGCGCATGTATCTGAAGGACGGCCGCGCCAAGATCGAGATCGCGTTGGTGCGAGGCAAGCGGCTCTACGACAAGCGCGACGCGGTCGCCGAACGCGACATGAATCGAGAGCTGCAGCGGGCTGTCAAGGATTGGGCGCAGGACCGCTAACACGAGACAATGATTTCAAAGGAGAAACCATGTCTACCCAACCCAGCAGAATAGCAAACGCGTCATACCAGGCATTTCCGCCCATCCAGGTCACCACGATCGAGGCGCATATCCTGGATCAGCAGCGTTCACATCCCGAGGCCACGGGGGTGCTGACTAGCCTGCTCTACGATATCGCCCTTTCCGCCAAGATCATCGCGCACGCGACGACGCGTGCCGGTCTGATCGACGTGCTCGGCAAGACAGGCCTGGAGAACGTCCAGGGAGAACAGGTGGCGCGGCTGGATGTGTTGGCGAACGAGACCCTCATCCGGGTCAACTCTCCCACCGGCCGCCTCGCGGGCATGGCTTCGGAGGAGAATGCCGACATCATCCCCATCCCGGAGGGATACCGGACCGGCCCGTACGTGCTCCTGTTCGATCCGCTGGATGGCTCCTCCAACACCGACTACACCATCAGCATCGGCACGATCTTCGGGATCTATCGGCGGATCAGTAAGACCGGCCCCGGCCAGATCGAGGATTTTCTGCAGCCAGGCCGCAGCCTGGTGGCCGCGGGCTACGTGATCTACGGCAACAGCACGGTGTTCGTCTATAGCACAGGCCAGGGCGTGCACGGTTTCACACTGGACCCCGGTGTGGGGGAGTTCCTGCTTTCCCATCCCAACATCCGCATCCCAGATCCCGCCCGTTTCTACAGCGTGAACCAGGGTTACGAGCGCTATTGGAGTTCCGGGGTGCGCCAGTTCACCGACTATGTCCAGGGCAAGACGGGCGAATTCAACGGCGGTCTTTCCATGCGGTACGTCGGATCGCTGGTGGCAGACTTTCACCGCAACCTGCTCGCTGGCGGCATCTTCTACTATCCGGCCGACAGCAAAGACCCCGACAAGCCTCACGGCAAGCTGCGGCTGCTTTACGAGTGTGCGCCGATGGCGTATATTGCGGGACAGGCCGGCGGGTACGCGTCCGATGGCAAGGGGCCGATTCTGGACATCGTGCCGACCAGCCTGCATCAGCGCACCCCGTTCTTTGTGGGCAACCGCTGTCTGGTGGAAACGGCCGAGGCCTACATCAAGCGCTACGGATGAGCGCGGTTTGTCAAAAGCGGCTGGATGTGGTATAGTGCGGCTGCTCTGGGGATGACTGGTTTCGACGGGGCAAATAGGGCGTAAGCTGCAAGCCGAGGTGCTCCACCCTCGTAAATCCGGGGCAAAAACATAACTGCCAACACAGGCAAAGCGTTCACCTTCCCCTTCGCCCGCACCAACGCCATGGCGTTGGCCGCGTAACGAGGTAGGATAGGGAACAAACTGGTCGCCGCAGGGTGACCACGGTGCCCTCGATGGGGCCAGGCGGCATCGAGGCGCATTGTCAGAAACCGTAAGGTGCGGCCCGTCGATGCCGATAAGCGGGTCTAAGGCTCTCGGCTAGTCGAACTAGTGGACGGTGGTCACTGCCGAACCGTTCGGCGAAACCTGAATCAGCGGCTAAGCTTGTAGATGCGTACGTTCGTTTGTTTCGGACCCGGGTTCGACTCCCGGCATCTCCACTCTCACAGAAACCCGGTTTCGCAAAGAGGCCGGGTTTCTGCTTTGTAGAGTTGTTTTCGGCAGGGTTTTGCTGCCATCAGGGTTTCGTTGCCAGTTGCATCTCGCTGACTCATGTGCTATGATGCCGCCCGTAAGGCCCCCACACGGGGCCGCCCGCACGGGGCCGCCCACACGGATGGGCTGCCTGGATCGGCTTGAGCGGTCCGCGGCGGGTGCGATGTCTTCCTGACCGGAGGTGGAATCATGGATTTGGGACTGAGGGACAAGGTTGCCGCGGTTGCCGCCGCCAGCCAGGGCCTGGGGCTGGCCGTGGCGAAAACCCTGGCGGCCGAGGGCGCTCGAGTGGCGATCTGCGGCCGCCATTCAGAGCCACTATTGACCGCGGCCGAGGCGATCCGTGCTGAGACTGGCAGTGCGGCCCTGCCGGTCGTCGCCGACCTTACCGCGGCGGACGATGTCCGCAACTTCGTTGAACAGACGGCCGCGCACTATGGCCGGCTGGACATCCTCGTGACGAACGCAGGCGGCCCCCCACCCGGTGACTTCCTGGATCTGGACGAGGCTGCCTGGCGTCGCGGCGTGGATCTGACACTGATGAGCGTCGTGAACTTGTGCTACGCGGCCGTGCCCCACATGCAGGCGGCGGGTGGTGGTCGGATCGTGGCAATCGCCTCCATGTCGGTGAAGCAGCCGCTCCGCAATCTTATGTTGAGTAATTCCATTCGGATGGCTGTGGTCGGCCTGATCAAGAGCCTTTCCATCGAGCTGGCGCCCTACAACATCCTGGCCAACGCGGTACTGCCAGGCTGGACCCGCACCGACCGGGTTGAGCAGCTTCTGACCGCCCAGGCGGCCAAGCGGGGCATCTCGGTCGATGCGGTGGAGGCCGAGATCGTCTCGGGCATCCCGCTTCGACGAATGGCGCGCCCCGAGGAGCTTGCCGCTGTGGTGGCTTTTCTGGCCTCCGAGCGCGCCAGCTTCGTGACGGGGACGGCGATCCAGATCGACGGCGGCGCGGTCCAATCCCCCTTCTGACAGCAGAATCCACCCATCAGTGACGGAAAGAGCGCACAAGTGACAGTCTCCCAGGATCTTTCTACCTCCGCCAGGACCAACCTGGACTACAGCCACGAGTTACGGGTTGCCATTGATCTGGCGCGCCAGGCCGGCGCAATCGTCAGGGCCTTCTACGACGTGCCACCCACGGTGAAGTGGAAGGACGCAGCGCTGACACTGTCTCATGGCAATGAAATGGAGCCGGTGACTGAGGCCGACCGAGCCGTGAACGCGTACCTGGTCAAGCAGCTCACCCAGGCTTTTCCCGATGATGGCGTGCTGGCCGAAGAATCCAAAGATGACCTGGGGCGGCTCGCAAAACGGCGAGTCTGGATCGTCGATCCGCTGGATGGCACTGCGGAGTTCATCGCACACAATGGCGAGTTCTGCATCATGGTGGGACTGGCGGTCGACGGTGAGCCGGTGGTCGGCGTGGTTTACCAGCCGATCGATGATGTGCTGTACGCGGCGGCGCGCGGCGGCGGCGCATTTGTGGAGGAGTTCGGAGAGCGACGCCCGTTGCGCGTCTCTCGAGAGACTACTCTGGAGCGACTTCGCCTGGTGGTCAGCCGCTCGCACCGCGCCCAACTCGTGGATACAATCATCGCCCGAATGGGCTTGCAGCGGGAGCGCAGCATTGGCAGTGTGGGCCTCAAGATTGGGTTGATCGCCCGCGGCCACGCCGATTTCTACGTCCACCCGAATCCGGGGACGAAAGAGTGGGACACCTGCGCGCCGGAAGTGATCGTGCGCGAGGCCGGCGGGATCATGACCGACTGTTGGAATCGGCCGTTGCGCTATAACCAACGCGACGTGACGCGGCGATTCGGCGTTCTCACCAGCAACGCCGCCCAGCATCAGGCTCTATCTGACATCGTGGCTGAGGTGTTGGATGATGCCGGGGTAGAGCCGGAATTTGGCTTCTGAGCTGGAAGGTTTGCGCGTTCAGATCTCCGTCACTGAGGG
>Ga0100396_1001154_pt1 | contig 16968 bp, 17 predicted proteins | sample CryGeymeta201520_FD_81551 | JGI IMG/M metagenome (GOLD analysis project Ga0100396, IMG submission 81551) | Groundwater microbial communities from Crystal Geyser aquifers in Utah, USA - Crystal Geyser metaG 2015-20 | ecosystem: Environmental > Aquatic > Deep subsurface > Groundwater | place: USA... | reverse complement strand
GGGACACAGATGAACACAGAAAAAACGGATAAAAGCATTTCTTAAATCTGTGTTCATCCTCTAAATCTGTGTCCCATAAATCCCCAAAAAGAATCTGTGTTCATCCCTTAAAATCTGTGTCCTATAAACCCCAAAAAGAATCTGTGTTCATCCCTTAAATCTGTGTCCCATAAATCCCCATGCCTGTAATCAGCGTCGAACATCTCTCCAAAACCTACCGCCTCGGCCAAATCGGCACAGGCACTTTCTCGCGCGACCTGGAAGTCTGGTGGGCGAAAATTCGTGGCAAGCCCAATCCCTTACTCCGTATTGGCGAGAAGGAACATGGTAATCGCGATGGCGAAGAACTGTGGGCTTTGCGCGATGTCAGTTTCACGGTGGAGCAGGGCGAGGTACTTGGCATCATTGGGCGCAATGGCGCGGGCAAGAGCACTTTGTTAAAGATACTTTCGCGTGTCACTGCGCCGACCTCTGGTAAGATCAGGGTCAAAGGCCGAATTGCCAGCCTGCTCGAAGTAGGCACTGGTTTTCATCCCGAACTGACTGGGCGCGAGAATATTTATTTGAACGGGGCTATCTTGGGAATGAAGCGTAATGAAATTACCCGCAAATTCGATGAGATTGTGGATTTTTCAGAGGTCGAAAAATTTATTGACACCCCTGTCAAGCGGTATTCCAGTGGCATGTATGTACGCTTGGCATTTGCGGTGGCCGCGCATTTGGATCCGGAGATTCTAGTGGTGGATGAAGTGCTGGCAGTGGGTGATGCAGAGTTCCAGAAAAAGTGTTTGGGTAAGATGAGCGATGTAGCTCATGAGGGACGGACGGTGGTGTTTGTCAGTCACAATATGGGCGCAATCCAATCTTTATGTAATAAAGCCCATTTATTTTCATACGGTCAACTTGTTTTTAGTGGCGAAAAAGATATTGTTATCAATGAATATCTTGAAAAAATAAATGCAATTGCTCTGCAGAGTTTAAGGGAGCGTACTGATAGAAGCGGAAACCAGCGTTTAAAGTTTACTGAAATAAGTATAGAAGATCAAAATGGAAACAGAGTTCAGGAAATGGTTTCTGGAAAAGATCACAGCATTGTATTAAGTTACGAATCGAACGGTCCGGTAGAAGATGTATCCATCTCCGTGGGTATTTATGGAAGTTATGGTCAATTTCTTTTGATGTGCAATAATGAAATGGCTGGTTATCACTTTGATGGATTGCCATCACAGGGAACAGTAAAATGTGCCTTGCCTAAGCTTCCTTTTTCGCAAGGTACTTACCATGTGAATCTGTATTGCGAAGTCAAAGGGATTCTTGCCGATTGGGTGCAAGAAGCAACAGTGTTAACTGTAACAAACGGAGATTATTATGGAACAGGTAAACATGTGCCTCTAGGCCATAGTGGCTTTTTAGCTAATCAAATTTGGTCATATCATTCAAAGGAATAAGTAATGCGCCCACCTTTATATTGGATAAAAGCCCTTGTTCAAAACCCGCGTCTTGCCAAATGGTATTCGCATTGGGAAAATTCTTTGAATGGAAAGCGTTCTCCTTTGAGCGATGAACTGCCATGGGTGACATACGGAGCAATTGATTGGTTCTCGCTTCACTTAAACAAAGGCATGGTTTTGTTTGAATGGGGTTCTGGAGGCTCGACGGCTTTTTTTTCTCGGCATGTAGAAAAGGTCTTCACAGTTGAGCACAATCCGATATGGTATCAAGAGGTTGTTTCAACGATTACCAAAAATGTTTATGACAACGTGAAGATTGATCTTGTGACACCAGAGAAAGCAGATCGTTTTGACAATTGGTATTTATCTACAGATTCCCAGTATAAAGGTTTTAGTTTTGAAAAATACGCCCGAACTATTGATCTTTATCCTAATCATTTTTTTGATGTCGTATTTATAGATGGACGCGCTCGACCTGGATGCATAAGGCAATCTTTGCTGAAAATAAAGTCGGGTGGTTACTTGATCTTAGATAATTCGGAGAGAAAAGAATATTCGTTAGGATTAAATTTGGTTCCAAGAACTAAGGATGTCAAAATATTTGGGCCTGGCCCCTATAATGGTATTCCTTGGGAAACACGAATTATGCGATTTCCAAATTAGCCATGAACGAAACTTTCAATAAACTCATTAAACTTGCAAACGCTCTGTCTCATAAAATGGGATTATCCATCTCTTTACTAAAACCGCGGCCTGTATGGTTGGGCGAGAAAAATCGTTTTGATTATCAACAAAAATTATGTGAGTTCAATATTCAACGGGGCGACATAGTTCTCGACATTGGCAGTGGGGGAGACCCGTTTCCTCTAGCAACAGTGATCACAGATCGTTTCATTGAACCAAGCCATCATCGCGCAGATATATTGGTGTTGGATAACAAGCCTTTTTTTATCAGTGCTATAGAGAACCTGCCTCTCAAAGACAAATCCGTGGATTTTGTGTACTGCGCCCATGTTTTAGAACATGTGGAAGATCCAATTACGGCTTGCGCCGAAATTACAAGAGTTGGTAAACGGGGTTATATTGAGACACCTACTCTTGCAAAAGATTTTCTATTTTCCTGGGCGGATGGGATGCATAAATGGCATTTAATGAGTATTGCCAATAAGTTGATTTTCTTTGAGTATGGTCAGAGACAGTTGGAGGGCGTTAAGTCCAAGGCGTGGAGAGAGTTAATTGCCCAGCCTTATTATCACCCCATTCAAGGACTGTTCTATAATAATCTCGATTTGTTTAATGTTATGTTTATGTGGGAAACGGGCTTCGAATGCATCGTCTACTATTTGGATGGCAGGACGCAAAATCAAGTTTTTTCGTAAAGACCTAGATATGAAATTTCTTATCATTAATACTGACTATCCAAAATTCTCTCATTGGCTCTATGCTCAACATTCGGGCTTAGAAAAACAATCCTATGAACAACAATATCGTATCCGGATGGATGGCTTGTTTGGCACGGCTGATTTTTTCTCTAGTAATCTAAAGAAACTGGGGTATGACGCTTGGGATGTTATCGCGAATAGCGAACCAATGCAGAAACAGTGGGGGCGGGAACATGGTGTTTCTTCCGAAAAAGATCGATGGCGTCTTCGACTGCGCCGCGGCTTTGTACCGTGGCTCTACCGGGAAGACAACAAAACGTGGCTGTATTCAATACTTGCAGAACAAGTAAAAGCCTATAAACCCGATGTGATTTATTCGATGGCGATGGAAACTATCGGAGATGAATTCCTGCAGAGTGTAAAAGGTTATTATAGGTTAGCAGTGGTACAGCACGCTGCGCCACTAAGCTCTTGCGGCTTATCGGAATATGATTTGGCATTGTCATCTTTGCCAAATCAGGTTGATTATTTCCGAGGTCAGGGAATGAGAGCCGAACAATTTCGTTTAGGATTTGAATCTCGAATTTTGAAGAGTTTATCACCTACTAATAAACCCTTCGATATTGTATTTGTCGGGGGATTGGGTAAATATCATAGGCAGGGTGTGTGTACATTAGAAGAACTGTCCAAAAAATATCATGTGGGAGTATGGGGCTACGGCATTGAAGGGCTCTCTAAGGCTTCGCCTATTCACCATGTTTTTCACGGTTCTATTTGGGGATTAGATATGTATCAAGTGTTGCATAATGCCAAATTAGTTTTTAATCGTCACTTGGATATTTCCGGAGATTTTGCGAATAACATGCGTCTTTATGAAACTACAGGAGTTGGCTCTTTGTTATTAACTGACGAGAAGAAAAACTTGTCAGAAATCTTCAGTCCGGGCAGGGAAGTCATTACTTACCGTAATATGGAAGAATGCCTTGAATTGGCTGGCTATTATTTGATGCATGAGAATGAGCGTGAGGCGGTTGCTCGTGCCGGTCAGGAGCGAACGCTGCGAGAACACACTTGGTATCACCGCATGCAGGAGTTGATAGATATTGTCGAACGTTACCTATAATTCAAAACTTTATTCTATTCTGCGCATAATTTTGCCTGTAGCAATGCGTCGTTTCATTGATCGAGTAATTGCGCGCCTTGAACGTGGGAAAGCATTAATCAGATTGTCTAACCTTCGCCGGCGTATGTTCGCCAATCCGCCGCGCACATCGGGCATTGAGCGGTTTATGAGCTACACTGTTCGTATTACGGATGGACCAAATTTTTTTATGCAATATAAGGATGAATTCGTTCGTCGCATTTATCACTTTGAGAGCGCACGGCCGAATCCGCTTATTCTGGATTGTGGCAGTAACATAGGCATAAGCATTCTATATTTCAAGCACGTTTATCCACAGGCACGTATCATTGGCTTCGAACCCGATCCTGTCATCTTTGGGATTTTGCAAGAGAATGTAAGTGGTAATAAGCTTGACAGCGTAACATTAATCAATGCGGCTCTCAGCGCCCAGTCAGGCACTGCGGCTTTCTCTCCCGATGGCAGTGCGGGGGGGCATATCACAGATCGAAATAATCTTACGGTACGAGTTGAACAGTTATCCGCTTACCTGAATGAGCCGGTAGATTTCTTGAAGTTAAATATCGAGGGCGAGGAACTGCCCGTATTGCTAGAGTCCGCAAGCAGTGGAAAGCTCCGCAACGTGCGCGAAATGGTGATCGAATATCACGGCTGGGCGGATGGGCAACAGCGTTTGGGCGCTATTTTGGAATTACTGGATCAACAAGGTTTTAGATACATGATCCATGACTTTGATCATGAAACATCTTCCATGACGAAGCCCCCTTTTCGCTTTTTAAAGAACAAACCTTGGTTTTGTTTGGTGTATGCTTGCCGGGTGGAAGATCTATAAAAATACATGAGCGTTTTGAAACTCGCCGCTAAGCGATTAATCCCCACCGATCTCTATAAAAGAATTTCAAACTGGAAACAGCGGATACCATCCATTAATTGGTTCAGTCCGCGCCGACTCACGCCGATCAGCCGCGTCTTTGGGTTGGATCGCGGTTTGCCCATTGATCGTTACTACATTGAAGCCTTTCTGGAGACTTATAGTTCGGATATTCATGGGCAAGTCTTGGAGATCGGCGATCCAAACTACACCCGTCAATTCGGCGGTGATCGGGTCACTCAATCGGATGTCCTTCATGCGAAGGCGGGAAATTCGAAGGCAGTCATAGTAGGTGATTTAGCAACTGGACAGGGAATCCCATATAAAAGCTACGATTGCATTATTTTGACACAAACCCTGCCTTTTATCTTTGATGTGAACTCTGTTGTTCAGCATCTATACTCTGCCCTGAAGCCGGGGGGGGGTTATCCTTGGAACGGTTCCGGGTATAAGCCAAATCAGCCGATATGATATGGATCGCTGGGGTGATTATTGGCGCTTCACTGATGCATCTCTCCGCAAATTATTTGTTCAAACATTTGGCGCGCCCGATGTGATCGTTGAGACATACGGCAATGTTGCGACCGCTTGTGCGCTCATGCAGGGCTTGGCTGTGCGCGACATGTGCAAGGAACAATTGGATTACCACGATCCCGATTATCAAGTGATTATCACCGTTCGGACAGTGAAGAATGCGTAATAATTTTTTTTTATCCCCTTATCTTCATAGGCTTGAAAGAAGATTTCGGCGAATAAGAAATAAATTTGTGGCCACGGATATTATTCTTTTATATCACCGCGTCTCAAATGTTTCTCATGATCCCCAACTCATGTGTGTGGCTCCTGATCGTTTCGATCAGCATATGGCTGTGGTTCGCGAGCGCGCTACCCCAATTTCGTTAGAGAATTTGTCTCATTCTTTGCGTACAAACCGTGTGCCGCCTCGCAGAGTAGTCGTCACATTCGATGATGGCTATGCCGATAACCTGATCAATGCAAAACCTGTTTTGGAGAAGTACAACGTTCCCACGACTGTTTTTATCCCCGCAGGAAATATTGGACAGAAACGCGGTTTCTATTGGGATGTTTTGGAAAAAATATTTTTATATCCCGGCTCATTGCCGGAGAAATTAGCAATCACGGCAGAGGGGCAAAGTTTCGCGTGGAACCTTGGCGGGATGGCAGTTTATTGCGATGATCAGTTTTTGCAATATAAAGATTGGCATGTGGAAAAACAATTCAATCCAACCCTGCGCCATACCCTGTATTGTCTGTTGTGTGAGTTACTGCGCTCGTTGGATATTGCCGAACGAGACAGGCTGACTAACGAATTGATCGTGTGGTCAGGGCTAGGATCATCTGCGCGATCCACAGCGCCAATCATGTCGGAGGATGAAATTCGAAAATTGATCGATGGAGATTTGATCCGGGTTGGGGCGCATACGGTGATGCATCCACTGCTGGCCGGTATTCCCGAAGATTCACAGCGCAAAGAGATTCAATCGGGGAGAAACATTCTTGAATCCATTGTGGGACATCCTGTCACATCATTTGCCTATCCATATGGAGGTCGTTCCCAATATTCTCGGCAAACGGTTCGCTTTGTTCAGCAAGCGGGATTTTCATGCGCCTGCTCCAACTATCCCGGTGTGGTCTGGAACAATAGCAATCCCTTTGAATTGCCCCGCCATGTTGTTCGCAATTGGAACGGTGATGAATTTGCCCGCCGTCTCGAAGAGTGGTTTCGCGACTAAAGAATAAAGATGACTTTGATCTTATGTGCGGCATCGTAGGAGCTATTGGGCTGGCTGACAGAGAGTTGATCTCTGTCATGAATGGAGCCATCACACACCGTGGTCCCGATGATCACGGCACCTTCATTGACGAAGCGGGGCAGGTGGCTCTGGGACATAGACGCCTTTCCATCATAGATCTTTCATCCGCAGGGCATCAGCCAATGTCGTACATGGATGAGCGCTATTGGATCGTTTACAACGGCGAGGTTTACAATTACAAAGACATCCGCGCCGAGTTGGAGGCAAAGGGCTATGCCTTCATATCGAATACGGATACAGAAGTGTTGCTCGCCGCTTATGCCGAATGGGGTCAGGACTTTCTCAAGAAGTTGAGAGGCATGTTCGCATTTGCGATTTATGATAGAAAGACCGCGCAAGTCTTTCTCGCGCGTGATCGCTTCGGTATCAAGCCCCTCTACTACTTTCACCAAAACGGAATCTTTCTCTTTGCGTCCGAGTTGAAAGCATTACTCGTCAGCGGGCGAGTCCCGTCGAATGCCGATCCGCAAGCAATTTGGGACTACCTTTCGATCGGATCGATCCCACAGCCCCGCACAATCCTCCGTGATGTTCAAGCGTTATTGCCCGGTCATGCGATGATCGTCAGCCTCAAGGGTGATGTGTCCATCCATCAATATTGGGACATTTGGGAAAACGCGCAAATATTATCATCCCCGATTGATCTCAAGGAAGCCTCGGCGGAACTTCGCCAAAAACTTGAAGAGGCAACCCGCTTACAAATGATCGCTGATGTCCCGGTTGGCGCGTTCTTGAGCGGTGGCACCGATTCGACGGCTGTCGTCGGTTTAATGAGTCAGTACGTTACTCGTCCGATTAAGACCTACTCTGTTGGTTTTGAAAGCCAGCATGCAAAGCTCAACGAATTGTATTGGGCGAAGATCGCCGCCGATCGTTTTGGAACGGATCACACGGAGGTGATTGTAACTGGAAATGATATTGCGCTGAACTACGACTCGTTGGTGCGGGGATTGGATCAACCCAGCCTCGATGGCACCAACACTTATTTCGTATCCAAAGCCGCCAGTGCGGGAGTCACTGTGGCGCTCTCGGGGCAGGGCGGGGATGAACTGCTCGCGGGTTACCCTCACTTCGCGAGTCTGCTCCGCGCCGCAGATTGGGATCAGCGATTCCCTGCATGGATTCGCCCTTTGATTGGGGCTGTGCCGGGGCGTTACCTGCCCGATAAACAATTCATCACTTCGTCATTGTTGGACCGCTATGCCATGCTGAGAAACAACGCGGGCGAATCGAAAAAGCGGCGGATCACGAACACGCCATTTCGCGCCGGGTTTACGCCCCAGCCATTAACCGAAATCATTCGTCCCTGGTTGAGAGATACGAAAGTCTCCGTCGCGTTGACCAGTTACATCGAGATCAAAAATTATCTAGCGAATACCCTGCTTCGCGACGGCGACGCGGTTAGCATGGCGCATTCTTTGGAAGTGCGCCCTGTCTTGCTCGATCATGTTCTTGCGGAATATGTTTTTGCCTTGCCCTCCCGATTGAAATTAAATGAGGATGGCGGCAAGCTGGTTCTGCTCGAGGCTTTGCGTGATCTCATCCCTGAACCGATTATAAACCGTAGGAAGATGGGTTTTGAAATGCCTTTGTTCGATTGGTTGTCGGGTCCGTTGAAAGATCGGGCACAGGATGCGTTATCTTCGCCGAATGCTGTGAAAATCTTTTCAACGGAATTTCTCGAAGAATCCAAATTTAATATTCGCGAACCCCGCCATATGGATCGCCGGTTATGGGGATATGTGATGCTGGTTGAGTGGATGAATGCCAGTCACTGTTCGCTTTAACGTAAATTTATTTTGAGAATCCTCCTTGTAAATTCAGCAGATGTTGGCGGCGGGGCGGAAGGTTCCGCATATAGACTCTTTAATGCCTTGCAGGATCGAGGGCATGAAAGCTGGCTGGCTGTCGGAAAAAAGCGCGGTACTCATGAGAAGATTTTTCAAATCCCCAACGATGAACATCGAAACTCTTGGGCAAAATTCGTTTATAAGAAACTTTCTTCATCTCATGAGAATAATTTAGCGCCGCACGTTCTCAGTCTTCTGCGTATTGCGGCTGAACCTCGGCGTTGGCTTGAGCGCCAATTGGGCGTCGAAGATTTCAACTATCCCGGTAGTCGGCACTTGCTGGAGTTAACGCCTGATTGCCCGGATATTGTCCATTTGCTCAACTTGCATGGTGATTATTTTGATCTTGGCTTGCTCCCCGGCTTGAGCAGGCAGGTGCCGGTTATATTAAATCCGCGCGATGCATGGCTCTTAAGCGGACACTGTGCTCATGCCTCTGAATGCGATCGGTGGAAAACTGGTTGTGGACATTGTCCCGACCTGACAAGATATCCATCCATCAAACGGGACGCCACCGCTTATAACTGGAAACGAAAGGGGAGAATTTTTGCGCAAAGCCATCTTTATATCACAACACCCAGCCATTGGTTGATGAATGAAATTGAACAATCCATCCTATCCAAGGCGATAGTTAAATCTTGTGTGATTCCCACTGGCATCGATCTGGCAGTTTTTTTCCCTTCAGATAAAAATGTAGTCCGCACAAGGTTAGGGATTCCGCTTGATTCAAGAGTTTTGCTTTTCACCGCAAACAAAAATGATCCCAAAAATAATTGGAAAGATAATCAGACAGTTCTGTCCGCTATTGAGCAGGTGCTGGAGCGATTGAGCGGTCAAAAGATTCTCTTTATCGCGCTGGGGGGCGCTTATGCCCAGATCGGAAAATCGGAAATCAAGTTTGTACCTTTCCAGCAGGATCGAAATATTGTTGCGGATTATTACCGCGCGGCAGATGTATATTTACACGCGGCCCGGGCGGATACCTTTCCGAACGCGGTGATGGAAAGTCTGGCATGTGGGACGCCTGTGATCGCAACCAATGTCGGCGGGATCCCAGAACAGGTCAACGGGTTTGGCGATTCCGCTCCAAACAACCGTGATGTTGGATCCGCAACGGGAATTCTAGTTAATTTGGAGAACATCGAGGAGATGGCGGATGCCATGCTCCGTTTGTTGACGAACGAACCGTTAAGATCGCAACTCGGAAAGAATGCTATTCAAGACAGCCGCCAGCGTTTCGACTTTGACGATCAGATGAGCCGGTTTCTGGATTGGTATCAAGAAGTGATCGAGCATTGGATGATCACGTTTGGGCGCCGCTAAGCATGATTGGTGCTGATTTTCCCCTGGTGTCCATTGTCACGGTTACCTATAATTGCGAGGGCTTGATTGAGTCAACCCTTGAAAGTGTTTGTTCTCAAACGTATCCGAACAAGGAACACATCATTGTCGACGGTGGATCTACAGATAAAATAATCGAGATCATTGAAAAATATAGCGACCGCATTGCACGCTTCGTCAGTGAAAAAGATAATGGTATCTACGATGCCATGAATAAAGGCATTCGGTTGGCTTCACCTGAAAGTCTCTATATTACTTTTCTCAACGCGGGGGACATTTATGCCGATACCGGCGTGATCCAAAATATGATTGCCGGGGCAAAATCGACTCATGCCAATCTTTATGGAAACATTTCGGTTAACCAGCAGGTTGTCGAAGCGCCGAGGGAGTTAAATCAATTTAGCCTTGCAACAAACATGGTCTGCCATCAAGCCTGTTTTTTTTTAACAGAAAGTCACAGAAAGTTTTTGTATGATACGCAATACAAAATTTGTGCGGACTATAAGCTTCTTCTGGAATTGGTTCGCGCCAGGGAACCCTTCGAGAAGATTGACATTACCGTTGCCGAAATGGACGTCAGCGGTGTGAGTCATTCCGAGCGGGTATTGCTTCTTGCGGAGAAGAGGCAGATACGCAAGTTGTATCCCGAAGTTTATTTTTACGCGGTGATAAAGAATTCTTTTGATCGATTGCGAAGAATGATTGGGCCAGCGTGAATATACCTGTGATTGACAACAAATTATTTAGCGTGATTGTTCCGGCTTATAACCGGTGCGTTCTGATCTCGGAAGCCTTAGATTCAATCAAAGCGCAGACATATCGCCCCATTGAGATCATCATGGTGGATGACGGCTCGACAGATAATACAGTTGAGGTAATCAATCATTGGGCAATAGCCAACGAAGAACCGGGTGGATTGACTCTGAAATATATTTATCAGCAGAATGCCGGTCCCGGTGCCGCGCGGAATCGCGGCATTCAGGCAATATCGGGGGAATATGTGCAATATCTTGATTCTGATGACCGCCTGCACCCCGAACGGCTGGAAATTTTAGCGAAGGCATTTGAATCTACCAGCGCGGATTTTATTCAAACCGGATTTGATGGCTTTGATGCGGAAACGGGGAAAGTCATTGAGACTCATTATGGCAGGCTTGACCACGATTTGATCTCGCAAGCATTGATGGGCGTATTATGGCCCAATACCTTGCGCTCAGTTTTCCGTCGTTCGTTAGTGGAAAAGACTGGCTTATGGAACATGGAAATGACGTGCTTTGAAGATCGCGAATATGTGGAACGCGCGATAACGCTTGCTGATAAGCCAATCGCGATCCGCGATATTCTTGCCAGCGCTCGCCGTGGTGGAGGCAAGAGGGTGAGCGACCTCTTACGCAGTTATGAAGGACGTAAATTCCGCATTCTTTGCGAGGAAAGCCTGGCGAATAATGTTCTTGATCGTTCGGATGTCAGCTATATTGCCAAACAGGCGTTTGCTTCTCGGCTTTATGGCCTTGGGTTTCGTTCCAATGCCAGTGGGTGGCCCAATCATGGGAAACGCTGCGGTGAAATTGCCGCCAGTCTCGGCGTGGAACTTGATACAAAAGGCAAACTCCGAAAACTTGCCTGGATGGGCGGTCGTATCGGCGGATTGATCTATCTTGCTTTTGGAGAATTGAAGCGGGTCTTTTCATGAGAATAAGAAACTTGTTTTATATTGGTTTGAATATATTGCAAAAACCTTTTTTTGGAAGGTTATCCATCCGCGCGCGCGTGCATCCGCTGGCGCGGCTCAATGGCAAAAAACAGATTTTTATAGGAAATGGCGCCATCATTGGACCGCATGCCTGGTTGAGTAATGGCGAATGGATTGAACCGGCATTTTATCCTGAGATTTTTAGTCTTCCCCCTGTCTCTCGATTGAAAGGATCATCCATTATTATCGGTGATTATTCCTGGGTCGCGCCGTATGCTTTTTTGATGACATACGGTGGGAGCATCGAGATTGGACATCATTGTACTGTTAATTCATTCTCATTGCTTTATGGAAAAGGCGGCTTAAAAATCGGCGATGGCGTTCGTATCGGTGCAGGGGTGGTGATTATTCCTTCGAATCATGTGTTTTCAGATACTGACATCCCAATTTACCGCCAGGGTAATGTAGGCAAAGGGATTTGCATTGAGAGCGATGTATGGATTGGAGCGAACTGCACGATATTGGATGGCGTGAGAATTGGACAGGGATCTGTGATTGCCGCAGGCGCAGTGGTGAGTAAAGATGTCGAGCCTTACAGTGTAGTTGGCGGCGTACCAGCGCGCCTGATCAAGAGGCGTGCATAACATACTTTAATTAATCTTTTGCACAATTCCTGATGATAAAATTTGTATTCGGTTCCGTTCCAAAAGATGGAGGCACCTTTACCTTCTATCGCAACTTGCGCCCCGCCCTATTAGAGCATGAGATTGATATGCGTTGTGTCGCGGTCGGTAAAGCGCAGGCTCAATTATGGGAGCAGGATTATGCGGATGAGGGTTGTGTATTGCTTGCTCCCAATACAAGGAACATCAAAAAGCAGGCGCTGGTTTTTGCAGAATGGTGCGAAGCGGAACAAATTGATATCATCATGGGGATCAATTCAGAAGCCATCCTGTCCGCCATTCCCCACTTACCGGAGCGTATTCGGGTTTTATCGCGTTGCGCCAATGGCTTTGATCACGGTTATCGAATTACTCTATCGGGCAAAGAGCGTCTGGCCCGAATTGTTGCCGTCACACCCCGACTGGCGCGCGATCTAATTGAGTATTACGATGCTGACCCTGCCATTTTGCATCTCATCCCGAACGGGATTGACCCCAAACCGTTTGAAAAAGCATCTCAAACACCACGCGGGGGACAAGACCAACTCCAATTGGGCTTTTTAGGGCGCTTGGAGCATCACCAAAAAGGCGTTTTCCATTTGCCGATAATTGTTCGGGAACTTAACGCACGAGGCGTTTTCTTTAAGTTGCGGATTGCCGGGAAGGGTAAGCATCGCAGAATTCTCGAAAAGCAGATGTCCCACGAAATGGAGACTGGGCAGGTGGAATTTCTTGGGGTTCTTAATTCTCAAGATGTGCCGCAATTTCTGGCTGAGACCGACATGTTTCTCTTTACGTCTCATTTTGAAGGCTGTCCCAATGCGTTGTTGGAAGCCATGATGGCGGGCTGTGTGCCGGTTTCATGGTTGATCGAAGGCATCACAGATTTTATTATTGAAGAAGGAAAGACAGGATTTATCTGCTCGACAGGCAACTATGCATGTCTTGCCAGTCATATAGAAAAGCTTGATGGGGATAGAAAAACATTGCAAATTATGAGCGAAGAAGCCTCCCGCTCCGCCCGCGAACGCTTCACAGATCAGAAAGCCGCCTCAGCTTACGCCGATCTGATCAAAGAGGCCATGGATCAGCCTCCTCCTCCGTGGGTGCCCAAACCCTGGAATGAGTTCGCGCCGGACCCAAACTTCGAGTATAGTTGGAAAGATCGGTTGCATGGAATTAATCTGATTCGCTGGGTAAAGAAAAAGCTCCAGACCGTTCTGGTTTCTGTTTTCATGCCAGGCCATCCTGGTGATCTATAATGCGTGTCCACCATATTGTTAGTAACTATAGCATGTTTATGGGTGGTGCTGAACGTGTTGTCAGGAGTTTGCACGCCGGGTTAAGAAATCGAAAGATTGAGTCGTATGTTTTAGGCCTCATGCAGCAAATAGACCCTGATGTGGATGGCGCTCAATCACTGGGTTTAAAAAGTCCCTATGATCTTAGGGCATTTTATGGAATTCATCGATACATTGCCAAAAATGTTCGGCCCGCTGATATTGTTCATGTCCAACTGTTTCCTCCGCTTTTTTACGTGTCATTGCTTAACCTGTTGGGACAGTGTCGAGGCCAGCTTGTTTGTACGGAAAACAGCACTTCGAATCGTCGTCGCGGGACGCTTATTGGACGGCTTTTGGATACAATCACTTATTCAGGATATGAGCAGGTTGTAGCCATTAGTGAAGGGGTGGAACAGGAACTTTTGAATTGGAGACCGGAATTGAAAGGGAAAACCAGGGTTATTTTGAATGGCACGAGTTTGTATTTTGAAAGAGTGATCCAACGTGAACCGAAAAAGCGATTGAAGGTGCTTTCGATTGGTAACCTTCGTCCTGCTAAAAACTATGACAATGCCCTTAAGGCAATGGCTTTGTTGGATGGGGTGGATTTTGAATACCAAATAGCGGGCAAAGGAGCGTGCCTGGATGGTTTGGCGCGACTCTCTCGGGAACTTGGACTTGAGTCAAAAGTACGCTTTCTGGGGTATGTGGAGACCATCCCTGAACTGCTTGCTTCCGCGGATATTTTCCTGATGCCCTCCCGCTGGGAAGGCTTTGGTTTGGCGGCTGTTGATGCCATGAATGCCAGTTTGCCGCTGGTGGTCAGCGATGTGCCTGGCTTGCGGGAGGTTGTGAAGGGGGATTCTCCTTGCGCAATTCTCGTTGATCCTGAATCCCCTGAGTCGATCGCGGGTGGATTACAGCGATTGCTTGTGTCTTCAGAATTACGGCTTCGATTGGGGGAAAATGCCTTCAAGCAAGCTCAAAAATTTAGTGTGGATCAGATGGTAGAGGCTTATATAGATCTTTATGGCGAATTCATTTAATCTCCGAAAGAGTAGCCCAAATCCTTCTTTGGAAGAAGAATACCATGCCAGGGCGCTTCGATTTCTAAGCCTGACAATCTTCTTATTGATGGCCGACCCTCTTATGAATATCTATATTGGTCCTGCACCCATCTATGCCATTGATTTTTTGGCTTTCATTACCTGGGTGTCTGCCAACCGCATCCCTTCGACCCGGCGCTACCCACTCCGAGGCTTTGTTATTCTTATCCTGATCGCCATGCTTGCCAGTGAGTTGATTGCTGGAATCCAATTGGGTACGCTTTTACAGCCCACCTATCTGATAATAAGAACCTTGCTGGCGATATCTTTGTTTTTTTCAGTTCCAAGGATTATCCAATGCAAGAGCGATCTTGTGACCTTAATGAAAGCGGGGCTGTTGGGAGCCATCATAACCGCAACGCTGATGGTCGCCTCCTCGCTTCCACAAACGCAAGGTCTCATTGCGCGCCGCGTGTTTTCCTACTCTTTTTTGTTGCCATCCGCTGACGATGTTGCGGCCGCGTATGGGTCTGCAGGAATGGCGATGCGCGGTCAGTCCCTGATCGGCGTCTCCATCCTGAGCGCCGCCTTCCTGAATACCATCTGGCCGATGTTGTTTCTCCTCCGTGCAGATGAAAAACTTGGCGCGCGCTGGAAAGCAGCCACGCTCCTGGCGATCATCCTCGTTCCATTGGGTATTGTCATGTCTTATTCCCGCGGGGCAATCGCAGGTTTGGTGATGATTGTCTTTATTGTCCTGTTATTGAATTCGGGTAAGGTTCGCGGTCCCGTTGTGATTGGGGTGGGAATTGCTATCCTGATATTTTCCTGGGTTGGCTGGGGCTCACAATATTTCAAATTCGAATGGCTTCAAAATAAGACTGAATATCAATTTACGTATGTTGACCAAAGCACCGATATGACTTATCGAATCGATGCTTACTTCGATCCTTTTCTATTTACTTTGAAAAACCCGGCGTTTATTTTTTTAGGCGAGGGTTTTGCGCGCTATAAGATAGCTGGCGCTCCTTCAATGTCCTCTGGATTCGCATCGCACGCCGTTTTTGCTTCAGCAACTTTTGGCTATGGGATGCTGGCGGCTGTTGCTTATGTGTTTTTATTAATAGGAACGTTTCGAATAACCTGGGGTTATGCCTGGCGTTCGAAGAATGATTTTTTAAAGTTGTTTTCCCGCGCCTTACTGGCGGGCTTATTCGGTTTGGCCGGTTGGTTTGTCCAGGGACCTGCGGCCGTATCTGAACCCAGAGGCGCCATGCTTTTGTTTTTTATCTTTGGGTTGGCCGCGGCTCAATCGAATTTTGCTGGTTCACCCGAGCCTGTTGAGCCCGAACAAGTACCGTTACCGTTAAGAAATTCTGCGCGCAACTCTGCTCTTGGATAAGATGTGTTTTTGGATGATGAGCGATGAGTAATCAAACTGTTGTAATTCTGCTTTCAGATAAACGTTCCGGCTCGACCATGTTCCAGCGTGAGTTGTGCAAACACCCGGATATCCAAACGGTCGCGTACTCCCCCCATACCTATTTGGAAACCCACCACTGGCTCAAGGGCGCCGTGCTTCTTGGCGTGGCGCCCGCCGCTTTTGCGGGCGGCATGGTCTATCCCGGGTATGGCTCTTCGGAAAATGCCCGCGCCTATCTGATTGATTGTATCAAGCGGAATGTACCGGAGTTTCAAATACCGAAGGATGATCGAGCTTTAGTCTTTGATGGTTGGGATGCGCTCTGCGACAAGTTTGCCCAACCGGTGTTCTTTGAAAAGTCACCTCAACTGCTTGCTCAATGGGCTGGTCTTTCCTTACTGTTAGAATGGATTCAACAGACGAGATTCAAGGTCAAAATCATTGGCCTGATCCGTAATCCCCTTTCGGTGCAGTATTCCGCCTTTCAACTATTCCATACGGATCCTGCCCAAAGGCAATATGGTTGGCTGGAAGCCCAAAAGAATATGTTGGCTTTTCGAAGCCTGTTGCCGCCGGGTGATTTCTTTCACGTCAGGTACGAGGCTATTATTGAACAACCCAACGCGACATTTGCGGCGGTGTGTGAATTTATTGGGGTGGCAAAATTTCCTGAAATAGGCGCTAGTGTACATTCGGAGTCGTTGACCAAGTGGAAGGATGATCCTTATTTCACTTTACGATTGGACCGCACGATAAAACAAATTGCATCTGCTTTCGGGTATAGGGAAGAAGATTTGGAAAACCCCATCAAACCTGAACCACCGTTATCATATCATCTTAAAAAGCAGTGGGAAAGAGGCTACACGTTAACTTGACTTTAGAGTTCGATTGAAGAGAACCTTACCAAAAGACGAAACTGCTGGTAAAAAGATGGTATGCAAACAACATCTCCTCTCCAACAGTTTCGTCAGTCAGTATACCAAATTCTGT
>Ga0100396_1001141_pt1 | contig 17024 bp, 11 predicted proteins | sample CryGeymeta201520_FD_81551 | JGI IMG/M metagenome (GOLD analysis project Ga0100396, IMG submission 81551) | Groundwater microbial communities from Crystal Geyser aquifers in Utah, USA - Crystal Geyser metaG 2015-20 | ecosystem: Environmental > Aquatic > Deep subsurface > Groundwater | place: USA... | reverse complement strand
CGTTCGAGAAGCACAGGATGAAGGTGAGGAGATAGACGGCCAGCGGCGCCACCCACAGGAGCGGGGTGATCGAGAGCTCCTGGGTGATCTGGTTGGTGATCGCGAGCAGCATTGTCGAGGCACATGCGGCCAACACGGTCCACAACGAATTGGGAAAGGAACGAATTCCGTGCTCAGGGGGGCACGGCTGCAAACCGACCCCAGCAGAGTTTTCATGCCCACCATCTGCGAAGAATATCTGGCCCGCCCGGAATCTCCTGAAAGCGACGTAGCCGGCGGATGCCGCAAAGAGGACGTATCCCAGGGTCCACAGCCGCGCCTGATCCGCCAGGGCCAGGTTGGGCTCCACCAGGAAGGGATAGGTCAGCAGCCCCAGCAGTGAGCCCACGTTGGACAATACGTACAGCCGGTAGGGGGAGCGACCCGGCGCGTCATCGCTGAACCAGCTTTGCATCAGCGGGCTGTTGGTGCAGAGGAGAAGGAACGGCACGCCGACCGCGGCCGCCAGGGTGCGCAGCAGTCGCCACGTGGGGGCAGCCGGGCTTGTGGGTCGCCAGGCCAGGCCGGGCAGAATCGGTGCGTCCCAGGTCAGCGCGGTGACCACCAGCAGGCCCAGCGAGCCGCCGAGCAACAGGATGTGCACGCGGCCCTGGTCCCGCGGCCGCAACCGGCCGACTAGCCAGAACGCGTACGCATTGCCCGCCAGGAGCAGAAGCTGGAAGAAGAGCATCGCGGTGGACCAGACCACCGGCGTGCTGCCGAACCAGGGCAGGATGTACTTGCTGATCAGCGGCTGGACCTGGAACAGGAGAAAGGCCGAGAGTGTGATGGTCAGCGCGTAGTAGCTTCGAATGGGGCGTTTTGCGGACATCACCGGTTCTCCTGGTCTTGTGGTAGCATCGGCTCGATTATACTGTGTGGGGTGGATTCTGCAAAACAAAAAAAGGCCCCCGGTTCCTCACAGAAACCGGGGGGCGTCTTCCCAATCTTCTATTCTACCAAGTTACCCGTCTAGTACATGCCACCCATGTCAGGGGCCCCAGCCGGGGCCGCTTTTTCCTTTTCCGGGATGTCGGTGATCAGGGCCTCGGTGGTCAGGATCATGGCCGCGATGGAGGCGGCGTTCTCCAGCCCGCCGCGGGTGACCTTGGCCGGGTCGATGATCTGCTTCTCGACCATGTCGCCGTAGTCCTCGGCCATCACATCGAAACCGATCCGCTGGTTATTTTGGGCCTGCTGCCTACGCTTGACGTTCTCGACGACCACAGCGCCGTCGTAGCCGGCGTTCTCGGCCAGCATGCTCATCGGTTCCGGCAGCGCCTTGCGCAGGATCTTGACGCCGGTCAGGATGTCGCCTTCCAGACCCTTCTCGACCGCGTCTAGCGCTTCGATGGCGTTCAACAACGCCACACCGCCGCCCGGCACGATGCCTTCCTCGACGGCCGCGCGGGTCGCGCTCAAGGCGTCCTCGACCCGGTGCTTCTTTTCCTTCAGCTCGACCTCGGTGCCGGCGCCCACGCGGACGATCGCCACACCGCCGGCCAGCCGGGCCAGCCGCTCCTGCAGCTTTTCCTTGTCGTAGTCGCTGGTGGACGCGTCGATCTCGGCCCGGATCTGCTCGATGCGGCCCTTGATCGCCACGGCTTCGCCCTTACCACCGATGATGGTGGTTTCTTCCTTGGTGGCAATGATCTTGTCGGCATGGCCCAGATCGCTGATCAGAGCGGTCTCGACCTTCTTGCCGAGTTCTTCGGTGATGACGGTGCCACCGGTCAGGGCGGCGACGTCAGCCAGCATGGCCTTGCGGCGGTCGCCAAAACCAGGGGCCTTGACTGCGAGACAATTGAACATGCCGCGCAGCTTGTTCAGCACCAGGGTGGCCAGCGCTTCGCCGTCCACGTCCTCGGCGATGATCACGATCTCGCGTTTGCCGAGCTGGACCAACTTCTCCAGGATCGGGACGATGTCGGCGGCCGCGGAGATTTTCTTATCGGTGATCAGGATGTTGGGATTCTCGAGGGAAACTTCCATCACCTCGGGGTTGGTGATGAAGTAAGGGCTGATGTAGCCGCGATCGAACTGCATACCCTCGACGTACTCGGTCTCGAACTGCAGGCCCTTGGCTTCTTCGACGGTGATGACGCCGTCCTTGCCGACCTTCTCCATGACCTCGGCGATCAGATTGCCGATCTCCTGGTCCTGGGCCGAAATGGCGGCCACCGCGGCGATCTCTTCCTTGGTGGTGATGTTGATCGCCTGCGCCTTGATCGCCTCGGAGAGGGCGATCACGCCCTTCTCGATGCCGCGCTTCAGCAGCATGGGGTTGGCCCCGGCGGCTACGTTCTTCAGGCCCTCGTTGACGATGGCCTGGGCCAGCACGGTGGCGGTGGTGGTGCCGTCGCCAGCGATGTCATTGGTCTTGGTGGCGGCTTCCTTCAGCAACTGCGCGCCCATGTTCTGGAACGGCTCTTGGAGCTCGATTTCCTTGGCCACGGTCACGCCGTCGTGCGTGATGGTGGGGGCGCCCCATTTCTTATCCAATGCCACGTTGCGGCCCTTGGGACCGAGAGTGGACTTGACAGCCTCTGCCAGAACGTCCACGCCGACTTTGAGATTGCGGCGGGCTTCTTCGGAGAAAACCAACTGCTTTGCCATGTTCAACTACTCCTCTTGTAGATTAGGGTGATCAACCGTTGATGACTGTGTGCGTTCGTGGGATGGTGAGTGTCCGGGTTGGTTACAGACCCAAGACGCTCAGCCCTCTACGATGGCCAGGATGTCCGATTCGCGCAGGATCAGCACCTTCTTGCCGTCCAACTTGATCTCGGTGCCGGAGTATTTGGCGTAGAGGACGCGATTGCCGACTGCGACCTCCATAGCAACCCGGGCGCCCTTGTCATCGACGCGACCCGGCCCAGCAGCGATCACCTTGCCCTGTTGCGGTTTTTCCTTGGCGGTCTCCGGCAGGATGATCCCACCCGCGGTCACTTCTTCTTGCTCGATGGGTTCGACGACCAGACGATCAGCAAGTGGTTTCAGGTTCATATTCCAACAGCCTCCTTCGGTGTGTGGTAAGTGTCTGGCGAGCCAGACGCATGACCCAGGTTCTTGATTGACGACGTTAGCACTCGCGTGTCAAGAGTGCTAACGGGCCGATTCTACACCAAAGGGGCGAAAGCGTCAAATTTGAGGGGGGATGGTGATTGGATGTTGGGTATCAGGTATTGGGTATTGGGTATTGTCCAACACCCAACCGTCGAGGTTTTCGCGTCGTGCGTTTCGCCGCTCATTATGTCTCACTGCCACGAACCTGATCTGTCTTGCCACCGTAGTAACTGGGAGCATCGATGAGAAATACGATACAACGTGTCCTATCCAACATACGGCTGCGCAGCGGTGGATCTATCTTGTCAATTGACTGGGTGGTTGTGATGACGGTGGCCATTCTGGCTGCGTAGCGATGGTTGAGCAACTGGAAGAGCTTTTCCCTCGCCCAAGGAGTAGCACTTTCGATACCTAAATCATCTAGCACTAGCAATGGCGCCGACTTGACCTGCTCGAACAGCTTGTCCAGCGTGGTGGCGCTGGTCGGGCTGAAAGTCGCGCGCAGATGGTCGAGCAGGTCTGGAACAACGATGAACATGGGGGCGGGGCGGCCGTTCGCAACCTGGTAATTGGCGATAGCGGCAGCCAAATGGGTTTTGCCGCAGCCGTGCGCGCCTGTGAAAACCAACCACCCCGATGGGTTAACCGCAAAGGCATGCGCGCGATCGAAAGCAGTTTGCAGATTTTTGCGGTGAACTGTTGAAAGCTTTGGTGGCCTCAGATTGAAACTATCGAAAGTCTCATCCCGGTGCAAGGTGAGTGTGCTCAGAGTCGTGCCACCGCGCTCGACCCCGGACTGGCGGAAGTCGGGGGCCAGAATCTCGTAGACCTGGCTCAAGTCTGGGTCGACCAGGCGCGAGGTGATGCGCGGATCCAACTCCTCCAGTCGTTGATTAGAGGTGATCACGGTGGGCAGTCGGCCGTTGTAACGGTGGTTCAGGATCTGGTAGAGTTTCTCCTGCGCCCAAGGGGTGCTGCTGTGAGCGCCCAGATCGTCGAGGATCAACAGAGCGCCCTCACGGATTGCCTCCAGCCGCTGATCAAAGGTGGTGGCGCTGTTGGGTCCATAGGTCGCGCGCAGGTGGTCGAGCAGGTCTGGCACCACGACGAAGAGCGCTGAATGGCCGAGGGCGACGCGGTAGTTGGCGATGGCGGCCGCCAGATGGGTCTTGCCGCTCCCGTAGCCGCCCAGCAGCACCAGCCAGCCCTTAGGGTCTTGGGCGAAGTTGGCGCTCAGGTCATAAGCTGCGCGCAGGTTGAAGCGCACCGCCTCCGACAGGCCCACCCCATCCGGCAGGAAGCTGTCGAAGGTCAGCCGACCAAGCGCGCCCAGATTGCTCACCACGCGGAGGGCGCGGGCCCGCTGCGCGGCGACGCGGGCCTGGGTACAACGGCACGGCATGGCTTTGCTAAAGTCGGGGTGCCCCGGCGGCACGTCGTAGACCAGGAAACCCTTCCCTTTGCAGATGGGACAGGTCACATCCGGCCGGGCAAGATCGGCTGATTCGGTTAGCCCTACTTCCGATCTGTTCGACTGGTCAAATGGTTCGAGAATAACTCCAAGGCGCTTCATGATGAGGTTTGTCCCAATTCAGTTCAGTGTTCGATCAGATCTTCGTACCCTTTGGGAATGTAATAACGTCTTCGAGCTTCGCTGTTCTCTGGAATCTCGTCCCGGGCGTGTCCAGAATCCTTCCCCTCCACGCGCCAGCGCTCCAGGATGCGGAGGACGTAGCGCCAACTGCGCTTGTTGAGCGCGACCGCCTCACGAAAAGCGTCCGCAATCCAGTCGGCGGGGAAGTGCTTCTCCGCGTCTCGCAGCTCCTCGGCGATCATCGGGGTCAGCAGGCCGATGTTTTGCTCATACAGCACGAAGATCGTAGGCCGCTCGACTTGCAGTTGCACATCCTCGGCGATGTCGGCCAGCAGGTCCAACTCACCGCCGCGCAGCTTTTCGAGCAGTTCGCGGCCATTGGGGCTGTTGACCATGTACCATTCTTCGGTCGCCTCCCCACGGTGGACAGTGACGTGCAGCAGCATACCCCGGGCCATGGCGCGTTCCAGCCCATCGCGCAGCGCGGCTTCGCCGGGCGTGGTCGCCGTGGTCAGGCCATCCAGTAACCGGTCGTCGTTCAGCAATTCCTCCAGCCGGGCATAGCGCAGCGCGCCGCGCTTCTTCCCGATCAGCCAAAAGACGTGCAGGGTGACCTTCAGCTCGGTCAGGTTGTCGATCAGCGGCAACAGCTCGCTGAAGAACAGGTTGGGGATCGGTGTCGTGGTCAGTTTGCCGGCCGGGAAACCGGTGAAGCCATACATCTTGTCCTTCATGCGCCGTACTCCAGCGGTTCGCGGGTCAGCTCCAGGTCGGCGAACTTGGTCAATTCTTTGTCGAAATAAAGCGGCACCGTGTCGGTCGGGCCATTGCGGTGTTTGGCAATGATGATGTCCGCGATGTTCTTGCGCTCGGTCTCTTCCTTGACCATGTCCTCGCGATAGATGAACATCACAACGTCGGCGTCTTGTTCCAGGGCACCCGACTCACGCAAATCGGACAAAACCGGCTTGTGATCTGTGCGGGTTTCGACGGCCCGTGAGAGCTGCGACAGGGCGAGCAGCGGCGTTTCCAGCTCGCGCGCCAGGCTTTTCAGTGACCGGCTGATGTAGCTGATCTCCTGGACGCGGTTTTCGTTCCGGCCTTCGCCGCGCATGAGTTGCAGATAGTCCACCACCACCAGGTCCAGCCCGTGCTCGGCCTGCAGCCGGCGGGCTTTGGTGCGCAGCTCCAGCGCGGACATGGCCGGGGTGTCGTCGATGAACAGCAGGGTTTCGGAGAGCTCCCCCGCGGCCTCCATCAGCAACGACCACTCGTGATCATGGATTTCGCCGAGTCGCAACCGCTGCTGGTTGATGCCAGTTTCTGCGGCGAGCAGGCGCTGCACCAACTGCTCGCTGCTCATCTCGAGGCTGAAGAACGCGACCCGTTGGGCGTAGCGCTTGGCCGCGTTGACTGCGATATTCAACGCCAGGCTGGTATTGTGGACCAGCATGTCTTCGGCCACGAAGTTATGAGTTTCCTCGACTGTCAGGTCGTAAACCTGGCGCTCCCCCACGTACTCGATCGATTCAATCGTGTCCCAGAATAGGTCACTCTGGGCAAGATCGGCTAACTCCTCGTCATCGAACCCTTGCGCCAATTCCAACAGTCGATAGCGGTGCGGCGCCCGGCGGCCGACATGGAAGTTGCTGGTGGCCGGATAGCCCAGGCGTTGGTAGACCGCCCTCCACGGAAGCGGGCCTTTGGCTTCCAGAATACGAGGCCAGATTTCCACCGGTATCGTGTCAAGATTAGCCTTGCTCTTGCGAGTCAGGCAGAGTTGGCTGACCCGTTCGGCCTGCTCTTCCTTGGCAAACACACCGATCTCATCCAGGAACTTCTGAACGGGTTGACTTCCTAAGATCTGTAGCTCATAGGCCGGCCGCTGTTGGTCCTGATAGCGTATCTGCCGATGGCGCAACTTTGCCACAATGCCAAAACGCAGGAGCAAGTGCTGGACATCGCGCGCCAGGGCGTAGCTTACGGTGGAGTAGGACACCCTGGGGCCGACCTCCCCAGAAATGTAGAGGCTTCCATCGCAGGCAAAAAGCCGATTGAGGAACAGAGCGATCTGTGGTCGCGTGAGTTCAAAGACCTCAGCCGGAATGCTTTTCGTGTGTGCATCCTTCCCCCACACGTCCATCTCCTGCAACCAAACCGTCAACGGATTCTTGCCGTTCTTGCTGATGGCGGCCAACCCATCAGGGACCAGCGTCCTGGGTTCGATCGCGAGCGCTGCGCAAAGGCGGTCGAACATCCCTGGGTTGGGGACACAATCTCCATTTTGCCAGGTGCAGATCAACGATGGGTTGACTCCCAGACGGCGGGCTAACTGGCGCATCGGCGCCGGGTAGGTCTGCAGAATAGGTCGCAAACGTACAGCGAACTCCTTGCGGCATTGTTGGATGAAGTTCAAATCACCGACTGCGTAGAGGGTCGGGGTTCGCGTACCTCGTGAGGTTTCCAGACGGGTGATCACACCGGGAAAGCTGGCGGCGGCCTGGGCAAATTCATCCCGTAACCGTGGATTGGAGTTGGTGAACTGAGGCGAGACGCCAGTCAAGCAACCATCGGCCAGCAAGTAGGCCAACAGTCTGACACGTGCTTCAGGCATCTGCCGGGAACCGAAATAAGGTAGCACCCGCGGCACGGCAATCCGCTGGCCAGGCGTCAGGTTTGCCAGGGGGCGCCAACCCATGATCGTGAGAAACGGGTGTGAGAGCGTGGTCGTGATCTCGCGGCCCAGTCTTGTGCGTACGCGGTAAACCGGTTTGATGCCGTCATCCACAAAGTCCGCTGGATGAGCAGGACGCAGCCGGTAGTGCGCATCCAGTGTGAGCAAACGTCCCTGACGGTTTCGCACGATCTCATCGACCGTTACCAGGCGACCGGTATCAGGATCCAGGAGCCGGCTGCCGCTGACAATGCACTTGCCCACAGACGGCCGAGCCGCCAGTATGATCAGATCCGACTTCTGGAAGCCGCCCAGCAGCTTGTCCAGTTTGGAGAAGCCGGAGGGCACGCCCAGGAGGTCGCCCTTGTGGCGGTGCAAATAGTCGATCCGATCGACGACGCTGTGCATGATCTGGCCGATGGGGGTCAGCTCTCGGCGGATTCGGCGCTCCGATACGTTGAAGATGAGTTGCTCGGCCCGGTCGACGGTCTCGTCGACGTTGTCCGTCTCTTCGTACGCGAGCGCGGCGATCTGCCCCGCGACGCCGATCAGCCGGCGCAGGGTGGCGGCGCGTTCGACGATGTGGGCATAGTGCTCGACGTAAACGGCCGTCGGGACGCTGTTGATCAGGCCGGTGATGTAGGCCGCGCCCCCGACCTCCTGCAACTGGTCGCGGCGTTCCAGCTCGTCGACCAGGGTCACGAAATCGGCGGGCTCGCGGCGCTCTTGCAGGTCGAGCACAGCCTGGTAGATCCAGCCGTTTTTCTCGCGGTAGAAGTCATCGGCCTTCAAGAAAGACGCCACTTTGATGATGGCATCAGGGTCGATGACGAGCGCGCCGAGGACGGCCTCTTCGGCTTCGGGATTGGCTGGGATGATCTTGTCAGGTCTGTCCATGGTTGTGTGGTGATAGTTTGGGTGCAGCGAAAGCAGCGCCGACACGGGCGGCATCTGATGGACACCGCCCGCCGGGCAAGTCCTGTGCTCCGTTGCGTTGGCCCGCCCTCGCGTCCGCGGGGGGGGCCCGCCCTCGCGTCCGCGGGGGCCCGCCAGAATGCCTGGGGGGCGTGCTGCCGGGCAGGGTCGCAGGCGGCGGGCCGGAGGGTAGACTGCCGGCTATTCGAGCCCGGTCAGGTCCAATCCCTCCAGGAACTCACGAAAGACCTCCGGCGTTTCGACCTCTGGCGTGCCATCGGGGGTTTGCGCGGTCCCGCCCCCCTCCAAGTCCGGCTCGGGTGTGATACCGGCCTGAGCCATGACCTCTTCGGAGACGTAGATCGAGACGCGGCTGCGCACGGCCAGCGCGATGGCGTCAGAGGGACGCGCATCAACTTCCATCTGCTGGCCGTCGATGTATAGGGTGATCCGGGCGTAGAAGGTGTCGTTGCGCAGATCGGTGATGGCGACCTCCTCTACCTCGGCGCCCAGCTTCTCGATCAGCGCTTTGATCAGGTCGTGAGTGAGCGGCCGGGCCACCTCCACGCCTTGGAGCTCGATGGTGATCGCGTCGGCCTCGAACGGCCCGATCCAGATCGGCAGGAAGCGCGGCGAATGCAGGTCCTTCAGGACCACAATCCGATGCTGCGACATCAAGCTAACGCGCACGCTATCAATAGTTACTTCCACCATAATGGCTTCGCCTCCTGTGGTCTCGGTTGCCGAGAGATCGAGCGCGCATAGGGCGTGGAGCCGGATGACGTGCTCTGCTGCTCGATGCCGTTCGCTGCGCCGGTGGCCCGGGGCTATCCCCGGTAGTCTCGACTGTGCGACGACCCGATTATACCACAATCCCATCGGCAGACAAACCATTATCAAGGTGATTGGGTGGCGCCGCGGGCAGAGGCATAGGGCCTAACCCACGAGATCCTTGCTTTTTGTGCAAGAATTTTGTGGGCCAGGTTGTCACCTTCTTGGTTCCGGCTTGTCCGGGTTAGGCGGGCGCGTCGCTCAGGGGATGGTTGCGGCGAGATGGAGGGCCAACCAACCGGCGCTTGGGTCGAGGCCGTATCCTTCGACCATCAGCGCGCGGACCAGATCGTGGCGGGTCGCCGCGTCGATGACCCCTGACCAGGCCGCGCCGGGCAGTAGCATGATCTCCCATTCGGGCATCTCGGGCTGTGCCCTCGGCGGTCGGGGCACAGTGGCGCCGGTCCGCAACGCGCCATGGCGGAGGTAGAACGTGGCCCGCCGCCGGCGCAGGGTGCGATCGGCGTCCGGCGGCGGGCCATCGACGAGCTCTACTTCCAGCAGCGTGCCGCGGCAGCCCACATGGCCGGCCGTGAGAGCCACCGTCTCGCCCAGCCTGGCCATCGTTTGGAGCAGGCCGCTTCCCAGCCCTGCATTGCGGTGCGTGCGCGCCACAGCCATGTATTGTAGATAGTTACCCGTTTTATAGACAACTATTACACGGGTGTTTGAACCGGGCTGATTGACCTTTTGTAGCTCTCGCCACCTGGTTGACCAGGCGAGGTGTCTAGCCCGGCGGATGCACTACGGGCATCCGGGAGACGGCGCATGAACCGGAGCGCCAAAGCCGTCTCCACTTCGCGGAAGGGAAGCGAGTTCAGTTCCTCGTCGCTGAAACGTTCAGCGATATTGGCAGCCGCGTTCTCGTCCGCGTTGGCAGTGTATCCGCACCACAGGCACACGAACTTGTCCTGGGAGCGGCGGTTCATCGAGAAAGTAAAGCCGCACCGCGAGCATTGTTGGCTGGAATAGGCGGGCTGGACGGAACGGTAGCGAATGCTCCGCTCGTCCAGTTTGAACTTGAGTTTGTCGCGCACGTAGCCCAACTGCGCCGCCCGCAAGACTCGGCTCATCTGGCGGGACTTGAAGCGCATGTCTTTGACCGTCAGGCGTTCCAGGGCGACGGCGGCCCCAGCCGGCAGATCGTCTACCATCTGGTTGAGCGCCCGCCCGATTTCGTTGCGGGCAAAAGCCTCGGCCCGATGGTCGCAGAGGTCTACCGGGGGCAGTTCCTTCCGCTTCAGGCAGGCATTGAGCTTCTGCTTGCGACGGCGTTTCGCAGTTGAGCGCGCCACCCGCTGACGCAGTTGGGGACTGATCTGGCCATAGCGACCGCCGGTGGAGGTAGACACAATGTTGGCCATGCCGATGTCCGCACCGACCACTGTGGCCGCCTTGGGTTTGGGGCCGCGCCGTTCTACAACCAAGGTCGCGTACCACTGCCCGGCGCGTTTGTTCAGGGTAACACCCGTGCATAATTTAGGAAACTCATTCAAAGTGTCTTTAGCGCGCCCATACAGCAAAATAGGTACACGAACGGGCTTTCCGGCTTCCAAAGTCGAGATTCTAAGCCAAAAATCGAAGGCGGGCGACTTGGAGGGTTCAATCACCACAACATTGGCATTGGCCTGGATGCACAAGTTACGCAAGACCGGCGGGATTTCGCGTTCATTCGAGTACCATGACTGTACGATGCCGCAGGCTTGCTGCCAAGCGCAGCGTTGCCAGCGGTCAGATAACCATGTGGACACCTCCGCTTCGGGAAGGGTGGCATATTTGTCGGGCTGGCGTACCGCGTGCGCGATGAGCCAGTTCACATACACTTGCACTACCCGTTGGTGCTCGACCGCTAACTCATCCAGTTTTTTGAGTTTGTTTGGGTTGGCTTGGTCGAGCTTCAGATGTGTGATCGCTTTCTTGACCATTCTGCAACTCCGCGATAATCCGCTCGGTCTTGCGCTTGGAGCGGCGTTGCCCATACAAGCGAGCGCAAAACGAGGTCACGATGCTAACAAAATCCTGAATCAAATCCTCTTTGCCGTTTTCGGCTGAGTTGATGACCTCAATGCGCCGCCCTTGCATGGCCAACAACTTTTCGATGTAGTTGAAGCCAAAACGGGTCAACCGGTCTTTATGCTCAACAACGATGAGACTGATCGTAGAGTCCGTAATCAGCTTCAGCAACTTGGGGCGGCTGTCATTGACGCCCGAACCAATCTCTTTCACTACCGCAGATACCGGATAGCCTTTCGCCGCACAGTAGTCCAGCAATCGTTTGGCTTGCCCTTCCAGGTTGTCCTTGTTCTCAGCCGCCGAGACACGGGTATAGATGGCTACTTTTTGAACGGGCGTGGGCACAACCACATTGGGCAACGGGTCAGTGACAATGATCGTGCCTGTTTCAGCTTGATAGCCCTTCAACTGGCCGTTCTTGTACCAACGCCAGGCGGTACGATATGATACTCCAACTTTACGAGCATATTCGCTCAGTTTCATAGCCAAATTATAGCATAAATACTCATATTTGTTAAGGGGGGTCCATAAAATGAAGAAACAAATTCAATACCAGAGGTGTGCGCCTGGCAGGTATTTGGCGATGGCCAGGGCGGCCGGGGTGTCACCATCCAACAGGGCCAGGCCGCGACAAAACGCGCCGGGCTGACTGCATTGGCGGCCCAGCTCTGCGACCGTTGCGACCGGCATCTCCCACGGCGCCTCGAAGGCATCCCGGTAGATGTCGATGATGCCTTCCATCTGCGCCGCGGTCGCGGCGGCAAAACCGATCAATTGGAGTGAACGCTGCTGCACTTCCCCTCCTGGGAGCCGTCTCACCGGGCGCTGGCTCCCAGAAGGTGGTGGTGAGGCGGGTTACCCTTCTTCGGCGATTTCGGGCTCTTCTGGTTTGCGCTCCAGCATCTGCATGTGGCTGGTGACGACCTTGGTGAACGTCTGGGGTTCTCCCTTCTCGTTTTCCCAACGATCGGTGCGCAGTTGACCCTCCAGGTAGATCAACCGCCCCTTGCGCAGGTACTTCTGGCAGATCTCTCCGAGTTTTCCCCAGGCCTCGATGTTGAACCACTCGGCCTCGGTCTGGCGCTCGCCTTCGGCGTTGGTCCAGACGCGGTCAACGGCCAGGGAGAAGCGGGTGGAGGGCGTGCCTTTCGCCGTGTAGCGGACTTCCGGATCACGTCCCAGGCGGCCGATCAGTTGGACACGGTTGAGTGAAGCCATGGCTACCTCCTACGGGTAGGGAAAGTACGGACCGTGGGGGAGAGGCCGGTCCAGGCGGCTGGGTCAGGTGTGTTGGCGGCGGCAGAGACCCAGGAACATAAGGAACATCTGTCGGCTATTATGACAGAAAGATGCAGGATAGTCAAGAGGCGCAAGGGGCGCTGTTCCATACACGGCGATCTTTTAAGGTCCCCGGCGCCAAGTAGTCATCAAGAGATAGGTCTTGGGCGCAAGCCGACTCGGTCGGGAGACGGGGCCGAGCAAAATGGTCCCCGGCGCCTGGAAGGCGCCGGGGACCTGATTCTTCAAACGCCGAATCGGCTCTTACCGGGAGATGCCCGGCAGGTAGCGGGCGTAGCCGATGAAGATCGTCACAGACGTGCTGGTTGACTTGCCGCTGCTATCGGTGGCCGTCAACGAGATGACATGCTTGCCAGGTGTCAGGCTGTTGGTGGGCAGCGAAGGGCCAGCGCCCAGCGCGCCCTGGCGATCGCTCGACCAGTTCAGCGCGGCGTCCGGCAGCCCGCCGTCCTCCATGTCGGTAGCGCTGCCCTGCATGACGACCAGCGCGCCGGGGATGAAGGTCTGGCCGGCAACCGGATCGGTGATCACCACGAAGGGCGCCTGCTCGGGCACGATGATCGCGGGGGTCCCGGCGTAGCCGATGTTGATACCATCGGTCGCGACGACCCGGAATCGCGTGTTGCTGCCCCCCGCCAGCGAATCCACGAGCACGGCGTAGCTTTGCCCCGTCAACTCACTGGCCAACAGGTCCCAGCTCGCGCCGCCGTTGTGGCTATAGAGGACCGAGTAGGTGAGCGTGTCGCCATCGAGGTCGTGGCCGGTCCACCGCAGAGTCTGGGTGGAACCCGCCGGCCACGTCGTGGCGCCCGTGGGACTGTCGATCACGACCGTCGGCGCGTTGGCGCTCAGGGTGCGGACGTCCAGATCCTCGCCGTTGTGCACCAGGGCGACCGAGGTCGTGCCGGGCTCCCACAGCATGATGAAGGACATGTCGGCCTGGGGCGCGGGCTCCGGTGGGAACGGGGGCGCGTCGTGCGGGCCCGTGGTGGGACCGCCGTGCCCGTCATACTCGCTCTCGAAGTTGACCACGAAGGTGGTCCGGCGCAGCACCTTGGCGCCGTTGCGCAGCTCGATGGCGTAGTCACCTTGCGGCGCCGGATAGACCACGCCACCGCTGATGCGATACAGCTCGCCCAGCACGCCGCCATGCTGTTGGGAGACTTGCGGGTTATACACCGTCGCGTGCACCACCAGCGATTCGGCGCTGTCGGTGGCTTGCAGGATGCCGACGTTCGGCTGGTCCGCGGTGGCTGCGTTCGCGTTGAGCGCGGTGGTGGCCAGATCGTTGAACATCTTGTTCCAGGTGAAGGGGGAGATCCAACCCTGCCTGGAGCCGCCGGCCGGGCAGTAGCTCATCAGATCGTGCGTCAACGCGGGATTGTAGATCTTGCCGGTGATGGGGTTGAACCCGAACTCCTGGATGCTGGAAGAGCCATACGGGAAGTCGGAGGCGCCATCATTCGAGCCGCAGGAGTCGCCGGTGTTGGTGTGGTAGATGTTGTAGTCGTGGGTGAGCTCGTGGCCGAAGATGTAGGCGCCGCTGCCCGGGCTATCGGTGCTGGCGCCCGGCGCGTCGGAGCCGATGCCGACGACCCCCAAACCGCCCGCGTGCGGGTAGACCGGCATGTCGGCGTGCCCGCCGCTGTAACCGGCGCTCGGCGCCCAACCGTAGACGTGCTGCGCGCCCAGGAAGTCGCTGCCGAACATCCAGCTCAGGGCGTTTTGCAGCACCCACTGCGTGTTCAGGTACTGGATGAGCGCGTGCTGGCCGTCGCCGCTGCTGAGCGTGCTGGTCCAGTCCAGGTAGCCGCTCTTGACGCTGTAGTTGATCCCGTTGTTGCGGACCGGCAGTACCTGCTCGAACCAGTCGGCGCCGCCGCCGTTGACCGCCCAACCGCCCGCATATTGCGTCCCGCCGTAGCCGGCCGGGTGATAGCGCAGGCGTTGCCCGACGATCTTGAGGGTGTCGCGCCTGCGGAAGTTCAGCGTGAGATAACCACTGCCTGGGTAGCGGTTGTTGCCCTCGTTGGTCTCGCTGATGGTATGATCAGGATCGACCTCGGCGTAGAAATCGACCAGGACGTCGTTGTTGAAATTGACGTTGAAGTAGATGTCGGCACTGTCGGTGTTCGCCTGATTCAGGGTGGATGTGGCCTTGCCGGTGGCGTTGGCCGTGTACCAGACGCCGTTGGCCCGGATGTGCAGGCGGACGGGCACATTGCTCATGCTGCCGAAGACGCCGGAGTATTTGAGATAGATCCGGGCGGTTGCATCCTTCTTGGCGACCACCGGCAGCGAGTTATCCACGCAGGTGGCCAGGCCCTTGCTCGTGTCGAAGCATTGGATGCCCTGGGTGATCTCGATGCCGTGAATCGACAGGTCGCCGGTAAAGAACGGCCCGAACGCGATCAGCTTGAGCGGCAGGTACGGCATGGCCAGGATCGGCGCGAGGGCGGGCGAGGGCGGGCTGGCCGTGGCCGTGGCCGTGGGCGTGCGGGTGGGGGTCGGGGTGCGAGTGCGCGTCGGAGTGGGTGTCCTCGTCCGAGTCGGCGTGGCAGTGGGTGTGCGGGTGGCCGTGCGGGTGGCCGTCGCGGTGGGTGTGCTGGTCGCGGGCAGCCTGTACTCGATCGTGAGGATGGGCGGGTTCTGGTCGACCCGGGTGCCGAAGGCGCGCCAGCCCAGTGTGTCGCCGTCTCCCCGCAGCAGAATGCCGTTGTTGCGGATCTTGCCATCCGTCCAATAACGGACGATGTTCGTGACGTCCCACCCTTTCCAGCCGTTGGTCAGGTCCAGGCTGACCGGCGAGTCCCCCAGGTCGGAAGCGGTCGGCCGATTGCTCCAGGTCACGGTCGCCTCGGCCCAGGGGTCCATGATGCCATCGGGCCAGATGTTGTATTGCGTCGCGCCCGCCGCGTTGATCTGGTACAGCTCGAGGACGGCTTTGGTCACGATCGCGCCGGCCGGCAGGCTCGATAGGTCGAATTGGAGCAGGGTTTGCAGATTGTAGCTCACGCGTTGATCGGAGTTTCGACCCACGTACAGGACCTTGTCGGCCCCGTAGTTGGTCGCCGGGGCGTTTTGGTTGATCCAACTGTCCGCGGTGGCGACAAAGGCGGTGCTGGCGGCTGGGGCGAGATCCACCCCCGACACGGGCGGATCGGCGTTCTGGGCGGCCGGTGCCGCACCCGCGGCCCAGCCGGTGGCTAAAGACGTGACCACCAGGACGGTGGCGAGCGCAAGGACGATCAGAATCGATGGCGTTCGAGATGTTGACATAGACGTAGCCTCCTCATCAGGTGCTTGACCGGCGACCGATCGCCGGTCTGGCTGTGTACCGAGCAGGCTGGCAGGCCTGCTGACCGTATCTGGACGCCCTCAGTCCGTCATTCTCGCGTCCGCGGGAATCCAGAAGTCACAACTCGGACATAGCATGATATTGATAGTATAAATGCGCTTTACTTGTTTGTCAATTGTACCGTATTAGTGTGATGGTATGGTGCCGGAATCCACGAAGACGTTGATATTGTGTCGGTTTTTCGGGACATGCTGTGGCCGCCCACAGATTATTGGGAGGATACGGAGGGACGCGGGCGCGGCAGGCAGACGCATGGGGCGGTGTCCGGGGCTGGGAGGGGGGCCAGCGCGGCCAGAGGCCGGCAGCGTCGGGCTATTCCAGGGGGATCACGTCTTCAGATACGATTGCCATCGGGTGACCCAGGCCGCGTCCATCCGGGCCAGTCGCTTCTTTTTCAGGTTCTCGCGCATGATCCAGCGGATGTCCGGGTCGGGGCTGGCCAACCATTTCTCCATCAGCGGCTTGCCCGCGCCGGGCAGCGCGACGACCGCGACACTCCAGCAGTAGCCCAGTCCCTGTCGCAACGTCTTGTGTGCGTCCGAGACCCTTAGGGTTTCCGAAAACCCTAAGGGTCTTGCGGCGGGTCTGGCCAGGCGCGCGGTGATCTCGTCCAGGATGCGCAGGACTGCGGCCGCATGGTCCCCGTTCTTCAGCAGGCGCGGCTCGCACAGCGCGGCCGCGGCCGCACGCTGTTCCCAGGAATTGCCGCGGGCCCAGTCACTCATCTCGGCCAACAGGCCGGCCATGTCCGCGTCACCCCAGCGTTGCAGCGCCATCGCCACCGCCTCACGGATGCGCCAGCGCGGGTCGGATGCGCTGGCGCGGAGGGTCTGGAGTAGTGAGTCATTGCGAGCGGTGTTTGCGAAGCAATCTCCTCCATGCGCGGGGGATTGCTTCGTCGCAAAAGCCGCTCCTCGCAATGACGCGCCCAACCCCACGACCCCGCAAAACACCAGGAACACCTCCGGCGTGTTTTCGGGCGCGACGTCCGGGCCGAGGGCGGCCCACCGGCGGAACTGCGTCTCCGCGCCCAGGTCCGCGACGGCTGCGGCCAGCTCCAGGTTGCCGCGCGGGCCGGGCAGGTTGGCGTGGGCCAGCAGGTAGGGCTCCCATCAATGTCATTAAGTTAAGACCTGACAGGTTTCCCGAAGTAGCGTTGCAAGCCGGATTCGGTCTCATCAGATGTGGATGTATGCTGAAAAGTGACCCCGACAACCTGTCAGGTCTGGGCTAGT
>Ga0100396_1001130_pt1 | contig 17090 bp, 11 predicted proteins | sample CryGeymeta201520_FD_81551 | JGI IMG/M metagenome (GOLD analysis project Ga0100396, IMG submission 81551) | Groundwater microbial communities from Crystal Geyser aquifers in Utah, USA - Crystal Geyser metaG 2015-20 | ecosystem: Environmental > Aquatic > Deep subsurface > Groundwater | place: USA... | reverse complement strand
GTGCCGAGCCAGCGTTTGTTGAAGCGATTACCCATTTCGCCTTGGTAGTTGCCATTGAGTTTGCGTCCGAGAAAAGTGGCAATATCTGCGGGTTTGACCGCATGAGTAAGGGTTTCCAGGAGAAGTGGATAGAAGGCTTGCAAAGTGTCTCGGCTCTTGAAGACCAAGTCGGTTGCGTACTCAGATTGCATGATGCTCCAGTAATACGCGAGTTTCAGGTCTGTGACCACCGGGCAATATTTCCGGGCAAAATCGTCCAAGCGCAGGTGCAAGATTTCAACATCGAACTCGTTTGCCAGTTGATTGGCGACCGCGTAATCAGCGATATGGACAAAAGCATTATCCAACATCTTGTAGGCAATGCCCCGTTGCTTCAATTGGTTTGCCAGCCAGTTGTGTCCGTTGAAATAGAACTGCAACCGAAAGGGACACCACGTCGGAACGCGCAAATAACATAAACCCAGTTGCTCGTCCATGAAGTAAAAATAGTAGGTCATACATTTGCTGCTGTCTGGTTTCAAATACGTCTTGCCTGTCGCTTTATCGTGCCACGGACGATAGGAGGAACATGCCTCCATTGCTCCAAAGATATGCACCAAACCTGGTTGATCGCCGCGCTTCTTCAAAATTTGTTGAATACGGTTTTCTTTGCGAAGATTCTTCTTATGAATAAATTCAATCTTCACTCCATTCACCTCAGCCAGCGCTTCCGCGTTCTCTCGAATGTGTTCACGCAAAGGTTCTGCAAATTTTGGATAATCAAAGATGCGTATCCCTTGTTGATAGAGATAATGTGTCATGCCCTGGGCGTAACAGAATGGCTGCAAACTGCCAGTGATCACAATGCGGTCATAGCAACTCAAAACTCCATCCAGATCATTGGCGTACCGTTCAGAAAGCAGTTCTTCCATGGCTCAACTCCAGTTTACTTACACGGGTTGAGCAATCTAACCACATTCTGCTACAATATGCACGAGGGAAAGTCGCCGTTGGGAAAGCCTCGCGCTTATCCCGTTTCTCTTGCCTCTGGCAAGCCACACCTTGTGCGACTTTCCCTTTTTGGTTTCGGCTTGTCCGAGTTAGGATAAAATATCAAGCATGACCAAAAAACTAAAGCATCCTGCGGCAGTATATTCCAACTATGGCAATTTCCTGGCTCGTGCCTTGGAGGTCGCAAGACAAAAAATTGATGAATACAATTTTATTCTTGGCAACTTTATTCGGAATACCATTGGTATTAAAGCATTTAACAAGTTTTTGGATATTGAAATAAGCATACTAGAGAGAGTGGGCTGGGAGGTTTTTTTCTCCATAGCGGCCCTAGTCGCGGCAGGCTTTATTGCCTATTATGGTGGTATTACCACTCTAATAGCTGCCAATCCTACTTTAGCTGCAATTATACTGGTAGTCACAGGAGGGGCGATTTACATTATTTATCAGAACCGGAAATTTGTAATTGCATCGAGAGATGTAGGGGTACGATATAAAAAAGACTTTGACGCTTTGATTGCCACCTACCCGGAATTAAACAACAGAATCATTAAAATTGACCATCTTTTAGATCAGTGTGTCGAAAGCCTGATCGTTGAGGCATTTAGCATCAGCGCAACGGATTTTAAAAAGAAAACCAGCAACCAGAAGCAACGTGTTCTACAGAATACGTCCAAGCGAGATGTAAAATTTGATATTCCATCCGGCATCAATATGAGCAACACAAGGATCGTATCAAAGCAGATTTTTCTGTGTTATGCCAAAGGAGATAAAACTGATGTAAAGCGCTTATATCGCACATTGAAAAAGATCGGACTTACCCCCTGGATGGATGAATACAATATCGTTTCCGGACAGGATCGGGAAATGGAAATCAAAAAAGCCATCGAGGAATCGGATTTCTTTATTGCCTGTCTCTCGCATAAATCCGTCGACAAGGAAGGGCACTTTCAAAAGGAGATTAATTTAGCCCTTGATGTTCTAGACACCATGCCCGAGAGCAAGATCTTTCTCATACCAGCCCGTCTCGATAATTGCGAACTTCCATATCAGCTAAAATCCACGCAACCTGTGAATTTTTTCGATCAAGATGGAATGAAGAGATTACTAAACACTTTGATTTCTCAAAGAAAATATCCGCGTCGGAAAAACCGCAAGCCATAAATCGAGATCTAGTGATGGTGTCGGAAAATGTTGTAACGAGATATTTTAGGATTCATAAAAGACTATAAGCCTATCCAGCAGAGTGGCGCATGCGAATCGGGATGGGATGCCTTGAGTATGACAAGGGCAACGAACCAAACAAATACAAGGGCGAGGGTGATGAGGCGGAAACTAAACATGCTTCTATTTCTTCTTCAAATTCCTTAAAAAGTCAATAAAATCTTTACCCTCGACTACAATACTTTTTATATCTAAGTTATCTAAACGAACCCGTATTATAGAAAAGGGGGTGGAACGGGTATCAAAGGCATAGCGCTCCTCTCCACCATCTGAGCCAAATAATATTAGTGATGGAATATGCCCGGCTAGCCGCCTGTAAGATTGATTTAACAAAACAACCTGTTCTAGTGACCAAAATAGTACATAAGAATTTTCACTAATAAGACCTGCTCCCCCGTTCGAGAGCAACATCCAATCTACATAATCCTTAGGAAAAACTATGCCTAATGATTTTTCGACAAATCTTATTTGGTCTAACGATGTAACACTTTTTCGTTTGATATTCTCTGTTAATTGTAACAATTCAGATTTCATAAGAATTTACTCCTGTTTTTCCATTATTTTTTGTTTTGGAAAATTTTACTTAAGATTCTATGAACTTCATCGTGCCTTTCTGGAGTTAAGGCGACTTTGTTTTCAGGGTCTGTAGGGCTTCCGCCTTGTTTCACTGGGATTATTTCATGAATTTCCATTCCATCATATTCTGGATGCTCTTCATGTATTTTTCTATTAGCAGTGTTAGCTTCTTTTCGGACATTTTCATATTCTTCACCTTCAAGCGGTTTTATTTTAATTGGACCATCAGGCTTCGGTATATCAGGAAAGAGTTCTTCCCAATTATCAATTTCAATAACAGATTCATTACCTTGATCGCTATCATCTACTAGGAACAACAGATCCATCTCTTCTAATTCATGATCAACAATAATTTCATCTTCTAAATCGTCAGCAATAGTGTTTGATGTTTGCGGTTCATTATCGACAGACAAAGCAAGTTGTTCATCAGAAATAGAATCATCATCTAATGATTGCGTACTTTCATCAGATGCAACAACAGGCACAGCCGCAGGAAGCGGAGGATCCGTTACGATAGGCAAGGTATATTGTAAGCCTTCCTCATCCTGGTTGGCAGATCCATCTCCTCCGAGAGGATTATTCCCGCCACCAGGCAGAGTACTTCCATCAGATGTTCCGCTACCATTAGCTGGTGCTTCTTGACTCGCTGGATAGGCATCCGTATACGGGGCATGACCATGCTTGTCATAAAAATAATTGTTTGCTTCCTGAATATACGTTGAATCATTTGTTTGGTTTGCATCTGCAAGAGTACTCAACGCTTCAGGCAAAGAATCAGCAGTTTGAGCGGATAGTCCTACCTCATGTCTTTTTTCTGCTTCCAAAATACCTTTATATACTTCAAAATCTTCGTGTGGGCTGCCGATTCTATATTCGCGGGTTTTGTTTTCATCCAGCGAGAATCCCGGTGAATTTGCATCCTGACCAGCGTAAACAAGTTTCGCTGTCTTATCAATATCATCTTGATCGGTCTGAAGCGCGCCATCATCTATGCCCGCGTCCTGGGTAGCATCGCCATCTAAATTAGTTACGGTTCCTTGTTGGCCACCACCAATTGCGCCAAGAGTGGAGCCTCCGGCATTTTCATCCCCGTTCAAGTCGATATCAAGAATATCTGTTCCATCTCCTTTGGTTAGATTTGAATTCGTGCCAGCATCCTGATTGGCGTCTCCATCCCCATTCAAATCAATTTCCGTGCCTTGTTCACTAACACTAGTTACACCAAAATTGGACTCTCCAGCGTTCTTATTTCCATTCAAATCAGCGCTGAAAATATCGGTTCCTTTAGTACCAGATGAGCTCGAATCCGCGTCAGAAGCCTGATTTACATTGCCGTCCCCTGCTAAATCAACTTCCATGCCTGGTTGGCCTTGATCATTTGCGCCAAGGCCGCTATTTCTAGTTTCTTCGGCGCCGTCCGAATTCGCGTCAAAAATATCCATTTGATCGTCGCCAGATGGGTTTATATCCATATCGCGCTCACCAATATCAAATGTGCCCAAATTTACATCTCCGGCGTTTTCAGCGTCATTCAATTCCGCACCGAAAACATCGGTTCCATTGTCGCCAAGCAAGTCTGAACCTATGCCAGCATCCGGACTGGCATCATCCGCGCCCAAAGCGCCATCAGTACCCAAATCGCTATCTCCAAAGCCTGACTGAATATCACCCAGCGATGTTCCCTCTTGCGCAGAAACACCGCCGATATCCAAATCTGTGGGGTTTATAGCATCAGTCTGCCCCAAGTCTTCATCGCTCAACCCTGCATCAGTATCGCTCGGCGAAACATCAGAAGAAAAATCGGGGACAGAATCTGCGATCACACCGCCATCCAACTCCCCGACATCCAGCATACCTGAAGATACATCGGCATCAAACACGTCATTATCTATTTCGCCATCCGAAAAACCATTGGGGATATCAAACGATGTATCGGCGGCATCGAACGATGAGTCGACCAACTCAAAATCACCGCCAGCGTCGAGGCCATCACTCGCGTCAAACCCGCCAGCTTCGAAATCGCCGCCACCCATATCGAAGTCTCCCCCGCCCATATCAAAACCGCCGCCGAAATCCATATCCATTGGTTCCTACCCCATTACTTTATTTGTTGTTTCCAAAAGCCGGAAAAAGCCGAGGGATCGTTGATTGAGTTTGCAAGCCAGCAATACGCCGCATCATTCTTTAATTCCGGTATTAACTCAAACTGCAAATAATTTTGCACCTGGCGGGTTAAACCGCCATTAGCAGAATAAGTCGGTTTATTCCCTTTTTTCTTTTGTTCTTCGATTGCCCGACCTAAGGTTATTACCGCCGAATTATTATCCCGTTGAAAGATGTGACCAAATCGGCACGGGATGCGACAAGCCTTGCATCCTGGCATTTCCTTGCGAGGTTTTTTCATCAGATCTAAAATCAGCAGATTCCTAATATCTGAAAACAAAGCATCCACAGCATGGATCTCGCCCAATTCATTCTTCCACAATATATCCCCCATCATTTTTTCAAATTCAAACAACACGGGTAAAGCAATTTGTCGATATCTTTGTGACAACCAGGCTTTTAGCAGTTTGGCTAAGTGTATATAAGCACAGTAGATCTCGCCATGTTGCGGCGATCTGTTATACCGCGAACCAAGGGTTGTATCCACATTAGACCGTATCTCATTAAGTTGAGATGGTAGTGTTTCCGATTTTCCTGCCACCAGTGTAGAAATAAATTTTTTTCCTAGCGTAACAACTTTATCAGTATCGTTCCAGCGATTATTTTCAAGAGTGTAATTGCATGGGTTGTCACACTCCGCGCACAATGAAAAATGCTGATAGCTGGCCCGAAGGCTTTTCTTTTGCTTGAACTTCAAAAACCTATTTTTCAATAAATTTTCCAGATTCTCAAAGTGTTTATTGCTGGATTCTCCATCAACCTTTTTTACGAGTTCATCCTCCACCGAATCCATTTTTACCAAACATGCATCGCCCAACTCTTCGCTGTGGACAACCGCCTGGCCCACCGTAAGCCGCGGCAGGTAATCTATTTGTGCCGGTTTTAAGCCCATCGCACTACCGACAGCCTGACGGTCATCCAACGCAAGCAAACGATGAACAATTTTCAGGTTTGAGCCTTTTACAACATCAGGCACCAACTTCCCCGGCATTTGGTCTACAATGATGAAGCCTTCGCCATGCGCGCGCATCTCAGCCATCATATCGGTAAACATCTCAATTGCCTTTCCGCGCGGATTGGCAGTCTCAGCAGAAGCTGTGGCGGGTATATTGCGCAATAGCCTGTGCGCTTCTTCGATCAATGTCACATGGCGCAGTTTTCCATCAGGAGGATGGCTTTGTGTTGCCTCATATAATCGCATAAATAAAAGTGATATCAGGAATGCTTTTTCATCATCATCACCTATACGTCTCAATTCAACAACCACAGGGTGGCTCAAAAGTTCACTCATGGGGATGGATTTCTGGCAATCCAGCATTCTGCCTTTTCCGCCGCTCATGAGGCTACCTAAACGAGTTTTCAAGGCTGCGGTTAGGTCATGGCGCAAACGATCATCATATCCTTTCCGCGCAACGACTGCGTCAATCTTTGCATATAGGTCGCCCAAGCGCGGCAAATAAGGCGTGTAATCTACCTTTTTGAGATCGTCTTTTATAAAGCGATTGGTTGAATTTGTAATGTTCCAGCCTCTGTCTGTATACACGTCAAGAAGCGCTTCTTCCAGCAACATTGGCATGGATGCGTACATTGGAAAAGCGGCATTAAAAACAGCCTTCAATAAATCAATATGCGTCAACAACGGGAACCCCGGTTCAAACTCAAAGGGATTTAAGCGAAAAGGCGCAGTTGTTTCGTCACCCAATGTAAAAACAAGCAAATCCCTTCCCAACCTGGAAGACTGAACATCCTGGTTGTCCTGTAAAAGCAATCGGTACTCCGTTTTAGCAGGATCAATCACCAAAAAATTCAACCTTTTATTTTGATAAGCATCCATCAAAAGGGCAAGACAGGAATTTGTCTTTCCTGAACCGGTCAGTCCAGTTACAAATGTATGACGCGTCAGGCTCTGGGATGAGATGGAAACGGGAGTTGCAAGAGGTTCACCGCGATAAAGCAAGGTTCCCAGCCTAACACCCTGTACATCCGGCGGATTCAGATTAAAGTCCGCCACTTCGCTTAATTTTAGACCAGGAACCTCTCGATTTGGCAGGCTCATTAAAATAGCCACTTCCTCCGTTGTTAGCGGGGTGGCAAGCGTATCAAATTCCTGCCCTAATGGATGACCAAAAAACTCGTCGCCATTTTTGATAATCGGATTGTGCAGATAGTAAATGGACTCTTTCGCTTCAGAGTCGCTAATATTTATCAAACGCAGGGGTTCAAAGTGGGTTTTATCGCCTGCAAAAATACTACGCACAATACTCTGAAGACGAACAGCGGTACTTTTATTATCACTGCCAATAAAAATGCCTGTTGTCCAAAATCCATAATTTCGTCCGGATTGTAAACGCAAATGATGTTGATCGAGAAGCTTCTCACATGCTTCTGCCGATTTGTTCAATACTTCCTGAACAATCGTTTTATTGGTGGAACGCGATTCGCTACGCGACTTGCCAACAGATGCACTCAAAAAAAACGCCAGGCCACTCGAAATGCTAATAGAGTCAGTTAATGCTTTACCCTCAGATAGTTGAATCGAACCTTTAACCAAGGTATGGATATCTTCACCAAGTCTATACTGCATATCAAGCATATGTGTGATGCGCGAATCGGAAATTGGCTCTGCCAGGATCAATAAAAAATAATCTTCATTTCTTAAAGCGTCCACCAGGCGATCTATACTTTGAGCAAAGGATGCCTTGGCATCACCCCTCATAGACGGGATACCTGTCACAGCGAAGCAGTACTTTGCCTCATGCAAAGGGATTAAAGAATCTTGAATTAATTGTCGGGTAAGTGGAAGAGTATCAGAATCTGTTCGTTCTGTAATGTCACTGGAGGCAACAAGCCCCGGGAAATTACTTTTAAGAGCTCGGTGCAAAATATCAACCTGGCGTTCTGGTTCTATTGCATCCGGATCCAATTGTCTGACGCCCATAAAAATTTTCGCGCTCCCCGGCTTACTTCTTAACATATAAGCCAGGCTGTAGCCGCCACCGCGCAAACTGCTGATAACATTTTGCATGTTATAGGGATGAAAACTGCGATCCAAATCTGAAGTGTGCTTAACTTCTTTTATTTCAATAAAACGAGATTGCAATGTAAGTTCACCACCTGAATGGCTGGCAAATTGTATCGAGCTTGGATTGAATTTCTCATAAAACTGGCGTTCGAGATAAGAAAGCAATAAGGTTGGCAGATCATTAGCGTGCCGGGCTACTTCATCAGATACTGGTCGGAGTTCAATCGTCTCAGCCATTCTTCCCTCTCCTTATATTTTTTGATAACCAGAAAGCCAGCAATGTCGAAACCAATGGAACCCCACACCATAAAGGCAGGAACACAATCAAGACTGTCCAGTTCGAAAATTGAACACTCATTCCGATAAGAAACACTACAAACACTATGAGAATAAAAGGCCAAATTAGAAGCAGTGGTGCGCGAAGAAACAACAATTTCCACCACGGCCCCTTCCATGGCAGGCCAAACACGGTTCCTGTACCTATGCTCCAGCCAATCCCCAGTATGCCAATTAGCCCCGGAAAGAATTCCAAAAGAATTGCCAACCAAAGTGGAAAACTGTGTGGTGGTGGTAGTGGTGGTTTTATCACTGGTTTTGGGGGTAATTGACCTGCCTTTGGATTTTCTTCCATGTAGATGCCAGCAGGTTGAGATACCACCATCGCCAAAGCAAGTCCTCGTACAATGGCATCTTCTGGAAATTCATTAACAACCACCTTACTCTTTCCCACCAAACCCTCGGCGAAATTAATCATGAAGGGCCATTGAGCATTTCCACCTGCGAGCAACATGCCTTTTAAATTTGCAGGCGCAACCTTTTGCCGTTCCAGAAACCCAAGAATGGCCTCTTCATAAGCCTTGAAATAAGGATACGACAATTTTTGGAATTCATCCAAATTCAAATCAAATGCTGGAACACCGGTCGGAAAGGGGGAACGCGATACAAATTTTGCAGATCCTTGCAAAATCTTGTTTAAGAATCCCTTTTTAAATTGGCGCACGAAACCAAGGAGCTCGACACGATTAATTTGAGGGTCATTCAATATCTCCAAAAAATATTCCATGAAAAGCCTGTCAATTTCGTTGCCACCAGTCGTTCCCGACACATCCTCTACAACTTTCGAAAATTTATTCAAAGAGTCCACTCTGCACAGTGCCATACGCGTATGTAATGCGCCACAATCCACAATAAAATAATCGCCGGGTTGAAATTTTTTATCGGAAAAATAATTTAGAAAAACAGCCCTTGCCGCCGAATATGCTCTGGGAGCTGGAAAGCCTCTCTCCAACAGCCGTGTCACGACAATATCAGAATCATTACGCAAATTACCAATTGGCATCGAAAATATGGTTTCACACTTTAATTTTTGCTCAGGCGATAAACGATCAAGTTCCATTATCCTGTGCACTTCCTGCAATAATGCAACGAGCGCCTGCGCCCCCCCAGATCCCAATTTTTGATCAAATATATTTACTCCGAGGATGAGACTACCGGATTGAACACCATCATAAACGGAATTACCTATCGCGGTAACGCCTTGGTTACGATCCACCCGTACAGCGTTGAGCAAGTTGGGGCGCAAAATTTGTGGCGCATATATGTTTTGCGTCGAACGCGCTAATCTGATGTTTTCTGAGCCGAAATCAATAACATATATCTGTTTATCATTCATCGCAAGCTCCAGTTCGGTTATTCAAAGCGCCGTTTCGCAAAGAATTTGGAAGCAGCTTCACCCAATCCAACGATAAACCCCGCCGCCACACCGCCTTTTATCAAGTTTCCCAGACCTGGAATCATCCCGACCAGTTCAAGAACACCCATCTTAACCACCATGCCGCTCACGATCATGCCGCTGCCAATGGTTAATGCCTGTTTTGTATCCATGGAATAACCATATACCTGGGCAATATCAATAATCAATTTGGTTTCCAAAACAGGCAAGCCAGCGGAGGCAACACCGGGAATCTGAGCCACCGCGGCGGATCCTAATGCACCACCACCTGCGAACCACAAGGTTCTTTCACGCGCCTGTTTTTGGCATGTTTCCAGGTTCTTATTAAAACCAGGGGCCAACTCATTAAGGATTATCCTATCCAGAAAATTTTCAGATCCCTGGGTGGAGGCAACCTTCTTAGCCATTGTCACTATCTCCGACGAAGAAACGGAAGTTTCGTCAACCCAGCTCTTGCGCGCTTTTACAATCATTGACTGGGGTGGTTCAAATTCTGTCCGCGCGAGAGCCAGCCCTTTTACAATTGTCAAATCCGGGTCCAATGAGCGCAACACGTTATCCTCACTTCTCAAAAACTCCAATTGGTCGCGTACAAAGGTCCAGCGCGCGCTACCACCTGTAAGAATTATTTTTTCTATGGAACCCGCGCCATCAACAAAGGTTTCCATTCCCGTCTCTACAACCTGACCAAATTTTTCAACAAGCGGTCCCGCCACTTCATTGCTATCGAATTCCTCCCAAGATAAGGTAACCGGGCTGCGCAATTCCTGTAACTCTCTCACTTTTTGAAACGAAGCAACATATTCGCCTTTCTTTCGCTCAAGCGCTAGAGAAAGGCCTTCTTTAAGTTGCTGGCTGGCTTTCAATAAAGCTAATTTTTGGGAGGCTGTTGGTTTACCACCAACCCAATAGCGCTTTAATAATACCTTTTCCAGTACAGCTTGGTCAAAGTCTTTTCCCCCAAGGTTATAGCCATGTGTACTGACAACCTGTAATTGTTTCCCATAAGGCTGTACCCTGATAAACGCCAAATCTGTTGTGCCACCGCCAATATCCACCACCAGGCAATTTTGCGGTTGACTTTCAAATGGGAGCTGACCCAGATAAGCGTGGTACAGCATCGCCGCAATGGGTTCAGCAAATACCTCGACATTGGGAAAGCCCGCGTCGGTCACAATCTGTTTTAGCAATGCAATGCGCTCAGGGTATTTGTTGATCCATTCAGCAGGTGCGCCGACATTGGTAAGACAATTTTCTGAAGTGAGCGTCTCAGGCAGAATCCGTGAAAGTTCCTTCATCAATCTGGCAACCAGTATATGAGTGCAATGGGCGGCATCATACTCGCGTCCAAATCCAAGTTTGAATTCAGCGCGCACCCTATCCGGAAACTCAGCCGCTTCCGGGTGGCTGTAGACAGCCTTTCCAATCTCCACTGTAATTTCCCCAGATTCATCGAACAACAGGGCAGAGCGGAGTGTCTTGTCGTTGTCGTTACCAAATTTCACTGGCTTGGGATCATCGAACTGCTGACGGCCAGGATTAAATGATGTAATGCAGATACTGGAGTTTGTGGTTCCGATATCGATTCCAATATGCCACTTAATAGGTATGTTTGTCATATTTACCCTATTGCCTGAGAAACAGAGAATATAGCCATGCGCCAAGCGCTCCCATAATAGCACCGCCCACCAGATTAAAAGGCGAGCAGAGACATAAATAAGGAAGCCCCAACAACAAAGTTGCGCCTAGCGAAAGCGTTCCCAACAAAAGCCCTAAAACTGTATTCACCAAAGTGGATGCCAACCACAAGCCGGCCCCAGTGGCAGCGCCCAATGCAGGCAACTCTGACGCGGTTCGCCCCTGACCAAGTGCAAAATAACCGCACAGCGCGCCACTACCAAGGTAAATCAGAAACATAACAGGGCCCGAAATGATCATCGCCGCGCCTGCCGAATAGTAATTGAAAAAATCGGCAATGATGAACGGCACCAAAAGGATTAGGTCTGCTTTCAGATTGGGAGCAAGGGTGTCCCAAGCAGAGGTGGAAGGGGGGGCGGAAAAGTCATCTCCAAACATAGTTTTATTCCTCTTTGTTTTTTTGTGTTTTATCTGGTTTTAGGCAATGAATTCTTATCAACTCTTCCAGTTTTTCCTGAGATCCCGTGAAATCGATCCATTTTTCTTGTTTTGAATTTGCAATCAGTTTTTCCAATTTATCACAAATTTTATTTTTTTCCCACTCTTGCGCAGGTAGTTTCGCCAATTTATCAATCAAGGCATCATAAATTCTTTGTTCATAATGCTCTGGATCGGCAAATATCCAACCTGTTTCGCACTGTTGAACCCCTCTACCAGTAATTTTTAAAAAGCTGCTCAACTTTTTCAACTTTTCTGCCTGCAAGTCAGGTAAATATGGCAAACTTTTAAAACCTTCCTCCCAAAACCGATATGTTTTTTGAATAGCTCCAACATAATCTAATTTTTTTAAAAGAGAGACCATGCCGTCTATGATGATGCCGTCCACGCTGTCCACGCCGTCCACAAATATTGATATATCCCCTTTCAGCTGTTCATAATACGCTGTTGCGCGTTGATAACGCATGTCTTGAGGATTGTAATAATTACGAAGCTCATCTAGTCGCATTAGATCATTATTACTATACGCTAATTCAATAGAGTCGATCTCTTTGCTTGTCGAGGTCTCATCTTTATGGACAACGCCCCAGCCCGCACTTCTAATCAGAAAAAATGCATATCTAATTATCACAGCAATTAACAATATACATCCCAACATTTCGAAATATACTAACCGACCGTCAATAACATGATTCACCATATATAGAGTCATCTTAGCTAAAATAAAAATAAGTACGGTTGGCAACAAAAACAGCACGAGTATATAAATCCAATTCCACACACTGTGCATATTACCAGTCAACCATTCCGAAGGAAGGATTTGCTCTACAAACCACACAAGAGCAAAAACCAAAAAAGGAAATAACCAATTAGCAAACGGTGGCAACAATAGCTTTTGAAGAGCCGATTCAGCAAAAATGCCATATGAATTTTTTTCTAAACAGATCTGCACATTCCGCTTTGTGTAGTTTACTTCGTCTCTTGCGCAAGGTGATAAAGGCGCAAGTTGAGACCATGGATATCCCCTACCTTCCCATTTCATTGAATCGTTAAGAATAGTGATTCCCGATGGGTCCATTTTAACAATGTCAGTTGTGACTATCACATAAGAAACACTATCTGACGGGAGTTGTATTTTTACAATGAAATCTTGGGATTGACCTGCGTTCAAATCGCTAAAAACAAGAGTATGGGCTTGTTTTTGCACACCGTCAAACATTAATCCTTGAAGAGGATTGTCGCCCACCCCTAACGGCAATGGTACAAAGTAACTGTCGAATAAGATTGGTGTGATAATCACCTTTCCCGAGGCGGAACGAAACGTGGACAGATTTCGGACAGACAACGAAAGTATACTTGGCTGATAACTTGCGAGATAAATTGGCGATGTCAAATTCAACTCAATATCCGAAATTCCATCCTGTTTAGATGTAAAAGATTGACGAAAAGATGCGGCCGCGATATCAGGATAAAACCAAATATAGTAAGCAAGATAACCAATTAAGACTAAAAAAGAGGCGGCAATCCACCCAAAATTACTGAGTTTAAAATCTCTATAACTCATTGTTTCGTCTCCTTATCTTCATTGCATACCGCTTTTTCTAAAAACTTACCATTCCAAAATAATTCACATTTCAATTCCGCTGGCAGACGAGTGCCTGACCAAGTGGGCCAAGATAATATCATTTCGGTGCAAGATGTATAATCATACTGATTATTAAATGGGAAAACAATGCTATAGCCCTTTGCAGTGCGCGAAAAAATAATACCATAATCATTTGGCGCACCGGGAGAATATAATTTTGACAGATCACACATAGCGCCGCTGCTGGTCCTAAACTCAATTACAGGATTTTGATTATCAGCTATTTCCGGATGAAAACCTTCATAATCTAAAATAATTCCAGGTTCTCCATTAGTGCCTAGTGAGGGAATAAAATAATTACTATCGGACTTTAAAACAAGCACTGGCAGCAATGTACTCACATAAGAGAATTCTATCTTTTGGAGTGCAATTGTTTCAGGTTGTCCTTTTTCGTTATTTCCGTTCCATTCAATATCAATTGAAGTGGTTTTAAAGCCATTATCCGATATTGGCATTTTGATTATTAACCCATCATCACCCTTATCCAAAACATTTCCATCCAAATAGAATTGCAAACAAGAACGCCAGGAGTACCAATCAAAATCATTAATCAACTTCAAGTTCCCATCGATCTGTTCTACAAAAGCATTTAGTTTTATCGAACTTTCTTTTCCATTATAAAAATATTGTGGACTGCTTTCCTCATATCCCGTCATCACGGTGAATCTCGGAATAACTGCCTGCCACCAGTATAATTTATAACCGCCTTTATCAATATTAAGGCTGTGCTTTCCACACTCAGGAGACGAGAATGTATGAGAAGGGGATAGATCAAATTCAGCAAAACCATTTACAGGTGTTTGTTGATCCAAAACTATTGTCGCATTTTCGGAATTGTTAAAAGGAATTACACCTGCAGAAATTTGTATTACATTTCCGGGAATATATAGATGCTCATCCCCATTTATCATACTCCATCCCCTATAAAAATCTTCCTTTTTTGTACTGATATCTAATAACGCAAGGCTACCATCTGACATTGACAACGATGGGGTATATCCTTTCACCTCAACTGGTGAATATCCGGTTGATTGGAAAATATTTTCCATCATTTCCTTCAAACTCCTCCATTGTCCTTGATTTAAATCACCTGACAAGTCAGGGTTTTCAAGATGATAAACATGGGTATTAAAAATTTTACTCACTTCATTCCACTTCTCAAATATCTGATTATCATCTCCATTTACCAAATCCGAATCTGATAAACGATAGTCACAAAGAAGCAGAAAGTGGATTTGAGCCATATGAGTGGAGCCTAAATGACTGACGCCATTCACAACTTTTTGCGCCGATTCGCTCCAGTCACGGTTTTGCACTCTCTTGTCACGGAAATCGCCATCGGTGATAAAAATTATCGTTGTATTTGGAGATACATTCAGCATAACGCTTTCATCAAAAACAAGAGGCAACCCATGAAAATTCCTTTTATCACCTTCATCTTCCGCTTTCGACATATTAAGCCTCCGCATCAATTCATCGTGCGGCTTAATTGTTGAATTAGTTCCAAATACTACATTATCCGGATTATCAGTAAAGAATACAAACCCATTTCTATCCATTATAAGCAAAGTTGTTTTCTGGTTCTTTGACACAACATTCTTTTCTTTCATATCACCGACAATTCGAACAATAAAGTCCGCTATGAGGTAACGTATTCGTTTTCCCGGTTCAGCACTATCGCATGAAACAGGGAGATCAGTGTTGACCATGCTATAAGAATTATCTACAACAATCATTAAGTCTGGCTGATTGTAAACTGGCATTAAAGCTTGTGTTTCTGGTGTGGCAGTAACCACAACTTCTTCAGTTATTGGGATTTGTGGTGTAACTGTCGTTTGTTCACAGGCTAAACCAAACAAAATCATTAAGAAAAATGCAATAAATCCCTTCACAGTTTTGCTCATAAGAATCCCTCTCCAAAAAAGAATTTAGTTGGTAATCACTTCCATCCCCCACTCCACCTTGCGATACACGCCTTGATAGAGAGAGAGATTGGAGTCTTTGTTTCCTGCCCGAATACGGGCGATCAGTTCATCGTAAACCTTACGTGGATCCACCTCTTTTCCTCTTCGCTTTAACTCGGCAAGCACCGCGTCCCGTTCTTCCCACGATAAAGGATGGAAATGGGAATTGTGATTACCATCCGCTTCCAGTTGCGTCGCCATCGCTTCAACATCATATTCCACGCGGTGAAATGTGACAGTACGGGATTTCGTATCCAGGATCGCAAAGGAGGAACGCGGGTCGCCATCGCGCGGTTGCCCAACACTGCCCGGGTTGATGGCAACCATTCCATCGCAAATTTGTATTGCCTTCCCGTACTGGATCGAAGCATATACCAGGTTGTCGCCTTGCAGGCAGGCGAGCAAGGGATAATGGGTATGACCATAAAGCAGACAAACTGCCTCGTTTGGGTATTTTGGACGCAGCCGCAACAAATCCCATTTGATCAATGAAGGTTTCCAGGGATACAAATACCCATTGCGTTCCCCACCTTCCACAACGGAGCCGTGCGTAGGATGCAGTACCAATCCGTCCTTGTGAAATTTTAGGGCGGATCTTTTTTCAATTGCCGACTTCACTTGTTGTTCAAACCATAAAAAGTCATCCTTATGGTCCGTATGTAAGAGATAAGCGCGTTGCACCAGCAGGGATAGAATCGCGCTCCCTTGAAATGAAGAGTCGGCTTGGCTGATCAGCCACTCATCGTGATTGCCGGGCAACCAATCCACATTGGCATGCGAACGCAGCCAGCGGATGCAGTTCAAGGCACCAAGCATGGTCCCGTATCCCACAAGATCGCCTAAGAATAAATAGCGAAACTGATGCTGATTACCAAATATGTCTTCCACATACCTGGTAACAGCATCTAACGCCACATCATTGGCATGAACATCACTTATCAGGATATATTTCATATCACTTCGGACTAAAGCCGTTAAGCTTTTGCTCCAATGCATCAATTTCGCGGTTATACGGATCCTTGCGTTTGCACTTCTCCAGGTGCAGGCGAGCCGACTCAAAAGTGGATCTCGGAACCCTTCCATCTTTGGAAGCCACACTTTCCACGCCCCTGACCAACACGCGCAATTGCGGTAATAATACTTTCTCAACTTCGATAATGCGTTTTTCAGCCTCGCTGCGCAATGCAACCAGGTATTCCAAAAATTCGCCAAGGCTATCCGTCCATCCCGCGTCAACCTTGGATGCCTCCGCCTGCGCTTTTCCGCTGATCGGTTTGGAAGCTGGGCGGGACTGAAAATACTCCTGAAATACGGTGGCGGTTTGCCTGCCCATATCACATTGTTGAATGATTTCTTTTAGCGCCATCCCGATGCCAAACTCTGCATCCACCGAAAACCGCTGATCCAGAAAACTGGAGCGCGGCGCATCCCCGCTCAACCCGCGCCAGGCTCCTGGTCGAAATTGAAGTTCGCGTTGAATGGCAGACAGCGTGGCCTGTTTGTCTTTCACACCAACCACCCATCTGGACCACTATTCCAGGTTTTGTTTTTGACGGATGGCAATTTCACGATGTTCGAGCGGTGTCTCCGCCCGCCCAAGAGAGTTGAATGTCTCGAAAACCAACATTTTCAAGCCTT
>Ga0100396_1001117_pt1 | contig 17201 bp, 14 predicted proteins | sample CryGeymeta201520_FD_81551 | JGI IMG/M metagenome (GOLD analysis project Ga0100396, IMG submission 81551) | Groundwater microbial communities from Crystal Geyser aquifers in Utah, USA - Crystal Geyser metaG 2015-20 | ecosystem: Environmental > Aquatic > Deep subsurface > Groundwater | place: USA... | reverse complement strand
CGGTCCTGATCACCCGTGCCCCCAGCTCGGCCAGCAGCGAAGACGCATAGAGCCCGGCGAAGCTGCCGGTGCTGCAGTCCAGGACCAGCACGTCCGAGAGGGCTTCCGGCTTCCAGCTCGCCTGGTCCGGATCGGTGTTTTCCCTTGCCCAAGTCATCCAATCCATCGTCACCCCTCCCCTATTCCCTGAACAGCAGTCCTTGTTGACCATCCCAGCCCACCGGCGGTTTCGTGAACGCCATCTGTTCGTTCCACCGACCCACCACGCCGTTTTCGTAAAGCGCGGCCACTTCCGCGGCGGAGCAGCCGACCATTTTACGCAGCACGTATTCATTGTCGAAACCCACCGGCCGCATGGACCAGCGAATCCGCCCCGGAGTATCGGCCAGGTGCAACGCCATCGGGTAGCAGAGGTCGCCCCACAGGGGATCGTCGAATTTCCAGATGGAGTGCCGCTGGTTGAAGTGCGGGCTTTGATGGAGGTCTTTCACATTCATCACCTGAGCCACGGCAAAGCCATGTTGCTCGCCCAGTTCCCGAATTTCGCCCGTTTTTCGGGTCCGGGCCCAGGTCTCGATCGCTTCATAGATGGTTTCCGCCTCCACTAGGCGCTGTTCAATCGGCTTGTAGACGAGCAGGTCCGGGCGGTTCATGGCCAGGCAGAGCCCTTCGAATTCCGCCTCGCTGAACCCGGCCAAGGCCACAAAGCCGTCTTCCACCCGGACGATGCACGAAGGCACCACGGCCATGTCGCGGTTGCCGAACCGCTCGCGCCGCTTCTTTTTCAGAAACCCATAGAGCCAGGTCCAGTCCATGCAACGCAGCAGCACCTCGGCCTGGGACAAATCGATGAACTGGCCCTTGCCGGTCCGTTTGCGATGATACAGGGCGGCCATGGTGTAGAAGGCAGCGACCGTTCCGCTCAGGAAATCGCCGATCCAGGCCGACGATTTCACTCCCATGGCATCGGGAAAACCGGTGATCTCGGCGAGGCCGGTGATGCCCTGGGCGTAGGCATCATAGCTGGGGCGGGTGGCCAGCGAACCCCAGTTGCCGAACCCCTGCATGCTCAGATAGACGATGCCGGCATTCAGTTCCCGCAACTGCCGATAGCCGATGCCCCACTTGTCGAAGGTGCCCGGCTTGAAGTTTTCCATGATGATGTCCGATGAAGCCGCCAGCCGCTTGATCAGATCGAGCCCCTCCGGTTTGTGCAGGTCCACCGCCAGGTAATACTTGTTGGCGCTGGCGCACATCATGCCCGGCGAAATGTTTCGGGGGAACTGACCCTGGGGTCCCACCGCCCGGATCAGCAGGTCTCCCGCTCCCGGGATTTCCACATGAACCACTTCCGCCCCCAGTTCGGCGAGCAGGGTGGAGGCCCAGGGACCGAGAATGATCCGGGTGATATCCAGGATCCTGACGCCCTTGAGCGCTTCGCCTTGCTCGAACAATTCCTCCATGGATCGAAATGTCATGGTCTCTCCTCTCTTGCCGATGCCTTGATCCGATCGGTCATGAATCTCTCCTTACTTGCCATGCTCGTTGCGGGTCCTTACCGAGAAACTAGAGCTTTCCCGCTGGTTGCCCAGCGCCGGCCGCCGCCGATCAGTCGCGGGCGATGATCGTGGTCATGCCCATGCCGCCGCCCACGCACAGGGTGGCCAGGCCCGTTTCCACCCCGCGCCGGAGCATTTCGTACATCAGCGAAATCACGATGCGCACACCGGTGCAGCCGACCGGATGCCCGAGGCCGATACCGCTGCCGTTGACGTTGGTGATGGTGCGATCGAGGCCGAGCCCCTGTTCGCAGGCCAGATACTGGGCGGCGAAGGCTTCGTTCACTTCGATCAGACCGATATCGTCCAGGGTCATGCCGGCCTTTTTCAGCGCCTTTTCAGTGGCCGGCACCGGTCCGTAGCCCATCAGCCGCGGTTCCACCCCGGCCACCGCGTGAGCCACGATCCGCGCCAACGGGGTCAGGCCCAGTTCCCGCGCCCGCGCGCGGCTCATGATCAGGGCCGCGGCGGCACCGTCGTTGAGGCCGCTGGAATTGCCCGCGGTCACGGTGCCGTCTTTCTTGAAAATCGGCGGCAGGCGCTCGAGATCTCCCAGGGCGAGGCCGAACCGGGGGTGTTCATCCTGGGCAAATACGGTCACTTTGCCCTTCTTACCCGGGACATCCACCGGCATGATTTCATCCTGGTACCGACCGGCTTGGATCGCCGCTTCCGCTTTTTGATGGCTTTCCAGGGCCAACCGGTCCTGGGCCGCGCGGGAAATGGCGTATTTTTCCGCCAGGTTTTCCGCCGTTACCCCCATGATCATGGGCTTTCCCATGAGCCGGCTGCCGGAATGGAGCATTTCCCAGACCGCATCGGTCACTTCCTGGTTCATCAGCCTCAGGCCCCAGCGCGCGTTGGCCAGGTAATAGGGGGCGGAACTCATGGATTCCACCCCACCGGCCAGCACCACCTCGGAATCCCCGCAGCGGATCTGCTGGGCACCGCAGTTGAGCGCCTGCATCGCCGAGGAACACTGGCGCTGAATGGTGAAAGCCGGCACCTCCGGCGGGAAACCGGCGAGCAGCGCTGCGGTGCGAGCGGTATTGGCTTCATCGAAGCACTGGGTGCAATCGCCTAAAATGATATCGTCGAGCAGGGCCGGATCCAAACCGCCGGCGCGCTTCAGCACCTCTTGCATCACCCGGGCCGCCAGATGCGATGCCCGCATGCTCTGGAGAGCGCCGCCGAATTTGGCGATCGGCGTGCGCGCCGCGGCTACGATAACCACGTCTCGGTCATTCATTTGGTTTTTCCTCTCTGGTGGTACGCCCGCGGTGATAAGCGTAGGGGGCGGGTTTGAAACCCGCCCATCCACCGCACGGGCACGGTTGCGGCACCCTACAGCGTGCGTGAAATCACCAGCCGCTGGATTTCGTTGGCGCCTTCGTAGATCTGGGTGATCTTGGCATCGCGCATCATCCGTTCCACCGGATATTCCTTGATATAGCCGTAGCCGCCCAACACCTGAACGGCCTGGGTGGTCACCCACATGGCCACATCGGAACAGAAGCACTTGGCCATGGAACCCATGCGGATCAGTTCCGGGCTGAGCCGGCTCATGTCCTTCGGCTGGGTTTCGAACATGGCACAGGCCTTGTACAGGAGCTGGCGCGCGGCTTCGGTGCGCATGGTCATGTCGGCCAGCTTGAAGCCGATGCCCTGATGCTGAATGATCGGCTTGCCGAAGGTTTCCCGTTCCTTGGCGTAGGCGATGGCATATTCCAGAGCCCCGGCGGCGATGCCGAGGGCCTGGGCGGCGACCCCGAGGCGCGACAGATCGAGGGTCTTCATCATCACCTGGAACCCGGTCCCGTCTTCGCCCAAGAGGTTGGCCGCCGGTACCCGGCAGTCTTCGAAGATCAACTCCACCGTCTCCGACCAGCGGATCCCCATCTTGTTTTCCTTCTTGCCCACCGAAAACCCGGGAGTGCCCTTTTCCACCACAAACACCCCGGCGTTCTTGTGGGTCGGGAGCGCGGGATCGGTCACCGTGTAAACGGTCACCAGATCGGCCACCCCGCCATTGGTGATGAAGGTCTTGGTACCGTTCAGGACGTAAGAGTCACCATCTCTTACGGCGCGGCAGCGGAGGCGGGCGACATCGCTGCCGGCACTGGGTTCGGTCAGGGCGAACGCCGCGATCTTTTCCCCGGTGGCCAGGGCCGGCAGGAAACGGGCCTTCTGCTCGGCGTTGGCGGCTAGGAGAATCGGCAGCGAGCCCAGTTCCTGGTCGGCGATCAGCAGCCCGCAGGCGCCATCCTTTTTGCACAATTCTTCCACCGCGATGGCGAGCGCCAGCATGCCGGCTTCGGACCCACCGTATTCGCTCGGGAAATCGATCCCGTAGAGACCGTTTTCCCGCAACAGATCCACCATGTCCCAGGCGAATTTCGCTTCTTCATCGCGCTTCTCCGCTCCCGGCGCCACTTTTTCCCTGGCCAGACGCCGCACCATGTCACGGAGCATGGTTTGTTCTTCGGTCAAATCGTATTGCCGCATGGTTCACCCCCTCCCCTGCTATTTTCGGTAGTCGTAAAACCCGCGTCCGCTCTTACGGCCGAGGTGCCCGGCCCGGACCATCTTGCGCAGCAGCGGTGCCGGCCGGTACTTGTCTTCCCCCAGTTCCCGATGCAGGCATTCCAGCACCAACAGCAGCGTGGCGAGCCCGACCATATCGGCCAGGGCCAGCGGACCGCTCGGCTGATTGGCGCCGAGCATCATGGCCCGATCGATGTCCGCGGCCGCGGCCACCCCTTCGGCCAAGACGAAAATCGCCTCGTTGATCCTCGGGCACAGGATCCGATTGACCGCGAAACCGGGCGCCTCGCGCACTTCCACCGGGGTCTTACCGGCTTTTTCCAGCACCGCCCGGCAGCAGTCAAAGGTTTCATCGGTGGTTTCGAACCCGCGGATCAGTTCCACCAGTTGCATGACCGGTACCGGATTGAAAAAATGCATGCCGATGAGTTGCTGGGGACGTTTGGTCACCGCCGCCATTTCGGTGATCGATAGCCCCGAGGTGTTGGATGCAAACAGGGTCCGGGGTGGGCACAGTTGATCCAGTTCCTGAAACACCGCCTGCTTGATCGCCATCACTTCCACCACCGCCTCGATCACCAGGTCCACGTCGGCCACCGCGTCCTTGAGATCCACCGTACCGCGCACCCGAGCCAGAACCGCGGCGGCCGCGGCCGCTTCCAGCTTGCCCCGGGCCACGGCCCGTTCGAGATTACCGCGGATGGTGGCGAGGCCTTTATCCACGAAGCGTTGTTCCAGGTCGCGCATGGCCACCGTGTAGCCCGCCCGAGCCAGGACCTGGGTGATCCCGGCGCCCATGATGCCGGCGCCTAAAACCGCTACTTTATTGATTTCCATGGTTTCCTCCTTGTTGTTGTTGCGGATGGTGATGGTGCCTTTCCGATCCTGCGTATCCTGCACCAGGGGCGGGGTAACCCCGCCCCCGCGGCATCGATGTACTTCCCGTGGCCGGCGCCGGCCGCCCTCACCAGGTGGCCAGCAAGGCGAGATAAGCGTCCGCCAGTTGATCGATGGTCTGTTCCCCCTCGCGCAGCAGCCCCTGAATCGCGATCCCTTGAACCGTCCCGAGAAAAACGATGGCGGCGGCTTCCGGATCGCTCACCCGGGGATGCCGGCGCAGCACCCGGGCGAAGGCCTGGACAAACTGATCGTAGATTTCCTTCAGGCGCTTTTCGATGGGATGATTGCTGCCGGCGAATTCGGTCGCCAGTGCCGCCAGACAGATGGTCGCCTCGGGCTGGCGGCGGAAGTGATCGCACATGATCCGCACCATTTCCTCCACCACCTGGCTGGATCCCACCTCGGTCCGTTCCAGGTATTGGGAATAGATGTGAATGCCGCGGGCCAGGCGTTCGATCACCGCATCGAGCAGCGCTTCCTTGGTGGGGAAATGGTGGAACACGGCGCCGGAAGTGAGGCCGATCAGGCGGCAGATATCGGTGATGGTGGTTTTGTGATAGCCATGGCGAGCGAACAGTTTGGTCGCGGCGACCAGGATTTTCCGGTGGGTATCCTGGGCCCTGGCTTCTTTCTTGGATGGGGATCGAGCAGTCGGTTTCATGGCGAGTGAATAGTGCATAGTATCCACTATGTCAAACGCTATTTTTCCGGTTGGAGGCGGCTCCTGACCCTTCCCGCGCGCGCCCCGGGATGCTATGCTGCGCACGAGGCCAGATCGCCGATTTTGGTTCACCGCAAAGACGCAAGGGACGCCGAGATTGGCCAAGGTTCTTATTGCAAGATAAGGTCCTTGCGTGTCTTTGCGCTGTTTGCGCCCTTGCGGTGAAAAACTCGGTTTGTGACCGCTCGAGGTATATCAAGGCCCCATCGATGCCGCCATCTCGGCGCCGGCTCAGGCCGGTCGATGCACGGCCGAACCCGGATCGCGGACGATCTGGATGGACCTGATCGATTCACGGCGAACAGAAAGGAGCACCTCGATGAAGCGATGCAGCCGCTGCCAGGCCGAACTCGAAGCTTCGGAGACTTTTTCCGTTGGCGATGCACTGCTCTGTGAAGACTGCTACCTGGAACGGATGGCCCAGCCCAAGGCTTGCGATCCCTGGGCGGTCTATTCGGCCAAAAAAACCGCCGAGCATTATGGAGAATTGACCCCGGTGCAGCAGCGGATCCTGGACCTCCTCGCCGCCGAGGGACCGCTTCCCGCCGCCGCCCTCCGCACCCGCCTCGACTTGACCGAAACCGAGTTCCGTAATCAGTTCGCCACCCTGCGCCATATGGAAAAGGCCAGGGCCTGCAAACAGGGCGATCAGGTCTGCTACACCCTGTTTGCGGCCGATTAAACAACCGAGTCGAGTGCCGGGGTGAGCCGCCGGGTCGGGTACGAAGTTAAGCCTTTATCGCAAGGACGCCGGGGACGCAACGATACGCAAGGAATCATGTTCACGAGGTTCATCCTTCGAGGACCTTGGCGATCTTGGCGGCTTTACGATTGATTCAAGGCTTGTTCGCTGAACGGCGATGTCAGCCGAATGGAAATAGGTAATCATTCGGCATTTCTCGCGAAACACCATCCTGTCATGGCCGCGGTCCAGAACCCTACATCTTGGAAAGGTCCCGCTCGTCAGCGCAGTTGCCAGCCGGCCTCCAGTCTGGTGCCGCAAGCGGGTTGCGATTCCAGCAGGAACTCGCCGCCGGAAAGCTCGGCGCGCTTTCTCATTCCGGCGAGACCAAAGCCCTTGCCGCCCTGAGCCAGCGATTCCACCGCGGCCAGTTGAAATCCCTTGCCGTTATCCTCGATCACCAGCCGCAGCCGCTTGTCCTCGTGGGTCAGCCGCACTGTCACCCGATCCGCGCCGCTGTGCTTGAGGATATTGTGCAGCCCTTCCTGGACCAGCCGGTAGATCACCACCTTGAGCGGCTCGGGGATTTGGCTTTCAACCACATCGATCTCGCGCTCCAGGGTGAAGTCCGGATGGACCGCCAGCAACTCCCTGAAATACCAATCAAGGGTCGCCTTGATGCCAAGATCGGAAAGGATCGATGGCCGAAGATCCATGCTGATTCGGCGCACTTCCTCCACCGCCTGCTGGATCACCGGTACGATACCGCGCAGCGGAGTCAGATCGACCGCCGGGGTGCTTCGGCGGATTCGTTCGCAGGCGCCTTCCAGCCGGAACTTGATGGCGGTAAGATACTGACCGATGCCGTCGTGCAGTTCATGGGCGATCCGCTCCCGTTCCTGTTCCTGCGCGTCCAGCAACTGTGCGGAAAGGGCCTGGAGTTGCCGTTCCGATTCGCGCAGGCTCTGCTCCATGGACTTGCGCGGCGAGATGTCGAGGCTGTTACCGAGGATCGCCGCCTCACCCTGATAATCGATCACGGTTGCATTGCGCATCAACCAGATGGTGCGACCGTCCTTGGTCAGTCCCCTGGCTTCATATTCCCGCGGCGCTTTCAAGCCCTGAAAACGGCAGGCCATGAACCCGAGCAGCATCTCCCGGTCATCCGGATGCACCAGCTGGTGGATTTCCATGCCGATCAGCTCGGCCCGAGAATAGCCGTGGATCTCGGCGAACCGCTGATTGGCGAACACGATCCGACCCTGAACATTGATATGAATGCCCATCAGCGAGTTTTCCACCAGGCTGCCGTATTTTGCTTCCGACAACCGGCGGGCCTGTTCCGCTTCCCTGCGCTGGGCGATTTCCCGCCGCAGCTGCTGGTTGGCCTCCAGCAGCTCCGCGGTGCGCTCCAGGACCCGTTGTTCCAGGCCCTGCTGCTCGTTGCTCGGGGCCCCCACCGGCTCCGGACCGCCGGGAGCTTCCTCGATCACCGCCAAGATCCGAGGTGAGCCAATCACCTCCAGGCTGTGGAAATTTCCGTACACTGGGCGGCCGGCGGTGGATGCAGCCGGCCCGGGCAGGCGCAACCTAATCCGGTGCCGCATCCGAGTGCCGCTCAGACGATCCAGAGCGGTCAGGTCCATGCCCGGATGCAGATCGAACAAGCTCCGAGCGGTCAATTCCTCCAGGGTGAGCCCGTACCAGGCGAGCGCTTCCGAATCGGCATCCAGGACTTGGGCGGTTGCCCGATCGAGCAGTAAAATCATCGCAATAATTCCCCACCAGCAACCGCCGGATCAAACCGGCTCGGTCAATGTCTCCAGTTGCTCTGTTGCGCGCCGATGCATTCCTGTTGCGCGCCGGCGCGCCCATTGTCGCCCACCGTCCGAACTCAGACGCCGATGATCAAGGGACCGTGCCCAATCCAATAAAGCACCAGCGCATCCAAGCCGATCAGGCGTGCCCAAGCCAACGCATCCGTTCTTCCGCCGCGGAAACCCGCTCCTGTTCGAGTAACGCACGTTCCTTCCGGAGTTCAATCAACTGCTCCTCCAGACTTGCCGGGATCGAATCATCGGCCTTGGTTCCGCGCGTTTCGGCGATTCGATCCTTGAGCTCGCGTACCCTCGTTTTCCACTCCCGAATCCGAGCCAGTACCCTCTGTTCACGGGGGGTGAAAATACCCGGCTTTTCCTTGCAAGTGTAGTTGTTCTGAAGTTCGTCCGCGCGGGTGCGGCAACCGCGGCCCGATTCCCCAATCGTCTGAAAGATCGTTGTAGCCGTCATGATGCCCTCCTGACTCCATGAGCCGACCTGATTCCACCCGGCATAGGGTTCACCGACCGTCAGCCCGGCTGGTTTTCGCGACATCCGGCCTGGTTCTCCGCATCGACCTGGTTCAGTATCACGGGTTTTCGTGACCCTGACCGACTGCCGTTAAGATAGTGACCGAGCGACGTGATCGAAACCCCTCAAAATGGCACCCGTGGCATTCGTTCGCGCCGTCCCACCGACGGACCGCGAACGCTTTTCTTTCCTCCAGGCGACTGCTCCGGCCTTGCGACAGCCGCCGCCTCAGGCGTTCGCGGCCTCTCCCGGTGCCGCCAAGAGCCCGTCCACGGCTTTGAGAAAGCGGCCGTAAAGCAGTGCCTGCCGAGCCTGCCACTGGGTGCGAAAATCCGCCGGGACCAGATTTTCCTCGACCGCCAATTGCTGCAAGCGGCTGATCACCAGGTGTCCCTTCACCGCCTGACCACAGCTCTGGGTGCAGCTCTGACACTGAATGCAGAGCCAGAGCGACGGCGAGCGCAGCAACGGTTCCTTGATCCCCATATTGGCCATGCGGATGATCCGCAACGGATCGAAAACCGAGCGATCGAGACTGATCGGGCAGGCGTTGCTGCATTCTTCACAGGCAAAACAGGATGAGAGATTGGTGCCATAGCCCAGATAATCCCCGGCCCGGCGCGGCAGGCCGGCATCTCGGTCCGAACCCTGAAAGGGTGTTTGCCGTACCGCAGCCGGTGTCGGTCGAGCGGAAGATTGGTCGAGCAGATCGGCCGCCACCTGGCGCCGCGCCCCCTGGAATTCCCGGTGCAACTGTTGCAATTGCCCGTGCATGGCCGCCGGAACCACCCCGGCACGGACCGCTTCCTAGCGCAGGAATCGAATCAGGGCAGCCGGCTTTACGCTCATCGGGCAGACGTGACTGCAGCGATTGCAGCCCAGGCAGTACCAGATATCCGGCAACCGCAGGAGTTCGTCCAATAACCCAAGGTTGGCCATCCACACCAGCTTGCGCGGCTGGAGTTTGTTGGTCGCCCGGTTGACCGGGCATTCCGTCACGCAAGATGCACAGGTGTAGCACTGATTGATGTCCGCCCGCACCGCCTGATTGATGGAACGGCGCAGGGAAGCTTGCGGATTCACGGCTGCCAGCATGGGTCAAGGCCTCTTTTCTCCGGCGATCCACCGGTCCCGAAGGAACCATCCATAAACAATCGATCTTATTTCCTATTGATAAGGTATCATATCGAACAAGCAAGGTCAAAGCTCCAAAAATTTCATGATTCGGTCCCGGAGAGATAGTGGGAAATCCCGCATTCCAGGCACATGCACTCGATCCGGCAGCTCATCCTTACCATGCACGGGAACAGATTGCCGATTACAGTTTCCGGGAACGGACAACCCGTCTCGCGCTATCCGGAAACGGTCAGGCGATCAGGGGCCGGGAGCAGCCCCGGGCAGCCTGAGCGGGCAAAAGCTCTTGATCATCGAAGAACTTTTGGCGACAATGCGGCAATTGCGCCGTTTCGACCAGTCGGAAAGTGATTGACCCGCCTTCAGTCAGGGACGCGGGTGTCTTCATGTCCACACCAACGCCGCCGGTGGCCGGCCCAATAACCAGCTCGGTTGCCACGGCGCTTGATCATCAGGGAACACTGGCTGCACACCGAGAGAAGGAGGCTAACCCGCCATGGCAGACCCCCAAACGCAATGGGAAGTACCGGTTTCGGACCTTCGCGTTACCATTGATCCACAGACGCTGCCCTTCGATACCACGGAACAGCTCGAACCCCTGACTGAAATCATTGGTCAGGAACGAGCCCTGGAGGCTTTCCGCTACGGGCTTGGGGTCAATAAGTCCGGCTACCATATTTTCGTTACCGGGGCCTCGGGTACCGGGAGGCTCACCACCACCATGAAGATCCTGGAACAGATGGCATCCCCGGAGAAAATACCCGGCGATGTTTGCTACGTTTATAATTTCCAAGACAAGGAAGCGCCTAAATTGATCCAACTACCGGCCGGCAGCGGCCGCCGGTTCAAGAAGGACATCCAGGCGTTCGTGGAAACACTGCAAAAGGATGTGCCACACCTGTTCGAAAGCGAAGACTACGTCAACATGAAAACCCAGGTCCTGGAAGAATACGAAAACCGCGGCAAGCAGTTTTTCAAGGAACTGGGCAATAAACTCAAGGAAGAAGGCTTCGCCATCATGCAGGTGCAGATGGGTACCGTCACCCGGCCGGTGGTGATGCCCATCGTCAACGACCAGCCCACCCCGATCGAAAAACTCGAGGAACTGGTCGATCGCGGCGATTATCCCAGGGAAAAATTCGAAACCATTCGCACCAAGCAACGCCAGTTTACCGAACAGGTCGACCGAATTTTTCTGGAAATGCGCGATATGCAGCGCGAGGTGCAGAAAAAACTGGAGGAGATGGACCGTTACATTTTCCTGAAAAGCATTGAAGCCCCACTCTCCAACCTCAAGGAAAAATACCAGCAGCCCAAGGTCATCGCCTACCTCGACGCCATGGCCGAGGACATGGCCGATAATCTGGACATCTTTCGCAGTCAGCAGGCCCAGCCCGAACCACCAGCGCAGCAGTTCATGCTGATGGGCAAAAGCAATCCCTTCCATCCCTACCAGGTCAACCTGCTGGTCGACAATGGGGACACCAAATCGCAGCCGATCGTGGTGGAAAACTACCCCAACCACAAGAACCTGTTTGGTTCCATGGAACGAATCGTGGACCGCTCCGGGGTCTGGACCACCGATTTCAGCCGCATTCACGCCGGCTCCCTGCTCAAGGCCAACGGCGGCTTCCTGGTGCTCAACCTGATGGACACCATCATCGAACCCGGAGCATGGCCCAATCTCAAGCGCGCCCTCAAGTGCAACCGCCTGGAATTCCACACCGTCGATCCGTTCTATCTGTTCACCACCAGCGGACTGACGCCGGAACCGGTCGATCTGGACCTGAAGGTGGTGGTGGTGGGCGATGCCCGGACCTATTACCTGCTCAATGCTTACGATGAAGACACCAAGAAGATTTTCAAGATCCGGGCGGATTTTTCCAGTTCCATGAAACGCGATCAGGAAACCGCCGATAAGGTGGCCCGTTACATTCGCCTGAAATGCGACGAGGAGGCCCTGCTGCCCTTCGATCGGACCGGGGTCGTCGCGGTGGTGGAGGAAGCGATCCGCCGAGCTGGGCGCAAGGAAAAGATCACGGCCCATTTGTACCAGTTGAACGAAGTTCTGGTGGAAGCGGATTTCCACGCGCGGGGCGCGGGCGCCGCGGCTGTTTCCGGGGCACGGGTGGAGCAGGCGATCCAAAGCCGCATGCACCGGGTCAATCTGATGGAAGAACAGATCCAGGAAATGATCGATCGGGGGACGCTCCTGATTGATACCGACGGCGCCGTGGTCGGCCAGGTCAACGGCCTTGCGGTCTATTCCATGGGCGATCATGCCTTCGGGAAACCCAGCCGAATCACCGCCGTCACTTCGATGGGCCGGGCCGGGATCGTCAACATCGAACGCGAAGCCGATCTGTCCGGGCAAACCCACAACAAGGGGGTACTCATCCTGAGCGGTTATCTCCGCGGCCGTTACGCCCAGGACAAGCCGCTCGCCATGACCGCATCGCTCGCCTTCGAGCAGTCCTATTCCGGGGTCGACGGGGACAGCGCGTCGTCGACGGAAATCTATTCGATTCTCTCCAGCCTTTCCGGCCTGCCGATCCGACAAGACATCGCGGTGACCGGTTCCGTCAATCAGAAGGGCGAAGTGCAGGCGATCGGCGGCGTCAATTACAAGATCGAAGGATTCCACGACTGCTGCAAGGCGCGCGGACTCACCGGCCGCCAGGGGGTGATGATCCCGGCCAGCAACGTGCAGGACCTGATGCTGCGAAAAGACGTGGTCGACGCGGTGGCGGCCGGGAAGTTTCACCTTTACGCGGTGCCAAATATCGATCAAGGGATTGAAATCCTGACCGGGGTCGCGGCCGGGAGCGTGGATGCCGACGGCAATTTCCCTGAAGGCACGGTTCATCACCTGGTCCACAATCGGCTGCTGGAACTGGCCAAGGGGCTCAAGGAATTCGGTGACGACGGCGAACGGAAAGACCAGAACGGCAACCGAGACAAACCCACCGGATGCCACTAAGGAGCAGGATCATGGCCTACTTGATTCCCTGGAAACGAAGCGAGATCGTTGCTCTCAGACGGCAGATCGACCACGTGTGCGAGCGTTTTTTCAGTGACCTGTCCGAGCGTTTCTGCCGCTCCGAGTTGATCACCGACTGGCATTTTTCCGAAGCTGAAGACCATTTTCTGCTGGCAATCGAGATGCCCGAACTAAATCCGGACGATCTGGAAGTCACCGTCACGGCTGACACCCTCTCCATCCAGGCCGGCAAGGAAACGGCCGCACCCCAACCGGGCGAAGCATGCCGCCGGCGGTGCCGGGCCCTGCGCGAGGTGAAGCTTCCGGCCCGGATCGATGCCGAGCGGGTGGAAGCGACCTATGCCGAAGGCGTGCTCAAGATCGTGCTGCCGAAAACCGCCCGCGGCAGCCGCGTCATCCCCATCCGTGGATCCGCGTAAGGATCATGATCGCCCATGAGCCCTATCCCCTTGGATTGCACCCTTGGATCTCCGGGGCATTCTCAACTTTCCTCAGGAAGCGGTGTGGGTGAAATCTGGTGGAAGAGGTTGGTCGGCGGTAGGGATACGCGACCGCATGGATTGCGAAATCACGGAGAAAGGACGGGACCTTGAGAATCGGGCGCAATGAGCCCTGCCCTTGCGGCAGCGGCAAGAAATATAAAAAATGTTGCATGGGCCGAGACGAAGGTCCGATCGCCATTGCCGATTATCAAGTCAAGGGCGCCTACTCAAGCCTGATGGAGAAGCTCCTCAAGTGCTTCGAGCGGCACTTCAAGGGCGATTGCATGGAATTGGCGGTATACGAATTCCTGCTCTGGCCCGAGCAGTTGATGAAAGAGGAGATGCTCGAACTTTTCCACCCTCTGGTTTTGCACTGGCTATTTTTTTCTTGGGCATTGGATCCGACCCTGCTGGAGGAAGAGAAAGGTATTGATGCCGAAGGACCGTCTCTCACCACCACTGCCGAACTCCTTCAGAAAGAAGCCAGTGAGAACCAGCTCGGTTCGCTCGAACAGGCATTGCTGGAGGAGGGCATGGACAGCCCCTTGAGTTTCTGGGAAGTTCAGATCCCCGTGGGCAGGCGGGAAGTGGTTCTGAAGGATTGTTTTACTCTCCGCGAGGTGACGGTGATCGACGGCAAGCTGGCGAAGGCATTGGAGCACGGCGATATCCTCTACGGCCCGGTGCTGACGGTCGCCGGGCGTTCCATGTTGGCGGCGGTCGCGCCGATAATCATGCCGCCGATGTGCAAGCCTGAAATCATCTCATTGCGCGAACACTTGGTGGAAAACGGTTCAGCCGTGGATCCGGAGACGCTCATGGATGCCGAGGATGACTTGAGGGAACTCTTTTTCCATCTGTTTGAACGGAGGACCAAGCCACCGACCCTGACCAATACCGACGGCGATCTTTTGGCCCCACACACCATCCGCTATCAGGTCGATGCTCCGGAGTACGCCCTGGAACAACTCCATTCCCTGTCCGTCAACGAAACCCATGAGGAAATCCTGGCGCGCGCGACAAAGAATCGGGCGGGGCGTTTACGCCAGGTGAGCTTCGACTGGAGCCGGGAGGAACACGATCATCCCCAGGGCTGGACCAACACTGTATTGGGAAAAATCGCCATTGACGGCAAACGCATGGTCGTCACGGTCAACTCGGCGGAGCGGGCGGCGAGGATTCGAGATGAAATCGAAGGGCGGCTCGGCCGCCATGCGCTGCATAAGGGCACATCCGTGCAATCGCTGGCAAGCCTGATGAAGGAACATGCTGCGAGGGATTCGTTCGAGGACCCCAATCAGCAGCCTCTAGATCCGAACACCATCCCGGAACTTCGGCAGGCCCTGGACGACATGTTGATCGGGCACTGGCGCAAGTGGGTCGATATGAACATTCCAGCTCTCGGCGGCAAGACCCCGCGAGCGGCGGTCGCCAGTCCTTCCGGCCGTGAGGCGGTAGTCGCTCTATTGCTCGATGCCGAACGCCACGCGCGGCGCGATCCACGGACTGGGAAGGCCAATCTGCAAGGCATTGCTGAAACCCGCCATACGCTTGGCCTGGAGTAATGCCGACCGGGGGCGAGAACCATCTTTCGCCGGCCGGCAGGACCGCCCGAGCCGGCGGGTTTGGTGCCACCTCTAATGAGAAAACCTTGACTCGCAGACTAGCGCGGCGGCGATGGGCACCATACCCGTGGAGGCTGAAACGTTACCGTCCGTAGGCCCCGATTGAAGATAATCTTCCCGTGGAGCGGCTTCCAGCCGCGACCGACACACTTCACCCGGCAACAATCAGAGCTTTTTGATGGGACCGACACGATGAGCCGGATACTCATTCATCCTGTCAATCCCAGTGACCGGGAACGTTCACAAGGAAGCATGAAAATGTGGGGCTGTCAGTGTTGGTCAAGGAGTGCGGAGCGTTCCCCGACGATCCGGCGGAGGACCGCGGATTGGAGACGCCGCCGAATCGTCGGGTAGCTCCCGCTGGTCGCAACCCGACCTACGAATTCGCTCATTCATCTGGGCCAAAGTGGTGGAGCGTGTTCATTTCCGATACCGGACGGCCGTGCCGACGGCTTTCAATCGCCCATGCCCGGATCGTTGACCACACAGAACAGCAGTCCGCCGCGGATTTCAATGGTGGCGGTTTCCCGCCGGAGAATGTTGCTGATCCCCAGGGTGCTCCCGGCCTCGATATCGTGCTCGAAAAGCGGATATTCGAACCCATCCAGGGTCACTCCGCGGACCGTTTGACCGGCGGGAATCAGCGAGACTTGAACGCCCGGGCGGCCGTGGATGGCGAATGGGATACCGGCCCGCACCAGGGCGATTTCAGTCGGTCCGTCCATCAACTTGATGGACACCCGGGAAAACCGGACTTTGGTCAGAATCATCAGGTTCCCAAGGGTCATGTCCCAGCGCAACCCGAGCGCGCCGAACACCGCGATTTGATCGGCACCCCGTTCCAGGGCCAAATCGAGTGCCAACTCCAGATCGGTTTTGTCCTTGTCGCGGGGATAGCGGCGCAATTCGACCCCCTGATCGCGAAGCGCGATCAGGTCCTCTTCGGTGGTGGAATCCAGATCACCCACCAAGATATCCGGCACGATCCCCAACGCCCGACAGTGGCGGGAACCGCCGTCCGCCGCGATGATCAGCGTGGCGGCATGGACCCAACGAATCAGGGGCCCTGGTTCGGACACCATGGCATTGGCGATGATTACCGCGATTGTGCCTGCTGTTGTATTGGTCTGGTCTGCCATGATGATCCCTTACCCAAACCGGTGAAATCCGTTAAGCTGTCGCCGCCGCGGCGAGGTTATTTTTTGCACGGTAACAACCTGAGTTTTTTACCGGATCGACTGAATGAGCCGGATGTCCATGCATCCTGATATTCCTATCGAGAAAAACGCTTCCACAAGAGTCCAATTTGCGGCCACGATAAGTATGGCATGAAGCCGGGCCAAGGTGAATTTCTTGTTCCTCGCCGGTTCCTGAAACAAGGCGGAACCATTTCGGCCCTCAAAACCGCCTTTTCAATCCAGCGGTTTTGATGCATTCCGCCGGCGTCGTTCCGCCACCGGCCAGGACCGACCGCAATCGATGTGAAGCCGCGGTCCAACTGGAGAAACTCATGAAAGCAAATGGCCCCAGTGAGACGGCACCGCACGTTGCCATGCATCGCGCCGCCCACCAGGTGCTCGACCAGCCGAGGGTGTTCGACGCCCCCTTGGCCCTGCGTGTTTTGGGCACCGAACACGCGACCCAACTGGAAACCAACCCCAGATGGTCGGCACAGACTCCGCTGCCGCGAACACTGGAAGCGCGCCCAATTCGACCAAGCCGGAATCCCGGTCCCGGATGCACTGGTTTTCGCTCCGGTGGATTTCGAGACCCAGACGATCGCGGGAGGTCTTCCGCAAGCCGGTTTCGATCCGGGGAAAGCCACCTTTATTTCCTGGCTCGGGGTCACGCCGTACCTCACCAAACGCGCCATCACCGATACTTTGAAATTCGCTCTGGCCTTGCCGCGCGGTAGCGCCATCGTGTTCGATTACATGGTGGATCCGACGCTGCTCAGTCCACCCGCCCGCCGCGCCTTCGACCGCCTGGCCCAATGGGTGGCGGCAACGGGCGAACCCTTTGTGAGCTGGTTCAAGCCCTCGTCGCTGGAAAACCTGCTGCTACAAACGGGGTTCCGTCAGGTCACGGACCTCGGGCCGGAAACCATGAACGCCCGCTACTTTCAGAACCGCGACGACGGGTTGCGAGTCGGCAGCCTCACCCATGTGATGAACGCCAAGGTCTGAAAAGCACCTGAATCCGTG
>Ga0100396_1001104_pt1 | contig 17279 bp, 14 predicted proteins | sample CryGeymeta201520_FD_81551 | JGI IMG/M metagenome (GOLD analysis project Ga0100396, IMG submission 81551) | Groundwater microbial communities from Crystal Geyser aquifers in Utah, USA - Crystal Geyser metaG 2015-20 | ecosystem: Environmental > Aquatic > Deep subsurface > Groundwater | place: USA... | reverse complement strand
TTCCAGGGCGACCCGTGCCTTGAAATCGGCTGAATAGTTGCGACGCTTTTTCATCGTTGCTCTCCTTCGGTTTCTGCAAGGGAGCCACCTTAGCATGCTGTCCGATTATTGGGGTCCACCTCAGTCAATCTTTCTGGATTTGAAAGATGTTTGGTGCGAATGGTGTGCGGATAGTGTTTGTTGTCAAAAAATACAATCGGCAAAGTTCTTGAGTCCGGTCTTCAAATCAATAGTCGGTTCAAAGCCTTTGGCTTCGATTTTGTCCAAACTTGCCACTAGGCGTGTAATGTCCCCCGGCCAGCTCTGGCCCGTGTAATGAACTTCGGTTTGGTCCAGTTGCAGGGTGTCCAGGATCATTGCGACGAGTTCCCGGATGCTGACGGGGTGCCCACCGGCAATGTTAAAGACTTCACCCACGGCGTCGGGGCGCAGGGCGAGGTCGCAGAAGGCGCGAGCAGTATCCAGGACGTAACAGTAATCCCTGATCTGTTCGCCGGTGCCGAGGACTTCCAGTTGCTGCGAATTGCGTTGAAGTTTGCGGAAGAGATCATGAATGACATAGCGGGGTTGGCGAGGCCCGTAGGTGTTGAAGATGCGGATGGGAGTGAAAGGCAAACCATAGGTGTGGTGGTAGGCCAGGCCCAAAGATTCGGCGCCGAGTTTCGAGGCCCCATAGGGGGAGATGGGCTGCAGCGGATGCTTTTCATCCATGGGTGTGTACACGGGCTCTCCGTAAACAGCGGCCGTGGATGCCTGCATGGTGCGCTCCACCTCGTGCTTGCGGGCGGCGGTCAATACGTTATACATCCCCACGCAGTTGGTGTGGAAATCGATGTCCGGATGCTTCACCGACCGGGGCACGTCGGCATTGGCGGCAAAATTGAAGACGATGCGGCAACCGGCAACGGCCCTGTCGACGGTTTCGGGGTTGGAAACCGAGCCCCGAATGAATTCGATGTCATCCTTGACCCGTTCCAGATTCTTCATCTTTCCGGCCGAAAGATCGTCCAGGACCACGACCTGGGCGCCCTGGTCGACCAACAAGTCAACCACGTGGCTGGCAATGAATCCCGCGCCTCCGGTGACCAGGACTCTCGATCCCTGCAAGCTCATGATTGCGCCTCGGCTGGTTGGATGATGCTTCGGTAAACTGCGAATGTCTGGGCGGCTATGGCGCTTGGGTGGAAATCCTTTTCGGCTCGCTGGCGAGCGGCGGCACTGAACGTGCGACGCAATTCCGGGTTCTTGAGGATCTTGCCCAAGGCGAGGGCGATGGCCTGCACATCCCCGAAGGGAACAAGGTATCCTGATTTCCCGTCGGCCACAAGATCCGGGATTCCGCCCACCGCAGTTGCCACCACGGGTTTGCCGAGGGTCATCGCTTCGGCGATGGCAACCGGAGAGCTTTCCTCTATCGAACACAGGGTAAAGACGGCACATCTGGTGAACGCCTCGCGGAGTTCTTCGTCTGGGACAAAACCCCTGATGTCGACGACATCCTGCAGGTCCAGTGCCTTGATCCTGGCCCGCAACTGTTCCGCATATTCTGGAAATAGCACCTTGCCGATGATTTGCAGGCGCGCATCGGGTACCTCCCGGCGCACAATGGCCAGGGCTTCTACCAGGTGAAGCAATCCCTTGCGGGGTTGCAGCGCAGCGACCGAGAGAATTGTCCGGCCGTCGGTGGACGTTTTCAGGTCGAAGAGTTCCGCATCCACGGGATTGGCGATTGGGTAGAATGTGGCTCGGGTCATGGGGGCAATGGCCTGACGAACATATTCGGCGATGGTGAAAATATGTCTGGCTCTGGTCAGGACCCTTTTTTCCAGCCGGGTGATTGTCCAGCGGCGCAAGGTCCCCTTGAGGCCTCCGAACAGGACCACCTCCTTGTAACGGATGCCGTGGACAGTGATGACCAGTGGGAATCCCGTCCGCTGGGCGGCAGCCACATGGCGGCCCGTGCCGTGGGCATGGACCAGATCGGGTTGCAATTCCTCCAGGAGTGCAGCAATGCTTCGCTGTTCGAGGATATGGTCAGTCAGATGGCCCAGTCTGGTCTGTCCTGGCAGATAGTGGATGGTCGTGCCCTGGTAGTTGGTCGTCGTGCAATTTTTCAGGCCCTGGACGGTGGAGATCAAATGCAGGTCGAAGTCGGAAATACGGGACAGCGGAATGATCAGATTCTTGATGACCGCCTCCACTCCACCGGGAATCCTGGAGGGGTCCATGGGGAAATTACCGACCATTGCGATGCGCATGAGACTCCCTGTTGATGCTGACTGTCGTGGTGGGGCGTTGGGGCCATACCCAAGTTTTTCCAGCATTGTAGAAAATTTTATCAAGAATCCAACCTCTTATCATCCAAATATTATCGTATTTTATTGACGGCTTGGGACACCCAAGATTGTGATTTTCTGAATACTTCACTATAGAAATTCAGGACGTCATTCCAGGGTGCGACGTAGGCGAGATGAACCGGTGTAATACGGTTAAGATATGCTTGAGTGATAACCCGCGTGACGAGAAGGAATATCATGTTGACTGCGGCGATACCCACTAGGCCGGCGACCTTCATGCCTCCGTACAGGGCGAAGGGCAGCAGTACGAACAGGGCGGCGTTGATTTTGAGGGTCACATCGTTGCGGTCCATGGCCCTGAGAACCAGGGTTGAATTGAGGACCAGAGCCATCTTCCCCAAGGTCTTGATCTGGAAAATCGGGATAGCCCCGGCATAGTCGTTGGTGAACATGGCGATGACCAGGGGGCCGGAAATCAGTAGCAGGAAAATGACGAAAGGTATGGCGATCCCGTACACGGTTCCCAGGATTTTGTTCCAGAGCTCCTTTACGCCATCCCAATCCTCATTTTTTACCAGCAGGGCGAATTGGCCCAAGGCGACCGCCGAAATGGCCTGGGAAACAAACTGGAGAACGGGGATTTCCTTGCAGCCTGCAGAATAGACCGCATAGGTCTCGATGTCATAGCTGCGACTGACCATCAATTCATGCAAGCGCAGGGAATAGATCCAGATGGTTCCCCCAAAGCCCAGAACCAGGCCGTACTTTACCTGCTCCCAGATTCCAAAAAAGTACCTCTTGGCGCGGAACCCATCCAGGCGAAAATGGACATACAGGATTCCGATTATCAGGACCAATCCTCTGGAAATGACCAGGGCCAGGATAATTTTCTGCAGATCACGAGTAAAATAGGCGGCAAGCAAGGTGGCGATGCTGGCCAGGACTTCCCGCAGGATTGTGAGTATGGAGGCCTGGACAATCTTCTGCCGGGCGGTCAAGTATGAGAGGATGGAAACATTAAGCATCATGAACGTGGAGTGAGCAGCCAGGTACCAGAAGAAGACATAGATGATCTTCATCCCCATTTGGGTCGCGATTTCAGCTTTGAAGAACCAGACCAGGGTGAAGGCCATGGTGAAGACGAAGACATTCAGCCACAGGCTGTTAATGAGATACGCCCCGGCGTTTTCCATGTCCCGAGGTACGAAATAATACAGCGATTGATTGATCCCCATCTGGAATACGGTGCTGATGAGGACTTCCAGCAGAAAAAACTGGTTGTAGGCGCCAAAATCCTCCTTGGTGAGGATTCGGACCAGGAAAATGGGCAATAGGATCCTGATGCCGTAACCGATGACGTTGGACAGGAAAAGGTAGATGGATTTACTGAGCATCAGAATCCTGGGCGAAAAGGGAGAAGAGGTGCTGGGCAGGGAATTTAACCGAGAGGGTCTTCCCTGCGCAACATATTTCGACCTTTTAATCTGACACTAAAGGTCAAAACCGCCTGCTTGGCAGCGCTGGGGAATTGACAGGCAACTGATGTCCTTTTACGATTGGGCCCCGTTTACACCTTGCTTTTCCGTGGGGAGAATTCCTTGAAAATCTGGTTCGACGCCGACAACGGTCCTCATGTGTTGATCATGAGGCCTTTGGCTCAGCAATTCCGGGAGCGGGGCCACGAAATCGTCTTCACGGCTCGTGATCGTACCAGTACCTGTGAGCTGCTGGATCTCTATGAATTTACCTACAAAAAGGTCGGCGGTCTTTACGGTTCCGGGATGTCGGGCAAGATTCGCGGCACTCTGGGCCGGGCCGTGTCCTTGGCCCGCGCCATGAAGGGCGGCGGGGCCCAAGTGAGTTTCGGCCACGGTTCCCGGGCTCTGCCTATCGCGTCGCGTCTGCTGGGCGTGCCTACGGTCACCATGTATGATTACGAGTGGGTTGACGCCAGATTGTTCAACTGGTTTTGCCGCAGCATCCTGTTGCCTGAGTCCGTGAACCTCGAACGCTGTGCCGAAGCCGGCATCTCGACCAGGAAAGCTGTGCTGTATCCCGGTTTCAAGGAAGAACTCTACCTGGGGGCAGGGGAGTTGGACCTGTCCATACCGACCGATCTGGGCCTGGATGCCGACGGGGTCCATGTGCTCCTGCGTCCACCAGCCACTACCGCCCACTATCATAACCCTGAAGCTGAGCTGATTTTGGATGCGATTCTCAAGAGATTGGCCCAGGAACCGCGGGTGCAACTGGTTTATCTGCCCCGGACACCTGATCAGCATGACCTACCGGCCAGGGCCGGAGTGGCGCGGGTCATCATCCCAAACAAGGTTTACGATGGCCCGAGTCTGGTGGCGTCCATGGATATGATCATCAGCGGCGGTGGTACCATGACCCGCGAGGCGGCCATCTTCGGGGTGCCTGCCTACAGCTTCTTCCGTGGGCGCAGCGGGATGGTTGACGAAACCCTGGCCGCCGAAGGCAAGCTCATGCTCATTCCGTCCCCCGATGCGGTTGCCGAGCGTCTGCAAGTGGTCAAAAAACAGGGAGCGGTGACCCGTCCGGATCCCGCTCCCCTGGTGCGCTTCATCTGCGACGCCATCGAGGCCTCCGCAGTCTGATCAGCTGCCGGTGGCAGTCAGGTACTGCTCCAGCACAGCAACGATGCGAGGCGCCGTGGCCCCGTCCCACAGGGGGGGAACGGTGCCGTGTTTCCATTTTCCGGTGAGAATCTGCTGCACTTGGTCGGGCAGGGACTCCACGGTGGCCAGCTCATTGGTCCCCTGCTCGATGGTGATCGGGCGCTCGGTATTGGGTCGCAGGGTCAGGCAGGGGATGTCCAGAAATGTGGTTTCCTCCTGCAGACCGCCTGAATCGGTCAGCATCATCCTGCAGTGCGACACCAGATTCATGAACTCGTAGTATCCCAGCGGCTCAATGAGCTGCAAGCGGGAAGCGGTCAGGCCGCAGCGATCTCCCAGATCATACTTCTGAATCACGGCCTGTGTACGCGGATGGACCGGGAATAGCAGGGGCATGTCGATTGTCGCCAGGACCCGGAGAATCTTTTCAAGGGTTGCCGGGTCGTCCACGTTTGCCGGACGGTGCAGGGTGACCACGCAGAATTCCCTGGGCTCCACGTCATAATGCTTGAAGCTGTCCAGGTGCCGAGCCTTCTCGATGGAGCGCACCAGGCTGTCGATCATGATGTTGCCCACCAGGTGGATTTTCTCGGCAGGCACCCCCTCGGCCAGCAGATTGGCATCCGCATCGGGAGAAGGGGTGAACAGCAGGTCCGCGATGGAATCCGTGACCAGGCGGTTGATTTCCTCGGGCATGGTCCGGTCGCCGCTGCGCAGGCCTGCTTCGACGTGGGCGACGGGAATATGCATCTTGGTGGCCACGAGACTGGTGGCCATGGTGGCGTTGACATCGCCGACCACCAGCACCAAGTCCGGCCGCGCCGTTTGGCAAAGGTCTTCGTATTTCAAGAGCACACCGGCGGTCTGCTGGGCGTGGCTGCCGCCGCCAACTCCCAGATGGACATCAGGCACTGGCAAGCCCAGGTCGGCGAAGAACACGTCGGACATGTTCTTGTCGTAGTGCTGGCCGGTATGGATCAGGACGGGATCGAGCAGGTTGCTGCCCTCGGTCATGGTTCTCCAGATCGGAGCGATCTTCATGAAATTGGGCCTGGCCGCGGCGATGAGGTGAATTTTCTGGGGCAAAACAGATTCCTTCCCTGTTGGTGGCTGGCCGGAAACCTAGTTTCAAAGGGCCGGCATTGTCAAACTGTGTCAGCGGCTATTCCGGTGGCTGTTGACGAGTTTCCCGGATCAACTCTTGCCATCGCGGTAGGAGAGCCAGGCACATATCGCGCGGAACATCCAGGCCTGGGACCAGCGCATGTGGATGGATTTCTGAGCATACCAGCGGTGTTTCTGAAAGCGGAACCCACCCTTCTTTTCATCCCAGAGTTCGTGTACGCCGTGGGTCAGGATCCGCCCGGCGAATTCAACTCCGTCCGGCTGGAAGTGCTTCAACCTCAGGAATGTCAGGGCTCCCTGGGCATAGCTGTGAGGGTCCAGGGGGTAAGCGGATGTGGTGTAGTAGCTTGGTGTTCCGCCGGAGGCGAAAAGGGCCTTACGGTAGAAATCAAGCCCACGGGCGATCCCCTCGTCCCAGGCATCGGTTTCCAGCAGCCCGGCAACCCGGTTGATGGTTTCCAGGTTGAATCCCGTGTGGAGGTTGTCGATCCACCGCCAATGATCCGCATCACCATACACCCACGATCCATCAGTGGCTTGTTTGGCCATGACCCAGTCCACGGCGCTGCGTGCCAGGGTTCGCCATTGTGGTGCCATATCCGGGACATGGTTGGCGGTCTGGGCGAGAATCCGGGCTCCGAACAGGGAGGCGTTGTACACTCGGGTGTGGTCGCCCGGAGAGTAGCTGAAACAGATCCCGTCATCGTCTTGATGGCGATGCAGATGGTCGGCCACGAAATGTCCGGCAGCCCCAGAAACCTTGCCCAGGGCGGGGGATTGTGCCAGTTCGAGGGCGTCGAGGGCAAAACTGGTCGCCACCACCGTGGGGAAATATGCGGGCTGCAGAAAGGCTTTCGATTGCCAGGGGAAGTCATAACCCCAACCTGCCGCCAGGGGCCAGGCAAGCTCTCCGGACTCCAGATGTTCAGCCGCACCGGCTGTAACTTGTCGGGACGCCCCCGCAGGCGTTCCGTCCATCCCGGAGGCCAAACACACCAGGGCATCTCCCAACCAGGCCTGCTGATCCCGTGTGTCACCCAGCTGAGGCCATTCGGCGGCCCCTTGCAGGACCAGGGCGAGGCCCTTGGGGTTCAGACCCGGGGGGATCCTCAGCAGCGGCCGCAAATCCACAGGAGAGCGCTTGACCCCCTGGATGACGGCCAGACGCAGCAGCCGGGATCGGGAAAGCACCGGGCCCAGCAGGCGGCTGTTCAACCCGTCATACGGGTCACTGCCGCGATAACTTGCCGCAACCAGATTGTCCCACACCCGCCGTGCAATGCGTTCGAGATTCGGCTCAGCGACCTTAGGTATCATGATCAGCCAGTTCAGCCAGGTCCACTCTTTCGATACGGCCGTGGGCCAGGGCGTCGCGGATCCTCATGGTCGCCAGGGTCGTTGCGAGCTGAGAGATCAGGGAGATGGGCGCAATTCCCCGCTTGATCCCGTCCAGGAAGGCCAGCACCTCCTCCTTGTGGCCCTTGCTACCGCAGCGGATATGGCGTGTCTTGCCGGCGCCGTACAGGGTGATCTTCTGGAAATTGTGGATCACAGCGCTTCGGCCGGCGCCCAGGATTTCCAACTGCTCCTTGGGCATGCTCGGGGCTCCGGAGGCAAAATAGCCGATGCTGCCCACCGAACCGTCAGCGAACTTGAGATTGATCACCACATGGTCCTCGGGTACTGCTGCGGTGTTGGTCGAATCAATGCACATGGCTGAAACGGCCACCGGGTCGGCGCCACACATGAACTGCATCAGGTCGATGAAGTGGCAGACCTCGCCCAGGATGCGCCCGCCGCCTTCGATCGGGTCCTGGGTCCAGTGATTGCGGGGAATGAAGCCGGCATTGATGCGGTAAAGCATGGTCAGCGGTCCCGGCGCCGTGCCGAAATGCTTGCGAGCCTGGGCCGCGGCCGGGCTGAAGCGCCGGTTGAATCCCACCTGCAAAAGATGGGCTTGATCAGCGGTCTGCTGGCCCGGGATCAGGTTGGCGATCCGGACGAGGTCTTCGTATCGGAGACAGAGGGGTTTTTCCACGAAGACATGCTTGCCCGCTTCCAGGGCGGCGATGGTCAAAGGGCCATGCTGATCGTGGCGGGTGGCGATGACCACCGCGTCGGTATCCGGGTGGGTCACCACGGCCTCAGGCGAGGCCACCGCTTCGGAAAACCCGTGGCGCTTGCCAACATCGGCGGCGGTCAATCCTGTGCGGGTGTAGATGGGGCCTAGGGTCGTCGCCTTGTGTTCCCTGAACGTCGGCAGCAGAAAGGTCTGGGCAAAGTTGCCTGCCCCGATGAAACCGACGCCGATTTTCCCTTCGGATTTGCGACTGGTACCCAGGGCAACGGCTGAGACCGGGGCGCGCCTGGTGGTCGGGTACTCGACCAGGATTCCACAAAAGGTTTCGCTGTGCGAGGCGATCATCTCGTAGGCCAGGGGGGCCTCGGCGAAGGGGAACCGGTGGGTCACCAGCGGCAAGGGGTCGAAGGCACCCGCGGCCATCATGTCCAGGACCGCTTCCATGTTGCGGCCCTCGGTCCAACGGACAAAGCCGTAGGGGTAATCAAGGCCGCTTTCCTCGTACAGGGGGTCATAGCGACCGGGGCCGTAGGAGCAGGAGACGCCGAAGCGGAGCTCTTTTTCATAATAGTCGGGACGGGGCAGATCCATGCCCACCGCGCCCACAACAACAACCCGGCCGCGCTGCCGGCAGACCCGGCCCGCAAGCGCAGCCGGTTCACTGCTCGCAGTAGCGGCACAGATCAGCACGAGGTCCATGCCGCCGCCGCGGGAGAACTCAGCAGCCATTTTTTCCACCGGGTCCTGACCCAGGTGGGCAATTTGGTCGGCTAGGCGGGGCTGCCTTGCCCGTTCCACGGCTGCCGGATCAATATCGGTTCCGAACACCCGGCAGCCATTGGCCTTAAGCAGCTGGCAGGCCATCAGCCCGATGGGTCCCAGGCCGATCACCATGGCATGCTCCCCCAGAGTCGGCTCGGCTAGGCGGATGCCCTGCAGGGCTATGGCGGCGAGCGTGGTCATGGCGGCGGAATCGGCCGGCACATTGGCCGGGACCTTGGCCACTAGGTTGACAGGGACCACCACCTCGTCGGCGTGGTTGGCGTACCCGCCGCCGGCACAGGCGACCAGGTTTCCTGGTTGCACCTTGTCGACACCCTCGGCGACTTCGATGACCTCACCGGCCAGGCTGTAACCCAGGGGCTCGGCACCTTCCAGCTTGTCGCGCACCTTGCGGATGGTGGGGCGTAGGCCGATCTGGCTCACCATGCCCAGCACCTGCTTGACCTGGTCCGGCTTGGCACGGGCCTTACCAATCAAGGATTTTCTGCCGGTGACGATCTTGCTGCCCTCGGTGCCGGGGCTGATAGCCGAATAAAGGGTTTTGACCCGGACACATCCCGGAGCTAGCTGAGGCGAGGGGGTCTCAAGCAGCCGTACTGAGCCGTCCTTGAGTGTCTGGACGAGGATATTCACGGGAAGTCCTTCCAACTAGCGGCCGATGGGATTGGGCATCATTGGCCATTATCGGTTGCTGGTGGTGATGCGTGAACCCAAATATTAGAGTGAATCCTTGTTTGGACAACAGGTATTCGGGTGCCATTGTAGACATGGCTGTGCAATTCTTCTGCTGAGGATTTCAATACGGGGGTAACCGCTTGCAGCAAAAGCAACAAAAACATGTTTTGCTGGTTTGCGACAGCCTGGGGGGAGGGGGCGCTGAAAGGCAACTGGCCTTGCTGGCGACGCACCTTGCCGAGCCATGGCGGGTGACGGTTGCCGCTCTTGGCGGCGGCCTTTTCGCCGATGTTATCCAGGAGGCGGGAGTGGAGCTGATCATGCTCCCGCGCCGTTTCAGGCTAGATGTTTCTCCGCTGATCAACATGGCCAAAACGGTTAAAAGCCTGCATCCGGATGTGGTTCATTCCTGGGGCCACATGGCCTGCATGGCTGCGGACCCTGTCTGCCGGAGCATGGGTATTCCCCATATTGCAGGGGTGATTCGGCGCGGCTCCGTGTACTCCTGGCGGGGCAGATGGCCGCAACTGGCCAGCAGACTCGGCGATATCGCCCTGGCAAACAGCCAGGCGGGGCTCAAAGCCTTCGGTGTTCCGGCCAAAAGAGGAAGGGTTCTGCACAACGGCATCGCGCCCGAGCGGATGCTGCGGCACCCGGCATCTGGGCGCCCAGCCGAGCCCTTTCACATGGTCATGGCCGCCACTATGGATGACCGCAAGGATTTCCCGACTTTAATCGAAGCCACCCACCGCTTGCTGGAGACCTCGGCGGTCAAAATCAAGACAACGGCCCTGGGGGCAGGAGCACTTTGGGAGAAATTTCGCAGCTTGGCTGGGGATCTTGTGGACAAAGGAGCCATGGAATTTCCGGGGCGGGTCGATGAAATCATGGATTATCTCGATGAGGCCCATGTGGGAATCCTGCTGGGTCCCGAGGGTTGGGGTGAGGGAATTTCCAACAGTATCATGGAATACATGGCAGCGGGCCTGCCCGTGATTGCCACGGACGCGGGGGGAAACCCGGAATTGGTCAAACAGGGGGAAACCGGGTTCTTGATACCGCCGGGTGATGTCGAATCCCTGGTGAAGTACCTCCTGGAACTCGTGGATGACAGGGAACAGGCGGTTGCTATGGGTCAGGCCGGGCGGCGGCGGATCGAGACGGAGTTTTCCGTGTCGGCCATGTTGAAGCGAGCAGGCGAAATTTATGATGAAGTGATTTCCATGAAATGATGGGGCTGAAGTTGCCGATCGCGTCCTCAGGATCGAGGCAGACTCTGCAGGCCATCGATGACCGAAAAGGTTTTTTTGGCGCTGTGCCGGTATTCCCTGATCTTTTTGATATGGGGTAGATAATCCCAGAAATGTTTGAGCATCAACAGACGCATTCGGCGCCGGTTGGCCTGGTGTCCCCTGTGGATCCTGCGCATGACTTCCTGGTCGCAGGTGTTTTCCATGCCGTCGGCCATGCTGGCTGCAAGGCGGCTGGTGATGTTCGCCAGGTAATCGGTGAACCGGGGTGCCGGCTCGGGTTGGTAGCGGTCGTTCAGGTAGCAGGGCAAGAAATCATACCGGAGTCCCGGACCTTGGGTGTCGACTTGCAGGATGGCAGTGATCCTGTTGTCGGGAATCAGCTGGTCGAACACGAAATTTCCCAGGCTGGGGGCGAAGATTTTTCCGCCCTGGGAGTGGACGCCCTGGACCTGGTGGGAATGGTGGCCGTGAATGATGTCCGCACCGGCCTCCAGCAGCATTTTTCCGTAGCGGATGACATATCCCGGGGGCAGATTGGCGTATTCCTCACCCCAGTGCATAGAGATGACCAGGCTGTCCACCTCGGGCCGGGCGTTGGCAATCACCGCTGAGATGTTCCGCATGGTTGTTTCACGATCCGGTTCCGAAAAATTGGAAATGTTGTATCCCAAAAAACCCAGCTTTTTGCCCAACCGTTCGATGACCGACGGTTCTTGCTGGAAATAGGACTTCGGTTCGTAACCCATGATGGTGATACCCCGGGCTTGCAACAGGGCACAGGAACGGGCAAATGCGTCTTCACCGTGATCAAGGGCATGGTTGTTGGCGGTGTTGACCACATTGATGCGATTGTCCACCAGGAATTCGAGGTATCGTTCGGGGGCGATCAGAATTTTGGAGAACGGAAGCGGAAGGCATGACTGGTCACTGAAAATGCATTCCAGATTGATGACATTAAACTCGGCTTTATCCAGAATTGTTCGAACACCAGCAAAGGGGTCGATGGTCTGGCGGTCCAGGGTGGTGATCAGGCCTTGCCGATAGGTCTCCAGCAATTCCCCCAGCATGACATCGCCCATGAAATTGATCTTCATCGTGCTACCCCACGAACTGGAGCAGATGGTCTTTGACCCCATCGCTGGTGAAGTGTTCGCGCGCGTAGGCTTCTGCGTTGTCGGAAATTGTCTGCAGGTCCTGATTCGCATTCAGGGTTTGGATCAGGGTGATGATGCCGTCGTGGTCATCTGGGGTGATAAAATAGCCGTTGAAGCCGTCAATAATGATCTCGCCCACCGACCCCACCAGGTTGACCAAGGGAATGCAACCCAGGAGGGTGGCCTCGATCAGGGTCATGGGGAACTCGTCTCTGCGAGTGGGGAAGAGCAGGAACTTGGATGCGGCCAGGACATCGTATTTCCTCCTGTCGTACATGGGGCCCAGCCAGGAGGCGTTGGGAAGAGTCCCGATCTCAGCAGTGAATTTTTGTTCCTGTTTGGAATCGGAAAAATTCCCAACAAAAACAAACTTCTCGGAAGGCAGGCGCCGGGCGATTTCCAGAATGTCGAAGATGCCTTTTTCCTCGTCCATGCGCCCGAGATAGAGAATCTGTTCACGGTCGCGGACTGGGGAAATCTCCACCGGCAACTCATCGGTGTTGATGAAGTTGGGAACCACGAAGGTCGGTTTGTCCCATCCGTTGTGCGTCAGACTGGATCGGCAGGGAACGGTCAGCAGGATCATCTTGTCAATGTAGTATCGGGAAAAGAGGATCTTGCGAAATTGCAAGATGGTACACGATTCCTTGAGGTTGGCTTTGGCATGGAAATGGGCGATTGTTTCCCTTCCTGTCAACTTGGCCAGGAGCAGGAAAAGGCTCTGGTGCAGATATCCGGTCTGTGCACACTGGAGATAGACAATCTGGGGACGGATCTTGAAGATGTTCCAGAGCAACTGAAGATAACCAATCATGTAAGCTGCAACCACCGGATATTTCGCCTTCAGCTTTTCCGTGTCAAGCTGGTGGCAGCGGAAACCAACTCCCCTGAATATTGCGACAACCTCGTTATTGATGGTTGCAACTCCACCACCGGTGGTTCCGCCGACGAAGAGGATTTTCTTCATGGATTCCGGCCGAGAAGTACCGCTGCCTGGAGTACTATTCATGATCCCTGCTCCTGCCGGTAGCGATTCAGGATGAAGCGGGATTTCCCGGCCTTGGTGACTTCGATGTGATCGGTTTTGACTATCTCGATCCTCATTTCCCCGAAGAATACCTTGCCCATGGATTCATGCAGGACCGCACGGTACTTCTGGAAAGTATCCTCGTCGGTATTGAGGTAGACCCTGACCAGATCCGCCTCTTCCTGAACCACCTGGCTGTTCTGAATGTCCTGGATGTCCTGATGGATGAAGGCCCAGACCACGGCGCTGGGAGAGATCTTGCGCCCGGATGGCGTGATGATCAAATCCTCGTGTTTGGTGATGACAGGATCCATGACCGGCAGTGTTCTGCCACAAGCACAGACAAATCCGGGTTTGGTCTGGATCAAATCGCCGATCTGGTACCTGATCAACGGCATGGCCCGGTTGACAAGGGTAGTGACGGCGGCAGGTTCGACCTCGTCCATGATGCCGAACTGACCCTCGATGAAGCCGTCCACCAGGGAAAGATGGTAGTTGCCCGCGTTGCACTGGGCGGCAGATATGAGTTTTTCCCCGGAGCCGTAAAGCCCCCTGATCTCCACCTTGAAGACATCCTTGATCAGCTCTTCCCGATGCGGGTGCATGGGCTCGCTGGAAAACAGGACATGCTTGAGGTTCCAGTCCATATCGAAGCCGGTGTTCTTCAGGTACCCGCAGAGGATCTCCAGGGATGAGGGATAGCCCATGATGAAGGCAGGGAGGCGTCTTTGCAGCATCCGGCCCATGCGCTGGGCTGTTTCCCTGCTCAGGTGAAATGTCGACAGATAGATTCTGTGATCGGGCCAGGAAATGATCCAGGGGTTGCGGGGATTATTTTCCGCCAGAGGAACGATGGGGTCACCCACAAGTCTGGCAATCCAGTCGCCAGGCCGATAGTCGGCCCACAGGGTCCGTCGCCACCAGAGGGCGTCTCCCAGCAGGAAAACATCCTTGTCCATAAAAATCGAAAACGGGGTTCCTGTTGTTCCTGAAGTCCGGGAAACGGTGAAATTTTTTCGCGTGCGGGACAGAAACGCTTCAGGGTCGCGGTTGATGAATTCCTTGCTGGTAATCGGGAGTTCCTTGAGAAGGTCAAATGCGGTGCGCGTGGAAAAATCCTTTTTCAAGGCGGCAAATTGTCCATAGAAGGGGACCTGGTCTATGGCGTGGCCGAGAATGTCCTTGATGCGCTGGTCGACAAAGGCGACCTGGTCGTCATGCGACAAGGTTTCGGTGTAGGCGATGGCGGCCAGTACCTGGTCCCAACGGCGGAAACGGGCCAAGTTGCGGCACCCGTACACGTTTGTGTACAGGGTCCTGAGGAACCGGGGAGATCTGTCGTAGATGCCTTTGAGTGCACTCATGAACCGGTAATGCTCTCCTGCGAAGCGGTGTGAGAGGGTGGTAACAATCCCAGGCTGTTGATTTTTTTGGCAATTTCCCGACTGACCAGGCTTACTCCATAAGGGTTCCAGTGGTAATTTTCCTTGAAGTTGAAAGCTATCCCGTGGGCTTGGTAGTCGGAATAGAAAATATCTGTAAGGTCCTGGAAATTAACGTTGTTCCGGGTGCAGGCCTCCTTGACAAGAGTGCTTTCGTCAAGGGGCCGGGGTTTTTCCGGGGATTTGTAAATGGCATTGCGGTCGGCGTCGAAGACGATCAGGACAGGAACCCCAGGAGCAGCCTGGGCGATATCCTTCATGATTCTATCCAGAACCTGTTCATATTTGTCGTTGGGGATGCCGTTGAGTTCCCCTGGCTCATCCTGGAATTGTCGTTGGGCTTCGACAACATCCCCTGCGCCGCCGAAATTGAGGTTCGCGTTGTAGAAAAGGTACCGTATGAAGGCACTTTTGCGCAGGAGCCGGTTCCTGGAATTGATCGTAAAGGTGCTGGGTGGGAGTGGGGTGATCGAGCCATTTTGGAATGTATACTGCCTACAAAACCGTACCTGCCCGTTACTGCGAAGACATCTGATTAGACTGCTGCTGCCTGCCTGAATGACAATGATGTCCGGTTGATACCTGTCCATGGCGAATTTGGCCACAACCGGGCACTGGGACAGCGGCATGCCGGATGAAGCCAGATTGTAAACCAAGCTACCGTTGGACAGGTTCTGCTGCAAGGAACCAGCCAGATCATGGCCCACGTCACTGTATAGGCCCTGGCTGTATGAGTTCCCGATCAAGGCGATGCAGTTCGCGTGCTGCTCGGCGGAGGGCAGGTAAGCAATAGTGCTGTTGAAGCCGTCGTTGTTGATGCCCCACCGGTAAGCGGGACGACCCAACCGCCCCAGGGTGTGTTTTCCTTCTTGGGCAACGGCAGGATCCAGAGCCATGACTCCTTCTTCAAGGTACTGAAAACCTGCAGGCATCTGGGATGCCGGGATGAGGGTTCGGAATAGTAGCTCCCAGCCAACCAGGAGGAATATTCCGAACAGCAATAATCTGGTTACGAACTGCCGCATGCTATCCCCCTAGAATTGAAAATAAATGAATTCGGAAGACCCGAAATTTCCGAAGACCAATATGATGGCCAGGATTGCGAAGTAACCAGTAACCAGGCCAGCGAATGGCGAGCGGCCATTTTTTCCAGTCCAGCGCGTGCTGTTTATCCCGCTGGAACCATTCCATGATCATGGCTCCAGATGCGATTACCAAGGGTTGGAGGAAAACGCCAACATCGGTGAAAACAGGTTTGACTGTAAAAATCCGATGGATGATTTCGAGTGCCTGGGGAACCGATTGAGCTCTGAAAAACACCCAGGCCAGAAGAGTGAACAGGAAGGTGCTCAAAATGCTCACAAATTCCGAGGGTGAAGGGAAGATTCGGCCTTCGGCCGGCAGATCGGAATGATTTTTTTGCTTGCCGCGTAACATGAGCGGTAAGTAGTACAGCCCATTCAGCGCACCCCATACGACAAATGTCCAGTTTGCCCCGTGCCAGAGTCCGCTGACGGTGAAAGTTACAAAGATATTTACGATTTGGCGTTTGAGATGGCAGCGGCTGCCACTCAAGGGAATGAAAACATAATCTCGAAACCAGGTTGACAGGGAGATGTGCCAGCGACGCCAAAATTCGGCAATATCCCTGGAGAAATATGGGAAAGCGAAGTTTTGGCCTAGGTTGAAGCCGAACAGCCTTGCACAGCCAATGGCTATGTCCGAATAACCAGAAAAATCGCAATAGATCTGGATAGCGAAAAAGAAGGTCCCCAGCAACAGGGTGAATCCATCCAGGTGATCGTAGTTCGCATAGATACTTTGCACATGAGGAGCCATGTTGTCGGCGATGACCATCTTTTTGAAAAATCCCCAGAGCATTTGCCGCATACCGTCACGGGCCTTGGCATTGTCGAAAGTTCTTTGGCTGAAGAATTGCGGCAACAGATTGCTCGCCCGTTCGATCGGCCCGGCGACCAACTGGGGGAAAAAGCTGACAAAGGCGAAGAAGGCCAGCGGATCCCGTGTGTGCTGTATCTCTCGCCGATAGATGTCGATTGTGTAGCTCAGAGTCTGAAATGTATAGAAGCTGATCCCCACCGGGAGGATGATTCTCAAGGTGGGTAAATTTGGGTTCATTCCGATTGCTGCAATCAATTCGGCAAATGAATCGATGAAAAAGTTGAAATACTTGAAAAAGCCGAGGATCCCGAGGTTGACCATAAGGCTGCCAAGCAAAAGGAGTTTCCGATGCAACTTGGATTTGTTGACGTCAAGTTTCCAGCCGATGATGAAATCCGCCAGGGAGCTGACGAAGATAAGAAAAAGGAATCGCCAGTCCCACCAGCCATAAAATATATAGCTTGCCAGTATTAAAAATCCGTTCTGGACACGGATATGGCGCCTGCCCAGGAGCCAATAGATGGCAAATGCAAGGGGCAGGAAGACAGCGAAGGGCAGGGAATTGAAAAGCATCTCATCTCCATTAGCTCCATGATCCGGGTGTGGAATCTCTATGGAGGCACCAGGTTTGAATGGGATTTACCTCATGCTATTGGCCTGTTATGAGCACGTTCAACCTCACGGTACCCTTTCCGGGCTCGGCCACTTTACGGTTCTTGGGATCGGCTCCGAAGTATGCAACTTGAGCCGGTCTCAGGAAAGCCTGGAATCCCCTGACAGCCCGTCGAAAAAGGCCCAACCAACCCGCATCACGCAGTTGCCGCCCACTCATGCCCGTGACGATCGGCCGGATTACTGGCGAATCGGTTCCGGCTCAGCCTGAGCGATATTACTGACCC
>Ga0100396_1001075_pt1 | contig 17471 bp, 13 predicted proteins | sample CryGeymeta201520_FD_81551 | JGI IMG/M metagenome (GOLD analysis project Ga0100396, IMG submission 81551) | Groundwater microbial communities from Crystal Geyser aquifers in Utah, USA - Crystal Geyser metaG 2015-20 | ecosystem: Environmental > Aquatic > Deep subsurface > Groundwater | place: USA... | reverse complement strand
GCCTTAGCGATGATTGCAAAGAGCGCGGATGGTTCGGCTAGAGATGCCTTAAGTATTTTGGATCAGGCGATTGCTTATGGTGCGGGCGAAGTGCAACATGCCGCAGTGCAAGCCATGCTTGGCTTGGTAGATCAGCAATTTAGTTTGGCGATTTTGCAAGCCCTTGCTGAAGATTCAGCAGACGGAATCAAACAGGTCGTGAAGCAGTTGGCGGCGATGGGCGTGGATTATATTGCACTGAATGCTCAGCTTATTGAAAGTTTTCATTATTTAAGTCTGTTACAGGTTTTAGGGGATGCCGGTGAGACCTCGATTTTAGAAACGCAAAGGTTACAACGTTTAGCCGAACAAATGCCGCCGGAAAGGGTGCAGATGTGTTATCAAATTGCACTGTTAGCCAAACAAGATATGGCTTTGGCGCCGGATATTCGCATTGGCTTTGAAATGGCGCTATTGCGAATGCTGGCTTTTCAGACGGCAGAAACTGATGTTGTGCCGCTAAAAACCACCAGGCCTGGTGGTTTTTCAACGCCGACGATCTCTGAATCTCCTGCACCAGCCGCGTCAATGCTTGCAGATGTAAAGCCAGCGGTTAGCAAAGTAACCCCGGCACAATCGCCCTTAGTGCATCCAACGACAGTCTCTGAACCATCTGTTTCACAACCTGATGATGCTATCTTGGCGTTGAGAAAGCAGATTGAACAAACCATTAGAGGGGATGCGGCTTCCACTGACATGGCATCCGCAGCCACCAAGATACCGGCGCCGCTTCCACCGACCTCATCAATACCGATGCCGTCCATTGCGCCTGAAGACGGATTTAAGGTTCCACCTGAATCACCGATCATTGAACCCATGGCGGTAGAATCCTCGCCTATGCCGCATTATGAAGGTCAAGCAGACGATACCGAAAATTCGATTGCGGGCTGGATACAACTGATTGCAGCGTTACAACTTGATGGAATGGCCGCAGAATTAGCTCGCCAGTCGATTTTGGTACGTCAAACGCCTCAGGTTTTAACCTTGAGTGTTGACCCTGAACAAGCCGAAGCGGCATTAACCGAATTGGCGTTTCAGCGTTTAGAGGAACAAGTCAAAGCACAATTGGGCTGCCGCTTAAAATTTGTGCAGGCGCAGGGGGTGCATTGGACACCCGCCAAACAGTTTTTGGCCAATAAAGAGGCTCAACAAGCACAAGCCAGAAACAGTATTGAGCAAGATACCAGGGTCGCAGCCTTTAAAGATATTTTAAATTTAAATGTAATTGAATCGTCGGTTCAAGCGAAATAATCAGAGACCTTTGCATGAGTGGGCGCGAGAGAAAAATGAGCGAAAATTTTTATTCGTGACGCCATCAGGTGCAAATGTCTCAATTCATAAAAGGAGTCAGCATGTTAAGTGGAAAAGGTGGATTGGGTAATCTAATGAAGCAAGCCCAAGAGATGCAAAAAAAAATGCAAGCGGCACAAGAAGAAGTTGCCAAAATGGAAGTCGTTGGCGAAGCTGGCGGTGGATTAGTTTCTGTGGTGATGACAGGCAAACATGAACTGGCTCGCGTGTCGATTGATGACAGCTTAATGGATGATAAAGAAATGTTGGAAGATTTAGTAGCGGCGGCTGTGAACAGCGCTGTCCGTAAAGTGGAAGAGTCCTCGCAAGAAAAAATGGGCGGGCTAACCGCCGGAATAGATTTGCCGCCCGGGATGAAAATGCCTTTTTAAGTTTGCTATCCAATAAAAACAGTGTGAGCGCGCTATGCAAAGCCCTTTGATTAATGAATTAATAGATGCGTTTAAACAGTTGCCAACCATTGGCCAGAAGTCCGCACAACGACTTGCTTATTATCTATTACAGGATCATCAAGCGGCTGGACAGCGATTAGCAAACGCCATTGAAACCGCCATCGATAAAGTTGGTTACTGCCAACAGTGTCGTAATTTATCGGAAACGAAAACCTGCGTGATTTGTGCTTCACCCACCCGAACCCAAGTACAGTTATGTATTGTTGAAACCCCAACCGATGTTATGGCCATCGAACAGTCAGGGGTTTATCGAGGCTTGTATTTTGTATTAATGGGGCACTTGTCACCGATTGATGGTATAGGTCCTGAGCAATTAGGATTGCACTTGCTGAAGTCACGTCTTCAAACGGGTAATATTGAGGAGTTGATTTTGGCAATGAACCCAACGGTGGAGGGAGAGGCAACTGCTCACTATATTCAACAAATGGCTTCCAAGCAAAATATTCAAATAACCCGCTTAGCGCAAGGTATTCCGCTAGGGGGGGAATTGGAATATATTGATGCAGGAACCCTTGGACAAGCTTTTGTGGGCAGAAAGCAACTGGAGACTGAATAATGAAACGTGATTGGAAAACTCAAAGGTCTCTCAGGTTTGGGTTATGGATCAGTTTTTTGCTGTTGGCTGGATGTGGCGGTGGCTCTGGTAGCGGGACAGCCGACAGTCAAGTGCTTACAGCCGGTATCAATTTGGTAATATTTGAATCTGAGCGTGCGGGGACTTCAGCATTAGAGACGGCTATTGATCAAGGGGAACGCATTAAAGTCACGGTTAAATTATTGGATGATCGTACATTGCCGATCAGTCGAGAAGTGCTGACGGCGACAGTCGATGTGGGAACGATATCCAGCCCTCCGAGCTTGACCGATCAGAACGGCTTAACCACTTTCTATATAGAAGCACCTACCGATCTGACGACTGAAACGGCGGTTGGGGTATTAACGGTGAGTGCCGTTGGTTACGCAGACAGAACCTTTAGTTATGAGTTTAAACAAACCGCAACTGTATCAACTGGAACGGATACTGGAGAGTCTACAGGAGTTTCCATTGCCTTTGTTTCTGCCGAGCCTAATTATATTGGATTGAAAGGGGTTGGCGGGTTAGATTTAGCACAACAATCCGTTGTAACGTTTGTCGTTAAAGATGTCGATGGAAATCCTGTGTATAATCAATTGGTTAATTTTAAGTTGGCGACTGCAATAGGGGGGTTAACTCTATCTGCGACAGAAAGCTATACCGATCTAAATGGCCAAGTGACGACTCGCGTTTTGTCGGGGTCTGTCCCCACATCTGTGCGGGTGATTGCCTATTTTAGCGTTAATGGTGTTGAAATATCGGCACCGTCGGATCAATTAACGATTGGCACAGGATTGCCGGATCAAAACAGTTTTGAAATTACTGCCGATAAGTTGGCTCCCCAAGGGTTGCATTACAGTGGTGAAGTCGTGAATATTACCGCGCGATTAGCTGATCGAAACAATAATCCGGTTCCGGATGGTACCAGTGTTTATTTCACCACAGAAGGCGGAGTAATCGATTCCAGCTGTGAAACCGTCAAAGGGGTTTGTTCGGTGGAATGGCGCAGTCAAACGCCTCGCCCGGCAGATCACCGCGTCACGGTGCAGGCTTATGCGATAGGCCATGAATCTTTTTATGATCGTCAAAATACCGCTGATCCGTCAAACGGGCAAGATGGTGTTTTTGATGGCGTGGATGTATTTGATGATTTGGCTGAAGCCTTTCGTGACGATGATGAAAACGGTGTTTATAATCCGAGTGCAACGGCCGGCTTTATCAATGATTTTGCGCTTGATGAGCGCTATCAAGACTATAACAGCGATGGTGTTTATAGCGTTGCTGATGGACTCTTTAATGGCGTTCCCTGTCAACATGATACAAAGTGTGCAGCCAGTCCGGGTCTGGCCGATGTGACAACGACGCTGGTGCATATTCGTGCCAGTAAAGTATTAATTATGGCTGCGAATTATCCAAAAATTCATTTATATCAATTAAACTCAGGCACGAGTTGTTTAGGCAGTAACGGTAAAATTTCCACAGTTAACTGTACAAATGTTGCCAATACTTCTGTTAATTTTACCGCAGGGGTTCAAACTTTACGATTCTGGGCTATGGTAGAAGATACCGCAGCAAAATGTCAGGCGACAGCAAATGATGCGACTCGTGTCGATGCAATCGACCCAGACAGTGCGGCTTGTTTGGTTGCGGTTAGACAATCGGCAGCTACCGGGTCAACCATTGCTGTGACTTCCGAAGTGGGTACGCTATCGGGGGGTCCGGAAACAGGAATCGCCAATACATTAGGCCATCGCGAATTTGTGCTTTCCGTCACCTCGGATGATACGAATACAAGCTCTACTTCAGGGCCTTTAGAAATTAAAGTGACGGCACCAAAAGGTGAAATTCAATCAATTTCAACAACGCTGATTGATCCAATAAATTAATTCGTTCGACAGGAATCTTGCCGATGTCATGGATGGTGAAATAGGCTTCGGTTATTGAAAACCCTTGTTAAGGTGCTAATAAATATTCTAGTAACGCTTTTTGTGCATGCAGTCGGTTTTCGGCTTCATCCCAAACCACGCTTTTGGGGTCATCCATGATTTCAGCCGAGACTTCTTCGCCTCGGTGAGCAGGTAAGCAGTGCATAAATAACGCGTCTTTATCGGCTTGTGCCATTAAAGCGCGGGTGACTTGATAGTCTTTAAAGGCTTTTTCACGTTTCTTTTGTTCTTCTTCTTGTCCCATGCTGGCCCAGACGTCCGTGACCACGAGATAAACTCCTTCTGCGGCTTCCATCGGGTCACGAATTTCAGTAATATGCGCTTCATTACCTTCAACAAAACGACGATTGGGTTCATAACCTTCCGGGGTTGAAATTCTCAGTTTAAATCCATATTGCAGCGCCGCATTAATATAGGAGTGACACATATTATTGCCATCACCGACCCATAAGACCGTTTTGCCTTCAATACTGCCGCGTTGTTCGTAGTAGGTTTGCATATCGGCTAGGAGTTGACAGGGATGAAAGTCATCGGTGAGAGCATTGATCACCGGCACGCGTGAATGCGTCGCAAGCGTTTCGACGGTTTGATGGGCAAAGGTTCTAATCATAATGCCGTCTGCCATGCTGGAAATGACTTTGGCCGTATCTTCAATCGGCTCTCCCCGACCAATTTGGGTGCCGTTGGGGCTTAAAAATACTGCATGTCCCCCCAGTTGAGTCATTCCAATTTCGAATGAAATTCGAGTACGCGTTGAAGATTTTTCAAAAATCATTGCCAAGGTTTTATTTTTAAGCGGTTGATAAACTTCGCCGGCATGTTGCATTGCTTTGAGTTCAATTCCCCTGATTAAGAGTTGATGTAATTGTGCAGGGGTAAAATCTTGTAAAGTTAAAAAATGTTTTAGTTGTTTCATAGGCAATCTTCTTTCATTTAGCAATTTTTATGACTTAATTCGGTTGCGTAAAACTGTGAATTAAGGAAGAAAGTGTGTCGATGAGTTGATCAGTTTGATCGTTTGACATCACAAAAGGAGGCAATAGACGAATGGTGTTGCCTTGGGTGACATTAATGAGAAGGTGGCGTTGAAGTGCGCGCTGAACCAACTCAGAGCAGGGGCGATCTAATTCTATGCCAATCATGTAGCCTTGGCCTCGGATATCCACTACCGCCGCTAAAGGCGAAAGGGTTTGTTTGAGTTTGTCTAGCAGTTGGGCACCTCTTTCTGCGACGTAAGGAATATAGTTGTGATAGCTTAAGGTTTTTAAGACTGCTAGTCCTGCCGCACAGGCGAGAGGATTCCCGCCAAAGGTGGTGCCGTGGTTACCGGGTGAAAATAAATCAGCGGCTTTTTCTCCGACCAGACAGGCACCAATAGGCACACCATTGCCCAATGCTTTAGCCAGGGTCATGACATCGGGTAAGATGTTTTCGTGCTGGTGCGCAAACCATTTGCCTGTTCTGCCGATGCCGGTTTGAATTTCATCAATCATCAGTAACCAATCATTTTGATCACAAAGCGTCCTAAGGGATTTTAGATAACCTTGATCCGGAATATTGACGCCACCCTCGCCCTGAATCGGTTCAACCAAAATGGCAACGATGTCTTCATCGTCACGCAAGGCGTTAATCGATTCAATATCGTTATAAGGAACACGAACAAAACCTGCAACCAAAGGACTAAAGCCTTCTTGAACTTTAGGATTGCCGGTGGCCGATAATGTTGCCAGCGTCCGACCATGAAAGCTATTTTTCATAACGATGATTTTAGGGGCTTGAATCGCTTTTTGGTGTGCAAATTTTCGGGCTAGTTTAATGGCGGTTTCATTGGCCTCAGCACCGGAGTTGCAAAAGAAAACCTTCTGTAATTGTGAGCGCTCGATTAAGGCATTCGCTAACAGTGTTTGTTTTTCGATACTGTATAAATTAGAAGTATGAATAAGTTGTTGGCTTTGTTCACAAATCGCATTTGAAATTTCAGGGTGGGCATGTCCTAGGCTGCAAACAGCAATGCCACTTACCGCATCTAAGTAGGATCGACCATTGGTGTCATATAGCAAAGCCCCTTTTCCGGAGCTAAAAGTAATGGGCAATCTTGCATAGGTATTCATTAAGTGATCTTGTGTCATTGTATAAACCAGAGTCCTATTCTTCCCTCATCACAAGGGTGAAAAATAAAAAAGCAATCGAAAGCCAAACTTGCGATTGCTTTTTTGAATGTGGTTGCTATTTTAAGATTTAATTTAAAAGAATGATTTTAAACAACCCTCGCATAATTTCAAGCAAAATGTTGTATTTACCCAGTTCTTTCAGTGTTACGAGGTTGTCAAATGTCGTGTTTTAACCAAAAATTTAGGATAAAATAACCAAAATATTTTTTAATGAAATAACAGAAGGCTGTTGCAATGCAAACAATGGATGACCGAGATGGTGTAATTTGGTTAGATGGAAAAATGGTGAACTGGCGCGATGCAAAAGTGCATGTGTTAACCCACACCCTTCATTATGGGATGGGTGTGTTTGAAGGCGTGAGAGCCTACAACGCAGCGCAAGGAACAGCAATTTTTAGGTTGGAAGCACACACCAATCGGTTGTTTAATTCAGCCAAAATTATGAATATGCCGATGCCGTTTTCACCAGAAGAGGTTAATGAAGCGCAAAGGGCAGCCGTTCGTGAAAATGGACTCGAATCAGCTTATATTCGTCCGATGGTCTTTTATGGTTCAGAAGGAATGGGGTTGCGTGCTGATAATTTAAAAACGCATGTAATGGTTGCGGCCTGGGAGTGGGGGGCTTATATGGGAGAAGAAAATTTACAAAAAGGCATAAAGATTGCCACTTCTTCTTTTACCCGTCATCATGTGAATGTCACCATGACCAAAGCGAAATCAAATGGCGCTTATATGAATTCAATGTTGGCATTGCAAGAAGCCGTGAGCCATGGTTGTGATGAAGCGCTGTTATTGGATACAGAAGGTTATGTATCTGAAGGCTCTGGAGAAAACTTTTTTATGGTTAAAGAGGGCGTTATTTATACACCGGAGCTCACTTCAGCATTGGATGGGATTACTCGAAATACCATTATGCAGTTGGCCAAGGAAGCCGGTTACGAAGTCCGTGAAAAACGCATTACTCGGGATGAAGTTTATATTGCAGATGAAGCCTTTTTTACCGGTACTGCCGCAGAAGTGACGCCGATTCGTGAGTTAGATAATCGCACTATCGGAGAAGGATGTCGTGGGCCTGTCACAGAAGTATTACAAGCGAAATACTTTGATGTGGTGCATGGTCGATCACCGGCGCATTTAAATTGGCTAAGCACGGTTGCTTAAAATTGAAAGATTGTCAAAAAATGATTGATTGAGGAAGTGTTTATGTCACAAAGTATCGAAGTTACCTATGATGATTTGCCGTTAACCTGTCCGATGCTAGGTGAAAAGCAGTGGAATTCCCATCCCAAAGTAGGTCTGCCGATTGAAGAAACCGGCGAGGCGAAATGTCCTTATTGTGGAAAAGAATATGTCCTAAAAGATTGGCAGCCACAACAGGCTGGTGGGCACTAAACATTAATTTAATGTAACTGTTCAAAAGTTGGTATCCGGCTGCTAAAAATGGCCAGGCTTGGCCATTTTTAGCAAGGTGATTAACGGATTATCCACGATATCGATAAAATAGAGAATAAAAAACCCGCAGAATGCGGGTTTTTTATGGGTTGCGCTTTTAATTACGCAGAGTAGTACATATCAAACTCAATCGGATGTGTGGTGGCGCGCATGCGTGTCACTTCTTCCATTTTTAAGCTGATATAAGCATCAATGGCTTCATCTGTAAAGACACCACCCGCTGTTAAAAAGCTTCTGTCTTGATCGAGTGCATCAAGGGCTTCTTCTAGCGAAGCGCAGACTGTTTTGAAGGTTGCTTCTTCTTCTGGAGGCAGGTCGTATAAGTCTTTCTCAGCCGGTTCACCTGGATCAATTTTATTCAAAATTCCCTCTAAACCAGCCATTAACGAAGCGGAAAAGGCTAAATAAGGATTCGCTGTTGGGTCAGGGAAGCGTAGTTCGACGCGACGTGATCTTTCAGACGGGGCATAAGGAATCCGAATCGAGGCGGAGCGGTTAGAGCCTGAGTAGGCTAACAAAATCGGCGCTTCAAATCCTGGGACAAGACGCTTATAGGAGTTGGTTCCCGGGTTGGTGAACGCATTTAATGCGCGAGCATGCTTCATTAAGCCGCCAATGTACCAAAGCGCTTCTTGTGATAATCCGGAATAAACATCCCCGGCAAAAATATTTTTGCCGTCTTTGGATAGTGATTGGTTAATGTGCATGCCGGAACCATTGTCGCCGACAATCGGTTTGGGCATAAAAGTGGCGGTTTTTCCAAGTGCATGGCAAGTGTTATGAACCGCATATTTTAGAATTTGCACTTCATCTGCCTTAGCCGTTAAGGTGTTACCGGCGATGGCCAGTTCACACTGCCCGGCAGAAGCCACTTCATGGTGATGAGCTTCTAGCTTTAAGTTCATGGCTTCTGCCATGGCGCAAATATCCGCACGGACTTCGTGAAGTTGGTCAACAGGGGGAACAGGGAAGTAGCCGCCTTTGACCTTTGGACGGTGACCAATATTTCCACCTTCAAACACCTTTTCAGAGTTCCAGGACGCTTCATTACCATCAATTTTAACAAAGCTACCGAACATGTCTGCCCCCCAACGGACATCATCAAACACAAAGAACTCGGGTTCCGGACCAAAGAATGCTGAATCAGCAACACCGGTTGAAGCTAGGTAAGCTTCTGCTTTTTTAGCAATCCCGCGAGGATCTTTTTCATAAGCTTCCATGGTTGTGGGTTCAACAATCATGCAGCGGATAATAAGGGTTGGGTCATTGGTAAAAGGATCGAGTACAAACCCATCAGTTTGTGGCATTAGAATCATGTCTGAATTTTGGATGCCTTTCCAGCCTTGGATAGATGAACCATCGAAAGTTTCACCATCTGAGAAAAAATCCTCATCAACGGATCCAGCAGGAATGGTAACGTGTTGCTCCTTACCAATCGTATCGGTAAAGCGTAAGTCTACCCATTTAACATCATTTTCTTTGATTAGATCAAAAATTTCTTGCGACATAATAGTGTCCTTTTCGATAGTTTGCAGAATTCAGTGAATTTAAGTGCGTTGAGCTAAAACAAGTCAAATAGTCCGGTTTTAGATAAAATCGTTTTTTATTTTTGGGTGTTTTGTTGCTCATCCTCGGCATTTATCTGAGTTGAATTAACAGCACCGAGGTGTTGAAGTCACTTTTAAAAACCCTATGATAATAGCTTGAACTGTGCCAAATTGCCATTAATTTTTTAATCAATTGTAACTGTTTGAATCATCGTTATTTTTTTGAAATAGTGCGTTTTATCGGGTAGGGGTTTAGATTGTGTGTTTGCATTAATATGGTGCAATTGTGGTTTTTTATGGTGAGTTTCTGTGAGTCGTTATGCCGTTTTATGTTGCTGAATCGGTTTTGTTTCATTTAATTGTCATATTGTTGATGTATGATTATTTTATATCAATTTATTGGAAGAAGTTGAATGGATCAGCAAACTCAAAAAGCTTTAGATCAGGCCTTTAAAGGGCCTAGATTTGAACGGCGTATTAAACGACGAAACTTAGTGGATAAAAGTTGGGCTTCGAGTATTTCCATTGGGGGAGTCGGGGTCATTTTTTCGGTGCTACTCATTATGTTCTTTTTGGTGTATGTGGTTGCACCTTTGTTTGCTTCCGCTAAGGTTGAGGTGAGAGGTGACTATGCGTTGCCGGGCGCGTCTCAGGGACAAACATTGTTTTACGGTATGGATGAGTATAAAGAGACGGCAATGCGGATTACCGATCAGGGCGATTTGATTGGTTTTGAAGTTAAAGACGGTTCTTTATTAAATCAAAATCAGTTGCCTCTTAACGGTGCAACCATTACCAGCTTTGCAAAGGTGAATGAAAAAGAGAAAATTTTAGCATTCGGCTTATCTGATGGGCGTTTGTTACTGGCAAAGTATGGTTATGAGGTTGGTTATCCAAATAATGTCAGAACCATTTATCCTGAATTAAGTTACCACTTTGGGGAAGACGGGCTAGAGCTTGCGGATCAACCCATTACGCAGGTTGCTGCGAGAGTCAATGATTCACAGTTGGTTTTAGTTTATCAGTTAGCCGGGCAGGATGGGGTTGAAATCCGTCAGTACGATAAGGTGGAATCCATGTTGTCGGAGGAAGTGGCACTGGAAGAGTATGATCGTGGCCAAATAGCTTATTCAGGCGCCTTGGATTGGGTAAAGCTAGGTGGCTATATGCGCAATTTGTATTTGGTATCCAAGTCAGGATTAGCACAGTATTATGATATTAGCAAAGCCGGCTTACCTGAGCTTATACAGACAGTTCATTTGGTTCCGGAAGGGAAAGAAATTACCTCGCTGAATTTTTTGCTGGGCGAATATTCTCTGATGGTTGGTACCGATGATGGCCGTATTTTGCAATGGTTTCCGGTACGTGATCAACAAAATGAATTTAGTTTACAGCCCATCCGTTCTTTTGATGTCAAAGGGGATGTGGTTAATTTTGTTGGGATTGAACATGGTCGTAAAGGCTTTGTTACCCTGGATGATGCCAATCAGTTAAACCTGTTTCATTCAACGGCAGAGCGTAATCTGGCTTCCGTTCAGTTCTCAAGTCCGCTACGGTATGCAGAAGTGGCATCACGGGGTAACGGTGCTCTGGTCGAAACTGCGGCGGGTCAGATATATGTGTTAGATATTGATAATGAACACCCGGATGTTTCTTTTTCCAGTTTGTGGGGAAAAGTTTGGTATGAAGGGTATGGTTCTCCTGAATATATTTGGCAGTCCTCTTCTGCCAGTACTGATTTTGAACCTAAATTCTCTATGGTTCCCTTAACTTTTGGCACAATTAAAGCTGCCTTTTACGCCATGTTATTTGCGGTTCCGATTGCCGTAATGGCCGCGATTTATACTGCCTTTTTTATGGAAGGTAAAGCAAGACAATCGGTTAAACCGGCAATTGAATTAATTGAAGCCCTGCCAACGGTTATTTTAGGGTTCTTGGCAGGACTTTGGTTGGCACCTTATATGGAAACCCACTTGGCCGGTTTTTTTGCCATATTATTGGTATTACCCATCGGCATTCTTTTGTTTGGTTTTAGTTGGTCTAAATTGCCTGAACCGATTCGGCTGTTGGTGCCGACTGGACAGCGCGCACGGTTGATGTTGCCGGTTGTCATTTTACTCGGTTGGTTTGCTTTGTCGATGAGTGGGCCGATTGAACACGCCTTCTTTAATGGTGATATGCGTCATTGGTTAACTTTTAATGCGGGTATCGATTTTGACCAGCGTAATGCCTTAGTCATTGGCTTTGCGATGGGCTTTGCCTTGATTCCGACCATCTTTTCAGTTTCAGAAGATGCCATTTATAATGTTCCCGGTTACTTGGTCAATGGGTCTTTGGCCTTAGGTGCCAGCGGTTGGCAAACCTTGGTTGGTGTGGTTTTACCCACTGCTAGCCCAGGTATTTTTTCAGCGATTATGCTTGGTTTTGGGCGTGGGATTGGTGAAACCATGATTGTGTTAATGGCCTCCGGCAATACCCCCTTAATGGATGCTAGTCTTTTTCAGGGAATGCGTACCTTATCGGCGAACTTAGCGGTAGAAATGCCAGAAGCTGAAGTTTATAGCTCACACTATCGTGTGTTATTTTTATCCGGGTTAATCTTGTTTATTTTTACGTTTGTGCTCAATACCTTAGCGGAAGTTGTCCGTGAACGTATGCGCCGTAAATACGGATCACTATAAGGAATTTGACATGAAAGCATGGTTTAAAGAAGGCGAACACTGGGTTTGGTTTAGCGCGGCTTCGGTCAGTATTAGTGTGGTTCTCGTTTTGGGGCTGCTGTCAATGATTTCAGTGCGTGGTTTAGTGCATTTTTGGCCGCATGAGGTTTATGACTATCAATTGAAGACAGACGATGGTCAATTTGAGCAAATTGTCGGTGAACTCCACGATACTAAACTCAAAGAGTTTAAAAACCAACAAACCGGTGTGATTGAAAAAATTCCACAGTTTTTAATGAAGGTTGGAAATCGAGATATTTACGGGATCGATTTTCGTTGGATTAATACCACGGATATTATAGGAAGGCAAGACCGACTAGATGACGATGTGACGGTGATTGAGCGGTTTGAATACGGTAATGTCTATGGACATCTTCAAGCCATTATTCAGAACGGCGAGATTATCGCAGAGCAAGAACAAGTTTTACCGATGATGCAACAGTTGGTGTCGGCCTCACAAAAATTGTATCAGCAGATCAACCGTATTGAAAAGGTGACGCTCGGTGGCATTAATTATCAATTAGAGCAACTGCGTTTAGATCAGAAAAAATTTGAAGCCGAAGGTCGTTTGAATGCTGAGGTTCAAGCAACATTAGATCAGCAAAGGGCTGAGTTAAATGCCCAATTTAAGGAACAACAGTCTATCTTAACCGGTTTATATAGTGAGTTCAACCAGTTGGGAGAAGTCACGTTACGGTTAGCCGGTGGCCAGGTTATTCATGTTCCCTTTAAATCCATTGTGCGTTTTTGGCTACCCAATAATATGACAATGACTGACAAGCTTGGATTCTTTTTTAACTCAATGGGTCATTTTTTATTAGGAGATCCGAGAGAGGCCAATACCGAAGGGGGGGTTTTCCCGGCAATCGTCGGTACGATTAATATGGTCATATTAATGGCTATTTTTGTGACGCCGATGGGGGTTATTGCTGCAGTTTATATGAGTGAATACGCCAAAGAAGGCATGGTGCTTAAAATCGTGCGTATCTCAATTAATAATCTTGCCGGTGTTCCTTCGATTGTATTTGGTATTTTTGGTTTGGGGTTCTTCGTCTATATTATCGGTGGCTCAATTGATGAAATGTTCTATGAGTACGCCTTGCCCAGTCCAACTTTTGGAACGCCGGCATTATTATGGGCTTCCTTAACCATGGCATTACTCACTTTGCCAGTCGTTATTGTCTCAACGCAAGAAGGACTTTCAAGAATTCCAACCGCTTTGAGAGAAGGGGGGTTGGCACTTGGGGCGACGCAATCCGAGACCATTATGAAAATCGTATTGCCCATGTCGATGCCTGCAATTATGACCGGGCTCATTTTGGCCGTAGCACGTGCTGCGGGCGAGGTTGCACCTTTGATGTTGGTTGGTGTTGTTAAATTAGCCCCCGAGTTACCCATTGATTTTAACGCCCCGTTTATTCACTTAGACCGTAAATTTATGCACCTTGGCTTCCATATTTATGATGTCGGCTTCCAAAGCCCTAATGTAGAAGCCTCTCAGCCACTAGTGTATGCCACGTCATTGTTATTGGTGGTCATTATTGTGAGTTTGAATCTAGGCGCGATTACCATTCGAAATAGACTGCGTGAAAAATATAAAGCGCTGGATAACTAATCGTTACCAAAACCAAATTAATCGAAACAGGAAATAGACCATGAGTGAACAAAATATGAGTGTCGCTTTAGATCGTGATCATAGAGGAATGAATCTAGACGGTGAAGAGATTGCAATGGAGGTTAAAAACTGGAACCTCTTTTATGGTAGTAAACAAGCCTTACAGAATATCAATATGCAGTTACCAAAAAATCGAGTGACTGCATTTATCGGCCCTTCAGGGTGTGGTAAATCGACGTTGTTGCGTTGTTTTAACCGTATGAATGACTTAATCAGTATTGTCCGTGTAGAAGGGGAAATGACTCTTTACAAGGAAGACATGTATTCTAAAATGATGGATGTTGCCGCATTGCGACGTCGGGTGGGGATGGTTTTTCAAAAGCCAAACCCTTTTCCAAAATCAATTTTTGAGAATGTCTGTTATGGATTACGCCTTCAAGGGTTGAATGATAAAACGGTACTGGCTGAAACAGCCGAATGGGCCTTAAAAGGTGCCGGGCTTTGGGAAGAAGTGAAAGATCGACTGGATGAAAATGCTTTGGGCTTGTCCGGTGGTCAGCAACAACGTTTGTGTATTGCACGCGCGATTGCCATTAAACCGGAAGTTTTATTGCTCGATGAGCCGACTTCGGCATTAGATCCTATTTCGACACTTGCCATAGAAGAATTAATTTTTGAATTAAAGAAAGAGTTTACGATCTTAATCGTGACCCATAATATGCAACAAGCAGCGCGTGTCTCGGACTATACTGCTTTTATGTATATGGGGGACTTAATAGAATATACCGATACAGACTCCCTTTTTACCAATCCACAGTTGAAGCGAACTGAAGATTATATTTCAGGGCGATATGGTTAATTTGCAGTTGCTTTAACAAATATGGGCAGATGTATTTAAAATATAAGGGAGTGGACAACATGGAAAAAAAAGAATTTGGAACACATATTTCAGAGATGCTCAACCAAAATCTCGAAGCCTTGTTTAACCATATACTCGCGATGGGTGGTATGGTTGAACGTCAGATGGATAATGCTTTACAAGCGCTGGGTGCTTCCGATGTCGATAAGGCCAATGAAATTATACTATTTGATAAAATGATCAATGATGCCGAAATGGAAATTGATCATTTATGCGCTCGCGTGTTAGCGCGGCAACAGCCAACGGCCTCAGATTTACGTCTCATTTTAGTTGCGATCAGAGTGGCCATTGATCTAGAACGCATGGGAGATGAAATCGTTAAATTGGCTAAAATGGTGATTGCTTTTGATCGCATTAACCAAGTCAAATGCTCAGAGGTTGAGGGCTATATCGAGTTGGTGGATATCTCTAGCCGTTCAAATCGAATGCTTAAATCTGCACTGGATGATTTTGCACGCGTTTCAACAGACGGTGCCAGTCAAATCATTGCAGAAGAAGAATTGATTGACGATGTTTTTGCAGAAGTTATGTCACAACTGAAAACGTCACTACAGAGCAAGCCTGATTGTTTCGAATGTTTAATGGAAATGATTATTGCCCTAAGAGCTGCCGAGCGTGTTTCCGATCATGCCAGAAATATTGTTGAAAGCATTGTATACTTAGTGAATGGTCATGATGTTCGCAATATGGACGAAGAACGGTTGCAGACATTACTCACAAAGTTGCAAGCCGAAGAAGGATAATGGATGGAAGAAACCCAGTGCATTTTAGTGGTTGAAGATGAAGCCGCTATTAGAGATATGCTCAGCTTTACCTTGACTGCAGCTAACTACCGTGTACTTGAAGCCCCGAACGCAGAGCAGGGTTGGCAATTACTTTTAGAGCACAAACCAGATTGTGTATTGCTTGACTGGATGCTTCCGGGGTTTTCTGGTTTATCCTTAGCACGACGCATCCGTCAGCACGATCAAACCCGTTCTACCCCAATTATTCTGTTGACCGCAAGAGGGGAAGAGAATGATCAAGTTCAAGGGTTTGAAGCCGGTGCGGATGACTATGTGGTCAAGCCCTTTTCACCTAGAGCCTTGGTGGCGCGTGTTCAAGCCATCTTAAGGCGGCAGACCCCGGATAAATTACATTCTGAAATGATTCAATCCGGAAAGCTTAAACTCGATTTGTCCAGTTATCGTTTCACAGTTTCAGGGCAAGAGGTGAAATTAGGACCAACGGAGTTTAAATTGATGCAATTTTTTATGACACACCCTAATCGCGTCTATACCCGCTTACAGTTATTGGATCAGGTCTGGGGCGAATCTGTGGTGGTTGAGGAAAGAACCGTTGATGTCCATATCCGTCGATTAAGAAAGTTGTTAGATCCTGTTGAAGCAGCAGATGTTATTCAAACTGTTAGAGGCGCGGGTTACAGGTTCTCAACAGAATAGGTCTTTCAGTTAGTGTCAAATGGTATTTCTTGTGAACTCACCTGGATTGTAACCAGCCTTTTAATCACCTTATTATTGGCTTGGATAACCGAGCAATGGTTTTGGGTATTACTCGGCTATTTGGTTTTTTATGTTACGCGCCAGTTGTTGAATATGGCACGTTTTGAAAAATGGATGCGGGAACATTCGGATGCTAACTATCCAACTACTTCCGGGTTATGGGGAGAATTAGGCTATTTGGTTTCACGCAAGCAGCGTTTGTTGCAGAAATATGCGGATTTGCAAGGTGCTAAATCAAAGCAGTTTTTAGCCGCATCTATGGTCATTCCCGATGCAATTATTTCGATAGATGGTGACCATCAAATTGAATGGTTTAATGCCTCCGCCAAGAAACTGTTTAATTTGAAGCAAAGTGACACAGGTCGTTATCTGGAAACCTTGCTCAGACATCCTGAGTTTATTCACTATCTCAAAACCTCTCAGCCGCGAAAAGGCCTGATACTCACCACCTTAAAAAACAATTCCCGAGCTTATCAACTTCGGTTGTTTCGTTATTTTGAAGATCACAGTTTGCTGATTGTCAAAGATATCCATGAACTCTATAGCTTGGCACAAATTCGTCGAGATTTTATTGCCAATGCGTCGCATGAATTGAGAACCCCTTTAACCGTCTTAAATGGCTATATTGAAGTCATGCAAGATACCATACCCGATGATACGCCTTGGAAAAAACCCCTGAAACAAATGACACAACAATCGCATCGGATGCGCTCTATTATTGATGATTTGTTAACCCTTTCCGCAATGGAATCGGAAACAGTTACCGAGAAATCACAAACGGTACCCATCGCCGATATTTTGCAAATGATGCAACAGGATGTGACGCAAATGAGTCAAGACAATCATCAATTCATCTTTAATATTGATCAGAATTTAGCGATCAAAGGCTACTTAGAGCCACTCAAGAGTGTGTTGACTAATTTGGTTTCTAATGCCGTACGCTATACGCCGGATGCCGGAAAAATTGAAGTCTTATGGTATCAAGATGAAAGAGGCGCGCACTGTGAGGTAAAAGACACCGGTATCGGCATTGCTCGCGAACACATTGACCGGTTGACAGAACGCTTTTATCGAGTCGATACCGCCAGATCGCGAGATACAGGGGGGACCGGGTTGGGTTTGGCGATCGTCAAGCATGTTTTAGAGCGGCATCATGCCCGACTCGTGGTGAGCAGTCAACTTGGCAAAGGATCAAGCTTTCGATGCGATTTTCCGAAAAGAAG
>Ga0100396_1001074_pt1 | contig 17471 bp, 23 predicted proteins | sample CryGeymeta201520_FD_81551 | JGI IMG/M metagenome (GOLD analysis project Ga0100396, IMG submission 81551) | Groundwater microbial communities from Crystal Geyser aquifers in Utah, USA - Crystal Geyser metaG 2015-20 | ecosystem: Environmental > Aquatic > Deep subsurface > Groundwater | place: USA... | reverse complement strand
GGGTCGTTGTGGGATAAATCGTTTTCAACCTGAGTTAATTGACCGTCAACGGAATAAACATAAATATCTTCGGTGCCAGTAGAGTTGGGAATGAAAAGTGATTTTTTGTCCTCGGTAAAACTGTTATTGAGAGAAATGTGCCACCGACCATTGCTGTCGGTTAGTGCTGACAAGGGCCAGGCTCCCTCGACATTAAGATAAACAATTGAATTGGGGCTGGGGTTGCCAGAAGCTAGGATTACTTTTCCCCATGCCAAGTTAGCCATAGATAAATTACCAGAAGGCAAGGGAGCGGTTTGAAATTTGTAATCAGATAATGATAACTCTTGACCATCAATAATGAGTTTATATTGGTATTGAGTGCTAGCCGATAGACCATCAATTCGGTAATAGTGAGTAGTCGTTTTGGTCTTAAAATTTGAAATGGTTTGGTTGTTTATATTTAAGATTGAGGAACAAGAAGATGTAGTTAAAAATGAAATATCGGCTGATTTGTTGGTTAAATTTGTTGTCTGAACACTAATCGGAGCACAGTCTCCCGAAGCTTTTGATAAGGTATTTGTGGTTTTTGCTGAGAGCCAAACACCCAAAAATAGGATGGTGAGTAATAAAATAGTGCCTAATATAGTGGGAATTCTTTTGTTTTTCATCGACGAGACTCAATTATTTTAATAACATCAGTTTTTAAATTAAAATCAATTGTTTTACCCAGTGAATTGTTTTGGGAAATCCGAGTCGAGTTAATTAAATTATCATAACTTTGGGAAACAGTAGCCACGAATAAAGTTACAAAGGTCATAATGGATATGACTAATAAATAGGGTGAAATACTATTTTTTTTCATCTGAGTTATTTTCAAAAAATATATTAATTGGTAAAACAAAACTAATTTTTCCTTGAGATTGATTTTCTTTATCCTGAGAAAAGGTGATTTGGGAGATATCGAGCAAACGACGAGCGTGGGATAGATTGTCAATCAAATTAATCGTAGACACAAAAGATGAACTGGTACTAATTTGAGTGGAAAAATAATTTTTTTTGGATTGGGTAAAATTGATTTTATCTAAAGTAATATTATTTTGAGAGGTAGCGGAATCAACCAAATTCATAGCCCCAACATAGTTTTGATGAGAAGGAAAGGCCTCCTCGACTAGAAAATATTTTTCCTGGATACTGGCGAAATTGTCCTGAGCGATAATAATTTGATCAATTTTAGCTTTTACTGTAGTTGATAAAACTTTTTTTGACCGGACATCGCCGATTAAAGCGGAAATGGTCAATAGCGTTGGTCGAACGGCAAAGAAAAGAAAAAATGAGATGAGACCAAAAGTGATTGATAATTCAAAAATTTTACGATTTTTTTCTACTTGACGTTGTTTTTCAAGGTATTTGAAGAGTGGACTTAGTTTGGAGATATTAAACTGAAGATTGGGCACTTTTGGATTTAAAATTTAACAAAATGTCAACATAATATTTTGAATCTTTTGATTTTTTTTCAATTTTACGAATATCGACAGTGTCAACTTTGGGGTTGAGGGAAAAATTTACCATCATATTGACCAAAGAATCTTCGCGATATGAATAAAGACTAAGTTGAGCTGAAGTTTTGGCAATAGTCATATTTTGAAGAAAAACATCGGGGGGTAAAGAAGAAACAATCGATTTTAAATTGATGATATAGTTTGGTTGATTTTTGTATTGAATATCAATATATTTAAGTCGGCTTTGAAGAGATAAGAATTCTTTTTCGAATTCAGTGGTACTTTCTAAAATGGCCTTTTGTTGACGAAGAACTTCGGACAAATCAGAATTCTGACGGTCAAGCCAAAAACGAGAGATGAAAGCAGAAATGACGATTAACTCAGTAAAAACAATAATGTAGCGACCAATGGTAGTTAGATAGCGAATGGTGCGAGCGGAAAAACTGTGGCTATTTGATTCATCGGGCAAAAGAGATATTTCTTTTTTGGTGGACATAGTTATACTATCAGTATAAGCTAGTTTTTAGTAAAAATGGAAGAGGCTTTTTGGAAAAAGATAATAAATTCATCTAGTTCTTTGATTTTGAATATCTTGGAAAATACAAGATAGCCAATAGCCCCATTAATTATACAAACAGAAAAAGTAGTCATAACAAAAAATGTTTTACTGGTATCAAAAACAAATTGATCAACAAGCTGGAGAGAAAGCCAACTAATTAAACCCGAAAGGATTGAGACCATAAATATTTTACCAATACGCTCAAAAATTAAAGGCCAACCACTTCCATCAACTTTTTGAATAAAAACAAACCATAAACCAAAACATTGGATTAAATTACTAAGCGAAGCACTGACAGCTAAACCGAGAATTCCCCAATTGGTGAAATTTATAAACAAATAGCTAGATAAAATATTAAAAAACAGGGAAATAAATGATATTTTTAACGGAGTTTTGGTGTCGTGGAGAGCGTAAAAGGCACGAACTAATATTTGGACGATAGCTTGAGAGGCAATGGCCGGAACCAAAAAGGCCAAGGTCTTGGCAGTCAATAGAGTGGCCGACCAAGGAAATTCCTTGGTTCCAAAAGCAATACGAACAATAGCAACACGATTGACTAAAATCAGCGCGGAAATTGGTAGGGCTAAATATAGACTACGAAGGACAGTTTTACGAACGGTATCACGAAAAATGTCATGTTGATTTTTGGCGATACTTTTTGCCAGAATTGGAAGTGAGGCCTGACCAACAGTAGAACCAAAAATACGACTGGGCAAATAGACTAATTGCAATGATAAATTTAATATAGAAATAGAGCCAGCGACTAGGGATGATGCAAAAAATAAAGTGACAGTATTTTCGATTTCACCTAATCCGAGAGACAAAGATCGTGGCAACATAAGACGAAAGACTTCTCTGACACCACTAATATTGGTGTCAATAATGGTTTTATATTTGAATTTTTTACGCTTGAGTAACGGTAATTGGCTGACTAAATGAAAGAAAGCACCAACGACGGCACCGTAAACAGGTCCATAAATTCCAAATATGGGAGCGAGGGTAAAAATGCTTAAGATTATAAAAATATTGTAAATTATGGGAGAAAGAGCAGGAATTAAAAAATTTTGACCGACGTGGAGAATGGCGGTGATAAAATTGCTTAACAAAAAAAATATTTGAGCCAACAACAATATCCGAGTCATGTTGACCATTAAATTGACTTGATAATCGCTAAAACCTTGAGCGATGAGGGTGGATAAAGGTCGAGCAAAAATGAAAATAACAATGGCAGAAAAAGTGAAAACTAGGAGTAAGATATTAATGACTGAGGAAGCCATGCGATAGGCTATTTTTTTATCTTTGTGCAGATAACTGGCGAAAACGGGAATAAATGAGGCTGATAAAGCACCAGTGACTAATAATTTAAATATAAGGTCGGGAAGACGAAAGGCAGCATTGTAGGCATCAAGGTCAAGGATACAACATTGAAAAAATTGCGCATACAAAAAACGGCTGCGCAAAAATCCTAAGATGGCTGATAATCCAAAGGTTATTGCCAAAATTACCGAAGCAGAGGAAATGGAATTTTGACGACTACCAATTAGTTTTCTAAATTTTGAAAGTGAGTGCATGGCTTATTATAAAGTGATATGTTAAAATAACCACATGCCAATTTCAAGATCTGCAAAAAAATCACTGAGAAAATCAGTAAAAAACAAGAAAGTTAATGTTTCTTTTAAGGAGAAACTAAAAAAGCTTATTAAACTGTACTTGGTCAAACCAACCGAAAAGGGATATAAAGAAGTCCAATCGATGCTGGATGTGGCTAAACAAAAGAATATTTTTCATATAAACAAAGTATCGAGATTAAAATCGAGACTGAATAAAAAGTATGGTGCAGACAAGGAAGGAGTAAAAACTGCAACTAAACAGACAGCTAAAAAGAAAACTACCAAAAAAATGGCCTAGTCCCCGATGGTGACTTTGTCACATACGGGACGAATTTAAGTTATAATTTTACTTAATTAAGGCATTTTATGAAAAATTTTTATATTACAACTCCAATTTACTATATTAATGCGGAACCAAGTATAGGTTCGGCATGTACCACGGTTGCGGCCGATGTGGTGGCGAGACTTCATCGACAATTAGGAGAAGAGGTCTTTTATTTGACGGGAACAGATGAGCATGGCGAGAAAGTTGCCGAGACGGCCGAAAAGGCAGGATTGTCCCCGATTGATTTTTGTAACCAAATCGTCCCAAAATTTGAAGAGGCATGGAAACTATTAAATATTTCCCATAATTTTTTTATTAGAACAACCGATTCAAGACATGAAAAAATAGTAAGTGAAGTGATGCAAAAAATTTATGATGGAGGTGATGTGTATAAGGGAAAATATGAAGGTTGGTATTGTACGGGTTGTGAAGCTTTTAAAACAGAAAAAGAATTAGTTAATTTGCATTGTCCCTTGCACCCACCGGAAAAAACAGTACAAAAGAGTGAAGAAAATTGGTTTTTTAAACTGTCAAAATATACTCCAAAATTAATTGAGCTAATTGAGAATAATAAAACAAATTATATATTTCCAGAAAGCAAAAGGACGGAAATATTGGCCAAACTTAAGGCAGGTGTAAATGATATTTCAATATCACGAGAAAATGTAAAGTGGGGAATACCAGTACCATGGGATACAAATCACACAATTTATGTATGGGTTGATGCGTTAATTAACTATTATAGTGCCACCCAATTTTTGAAAAATAAGACTGAATTTTGGCCGGCCAATTTACATTTGTTAGGAAAAGAAATTTTGTGGTTTCATACAGTGATTTGGCAGGCGATGTTGTTGTCAGCAAATTTGCCGATACCAATAAAAACCTATACACACGATTTTTATACAATCGATAACCAAAAAATGTCAAAGAGCTTGGGTAACACGATTCCCCCTCGCGAGATTGTTGATTTGTTTGGAACTGATGGTGCGCGTTATTTAATTGCCCGATCGTTTCCCAATAATGGTGATACTGATGTGGGAATTGCTCGGTTTTTGGAAAAATATAATGCTGATTTGGCTAATAATTTGGGAAACCTCGTCTCCCGTGTATGTAAATTGGGAGACAAATTAAAAATTACGAATTACGAATTACAAATTGATGAAGAATATACTAAATTAGTCGACGAATTAAAACTAGATGAGGCGATTTCGTGGGTGTTTACTAAATTTATTGATGAGTCGAATAATAGATTAAATGTGGTGTCGCCGTGGAAATTGGAAGCAGATGACCCTGATCGAATTACAGTATTGACAGAATGCGTCAATAATTTGAGATTGGCAGCCTATTATTTGACCCCAGTCATGCCAGAAACTTGTGAAAAAATTATGAAGGCGTTGGATGGAGAAATAAAACCACTGCCGACTGGATTGTTTGCACGAATTTAATGATAGATACACATTCTCACATTGCCATAAATACCGAGAGGCTTGATTTTGTGGTATTGTCAGGGAGTAATTTGGAAGACTCGAAAAAAAATATTGAATTGGCGAAAAGTAATCCAAAATTAAAGGCCAGCGTGGGGATACATCCGCAGGAGATGATAACTGATAACCGAGCACAGATAACTGAATTAGAAAATTTGTTAAAAAATAATAAAAATATTGTGGCAGTGGGGGAATGTGGATTGGATTATTCCAATCCCCCTAAATCCCCCTTTGACAAGGGGGACTTTAAAGAGATGGAGATAGTCTTTCGTAGCCAAATTGAACTGGCGATAAAATATAAAAAACCGCTGATAATTCATAGTCGCAAGGCGATGGATGAAACTATAGAAATTCTTAAAAATTATAAAAATATTTCGGGAGTGATACATTGCTATACCGGTGGCGTAAAAAGAATAAAAAATGTACCAGAGAATTTTTATTTGGGAATTGATGGGAATATCACTTATGAGGATGGGCTGGTGGAGGTAGTAAAAAATATACCCAAAGACAGGCTGGTTTTGGAAACAGATAGTCCGTTTTTAACCCCAGTCCCCTACCGTTTTGAAAAAAATCAACCCAATTATGTCAAATTTATTTACCAAAAAGTGGCTAATATTTGGGGGTTATCTTTTGATGAAACAGAAAAGATTATTGATGCGAATGCGAAGAAATTATTTGGAATTTAGCTAAACTACTATGCCCCATTTATTCACTTCTGATGCCAACATATCGGTTTTGTCCGCCAAATCCTCGGGTCTCATGGCAATTGGTTCTAAATCATAATTAATTTCATTAGCCCAAATTCTTAATTTGTCTGAAACATTTAACAAATTACCGTTAAATTTATCAGAAACTACACACAAATCAATATCACTCCACTGATGTATGGTACCTTTGGCCCAAGATCCAAATAAAATATATTTAGCATTACTATAACCGCGTTTATCCATCAACAATTTATATTGATTAATCCATGGCAAAATTGATTTTATATTTGTTTTTGGAGCCATTTGATGAATGATTTAATAAATTTTATATATCTGGTTGTGTATTGCCTAGTTGCTCGATCATAAAATTCACGTTTATAACTGTCGTATCGAGCATTAATGTTAAAACCCGTAACAACTTCTAATTCATCTTTAGTTTCTTTGTCCATTTTTAGTCCTGATAACATGGCTATTTTTAGCAGATCATGGATGGCAGGAAATACTTCATCCTTCTTTTGGATATATACCGCCTTGAGCATTTTTTCGGTGGCTAGATGGCCAAAAAATAGAGCGTCACTATATTTTTTACCGACAAAAATTAACTCCATCGTCTCGAGGTTATCTTTTGACGCCTTTATCCAAAAATTTACTTTTTCTTGCCTGTTTATGCCAAATTTTAACATATTGTGGTTAAAATTATTTAATATAATCTGAGATTATATTTTCCAACTCTTTTTGAGAAGGGTATTTGTCGACGAGGACGAGGTCGCCGTTGATGAGTAAAATTGTATCGCCTTGAAAGCCCCAAGAATAAACTTTGTTCATGTCTTTGCTGTACTCGGGGTCGTAATCAATTTGAAGTTTTTTGCAGACTGCCTGCAAATCGGCAAAAAGGTTTTTGCCATTGGGTAAGCCTCGATCGAAAAGTTGGATCCGCATATCTAATTATAATTCAAAACGAGGGGAGATGTCTATATTATTGACATCACTTGGACCTGATTGATTAAATTGATGATAACCAGCGAGGGCAATCATGGTGGCGTTGTCGGTATTTAGTTTTTTGGAATATGGCAAATATAGCGGTAAGTGCTTGCGTCTGGCTAATTGACGTAGTCGAGCACGAAGAAGCGTATTGGCCAAAACACCTCCCGAGGCCAAAAGTGATAATGGTTTATATTCATCAATAATTAAACTAAACTTCCTTTCAAGATGATCAAAAACTGAATTTTGAAAAGATGCGGCTAAATCGGATAAATGTTTCATTTTTTTATCCACAGTCCAGTCTTTTATTTGGTAATAAAAACTGGTTTTAAGACCAGAAAAACTGAGGTTGAAATTTACCTTTTCTGGTAGGGGACTGGGCAATTTTAAAAAATGAATATCCCCTCCTTTGGCGACTTGTTCGATGACTGGACCGCCAGGATAACCAAGACCCAATAGTTTAGCTGATTTATCCAAAGCTTCGCCGGCAGCATCGTCAAGCGTCTCCCCCACTACATGATAATCACCAATATTTTCCAATAAAACAATTTTGGTATGACCACCAGAGACTGTTAGTCCGAGAACAGGGAAAACTGGAGTAAATTGGGGATTACCCCGACTGTTTTTTAAAAATACCGAGAGCAAGTGCCCCTCAACGTGATTGACGGCCACGATAGGTTTTTTATATTTTTTAGCCAAGTCTTTGGCATAATTTAACCCGACTGCTAGGGCAATACCTAGCCCAGGACCACGAGTAGCGGCAATTAGGTCAATTTGATTTATGGTTACTTTTGCCCGTCTTAAGGCAAGTTTGATGACTGGATCAATCCTCTCTTGATGAGCACGTTTAGCAATATCGGGAACAACCCCACCCCATTGTTGATGCAAATCAGTTTGGCCAGAAATTACGTTACTCAAGATTCTGTCATCCTTTAGTACGGCGGCGCAGGTATCATCACAACTTGTTTCTATACCAAGAATATACATTTGGTGTATTATAAATTATTATGAACAAATATTTTTGGGCAAGCTTGTTATTGATTGTCATATCTATCGGCGGGATTTGGTGGATGATGACAAAAAATGGAGTAGTAAAAACTCCAGAGCAAAAAAGAAAGGAATCAATTAATGCAATTTATCCTTCGGGGACGGTTACCAAAGGCCAGCCAACGGTAAAAAAAACGACTACTTTAACAGCTTCACAATTAGTTGGGCAGGCAGGAACCAAGGGTGGTTTGGATGATGATGGTGCGACTCAAACTATTTTTGCAAGTGTCTATTCACCGGATCGAAAACTGTATATTGAAAAAGAATATAGTGGCACAAGATATGTTTTATGGAGATCTGATAGTAAAATTACCGTACATGTCGGTAATAGTTGGAGTTGGGTTCACCCTCGACGTGATTTGACGAAAACCGGAGTAGTGCCTGGACAAAAGACATTTGAATACAATATAGGAAGTCAGCGAATTGTCGATTTTATCGATGGTGGTAAAAAATATACGGTTCAGTGTGTCCACAATGGTAATACCGGTAATAAGGCAGAATGTGATAAATTTCTAAAAAATTTTAAAATAATTTAAAATTTAGAATTTAAAAACTAAAGTAAAGTTGACGTTGGGTTTCCGAAACATATTTAAAATTAATCGCAAAATAGTTGGTATGGAATTTTAGCCAATCGAGATTTTCTTGTCCCATGTTTTCGGGCCATTCGATACAAGCTACAATATTTTTTTTGAAATAATCCTTAAATTTTATTTCCTCAAAATCAGCACTGGTAGTTAGTCGATAAAGATCAAAGTGCAAAAAACGACCGTAGTCATTGATGATAACAAAGGTGGGTGAGGTAATTGTGCCTTTAATTCCAACTAATTTACCAATTGACTTTGAAAATACTGTTTTACCACAACCAAGATCGCCTGACAGGGCTAAGACAATAGGACCGGATAATTTTTTATCTTTAATTTTGTCAAATAAAAATTTGGCTATTTTGCCAGTTTCTGCCACTGAAGCTGACAAAAGTGAAGTCGAATTGGTCGCAATTAGATCCCCTCGTCGGAGAATTTTTAGCTCTGACTGGGTGGCATCGATAACAGTTGATGGTAAATTTTTGGGTAATTTGCCAGCATCAACCACTAAATCAAGCATAGCTGCCTTTTTTCGTGACAATGAATTTGTTAGTGATGCTACCGAATAGTTTGGGGAACGACCCGATAAATTGGCGGATGTGGCCGTAATGGGGACATTTAAATATTTGACTAATTTTAATATAAATTGAAAATTGGGAATACGGATACCGAGAGTGCCATTTTCAGCCTCGATGCCTGGGGTGACCCGATGCAAACTTTCTGAGACGATAGTAAATGGTCCTGGCAAAAGTATGCTATAGAGTTTTTGTGTGTCTTTGGGTAACTTTACATATTTTTTGGCCATATTAATGTCACTGACAGCAATTGAAATGGCCTTGCCTGTCCAACGATTTTTAAAGGCTAATAATTTTTTGACTGCAGTTGGGTTAGTTGGGTTGACAGCTAAAATATAGACAGTGTCGGAGGGAAACAATACCAATCCCCCATTTTTGATGACCTCTGCTATTTGATCAATGTATTTGCCAAAATTGTCATGATTAATTTTTATTATGTCCACGGGTGATTCTAACATTAATCAATACACTTGATTGTGGGAGCCGATGTCGAGAAATTCGACAAAGTCGTCAGAGACAAAATGATAGACAATACGAACATCGCCAGTAATTGAAAATGCACGCAAGCCTTGTTTTTTACCTGTTAATGGATGATCTTTCAACAATGAATTTGATCTATCTGTTTTGAACAATTCGACCCGATCGATAGCTTGAAGTTTTAATTTCTGATTATTTTTTATGCGTTTACCATAAGATTTTAGAAAACTTTTATGAAAGTTAACTGTGATCATCAAGATATTTAAACATATCGGCTGTACTTTTAAAACCGCCAATAGTTTTTTCCTTGCCACTTTCAATATCGTCGATCATTTTGCTGTAACGGGCGTTGTTTTTGGCCGATAAAACAACCGTTTTAGGACTAAAAGAAATATCAAATTTATTATTTGCCAATTCATGAATGAAAATTCGAATTGACTCCTGAAGGTTGGAAAAACCAAGAGATTTGGCATTTGCCAATGCTCTGTTGCGAATATCAACACCAATAGGGATTTGAAGACTGACTATTTGATTCATATTGTAATTATATTGTATTAGCATTGTATTGTCAATAGACTCTATATTTGTTACAATTACTTTGTGAAGATTGCAATATTGGTGGGTTTAACTTTAATAAATTTTTATTTTTCAATAAATTTGTCAGGAGGAGACAGGTATGTAAACAGGCTCAATAAATGGTATAAATTGGCTTTGGAAAATAAATGGAGTGAGGCAACAAAATTGGAGAAAAGTCTAGATCAGGCTGATTTGAAATGGTTTAAAGAAAAATATAAACCAGAAAATTTAAAAAAAAGATTGAATGAATTGACGGTTAAAACAAATAAAAGTGCCAATGAATGGATGGAAATAGCTCAAATCCAAAGCGGACTAGGTGATAAAAATGCTGAAAAACAGGCAATAAAAATGGCACACGAGCTTGACCCAATTAGAGCTGACATTGAAAAAGTTTATTTTTCGTCTTTCTTGTAGTCAGCTTTTTCTGCCGCTTTTTCTGCATCTTTGGTGGCCAATTCTTCAGGAGTTTTTTGGGAAGTCGCCTCGACATCAGCAGGGGTGGCTTCGGCCTCTTCGACAACCTCTTCCTCAACCTTTGGCAAGTCGGTCTTGACGATAACCTGGTCAACTTCGTTTTTGACTTCGACTAATGATTTGTCAATAATGAGGTCAGCAACAGTAATTTGAGCATCAATATCTGCCAAAACTGAAATATCGACAATTATTTTTTCAGGAAGATTGGCGGGTAAAGCTTCGACTTCGATTTCGTCAATAACAGTCATCAGAATATTTCCATTTTTGACAGACATTGATTCGCCAATAAATTCGAGAGGAACGGTGGCAATAATTTTTTCTTTTAAGTTAACTTTGTGACAATCAATATGGATTAAATCACTAGAAACTGGATGATATTGAGGATTTTTAAAAAGGACGGGAAAAATTGAATCGCCTAAAATAATTTCGACAAGAGTTGACTCACCGACATGAGAATAAAGTTTGTTTAATTCCATGGTGGAAACGGAAATAGATAAGGGTGGAAAATTGTGACCGTAAATAGTGGCAGGGGTAAGTCCTTTATTCCGTAATTGTTTAACTTTGCGACCGGTAAGAGTTCTAATTTCAGCCTGAATCGAGGCAGTAGTTTTTGTCATAAAATATGGTTGTTTTTGTGCCTTTGCCGATAACTTCGACTACCTCATCAAAAACATAAACGGTAAGGGATTATAGCAGAAAAAGACAGAAATATAATTTCTAATTACCAATTTCCAATTTCTAATCAATTTCAAATGATTAATGTTTAAATTTAAAAAACTATATAGTTGGTCTTGTTATTTTGATAAAAAAGAATGGTCTATTTTCTGGTGGAGTAGCAAGTTTTTTTTCTAAAGGATAATCAAAACCTTCTTCAACTACAACATACTCTTTTTTTGGTTTTTCTTTTGCTGCCTTTTTTTAGCTTCAAGTTCAGCAACTAGATTATCTATTTCAGACATATTGGGAGTGTAGCAGAAAAAATAACATTAATACACATCTTCGTGCTTGCTGATTTCGAGTAAAAATACAGTATTCCCATCAATTTTGGCGATAATTCGAATTGATTTGTTGACGGAAATTGAATAAAAACCATTACCAGATAATTTATGTAATCTAAGTGAATGATGAGATAAATTGGTTTGAATTTGAAAAAATGTTTTTTGAATTCTTTTGTACAACTGAGACTGATTTGCGTATTTTTCCAGTTCCCGATCGAATTTTTTTGTCGTTTCGATTATTGGCATTTAAGGTAATTTCTTTAAAATATTTATTAATGTCCTCTTTATTTTGTAACACTTTTGTATGATTATTTACATGATCAGTTTTAGCTTGTTGCCACATTTGCTCGTATTTTGTGTTATTAAGTAGATTGCGAAGTCCAGTACGAACTAAATCACTAAAAGATGAATACTGCCCGTTCTTAACCGCTTGGTCAGCCTGTAGTTTGAGTTGTGATGGGAGTGAAATATTTATTGTATTATTCATGTATGAATATTAGTATAATGTGTACATAAAAACAATATGATATAATCCTTTAATTATGAAATTAAACGTCTCTACATCTTGGTGGCAAAACAATGGCCTGCTTGTGGGAGATTTTAATTTGGCATAAACACAAATTCAATTTAAATTCAATCCCGCAGGTGCGGGATTTTTTTTGGTTTCTTTAACAATTCGGGTGGATAGTTTAGCTTGGTTAAAACTCTGGTCCCCAAAACCGGCGTCATAGGTTCAAATCCTATTCCACCCACTATGACAAATTATAATTTGATCGTAAATAAGTTGAAAAATAGCCTGACAACCAGGAGATGTTTTTATGGTGAAACTTATGATACTTTGGGGATGACGATTGATTCTTTGAAGTATTATTTTTTCTTGTCACTGCTTCATAATAATTTAACTAAATTTGGAATAGAGATTGAATCAACGGTAGTTATTGCTGATACCGCCTCGGGAATTAATAAGTCTAGCCAAATGTTTAACACAAATATTGACCAAATTGGAATAGATCGTCTCATTTATTGTAAAAGAATTAAAAAACATTTTAATTTGCCAATCAATTTTATACTGATGAGTGATTTGTTTGACTCAGAAAAAATTAATGAACGAATTAGGTTAGTTGAAAGTGTTGGAAATAATGATCCAAAAGTGATTGAATTATTGTCCAAAACTGTATTAAAAAATAAAATTAAACAAGAGCAAGATACTGGTTTTCGCTATGGATTTGAAGCGATAGCCACTGGAACGTTGTTTGATATAAAAATTGGGCCACCTCGTGAAAAATATTATGATCAGGCTGCAAAAATTATTTGTAAGAAATTAAAGTTAAATCAACTGCAAAGTATTTATTTGACACCAACATTTCCTCTGGCTCAAGATTTTTCATATTTTTTAATGCACCCAGAGATTGAAGAATATGGATTGACACCGTACAAAGCTGGCAGTAATCAGATGCAAGATTTTAGAATTATTTTAAACACGACGACAATAGAAAATGTCAAACATTTAATTGAAGGCACACATCTTACGACAAATCCAAACTTGCCTAACCCTGTTTTGGATTTACTGTTTATAGCTGATATGGCGAATAATTTAAAAAATAAAGACGATAACTTTCCTGTTTATAAAAAAGATATTTATTTAAATATAAAAAAACTAAAAGATTTAACTATTAACAAAATTGATAAATTATTGATTGAAATTGGAAATATATGAATAGTCCACAAGCCATAGAAGAATCAATAAAAGAATACAATATTAAAAAATCGATTAAAATCCGGATGGAAAAATATTATACGGAGCAGACGACTAAAAACGGATTGTCAAATTTAAAAAAAATAAAAGATTACTTACCGACTAAATTGCAGCCCATACATTTTAGAAGAAATGTGGCAATTGCACATCTCGATTTGGAGCCTATTATCGAAAAAATTGCCAAAGGACAGGAATTTGTAGTGGTCTCGGGGCTTAATCCATCCTCTGCCCTACATTTGGGACACAAAGCATTATTTGATTTGTTACTAAGTTTACAAAAACTGGGAGGTAGAGTATTTATACCTTTGACAAATGATGAATCACTGGTGGATGGGAAAGTTGATTCTTTGGCTAAAAGTCGAAAAATTGCTAGGGAATCGATATTACCCGACGTTGTTAGTTTTGGTTTTGATGTTAAGAAAACTCATATTTACGTCGATTCGGAATATCCACAACTATATAACTTTGCCATGCATTTGAGCCAGTTTGTGACTTTTGGACAACTTAAGCAAGTGTTTGGAAAGGAATCACTGTTAAATCCGGGACAAATATTTTACCGAGGAGTGGTGCAGATGGCCGAAATTTTGTTGCCACAATTGCCAGAATTTGGAGGTCCAAAAGTAACATTAATACCAGTGGGCATTGACCAACACCCATATATTTTATTGGCTCGCGATGTGGCCAAAAAGATTGGAATGATTCCCCCATCTGAATTGGTAATTAGATTTTTGCCGAGCCTATTAGGACCAGAAGATAAAATGTCAGCATCTAAACCAAACACAGCAATTTATCTTGATGACACGGCAGAAAATATTAGAAAAAAGATAAATAAAGCCTATACTGGGGCAGTTTCGGCACTTGATGTCTACCAAAAATTGGGTGGTATACCCGAGATATGCTCGGTGTTTTCTCTTATAAATTTTCATCATCCTGATGATGAATATGTAAAAAGTATCAAATTAAGATATCAAAAAGGACAAATTACTATGTCGGAATTAAAAGATATCACTGCCAAATTTATTTGTGAATTGGTAGAAAAACATCAATTAAAAAGAAAAAATAATAAGCAAAATTTTGATGATTTTATATTAAAAACTCCGTTAGATTCATTTTTGAAATATGAATAAGCTGTTTTTTAAATTATTATGGCGAAACTATTTCTGGCGGGAGATATTATGGTGAAATAATTATAATTTTGCTTTATTTAATCCCGCAGGAGCGGGATTTTTTGTTATTTGTTCTTTATCAATTTATTTAAAGGAGGTGAAAAAATATGTCAGAATGTATGTATTTTGATTTACCAGTATTTACTACTGCTGGAATAAAGGTCAGATGTAGCCACTGCGAGCTCCCATCTCCAGACAAAGCTGTAAGAGAGAAAACACTAATTTGTAAAAGACAGGTTAGTGTATGTCAGGCTCAGTTTGTTGGACGAGCACGAGTATGCTCAGGCTATGTTGCCAGTCAAAATGATCCTCATGGTGGAGGATTTAGGTGGGGTTAAACGATTATCAGCCCAGCTGGTATCAGCTGGGCTGATAGATAAATTTAAATGTTAAAATTTAGACATAAATATGGAGACAAAAATACTTAACACTTCAACATTTATACCGATTTTCTACAAATACCAGACACGTCTGGCAAATTAAAACAGACTTTGAATTAAAATAACCATGAAAAACAACCAAATTGCTAAGCCAAATAGTTTTACAGATTTTTTGTTATATACCACGCCAAATGGCAATGTCCGTGTCGAAATTTTTTTGCATAATGAAAATATATGGCTCACTCAGGCAAAAATTGCCAAGCTTTTTGATGTGGGTATACCGGCCATAAATAAACATTTAAAAAACATTTTTGAAAGTGGTGAATTGCAAGAGGGTTCAGTTATTTCCAAAATGGAAATAACTGCCACAGATGGCAAAAATTACAATACAAATTTTTATAACCTAGATGCCATAATTTCTGTGGGTTACAGGGTAAATTCTGCAACTGCGACTCGATTTAGAATTTGGGCAACAGAACGATTAAAAGAATACATTATAAAGGGCTTTACTATGGATGATGAACGACTAAAAACTCCAAACTATTCTTTTGGCCAAGATTATTTTGAAGAACAGTTGGCTCGTATAGCGGATATCCGTAGTAGTGAACGCAGATTTTACCAAAAGATCACTGATATTTATGCACAGTGCAGTGTGGATTACGACAAAAATAGTGTAGAAGCACAGCATTTTTTTGCCACTGTACAAAATAAATTACATTTTGCAATTTCAGGTTACACAGCCGCAGAAATTATTAGTAGTCGAGTGGACAACGCTAAACCAAATATTGGGTTGACTAGCTGGAAAAATAGTCCACAAGGTGCAATCCGAAAGACTGATGTAATAGTTGCTAAAAATTATTTGGACAAAGAAGAACTCTGGGGTTTAAATAACATAGTTGAACAATATCTTATTTTTGCCGAATCACAAGCCAAACGCAAAAAAGCAATGTTTATGTCTGATTGGGATAAGAAGTTAAGTGAATTTTTAAAACTTAATGACCGAGATATTTTAAAAGATATGGGTAAAGTAAGTCATGCTGTAGCTGAAGCTTTGGCGTTGGAAGAATATGAAAAGTATCGGATAGGGCAAGATAAAAATTATATTTCTGATTTTGATGAGGAAGTAAAGAAAATCAAGACTAATGTTAAAATTTAGACATAAATATATGAATACAAACAAAAAAAGAATATTAACTGGTGATAGACCGACGGGGCCATTGCACCTCGGGCATTATGTGGGGACACTGAAAAATCGGGTGCGATTGCAGGACGAATATGACTGTTTTTTTATCATCGCTGATTTACATACATTAACCACAGCATCTAATCTTGAAAAAACATCAGGTCTTAATGATCGAGCACGAGCATTGGTTTTGGATTATTTATCGGTGGGGATTGACCCTGAAAAATCGGTAATTTACCAACAAAGTCGAGTACCAGAAGTCACCTATCTTACGACTATATTTAGTAATTTAGTGACAGTTCCACGGGCACAACGAGTACCGACTTTAAAAGATGTAATGCACGATTTGGATATCGAAGCGCCATCGGTGGGATTGTTAAATTACCCGATTTTGCAGGCAGCAGATATTTTGATGGTCAAGGCGAATCTGGTTCCAGTTGGCAAAGATCAGGAAAGCCATGTGGAAGTAACACGAGAAGTGGCGCGAGATTTTAATCGAGGTTTTAAAGAAATATTTCCAATACCTGAGGCGATGATTGGTGAAGGAGGGACTTTGATTGGAACTGATGGTCAAGCTAAAATGAGTAAGTCGATTGGAAATTGTATTTATTTGTCGGATGATGAGGAAACAGTCAATAAGAAAGTAAAAGGAATGTACACCGATCCAACTCGACTAAAACCAACTGATCCAGGACATATCGAAGGTAATCCAGTGTTTATTTATCATGATGCGTTTAATGATAATCTGGCCGAAGTGGCAGATCTAAAAGATAGATATCAAAAAGGACAGGTTGGCGATGTCGAGGTAAAAACAAAATTGGCACTAGCGTTAAATAGATTTTTGGCACCAATTCGAGAAAAGAGAGCACAGTTTGAGGGGAAAAATGATTTGATAAATCAAATAATTGAAGATGGCTCGGTCAAAGCTCGCCTCGAAGCCCAAAAAACGTTGGATGAAGTGTTGACGGTTATGGGAATAAGAGAATGATTATAAATTGGTTTACTTTAACAATGTTGGGGCTGGTATCAGTGGCGATTGCTGATGTTTCATAAAAAGTGACACTTAAGGGAGAATCACCACTAAGCAGTATTACCAATAACTTTTTGGTGT
>Ga0100396_1001059_pt1 | contig 17571 bp, 17 predicted proteins | sample CryGeymeta201520_FD_81551 | JGI IMG/M metagenome (GOLD analysis project Ga0100396, IMG submission 81551) | Groundwater microbial communities from Crystal Geyser aquifers in Utah, USA - Crystal Geyser metaG 2015-20 | ecosystem: Environmental > Aquatic > Deep subsurface > Groundwater | place: USA... | reverse complement strand
ATGAAAAATCCAATGGTGAGCAAAACCAGAAAGATAAGTTTCCAGTTTAAAGCAATAATTACTCCGGCCAAAGAGGCTAGTCCTCTCCCGCCTTTAAAATCTAAATAAAGAGGCCAGTTATGGCCCAAGACAACGAAAAAAGCGGCTAAGGCCTGGACAAATATAGGGTCGCACCTTAAGCCAAGTCTTTGAGCTAAAAAAATTGATAAAGTGCCTTTCCCAATATCGCCAATCACAGCCATTAAAAGAGCTTCTATTTTGCCAGTGGCTCGGTAAACATTAGCTGCACCGATATTCTTGGAGCCGATTTCATAGAGATTTTTGCTATAGGCGCGAGCCACCAGATAACTAAAAGGAATAGAGCCCAAAAGATAACTCAAAATAGCGATTAAAATTAGTTCAAACATATAATTTTTTTTATTTTAATTTTGGCCTTTAGTTAGATTTTAATTTTTTAAACTTACCAACTTGCCAGTTTATTACTCTTTTTGTCCTCTGGCTCCGCTAAATTCGTGTCAACACTACACTAAAAAAATTAATTCCAAAGTGAAGAAAAAAGGCAGGTAAGATGGATTTTTCTTTCCAGAAGAGCCATCCGGCAACAAGACCAAATAAGAGGGCATAAAACCCTGAGTACAAAGAGAGTGGAATAAATCTTGCTCCCAAAGGAATAAAAATCTTCCAATGAACTATAGCAAATAAAACCCCTTGAACAAAAATAATTATCCAAGGAGCCAATTTCTCAACTCTGGACTTGAGCGGAGAAGTAAAATTGAAAAGTGTGTCTTTAACCTTGAAAAGTCCTCCTGCGATTATCCCTCTAAATAACAATTCCTCGGCGAAAGTATCGGCAGAGACAATAAGAAATTCAAAAAGTAAAAAAAGTCCTAATGGTAAAGGCGCTATCGCTTTGGCTGTAGCTGTTCCAGAATGAACTTGGGGAACTTCTGGTTGCCGTGCTAATTGAGAAACTTTCGGTGCGAAATAATTAGAGCCGATATTAATTCCCAGAAAAATGATTAAAAATAGAAGTAGCAAGCTGAGGGGCTTAAGAGAGATGCTTTTTCTAAAATTTTTAAGTTCAAGTCCATAAAATCTCAAAGGTTTTTCAAAAAATAATCTTGGCAGAAAAAGAAGAAAGAAGGTAAATATAATCGTTATATTTAAAGATACATTTTCTCCTCTTTGGGAAAGATAGATGGTAGAAATTGTTGCTCCAACACCCAAGAGAATTACAAATGCTAAAAAAAGGGGCTTATACCAGGCTGGCTCTGAATTATTCTTTCTCATATTATGTTTTTTTTTATTGAATAACTTTATATTCTTCCTCGTTCTTTACTCCCAAGTCTAACTCTACTGCTCTTTTAATTTGAGGAAATTCCCATAAAGGTAGGTTAAGTCTGTTTTCAACTGGATAACTTTTAAGAACCCTCAGTCCCTCAATATCAAGAGCAATTCTGTCGGTTGAAGCAAAAATTAAATTGGGCTCTTGAAGCTCGCCTTTATCAGGACCGTGAGTAACAAAACATTTTCTTGCATCCATTATAATGAGGTTTGGGTGAATTAAACTATTCAATTCAGCAATTTTTTCTTCTAACTTTCTCCAATGAAGCATCGCTCTTTCGCTTTTTTTCAAAAACCCAACTCCTAGTTTTAAACTCATTGTAAAGCGAGCAGCAAAATGAGTTTTCAGGCAAGGGAGTAAAACTAATTTATCAACCTCATCTAAGATTTTAGGAAGGCTGGCTTTCTTTAAGTATTTCCCCTGGGGAATTTCTTTTTTAACCCATTCCTCATTATCAAAAATGTGAAATCTGACTCCCAGTTTTTGAGAAAGATTGAGGGCGCCAGTTTTTTCCAAGACTTTCCTGGTGTTTAAATAATAAGTGGAAGATTCAGCCAAAATTATCTCTTTTGGGTTAATTTTACTTTGCAAAAGCTCAATCACCGCTCTTAAAAAATCTAAAGAGGTTGAGCCAGGAAAAGTATCGGCGGTATTAAAATTTGGCTTTAGTAAAACTCTATCCTTGGCTGAAATAAATTTTTGCCAACCGCCGATTAAGTCGACTGCCTTTTGAACTGATTCTTTTATATTCCCTTGGTGATTAACCCTGCTGATTAAGATTTTTTCATTTGACATAGAGATTTATTTTGTTTTCCAGGTTATAACATTGTCTTTTACTTGAAAGTTCCCTCTGATAAATTTTTCAATCACCCAGATATTAGTCTTGGTGTGCTGAGTAATTTCAGAGGTGGTGAGTTTGGCTGATTTAGTAAAAAGAGCAATGTAGGGCAAGATTTGGTCAGAAAAATGGCTGTCCAAAGCTACCGGTTTCCTTGTTTCTTTTAAAAATTCCATTGCCGCTTCTTTGCCAACTTCCTCGCTACTTTTAAGGAGCCTTCCCAGGGCAGAAGCTCCCAAAACAGTATTCTCAAATTCGCCAATTATCGTCATCTGGCTGCCAGGAGAGAGCGTATCGTAGTATTCTATCTTTGTTTCAATAGGAAGTTTGGCTTTGTGGTAAAAAAGAGGAGTTTGCTTAGCACCAGTTATTTGCCTTTGGGCAACTTTTCTTTTCTTTAAAAATTCGGAAGCGCCAGAGATAACTAGGATTCGTTTAAGCTCGCCTCTATCTTTGAAAGAAAATTTGGTAATTTTCTGAGAAAATTCCAAGGGAAAAATTTCCACTTCGACCTCGGCTCCGCCTTTGGGATAAAATCCTCGTCGTAAAATATTAATATTTACTTTACCTCCCTTCGCCTTGGGCAGGGAATTAATTAATTTCTCTAAATTTGGCAAGAAAACAAAACGGAAATAATCAATTGGCGGCGAGAAGAAAGTGTCAGTAGCGCCGCCTTTAAACTGAATTTTGAAAGGGGCTGGAGCAAAGAGCGAAGGTATTAAAAGGGTTTGCAAAATTAAAGTAATACTTCCAGCGGTTTCAATTTCAACTTTTATTTCTTTTGGGGAGATTTCTTGAGAGTAAACCCCCACACCAAAGTTTTTGGCGTGGGGGTAAAATTTAATTTCTTTGGAACCAAGATTAGCGCCTTCCAATTTGCCATCAGAGAGCTGACTGAGTGCTTGAAGCCCCAGTAAATGTTGTAAAGCCAATCCTGGTCTTGGTCTTGATGCTCGAATATTAAAAATATGGCAGGATTTTTCCAAGACGGCTGCCAGGGCTGTGGCAGTCCTCAAAATTTCGCCTCCGCCTTCGCCATAGGAACCGTCAATAGACAAAAGCTCCATATCTTTGTGGTAATAATTAGTTTACAACACTAATAGACACTAATGGAAGCGGAAAATCTTACTGTAGCAACGGATGTTTTTGGGAGCCGCTTAACACGAATCAACACGAAATTTAGAAAAGAGAGAGTGGGTCTATCCAATCTTTGAGTTCTCCTTTTGTCTGAACATAACCGCGATATTCTATTTTTGTTCCTTTATGGATGGCAAAATGGAGATGTTTTCTTTCGCCGTCGGTCTCGAAAGAAAAACCCTTACCTAAAATTCCAATTAATTCTCCTTTTTTGAGTTTTCCGCCTTTTTCTTTCTCAATCGAGGTTAATTGGAGGTGGCCGTAAAGAACCGTTACTGGCTCTTTTTCTATTTGACAAGCTTGAACTAAAACTCCGCCATAGCCACTAACCTTTCTTTTCTCGATTATTTTGCTTTCACAAAAAGCAAAAACTTTTACCTCTTTTTGCTCTTCGCCGGGAAAGATTTCTAAGTCCACTCCGGTATGATAGCCCTGAAATTTCTCGGGTTGAACTGGTGAAGTCTGAGGAGTAATGTAATCGCCAAAAGACTTTTTATTAATGCGTTCCTCAAAATTATCTATCGGCGGGAAATAATCTAATTCTTGTTTGGGAGCCTTTTGCTCCTCTTCCGATTCTATTAAGAGGTTGTCCTTGGTAGGTTTTTCTACTTCTATATTTTTAATACTCGGAAATTTAAAATTAAAAGAACCAAAAAGAGCACTTAATAAAATTAGCCCAGAGATTATTAAAATAAGGACTTTTTTCATGCCCTTTTACTATTTATCCTTGCCACCAAAAATTTTGGTGTGGGGATTTATCTTATCTGAAAAGAGTCAAATTCGTCTTTGTATTTCTCCCATTTAACTTTAACCTCTTCTATTCTGGCGGTATCTGGTCCTTCTTTTGTCCAGTCTATTATTTTACTGACCACCTCTTTATCTCCTTCAAATATCGCTTCTACCCTACTGTCGGGTAAATTTCTCACCCAGCCAGTAATATGTAAATCTTCAGCTTTCCTATGGGTAGCATCTCGAAAAAATACCCCCTGAACTTGGCCAGAAATCCAGATATGGGCTCGGGCCTTGCCTTGGTTATATTGCTGCTCTTCCATATATTTACCCAGTAGTACAATGCTATTGTCCCACTGGGTTTAATTTTAGCACAAAAAATAAATCTAGAGAATAAATTTAAAAATTCCTTGAAGTCTGTAAAATACTATAATATTCTTTTAGTAGTCCTTGAACTTTGGAGGTGAGAATATGGGACGGTTTTTTGTAATAAGAACTGAGGTATTAAAGGCGCTGTATGCCGACAAAGAATGGAGAGAAAAATTAGAGAATGCCGAGAGCGAGGAAGAGAAAATTCAAATAATAGAAGAGTTTTGCAGAAAAATTGGTTATGAAACCGGGGAAATAGTTCTCCGTCCAACAAAAAATGAGGCGTCGTAATACCGCCTCTTTTCTTTTTAGTCCAAACCGAAATTATTAATTAGTTTTTGATAGAATTCTTCGATCTTTAATGCTACGAAATTTTAAGTTTTCCTCTCGCTTTGGAAATAGATGAGTATCCTTTCTTTCTTAAAATTGACTTTAGCTCTTTATTTATTCTTTGAAAACAACTGACACCTTCCTCTACAAAAGCTGTTCCTATCTGAACTGCGTCTGCACCAGCTAATAAAAATTCAAAGACATCCTGACCAGTTTTAACTCCTCCCATTCCCATAATTGAAACTTTCCCCTTTAAAAGTTCATAAAATCTTCTAACATTACCGAGGGCAATTGGTTTTATATACTGGCCCGAGAGTCCTCCGAATCCTCGAGTAGCTTTAATAACCGACCTCTCCTTTATCTCATCTATAATAAGACTATTTCCTAATGTGTTCACACAAGAGAGAAAAGAAACCGAATATTTTTTTATCAAATTTGCGATTTTTTGTTGGATGGAATAGTAAGGGTAAGGAGGAAGCTTCAGGCCGATTGGCTTTTTTCCTAAATAAGAGATTTCCTTCAGTACCTCTTCAGTCTTTTTAAGATTATAGGCAATTGGTTCAGTTTTATTATCAATATTTGGACACGATAAATTTATTTCAATCAAATCCACTTCGCTTTCCTGAAAAGCCTTGACTAAAATTTTATATTCATCTACAGAAAAGCCAGCTACGCTGACAATAATTGGCTTATTGTATTTTTTTAATTTGGGAATGAATTCTAAATATGTTTTATATCCCAAATTCGGCAATCCTTCAGAGTTAAAATAGCCCAATGGGAGCTTGAAAATTCTTGGCAATGGATTGCCTTTTCTTTTTTTAATAGTACAAGACTTCATCATTATTGCCGCCGAATCAGATTGGCCAATTTGTTTTAACTCTTTTAAAGTAGAGGCTCGGGGGACAGAGGCATTTAAGGTGTAAGATTCAAATTCTCTTCCGGCAATTTTAGTGATTAAATTCATATGTTTAAAGATAGAAAAATCCTACCTATTTTAAGGTTGATTTTTATCTGTCTTATGTCTTTTAAAAGCAAAGAGGGCAGGGATTTCTAAGATAAAACCAACAAAAAAGAGAATTGGACCAGTTGAAAAATTACCCAGGGTGAGCCCTAATCCCAAACCCATAAAAAAGGCTCCGGTACTAACCCCAAACCAATCATAAAGAGAAATAGGTTTCAATTTCATCATATTTTATTTATAATAAGTTTATGAAAATAGAGAAAATTTTAAAAGGGGTAACTCAACCTAGAGCAGAAGATTTTGAGGAATCTTCCCGCAGAACTATAGAAATTTTGAAAAAAGAGCCAAAGATAATTTTTCTTGCCAATAAAGGAAAGTTAGTGGTGGTTGGAGATTTGCATGGTGACCTAAAATCCATCTTGAAAATCTTGAAAAATTTTTGGGAACCACGAGAATATCTTTTATTTCTTGGAGATTATGGTGACAGAGGAGAACACTCTATCGAAGTCTACTCGGTCATCTTTAAATTAAAAACCACTTTTCCCGCCCAGGTTTTTTTGTTAAGGGGAAATCATGAACCACTTCCCTTTTTAATACCCTTCCCCCATGAATTACCCTTAGAGATTAAAGAGAGGTTTTTAAGCGAGAAACCTTATCGTCTTTTACAAGAATTTTGGGAAACATTGTCTCTGGCTGCTGTTTTGAAAGGTAAGTATCTTTTCTTGCACGGTGGATTACCAACTGGATTAAAATCAATAAAAGACCTCCAAAAAAGAGAAAATTTAGAAGAAATTTTATGGAATGATCCTATCGAAGGAATCCCTGGCGCTTTTTTATCTCCCAGGGGTGCAGGAAGAATTTTTGGCAAAAACATTACTGAGCAGATTTTAAAAAAAATCAAAATTAAAACCCTAATAAGGTCCCATCAGATGTCTGAAGGAACAATGGTTCACCACAATGGGAAAATTTTAACTCTTTTTTCCACAAATACTCCGCCTTACAGAAACGAAAAAAGAGCGATATTAAAAATTGATTTAAGTAAGCCTGCCAAAGACGCATTTTCCCTGGCAAAAAAAGCGATTTTCTTTTAATTCTATTTAGAAAATTTAATATAGTACTCTTTAGGAGGGAGATGATTTTTAGTTAAGACTTTGCAGATTTCATCTATTTCCGAAATTCTTTTTATTTTTCCATTAACTTCAATGAGTGGGTCAACAACCCGAGATTTTACTAAAACCTTGGTGTCATAGTTTTCTCTATCTAATTTCCATTTTATTCCCCCCTGCATCCTTTTTAAAAGTAAATCAAGTTTTTCGTCTTTATCTCTAATTTTTTCTACCTTTAGCAAGACTTCTTTGTCAGTGGAAAAAAGGTCTTCTTTTTTTAAATAACCTCTCTCAAGCGCATATCCTATCATATCACCAACAGTCCTAAACATTACCGCTGACTGCGGTCCCGACCAGTAAAGATTGTTAAAATTTAGATAATAGATGGTAAATTTTATGGCAAGTTCTGGACTTTTGAAAACCCATAGGTTTTTGGTAATCTTAAAATCTGCTAAAAATTCATTTATTTCTTCTTGGTTAAGATCTCCAAAAATAAAGCCGTGACGCAAAAAATAATCAATTCTATCAGCACAAAGGTCCGGCAAAGGTCTTTCTTTTAAAGGAAAATTTTTATCATTTAGAATATAATCTAAATAGAATTTATATTTTTCTAAAATTTTTGGAATTTCTGTTTCCTTAACAAATTCTCTGAAAATATTATCTTGGAGATTTTGTTTTTCTTGGGAGCCAGCATTTAAAAAATAGTCACCGCAATGAGAAAAAACAGTATGAGAAACATCGTGAATTAAGCCAGCAATTTGTTCTCCCAGGGGAGCATTAAATTTTTTAATCAAGATGAAAACGCCGAGAGAGTGTTCGTAGCGAGAGAAGGTTTTCCCAGGAAAATAGGGTTCAAAATAGCCAATTTGGTCTATCCCTTTTAAGCGCTGGAGGGATTTTGAATTTATCAACTCTAAAATAACTGGTTCTTTTATCAGAATCTTGCCATATATCCTGTCATTGTATTCCATAGCTTCAAAAGTTAGCTACCCATACTTTGGGTAACAACACTTTTTATACCCCGGTAGTAGTCCGCCTTCGGCGGACACTACGGGGCTTCGCTTGTTTTTTATACCTAACCATACTTTGGGTAACAACACTTCTTGTATTTTAGAGGTTTTCCAGTTTGGGGATTGATTTTTCCGCAAGGACAAGGATCATTCCGACCGGGCCTTTTTTTAGATTTTGGGTGATCGATGTTAGATTTTTGGATAAGAGGAGTCGGGGGTTGTTTTACCAATTTTATCTTTAAAATGGTATCTAAGGATTCTCCTTCAAAATTGAAAAGGAGATTTTGAAATAATTTGTGGCCTTCGGTCCGATAAGCAACCAATGGGTCGATTTGGCCATAAGCCCGTAAGCGAACACTATCTCGCAAAGCTTCCATATTTTCCAAATGCTCCTGCCACAAAAAATCCAGGATTTTGAGCATTAATAATTTTACAATCTTTGGGAAATTTTCTCCCAAGTCCTTTTCTTTGTTCTCTATTACTTTAATTTCTTCAGGACTCTTTGCTATCCCCTTTAAAATTTCCTGGGGGTTTTTACTTTTTAATATTTCTTTTCTTTTTTGGTAAATCTTTGTTCTCTGTTTATTTAAAACATCATCGTATTCCAAGAGGTGTTCTCTTATATCAAAATTATATCCTTCTACTTTTGCCTGAGCTGATTCGATGGCCCGGGAAACCATTTTATTTTCAATTGGCATATCTTCGGGAATATTAAATCGCTCAAGGAGCGTTTTTAATCTCTCTCCTCCAAAAACCCGAATAACCTCATCTTCAAGGGAAATAAAAAACTGGGAAGAACCCAGGTCCCCCTGACGTCCACTTCTACCCCGAAGTTGATTATCAATGCGACGGGCTTCATGCCTCTCTGTACCAATAACATATAGCCCTCCAAGATTTTTCACTTTCTCTGCTTCCTTTTTATCTGGTGGATTTCCTCCTAGGATAATATCAACACCTCGACCGGCCATATTGGTAGCAATAGTAACTGCCTCAAACCTTCCTGCTTGAGCGATAATAGCCCCTTCTCTCTCGTGTTGCTTAGCATTTAAAATCTGATGGGGCACTCCCTCTCTTTTAAGGAGCCCTCCTAAGTATTCGTTTCTTTCAATGCTCCTTGTTCCAACTAATATTGGCTGACCTTTTTCATTCCTTGTTTTTATCTCTTCAATAATAGCTTTAAACTTTGCTTTCTCGGTCGAGTAGATTCTATCTGGCAAGTCTTCTCTTATCATCGGACGATTGGTAGGAATAGCTATCACCTCTAAATTATAAACCTTTGAAAATTCCTCAGCAGATGTTTGAGCGGTCCCTGTCATACCAGCTAATTTTTTGTACATCCGGAAATAATTTTGAAAAGTAATGGTAGCTAAAGTTACTGATTCTGAAGGAATAGGCACTTTCTCTTTTGCTTCAACCGCCTGATGAATTCCGTCTGACCAACGTCGGCCTGGCATCAAGCGTCCTGTAAATTCATCAACAATGACAATCTTACCATCTTTTACTACATAATCCGTATCTCTTTTAAAATGGTCTTTGACTCGAAGAGCAATGTCTACATGGTGAGCAGTAACAATATCTCCTTCACTCCAAGGATTATAACCTCCCAATTTCTCGATAATCTTTTTTTGTCCTTTTTCAGTTAAAATGGAAGTTTTCATTTTTTCGTCTACTTCGTAATCCTCGTCTCTTTCAATGCTCTGGATAATATCAGCAAATTTATAGTACCTCTCCGTAGCTTTTTCCGCTGGCGCAGAAATAATTAAAGGTGTCCTTGCTTCGTCAATTAAAATAAAATCTACCTCATCAACGATAGCAAAATTGAATTCTCTTTGAGCAATCTCCCTTTCATCTGAAACCATGTTATCTCTCAGATAATCAAAGCCAAATTCGTTATTAGTACCGTAGGTAATATCGGCAAGATAAGCTTCCTTCCTTGCGCAAGGTCGCAAGAAATCCTCAACGACTTTAAACCCACCGAGTTCGTCTCTAATTTTTTCCTTGTCTTCATCAGGTCTTTTATAAGTCGGGTCATACAAAAATGATTGCTCGTGATTTAAGCAGCCAACTGATAGTCCTAGCATATGATATATCTGGCCCATCCAAACGGTATCTCGACGAGCTAAATAGTCATTGACAGTCACGAGATGGCAGCCTCTTCCTTCAAGGGCATTTAAATATAAGGGTAAAGTAGCCGCTAATGTTTTACCTTCCCCTGTGAGCATTTGAGCAATTTTCCCTTGATGGAGAACTATTCCTCCTATTAATTGAACATCAAAATGACGCTGACGAAGGGTTCTTTTGGCTGCTTCCCGAACTAAAGCAAAGGCTTCGGGTAAAAGGTTGTCCAAAGTTTCTTTTTTGAGCCTTGTCTTCAACTCTGCTGTTTTTTTTCGAAGATTCTCATTAGAAAGTTTTTCAAAGTCCGACTCTAAATTATTTATTTTTTCCACTAATAATCGGGTTTTTCTTAAATATCTTTCACTGAAGCCGCCTAATATTCGAGAAAATAATGCCATAATATTTCTAAAAATATCCCTTGAGGGACAAAATAAGATTCTAATTACATTATGCTTTTATTTATAGATTTTCTGATTGTCTTTTTAAACTCACTTGCCTTTTTTTCTTTATATTTCTTTAAAGCTCTTTGGAGTTTATCTTTCAAATATGTAATTGTAAAATACACATCTTCTCCTGTTGATTCGATTCTCAAAGAAGCTTTGGGAAGTTTTAAATTAATCTCTACTCGAAAAACTTTTCCTTTTTTGTGGTGAGTACTTTTTTCTATTTCCACCTGAGCAGGAACATCAAATTTTGTATTCAAGAATTTTTCGCAACTTAGGATTTTTTCTTCAAGATAATCCTTAATATTTGGAGCTAAAATAATATTAGTACTTTTAATCTTAATTTTCATATTTACCCCGTTAGAAAGCCTCACCTCCTTGCCCCGTTAGAAGTTTTTTAAATATGTTCTGAATAAAATTTTTTAATAATATCTGTGATTACCGGAACTTCTAATGGGGTTTGTTTAAAGAAAGTCTAAGTGATTCTTTTATTATATTTTTAAATAGTTAAATAAACAACCCCGCCTTTTGAGCGGGGTTGTTTCTTGAGAAGGCAAAGAATTTATCTACACCTTCTTGAGGTCTTCTTTTTCTTTCGGGAAGTCTTCTTTGCCTTCTTTGCCTTCTTTGCTATTTTTTTAGCCATTTCTCTGTCTCCTTTTAAAGGAGAAAATTACCGAGCAGTTACAAATAGCCGACCTTACTATTTTCAAAAATATTTTTCACTCCAACAACTTCTATTCCTATTTTAATTTTTTTGGAAAATAAATACAAGTTTTCCAAAAAAAATTATATTATAATAATTTCTTCTTCCAGTTGGATTCTAAATTTCTGTCTCACTTTTTTCTTTACTAAGCTTATGAGGTTTATTACGTCCTTTGCCTTAGCGTTGCTAATATTAATTATAAAATTTGGATGTTTTTCAGAAACTTGAGCCCCGCCAATCTTTTTACCTTTCAAGTTACAGGAATGGATTAAATAGGCAGCGGGTATTTCTCCTTTTTGAAAAAACTGTTTTAAATCCGGAAATTTTTCTATTAATTTTAGGTTTTCTTTTGTAAACCCCGTATATCCCCGCTCTAAGGGACGGAGTTTTTCTTTTCTATATATATCTTTATTTTTTTTATCTCTGGTTTGAAGCTTTAAGTTTTCGGGATTATACGGGGTAAATTTTATATTTTTAAAAATACTTCCAATTGAGGAGTATTTTAGGGGATGTCGTTCTATTCGATAAAAAAGACCCTCTTTAATTTTCTTGAGAACATCCTCTTTCTTGGCTTTTTTAAATTCTAGCTCTGCTTCAAGAATCACCCAATTTCTTTTTATTTTGAAAATACTAGACCGGTAAAAAAATTGACATTTTTTATTTTTGAAATTTTCGGGTTTTAGAGTTTTTAAATTTAATGCTTTAACATTTTCTACAACATCCTTCATTTCTCGACCAAAGGCTCCGGCATTACCAAAAATAGCACCGCCTATTGTTCCGGGAATGCCTGCCGCCCATTCAAATCCAGTTAAACCCTTGGAAATTGTGATGTCCTGAACTTCGTTGATTAAATTTCCCGCTCCACAGATAATTTTTGTATCCTGGCTCTTAAGTCCTGAGAGTTGAATTTTTATAATTAATCCTTTATACCCTTTGTCGGAGAATAAAATATTGCTTCCATTTCCCAAAAAAAAGAAGGGGTAATTATTTTTCTTAGCCCACTCTAAAGATTCGGCTAATTGAGAAGTAGTTTTGACGCAAGTGAAATATTTTGCTGGACCACCTATCTTAAAAGTAGAGTAATCCTTTAAAGGAATATTATTTTGAATCTTCAACATAAATAGAATTTAAACAAATTTCAGAAAAAATGGAAGTATTTTCCAAACGAAGAGTGCGGGAGAGTTACTCTTCTGAAATTGTCCGAGAACGAAGCGAAGGGATACAATTTTGCGATCTCCCGAAAATTCTGAATTAAAAGGGCTTGGCGAGTTACTCCAATTCCAAAGTCTTTTGTGAGTGCTAACCACCAAGCCCACTAATATTATATTGGATTATAATGTTGTATTCAAGAATTTTGGACAATACGGGACCTCAAAAATCCCCGCCTGCCATAGCCCGGAGCTGAGGTGACTGGCGGGCAGGTAACTTCACTCTGTTCAGAGAGATTTTCGGGACTAAGCACCCATACCACTACCATTTTATTAATCTTGTTTATTTAGAAATTTTCATTGATATTTTAGAAAAGCAAAAAGCCTTGGAAATCCCCAAGGCCTTTTGCCGACTTTAGTTGGAGTCTCCGAATAAATCGGAATGGCACTCACACCCTTATATTAGCAAAATAAATTTTAAATGTCAACCCCATTAGAAGTTTTAATTGTAAAGCCATTAACCTACTGTTATTTTTATCTTGTAAGTTTTCCATATAAACCCACTTCTAACGGGGTCAAGGTTTTTAAATTAAAATCCTTTAATAAGTTTATAGATTTTGTACCAAAAACTCTGAAAAACAAAATCTTTTCCATTTTGATATTCTAACTCTTCTCCTTGAAAGCTTTTTTTAAATCGAGTTAATCCTGGCCATCTTTTTTCATCAATCCCCCAAAAATCATATCGCTCATAACCTCTTTTTTGAGATTCTTGGATTTGAGTCCACTGAAGAAGATGGGGAGCCATTATCTTCCGGTATTTATAGTCTGCCCCACCATGTAAATAGGTTGTCTTTTTTCCAAAAAAGATTAAAAGATTAGCGGCAATAATCTTTTGTTTGTATTCCGCCAGGAATAATTCGCTAGGTAAATTTTCTAAGATTTTTTTATAGTATCCTTTCTGATAAGGCGCGAACTTATCTCTTGTCGCAGTCCTTTGAACTAATTTATAGAAAATATCAATATATTTACTCGCTGCCTGTTGCATGTTATGTGTTGTATGTTGTGTGTTGTATGTTGCTGTGAATATTTTTACTCCTTTCCTTTGAGCTAATCTTATATTATATCTTGTCTTGGGGTGAAAATTCTTAAAAATCTCCTCTCCAGATTTTTTTAGATCTAAGATTAAGGTCTTTTTGGGCTGAATTCTTTTAAAGCTTTTTTCTCCTCCGAGGTCTTTTGGCCATGGTAAAGTAGGTTCAATTTTTAAAAAGACTGCATTCTCTTTTTGGGCAATTTTTTTTGCTTCTTTGAAAACTAAATTGAGAATTTTCCTCCTTGCCTTGACAAAAAGTTCTTCCTTAAAACAGGGACCGTAAGGAATATATAAGAAGTTTTTAAGATTTAAAGGAAAGGTTTCTTTGATTAATTGAGCTTCTCCAAGGACCTTGTTTTCTTCTCCAAGACAAAATCTCCAAATCTTTTTTAAAAGAGAGGTTTGAAATTCTCCCCATCCCCAACTTTGTAAAAAGCTTCCTCGATTTTCTGCTAAGAATTTATTCCATTCGTCTTTGGTAGTTAAAGAAAGTATTCTCATAAAAGACTTAAAGTGATACCATAAATAATTAGAATATCATATCTAATTAATTTAAGAAAGATAACACTCAAACCTATGAAGGGCTTTCGTCTTTATTCAAAGTTTAACCCAACACCCCTACAGCAGGAGGCGGCAGAGAAAATCAGTAAAAATATTAAGAAAGGTAAAAAGCATCAGGTCCTTTTGGGTGTGACTGGTTGCGGTAAAACTTTTGTTATGGCTAATGTTATTGAAAAAATCCAAAAGCCCGTCTTGGTTATCTCACATAATAAAACGTTGGCTGCCCAGCTTTATCAGGAGTTTAAAGAGTTTTTTCCAGAAAATGCTGTCCATTATTTTGTCTCTTATTATGATTATTATCAGCCTGAAGCCTATATCCCCCAAACCGATACTTATATTGAAAAAGACGCAAAAATCAATGAAGTGATTGATAGACTTCGCCATGAAGCAACTCAAGGCTTGATGACAAGAAACGATGTGATAATAGTGGCTTCTGTCTCATGCATTTATAATATTGGTTCTCCAGAAAACTATCAAAATGTTTCGCTTTCCTTAAAAAGGGGTGAGAGAATAGGAAGAAGGGAATTACTTTTAAACCTGGTTCGGTTACAATACGAACGTAATGAATATGATTTTTTGCCAGGAAGTTTTAGGGTGAGAGGCAGTTTAATTGAAGTTTTCTCGCCGACTGGAAGAGAAATAATAAAAATAGAACTCGTAGGAGATCGTATCAAACAAATGTTTCAAAATTCATCACAAGGTCCCCAGTTAAAAGAAGGGAATCTAGGAGAGATTAAAAAGTCATTTCTAAAATTTAGACCTGAGTTTTTTCAAATAACTGAATGTAAATTATTCCCTGCGAAATTTTGGGTCACCCCACAAGACAAAATTTATTTGGCTCTGGAAAATATTAAACTTGAACTTCATGAAAGGATAAAAGAACTGAAAAAAGGGGGAGAGCTTCTTGAGGCAGAAAGGTTACGAAGTAAGACAAATTACGATATTGAAATGATAAAAGAGACTGGGTGGTGTCACGGAATTGAAAATTATTCAAGGCACCTTGAGTTCCGAGAAAAAGGAGCTCCTCCCTTTACTTTAATTGACTATTATCCTAGGGATTTTTTAATCTTTATTGACGAATCCCATCAGACTATTCCCCAGCTTCGCTCAATGGAAGCTGGCGATAAAGCTCGAAAAAATACTTTAATTGAATATGGATTCCGCCTCCCTTCGGCTCTCGATAACCGTCCTCTGAAATTTTCTGAATTTGAGGAAAAAATTACTCAAGCTCTCCATGCATCAGCAACTCCTGGTCCGTACGAAATTTCAAAGATAAAAAAGGAGAAGCCGAGACTTTTGACAGAAATTTTGATTAGACCAACGGGACTCCTCGACCCTAAAATTAAAATAAAACCAACTGAAAACCAAGTTCAAGATTTAATCAAAGAAATCCAAGGGGCCGTTCAGGCCGGAGAAAGAGTTCTTGTCACAACTTTGACCAAAAGACTAGCAGAGGACTTGGCGGATTATCTTGAAGAGAGGGGGTTTAAGGTTCATTACCTCCATTCTGAGATTAAAACTTTAGAGCGACCAGGAATTCTAAAAGATTTAAGGCTGGGGAAATACGATATTATTGTCGGAATTAATCTTTTGAGAGAGGGTCTTGACCTTCCAGAAGTTGCCTTAATTGGAATTTTGGACGCTGATAAAGAAGGATTTTTGAGGTCAGAGACGACATTAATTCAAACCATGGGAAGAGCTGCTCGACATCTCAAAGGAAGAGTAGTTATGTATGCCGATGAAATTACTGGCTCAATTAAGAAAGCTCTAAAAGAAAGTCAAAGAAGAAGGAAGATCCAAGAGGAATATAATAAGATTCATCATATTACCCCCAGCCCCATCAAAAAAGAGATTAGAGAGTGGGAATGGGCTCAAGAAGAAGTAAAAATAAAGGGCCTGGTAGAATTAGCCAAGATTAAGGACATAAAATATTTAAAAAAGGAAATGGAAAAAGCAGCGAAAGAACTTGATTTTGAGAAGGCAGCAAAAATCAGAGATGAGATAAAAAGATTAAACAAACAAAAAACTAACAACTAATAACCTACTATATATCAAATAAAATGGTGGCTTCCAATTTTGTTTTGTTGACTCCGCTCATTTAAAAACTTCTCTTTCTATTTGGTTTAACTTCTCTAATCTTCTAATATACTTTTCTTTTTTAAAAAACTCTGTTCCTAACCAGGTTTTAATAATTTTCTTAGTATTTTTGAAAGAAACAACATGGGCTCCTATACATAAGATATTGGAATCGAGGTGCTCTCGAGCCTGCTCAGCAACTTTTTTGGTTGTAACATTGACCGCTCTTATTCCTTTAACTTTATTAGCTACCATAGATGTCCCCAAACCATTAGTACAAATAAGTATACCTTTTCCGCCTGTTTCGATAACCTTTTTAGCTACAATTATCGCGTAATCAGTAAAATCATCGTTTGGCTCAAATTTTAAATCGCCCAAGTCTTGATATTCTACCTTGAACTCATCTAAAAATTTCTTAATTTTTTCTTTAAAGGTAAAACCCCCGTGATCAGCGCCTAAATATATCATATTAATAGGTTAAAAATTGGATTATATTAGAATGTAAATCCTTTTAACTCTCTCGCACAATATATTGTAACAGAACTACATATACAAATACCAGTATTTGAAGGAGAATCAACTAATAATCTCAACTTCGCAGCACTCTAGATATCAAACAAAACTGTTGCTTCCCAAGAGCCATCTTCTTTTTGATGAATATCTAAGTTATGGTATGTTACTGCCTTAATATCTTCGTTAAATCTTTTAACTTTTTGGCCAAAAAGTTGGGCTTTAAGTTCTGTCTCTGAGAATTTCTCAAATTTAATATTTTTAAAAATTGCTTTTTCAGTTTGAGCTAAATAAAGGACTTCGTTTAGAAAATCAACTAAAAGAGCAGCAAAATCAGGAGATTTTATTTTAACTTTTCTTTCAATTTTACTTTCTGGCTTTTCCATTTCTGGTTTAAAACCCTCTATCATAGCCAAGAGGCTATTTAAAAAAAGTTCCTCTTTTGTCTTGCCAAAGGATTTTATTTTGAAGTCGGCTATATGAGGCAAAATCTCAAATTTTTTCATATCCCTAGGAATTACAAATTTATTACGCCCCAGAAGTAGAACGGAGTTCACTTCGGGGCTGCCCCGTAGCGAGCCACGCTCTGCTACCGGGGCGAATATACAAATAAGATTTTATTTTTGGAGTTTCCGGAGTTCTTCTTTTACTACTTGCCTGTCATCCCACGGTGTCTTCCTTCCTCTCGCAATACACATCCAAGGTTCGCAACCTTTTCCCGTAATAATAACAGTATCTTGAGGTTTTGCTAATTTTAAAGCCTCTCTAACCCCTTCTCTGCTATCTAAGATGTTTCTTGTTACTTGTTGCTTGTTGCTTGTCACTCCTTTAAAAACTTGCTCGATAATCTCCATTGGTGGTTCGTCATAAGGGTCTTCGTTAGTAATTATAATCTCATCACAGAATTGAGAGGCAATTTTGCCTAATGTCGGTCTTTTCCATTTATCTCTTCCTCCACCACAAGAACCTAAGACACCAATCATTTTGGATTTTGGATTTTGGATTTTGGATTTTTCAGAAAGTATAGAATACACTTTCTGGAGAGCATCGGGAGTGTGAGCATAGTCAACAATAACTTGAAAGGGTTTCTT
>Ga0100396_1001053_pt1 | contig 17597 bp, 8 predicted proteins | sample CryGeymeta201520_FD_81551 | JGI IMG/M metagenome (GOLD analysis project Ga0100396, IMG submission 81551) | Groundwater microbial communities from Crystal Geyser aquifers in Utah, USA - Crystal Geyser metaG 2015-20 | ecosystem: Environmental > Aquatic > Deep subsurface > Groundwater | place: USA... | reverse complement strand
GTCTACCCCGGACAGGTCGACTTTCCGACGCCGACGACGCTGCATTTCCAGACCCAGCGCGCCGACGCCGCCGAACCCGTCGAAGCGACGTTGCCCTGGACGGAGTAGGGCGCTCGCCCTCGTTAGCGATGCGTGAGGCGCAGGATGCCTTCTTGCAGGATCGTCTCGGGCGGGCGGCGGCTGCCCTTAAGGGCCATGTCGACCTCCGCCAGCGTCTCGAAGGCGCGGCCCAGATCCGCCAGGCGGAAGCGTTGGGCGGCGCGGCCCAGCTCGCCGGCCTTGAAGGGCGGCGCGCCCGCCTGCTTGGCGGCTTCGGCGCCACGGAGACCCTCGGCCAGCGCCTGACGCATGCGCGCGACCATGCGCAGCTGCCGCGCCAACATGGCCAGGATGCGCAGCGGCGGTTGTCGGTCGGCCAGGAGCGAGCTCGCCGCCTCGAGCGCCTTGTCGCGCTCCTTCAGCCCCACGGCGTCCACCAGCAGCCAGATCGAGTCGGCGCGGACGCGGGTGACACAGGCATGCACGGCCTCGGCGTCGATGGCCACGCCGGGACCCACGAAGAGCGAGAGGCGCTCGAGGGCGTCGTCGATTGCGGCCAGATCTTCGCCTAGGGCGTCCAGCAGCGCCTCCACGCCGTTGCCCAAGAGCGCGTGGCCTCGAGCGCGCGCCTCGTTCTGGGCGAAGCTGCGCAGGGCGCCATGCTTCAAGGGACGCACGTCGACCCAGGCCTTCGACTTCTTGGCGGCCTTGGCCAGCTTGCCTCGGCCGTCGAGCTTCTCCGCCGTCATCAAGAGGCAGGTCGACTCGGAGGGGGAGGCCAAGTACTCGCCCATGCTCGCCTGATCCGTCGGGCTCATCTGGTCGACGCGCCGCAGCAGCACCAGCCGGGCGCTGGCCATCATCGGCAGCGTCTGCGCCGCCGACACCACGGTCGCCGCCTTGGCGCCGCGTCCTTCGAACAGATCCTCGTTGAAACCCCGCGGCCCGTCCCCGACGACGGCCTTGCGCAGAGCGTCCACGGCGCGGCTCGCGAGGAAGCTCTCGTCTCCCACCAAGACGACGCAGGGCGGGAAGGTTCCAGCCCGCGCGCCCTCGAGCAATGCGTCGATCTCCATCTGCGGGCGCCGCTCGGCTCAGTCCGTGCCGTCGTTCGTGAAGTTGACCTCACCCGTGTTGTGGATGCGCTCACCGACGATCTCGAAGCGCGTGCTGCCGATCTCTTGGCGATGGACGGTGACGACCATCTCCATGTGCCGGTTGGGCTTGAACTGCGGGCGGCGCAGGCGAATGTGCTGCACGAAGGTGCGCTCGTCGCGGTTGTTCACGAAGGTCGCGAGGGGCGGCCCGAGGAAGCGCCGGGGGCCGTCCTCGAGGTCGTAGAACAAAACCTGGAACTCGAGATCGCCCACCGGCCGGTTGAAGGAGGTGACCATCTCGGCCTTCCACTCCCGCTCCGGGATCGGACGATCCGTCACCTCGCGCAGCGAGCGGGCGCTGTGGCCACGGGCGAAGCGGATCAGCCCTTGCTCGGTCAGACCGGCCGGAATGCGAGCCTGCGTCAGGTAGATGCGCGCGCGCAGCCCCCCCCGTTGCGCCTCGGATTCGTCGGGCTTCAGCAAGAAGGCGCTGGCCACGAGGGCAAAGGCCGCGACGAAGAGCAGGGGCAGGAGCTTTTGTGGAGTTCGGTGCATGGACAACCTTCGGGAGCCGTTTCTAGCAGAATTCGGCCGCCCCGTGCAGGGGGAACCGCGACCCTCCCTTGGGACGTGACGGACTCGCTCCCATTCAATCGGCACGGACGGGTAAAATTCAATCCCCGTGGACCCACAAAAGATCACGCGGAAAACTTGGTGTGCGACCGCGCAGCCGATACAGGTGGGGGGACAGCCCCCTAGCAAATTGGAGGAGCTGATGGCCGCGGTTGGTGGAGGCGTGAAAGGGTTGTTGGCGCGGGCTTCGCGCGAGGCGCGCAGGCGCAGTCAGGAGCCCACGACCGCCCATCTGCTGCTGGCGATGCTGCGGGCCCCGGGCACTTGCTCGGAGCTGCTGGGTCGATCCGGCCTGAACGAGGTGCGCCTGCTCGGTGCCCTGGCGCGCGTTCCCCACGAGTCCGCGGGCGCCCTGACGCGAGCTGCCGAGTCCGCTGGACGAGACGCGCGCACGCGTCGTCCGGGAGACGAGGCCGGCGTGCATCTGCTGGTCGCGATCCTGCGCGACGCGCGCTCGGCCGCGCATCGTGCCCTCTCGGACGCCGGCATCTCCCCCGAGCGCGTGCAAGACGCCGCTCTGGCCCTGGTGGGCGAGGGCGCGACCGCGCCGAAGCGCAGGCCCATCGCGGCGGCCAGCTTCCGCATGACGCACAAGCCCCAGGCCGCGAGGCCTCCTGCCCATCGCCCGGCGGCGCGGCGTCTGCCCACGGTGGCGCGCAAGAGCGTTCCCCCGCCCAGCCCGGTCCCGTCGGTGGAGCCTCCGGGCCCCGTGCAGGAATCGGCCGCCCCCGCGACGCGCGCGCCGACGCCCGCGCCCCAGGTCTCCGCGGTCGCACCCGAACAGGGCTTCTGGCTCGATCCCGAGCGCTTCCCCTTCCTGGCCGCACGAGGCGAGGACCTCACCGCGCGCGCGCTGCGGGGCGAGCTCGATCCCGTGATCGGGCGCGACGCCGAGGTCGACGCCGTGCTCGACGTGTTCTCGCGTCGGCGCGCCAACAACCCGGTGCTCGTGGGTGCGCCCGGCGTGGGCAAGACCGCCGTGGCCGAGGCCGTGGCTCAGCGCCTGGCCGATGGTGGCGTCGGCGTGGCGGGTCTGAACGGCGCCCACCTGGTGGAGCTCACGGCGGGCGCCCTGGTCTCGGGCACGGGCGTGCGCGGCGCTCTGTCGGAGCGCATGAAGAAGCTGCGCGCCGAGGTGGCCTTGGCCGACGGCAAGATCCTGCTCTTCATCGATGAGCTGCACGCGGTCGTCGGTGGCGGCGAGGGCCCGGATGATCTCGCGCACGAACTCAAGGCCAGCCTGGCGCGCGGCGAGCTGCCCGTCCTGGGCGCGACCACGCAGGACGAGTACGACAAGTACATCGCGCGCGATCCGGCGCTGGCGCGGCGCTTCTCGCCCGTGCACGTCGAGGAGCCCTCCCAGGAGGTCGCGTTGGCGATCCTGAAGGGGCTCGCGCCCCGCTACGAGCGCTACCACTGCACGGCGTTTCACCCTGCCGCGCTGCGCGCCGCGGTGGAGCTCTCCGCGCGCTACATGCCCGAGCGTCACCTGCCCGACAAGGCCGTCGCGACCCTGGATCTCGCGGCCGCGCGCGTGCGTCGTCGCGGAGGCGATGTGGTCGACGCGGCGGCGGTGGCGAGCGTGGTCGCCGAGCGCAGCCGCGTGCCCGTCGAGCGTCTCTTGCGTGACGACTCGGATCGCCTGATCGAGCTCGAAGAGACGCTCGCGACTCGCATCGTCGGTCACGACGCCATCCTCGGACGCGTCTCGGACGCGCTGCGCAAGGGCGCGGCGGGTTTCCACGGCGCGCGACCCTTGGCGACCTTCCTCTTCCTCGGGCCCACCGGCGTGGGCAAGACGGAGACGGCCAAGGCCATCGCCGACACCTTCTTCCCCGGCAGCGGCATGACCCGCGTGGACATGAGCGAGCTGAGCGAATCCCACGCCGTCTCGCGTCTGCTCGGCGCCCCGCCCGGCTACGTGGGCCACGATCGCGGCGGCCTGCTCACCGAGGCCGTGCGTCGCCGCCCCTATCAGCTCCTGCTGCTCGACGAGATGGAGAAGGCCCACCCCGAGGTGCTGCTCGCGCTGCTGCCGCTGCTCGACGAAGGCCGCATGACGGATGGACGAGGTCGCACGGTCGACTTCCGCAACACCGTCATCGTCATGACCTCGAACCTCGGCGTACCCCGGCGCGCGGCCCCCATCGGTTTCGGTGGTGCGAGCTCGAGCGCTCCTTCGAGCGACGACGTGATCGCCGCCGCCCGGCGCGCGTTGCCGCCGGAGCTCTACAACCGCATCGACGAGCCGCTCGTCTTCGGGCCACTGACACGCGACGACGTGGCCGAGATCGCGCGCCGCATGTTGCACGGCGTGGGCCTCACCCTCGAGCGCGAGCACGACATCCCCCTCGTGGTCGAAGAGAGCGCCATCGACGCCTTGATCGAGGCGGGCGGTTTCGATCCCGAGCTCGGCGCGCGCCCCATGCGCCGCGTCGTCGGTCGCCTGGTCGAGGCGGCCCTGGCTCGCGGCCTGCTCGCGGGCGAACACCGTCGAGGCGAGCCCCTGGTGGTCCGGGGGCGCGGCGCCGAGATCCGCCTCGAGCCCTTCCAGGCCGACGCCGCCGAGTGACACCGCTGCGTCTTGCACCTTCTGGGGTGGCTGCCTACAACCCTGCGATGTCCGCCGAACTCAGCACCGAAGCGCCGTCTCTGCCGCGCGCCTTCGGCCGCTACGTGCTCTTCGACCACATCGGTCGCGGTGGCATGGCGGACATCTTCCTGGCTCGCGCCAGGACGGGGCTCGGTGGCGCTCGGCTGGTGGTGCTGAAGCAAGTGCTGCCCCACCTCTCCGCCGACGCGCGTTTCGGCGAGATGCTCGTCTCCGAGGCCAAGCTCGCAGCCCAGCTCAACCACGCCAACGTGGTGCAGGTCATCGACCTCGGGCGCGAGGACGAGCGGCTCTTCATCGCCATGGAGTACGTCGAGGGTTTCGACCTCAACCAGCTCTTGAAGAACCTCAGCCGCGCGCGCATCCCGCTGCCCGCCGAGTTCGCCATCCTGATCGTGCGCGAGCTGCTGCGTGGACTCGACTACGCCCACCGCGCACGCAACGCCGAGGGCGAGCGGCTCGGTCTGGTGCATCGCGACGTGTCGCCTTCGAACGTGCTCGTCTCCTTCGAGGGCGAGGTGAAGATCTGCGACTTCGGCATCGCCCGAGCGCTGCGCCTGCCACGCGCCGAGGGGGAGCCTGCGCAGGGCGGCCAGGTCGTGGGCAAGGCGGCCTATATGTCGCCCGAGCACGCCCGCGGCGAGGAGATCGACGCACGCGCGGACGTGTTCGCGGCCGGCATCCTGCTCTGGGAGCTGTGCGCGGGCAGGCGGCTCTACCGAGGCACGGAAGAGGAGATGCTGGCGCAGGCCAAGGCCGGTCAGGTCCCGCCGCTGCCCGACCGCGGCTTGCCCCTGGCGGACCGCCTCACGCGCGTGTTGATCCGCATGACGGAGCCGAACCGACGCTATCGCTACGCCACCGCGCAGGAGGCGCTCGACGAGCTCGAGGCGTGGGCCTCCGAGGTCGAGCTGATGGCCTCGCCGCTGCGCTTTGGGCGCTTCCTCGAAGGGCATTTCAGCGAGTCCATCCTGACCATTCGCCGCCAGCGCGAAGAGGCGGCCCAGAAGCTCACGGGCAGCGGCCAGAGCGACATCCCCGCCGCCCTGCCCGCCGCGCAGGAAGCGCCCCTGCCCACGCCGCCCGCGGTCGCTGCCAAGGCCGAGCGCAACACGCCATCCAGGGCAGTCGAGCCCCCGCCGCCGTCGTCCTCCAAGACCCGCTCCCGGCCGTCCACGGCGACGCCTAGCGATTCCTTCTCCGTGGCGGAGGCGTTGGCGCAGGACGAGCGCTTCGACGAGGTGACGGGTTCCCTCTCGGGTGCGCAGATGATGGCCCTCGAGAGCGGGGAGCATCGGCTCGAAGCCGCCCGGGTGGCGCGTCGCGCCAGGGTCACGAGCAAGGCTCCGCCGCCGCCGTCCCGCGCATCGTCCATGGGCTTCTACGTGCGCTTGGCTCTGGCCGCGCTGGTGGTCGGCGCCCTCAGCTTTGGTCTCGTCCGGCTCCTCGCGCACGGATGACACGCCTCAGGGCGCGCGCGCGCTCGGGCGCCAGGCCTGCAGCCACTGCCACGTCGAGGATCGACGGAGCGACAGCGTCGTAGGCCGCCAGCACTCGTGAGTGCGCGGCGAGGGCCCGGCGGTGGGCGCTGACGCTCTTCACGTCGCCACGCGCCACGGGTCCGGTCAGAGCCCTGGGCAAGCCCAGGCGTTCGACGTTCTCTCCCACGCTGCGCAGGAGCGCACCCATGGCGCGCGCGGCGTCTCGGGGCGGCACGTCGAGCGCCTCGAGCAGCTCGATGCCGAGCGCGGCCAGGGCGGTCGCGCCGTTGGCGACCAGAGCAGCGGCGGCGTGATAGGCCGGTCCGTGCAGCGCACGCACGACGCTCAGGGCGCCGACCGCGTGGGCCAAGCGCTTGGCTGCAGCGCTTGCCGGAGCGTCTCCCGCGATCACGAACGAGGTGCCGACCAGGGTCGGTGGGTGCTTGGCGTCCGCGAAGGAGACGAGCGGATGCATCGCGCCCACGGGGTGACCCGAGGACACCGCCTGAGCCAGGGTCGCAGCTTGTCCGCCCGCGCAATGGAGCAGCGGCACATGGAGACGGAGCTGTGGCGCGACGCGCGCGCTGGTCTCGAGGATGGCCGCGTCCGGTACCGCGAGCACGGCCACCCAGGCGCCTGCGAGATCGACTGCGCGAACGTGTCGGGCGCTGCGCAGCCGAGTGGGCACGCCCGCCGCCTTCAGCGCGTGACTGAGACCATGCCCGACCTTGCCGCGACCGAGCACGAGCACCCAGCCTTCGCCGCCGGGCGCGGCGCTCATGGGCGCTCACTCGTGTAGGGGTTGTCCTTGGCCAGGAGCGCGATCACGTCCCGGTGGAGCAAGCCCTCGACTGACTCGCCTGCGGCCAGGCGTCGGCGGATGTCGCTCGAACTCACCTCGGGCATCTGCACCATGCTCGGCCCGACGGTGTCGCTGCCGCGCCGTCCGATCACGAGGGGCGGAGCCAGGCGCGCGACCTCGTCCCAGGCATGCCAGCGCGCGACCTGATGCATGATGTCCTGACCCACGATCAGGCGCAGCAGTCGCTCGGGTTCGCGGCGCCGGAGCTCGTGCAGGAGCGTCAGCGTGTAGCCTTCGCCGCCGAGCTCGTCCTCGAGCGTGTCCACGCGCGCGCGATCCAGATCCGCGAAGGTCGCGCGGCACATCGCAACGCGCAGCTCGAAGCTGGCCTTGGGCTCTTTGCCCAGCGGGTGATGCGCGCTCGGAAAGATGGCCAAGGCGTCGAGGGGCTCGGTGGCGAGGGCGAAGCTCGCGGCCAGCAGGTGGCCGACGTGGGGTGGATCGAAGCTGCCCCCGAAGACGCCGAGCGTGCTGCGGGTCATCCCGAGACCGTGATCTTCGTCGTGCGTCCCGCGGCGACCTCGCGCAGCACGGGTTCCCCCGAGATGGCGTAGGCCGAGATCACGATGCGGCCGTCGCCCTCCACCTCGAGCACGCCGACGCGGTTGCCCGAGAGACCGCCCGGCGTGAAGAAGGAGCGCGTGCCGAAGCGCGCGTGGGCCATCTCCTTCGCGCCTCCGTAGATGATCACGTGGGCGTTGGCGATGTCCTCCTCGGTCAAGGTGGCCTTGTCCGCGATGAAGAGCACGATGCGATCTTCGAGCAGCTCGATGGCGCGATTCGGGGCCTTGGGGATGCGCAGCACCTCGGCCAAATGCTGAAGCTCCCGGTCCACGTCGAGCAGTCCCTCCAGCGCCCGCGCGTCGCCCGTCACGGCGAGCTCCGCTGCGCGATCGAGGAAGGCCGTCGCCAGCGAGGCGGGGTTGCCGAGCTGCTCGGCGCGCGTCCAGGCCGCGTCCTCCAGAGCGTTGTCCTCACCCAGGTAGATCACGCGATCCACGGACAGGTCGCCGGCCAAGAGCTCGACGGCGTCCAGCACCGTCTGGGCGTCGGCACCCTTCGCGCTGCCGAGCACGCCCAACCTCATGGTGTCGAGGTCCCGCCTTCGACGCGAGCGACGAGGTCTCTGGCTGCGCGGCTAGCGCGCTGCAGCGTCGGCCCATCGAGGCTCGACAGCGACTCCCACTCTGGCGACGCAGCGATGCGCATCAGCGACCCTAACGTCGGTCCGCACCGACGCGATGTCGCGCCTCGAAGTAGGCGTCCGAGATGGCGAAGGAGAGTAGGGCGAAGGCCTCTTCGCTCTGGCGCAAGGCGGCGAGGCGCGCTTGCACGCCGTCGCTGTCGTGGAGGTGCATGCCCGAGAGGGAGAGCAGCGCGCGGAAAGCCGCCGGTGTGTCGCCCGTCGCGACCAGGGCGACGCGATCCCCGAGCTCGGCCGCCGCCGTGCCCACGCGCAAGGGGTCGTAGCCCTGGGTGCCGTTCATCTCGAGCGCGAGGGGCATCAGGTCGTCACGGCCTCGGCGACCGATGGCCTTGTGCACCCGGCGCGCCATGTCGTCGAGCTTCGCCGAATCGAGCTCCGCCGCGGGCGTGTAGTCGGGATCGTATCCGCGCAGCAGGCCACCGAGCAGCAGCGCGAGCTCCCCGGGGCTGGTCCGCACGGCGAGCGCCAGGTGGTCGTTGGCGATCTTCAGCGCTCGCGCGAAGAGGAAGATGCGGCCTTCGGGCGTCGTGTGCTGCGCCAGCTGGCTGCCGATGACAAGGGTGATGGGGCTGCCCGAGACCGGCAGACAGGCCGTCGGCAGGCGCTCGCTGATCAACAGCTGCACGTCGCTCACGCCGAACATCGCGCCCACGCGTTGCACCTCGGCGCGCAGCGGCTCGCGTCCCGAGGCCTTACTCGCTCCGAGGGCGCGGGTGTCGAGGGGCAGCACCTTGTCGAAGGCGGGGCCGGCCGCCTTGAAGACCTGACGCAGCGCACCCGTGAGCCTCACGGGGCTCAGCACCGAGTCGAGATCAGGATGGGCCGCCGCTTGTCCCGCGCCGGGGATCGCGCCGCGCGCGTCCACCAGCGGCGACATCATCACGTCGGTGATGCCCAGCGCGGTGGCGGCGGAGGCGACGCAGCGGGCTGCGTCCTCGCGTCCTCGTGACTTCAACACATGGGCCAAGCCTGGCCAGGCGTGGGCGTCGCTCGGATCTTCGTCGATGGCGCGCCGGAAATCGTCGATGGCGCGGTTGAGGTGCATCGAGAGGGCGGAGGCGGCTCCCTGTCGCTGATAGAAGTCCGCCTGTGCGCTCAGGACCTCGATCTCCGTCGGGGCGCTGCGGCGCGTCTGCTCCAGCACGGACTCGGCGCGGCGCAGATCGCCCATCTCCTCGAAGACGCTCGCGAGCACGAGCCTGTGGCGTCGGCTCTCGTCGGGATCGAGCTCGCGCTTGATCAGCCGCGTCAACACCTCGACGGCGTCGGGGAGGTTGCCCGAGCCGCGGTGGATCGTGGCGAGCCTGTGCATGGCCTCGAGGTCGTCGGGGGCGAGCTTCAGCACGCGTTCGAAGGCCGCGCGGGCGCGCTTGGGATCGGGCGTGTGGCGGTCGTAGATGTCGCCCAGAGTGAAGAAGATGAAGCGCAGCTCTTCGCGATCTTGGCGTAGGCGAGCCAGCCGGATCAGAGCCTCCGCGGCATGTGGCCAGTCGCTCGCTTCGAGGCAGAGATGGCCCAGGCGCTTCAGGGCGTCGGCGTGATCCGGCGCCAGGGCCAGGGCGCTGCGCAGGGCTTCGCGGGCGCCCTCGCTGTCGCCCAGTCCCTCCGCCAGCTCGGCACGGGCCAGATAGAGCTCCACCAACACGGGCGTCTCGCCGCCGTGAGCGAGGCGCCGATCGAGCAGACGGGAGAGCCCGGCCGTGTCGTTCGCGGCCTCGAGCAGCCGCCGACTGCGGTCGAAGAGATCGCGGTAACCGACGTGGAGTTCGCTCGCCTTGGTGTAGGCCTCGAGCGCGCGATCGGGCGAAGCCAGGGGCTCCTCGAAGAGCAGGCCCGCACGATAGAGCAAGCTCGTGCGGTGGTTGTCGTCGAGCGCCGCCTCGGCCGCTGCCAGGAGATCGGCGGCGGCTCCCTCGGCGTCCTCGGCCGCCGCGCGATAGCTCGCGCGCTGTTCGAGCAGATTCGGATGCGCCTGGCCATCGGCGTCCATCAAGAGCGCGGCCGCGTCTGCGGGGCCCGTCGCCCGTGCCTGCGCCTCCGCTGCGCGTAGGACGAGGGCCGTGCGCTGCAGAGCCGTCGTGGCTCGCGCCGCCATCGCCATCAGCACGCGCGTCGCCTCGGCGTGGTCCGAACCCCCGCGCGCGATGGCGAGGCGTTCGCGTCTCATCCAGCCGTCTCCCAGCGCCGCGTCTCCGACGCGCACCAACCACTCGTCGGCCGCGTCGGCCGTGGCGTCCTCGCTCGCGAGCCGGAGTCGGGCCGCGAGCCGCGCGTGGGCGGCGGCGTCGTCCGTGGCCTGTGCCGCGCCCTCGGCGGCCTGCGCTTCGCCCTCGGGGGCCTGCGCCTCGCCGTGGTTCGGTCGTAGCTCGGCGTCCACGTGCTGGGCGAGCAGCTCTTCCACTCGGCGCAGGTCGTCGTTGCGCGCGCCATCCATGTAGTGGCGCTCCAGGCTGCGCAGGCTGGGCAAGTGGCCCGGCGCGACCTCGAGGATCGACTCGAGGGAGAGCATGGCGCTCGAGGCGTCGTGGCGCTCGTACAGGTCGTGATCCGCCATGATGGCCAAGGCGCGCACGCGTTCGTCGTCCGTCTCGGCGGCGCGGACGGCGTCGAAGAGGCGGCCCGCGACGCGCGCACCCTCGCCGGCGGCCAGCTCCGCGCGGTCGACCGCGGCTACGGCGATGGCGTCGCCTGGATCCTGGGCGAGCACGGCGCGATAGAGCTCCGCCGCGCGACCCCAGCCGCTCGCGCCTTCCAGCGCGTGGGCCAGGTTCAGGCGCGCGTCCCGCTTCTCCTCGGGCGGAGCATGGAGCAGGCGTGCCTCCAGGATCTGGGCACGCGTGGCCGAGTCTTTCGGGTCGGAGAGGCGCAGCGCGAGCTCGTCGAGCAGGCCGTCTCCTGGGCGTGTGGTTCGGGCTCGCGCGATCAGGGCGGCGGCGTCTGCCGGGTCGTCCCCGGACCGCAGCAGCGCGGCACGCGTCAGCGCGAGCGCGACTTCACGCGCATCGAGCGCGTGCTCCGCCGCTTCGAGATGCAGGGCCGCGGAGCTCTCCACGTCGCCTCGCATCAGGCTGCGCGCGAGCAGCGCCCAGAGCGCCGGCAGGTAATCGGGGTCGGCGTCCAGAGCGCGTCGCAGCGGGCCCGTGGGATCGCCCCCCGTCTGTGCCACCACGCGTGCTGCGCGCACGGCGCAGAAGGCGGAGCGCTCGCCGTCGGTGGTCGCGGCCTCTTCGAGCCAGCGTCCGGCTTCCTTCAGCGGCATGTCCTCGGGCGCGAGTCGTCCCAGTGGGCGCAGCACGCGCGCGTCTCCGGGAGCGCGCTCCGAGGCCTCCTCGAGCCAGGTCCGCGCCTGCTCTTCGGCTCCGCGCGCGAGCGCCAAGCTGACGCGCGCGAGCAGCGGTCCGAGGCGCGAATCGGCGCTCGCTCGGTCGATGACGCCGCCGAGGACCTGGTCGACCGTGTCGAGGTCCGCGAAGCCGGCCGCCGCGTCCATCCTCAGGGCCGCGACCGCCGTGGGCGCTTCGCCCGCCACCGCCGCGTGAGTCAGCAACGTGCGTTCCTGCTCCGCCGCGCCGAGGTCGCGCGCCAGGGTGGCCGCGCTGGCGAGGTGACCTCCGCTGGTCCCGCTCTCCACGGCCTGGGCCAAGCGCGAGGCGTCGCCCGAACGACGCGCGAGCAGCTCGCGCACGACGGGTAGGAGCCCCAGCGTGTCGTCCGCCCGCCCGGCCGCGGCGAGGGCCTCCTCGGCCGCGTCGATGTCGCCTCGCTCCGCCTCCAGCTCGGCCAGGCGCAGCAGCGCCTGCGCGCGTTCGCTCCCGCCGGCCGCGTCCGCCCATCCACCGAGGGCGTCGCGCAGTGCGTGCAGATCGCCTGCGTCGGCGGCGATGTCCGCGCGTGTGCGCAGTCCGAGCGCCGATTGGCTACCTTCGAGCAAGGTCAGCGCCCGCGCGCGGTCGTCCGAGACGTGGAAGGCGGCGAGCGCCCCGGCGCGCACCAAGCCCTCGGCCAAGGGCGCCGAGCGCGCCGTGTTGGCCAGCGCGGGCAGCGAGGAGGCCAGCCCCGCCGCGTCCTGGGAGGCCCGCGCGCTGCGATGGACGCCGAGGCCGACGTCTAGCTGCATGCGGTCGAATTCGGAGCCGTCGAGGGTGGAGGAGGTCAGTGCGGCTTGGGCCGCGGCGTAGGCCTCGGCCGCGCGCGCGGGTCCGAGGCGTCGCTCGGTGTCGCGCGCGACGGTGGCGTACAGCGTCGCCTTGGCGCCGGGGTGCTCCCAGACCTCGGCCAGCTTCGCCAGCTCGGTCATGGCCTCGGGCCGTCGATCGAGAGCGAGGGCGGCCTCGGCGGCGATCAGCCGCGCGACGGGCGATTCCTTCTGCGCCATGCTCGCCCGGCGGGCTTGGGTCAGGGCGCCCTCGGGATCGGCGAGCTGCGTGAGGAAGAGCTCGGCCAGGAGGGTGAGCGAGAAGGCCTTCTCGTGTTTGTTCGTGGCCAGCTGCGCTTCCGCTGCGAGCAACTCGGCGGCGGCGGCGTAGTCCTTGCGCGCGAGGGCGGCGCACCGAAGCGCTCGCAAGGCCACGGCGTTGCGAGGGTCTGCGGCGTATGCGTCCTGGTAGAGTTCGAGCGCCCCGTCGCCATCTCCTGCGCGGGCGGCCAGCTCGGCCGCGGCCACGTGGAGGCGCGCTGCGGCCGCACCCTGACGCCCCTCGGCGAGCTGCGACAACAGAGTTCGCCGCGCAACCAGGGCGTCCGCCCCGCGACCCACCAGGGGGAAATGCTCCGTGCGGGGCTTGCGGTTTCGCACCGTGCGGGCGGCCGCGCTCGCGCCGCGGTCGGCGCCAGCGGCGGGCTCGTCGTCGCCGACGTCGAGCATGTCGTCGTCGCCCTCGAGGTCGTCGTCGTCTCCGCCAGGCTCGAAGCTCGGCTCGTCGTCGTCAGCGCCCACGGTGAGCGTGGCTTTGTCGTCGCGGCCAAGCTCGAAGCTCGGCTCGTCGTCGTCAGCGCCCACGGTGAGCGCGGCTTCGTCGTCACCGCCGAGCTCGAAGCTCGGCTCGTCGTCGTCAGCGCCCACGGTGAGCGCGGCTTCGTCGTCGCGGCCAAGCTCGAAGCTCGGCTCGTCGTCGTCACCGCCGGCGAGGAACGCATCCATGTCATCGTCGACGCCGAGCTCCGCCTTGGCGTCTCTCGTCGCGGCTGGCGCTTCGACGGATGGCGGCACCGGGTCGGCGTGCGACGTGGCGGCTGGCTTCGCGGCGGGCGGCGGCTCCGTCCGGCGCTGGGTGAAGACCTCGCCCTTGGTGGCTGCTGGTGCGGGTGCCGGGACCGCGTGAGGTGCGGGGGCCTCGCCCGCGGCGTGGCTGCGGGGGCGCAGACCGGCCAGCGATTGACGCCCGCCGATCGCGCGGGGCGTCGGCGGCATGGGCGCCGGCGGGCCGTCTTCCTCGTCCTCGCTTGGGTCCTCGAGCTCGTCCGTCGGCGTGCCGTGGGGCGGCGTGGCCGCGTCGTGCACGGCCCGTGGCTCGGGCTGTGGCTCGGGCTTCTGGAAGAGGTCGTCGAAGTCTGCGAAGTCCTCGTCCTCGAGCAGCGGCGCGGCCTCGGCCTGCTCGACGCTGAGCTGGGCCGTGGGCTCATCGCCTCGGATCGGCGCGCGCGGCGCCATGGCGGCGGGCGCGGGCGCGGGCATCGGCGCGGGCGGGCGCGACGGGACGCTCGGGATGGGCGTGATGTGGCGCGTCTCGTTCTCGCCCTCTTCCCAGCCGTCGAAGAGATCGTCGAGCTCGAGGTCCGCGTCTCCCGCCGAGGCGTCGACGGCCGGCGCTTCGGGCGCCGCCGGTGGTGGTCGCGTGGGTGTGTCCGCCCTGTCGAGGCCCTGGCGCAGCGAGGCCATCAGGTCCGCGGGGATCTCCCCGATGCGCGTAGCGTCTTCGTCGTCGTCGAAGTCGATCGAGAAGTCCTCCAGGTCCGCGGATCCTCGGCGTGTGGCGTCGCGGTTCGTGGAGTCGGCTGGATCGGGTGGACGGTAGAGCGGCTGCTTCGGCCGATGGGCCGACGGCACGGGAGGCGGCGGGGGCGCGGGCGGAGCCATGGCGCCGGTCTGCGGCAGCGGCGCGGCCTCCGAGCGCACGGCGTCGCCGCCGTCGAAGTCGCTCTCCCATTGGTCCAGCGCGGCCTCGAGGTCGAGATCGAGGGGGTCGCCTGGGCCCGGAACCTTCTTGTCGTCGTCGCTCACTTGGACAGACCCAATTCGCGGCGCAGGGCCACGTGCGTATCAGAGATCCAGAACATCAGGAGATCCCGCGCCTCGACATTCGCCATGACGCTCGCGAGGGTGGGCGAGGCGCCGAGCACGTGGCTCAGTGCGTCCTCGAGCCCCGTCGAGACGGTGAGGCCGGCGCGCAGAGACGTCAGCCGCGCGTCCGCGCAGAAACGCGGCAGACCCCCTCCGCCATCCGGCAAGGCGTTGGCCGCGTCCGCCAAAGCGCGGCGCTCGAGCCAGCCGATGGCCTTGCCGAGCGCGCTCGCCCACTCGCCCATGCCCGAGCGCGCGGAGCCAGCCGCCAGCGGCGCTTGGGCTGCGCTGGCCGCAGCATAGAGCAGGGTGGCCGCGTCCTCGGCCTGGCGCATCACCAGCGGCAAGGTCGAGTCGTGCAGCCCAAGGCACAGGCGCGCCGCCTCGAAGCGATGTGCTCGAGTCAACGGTGACGCCAGACCGGCGCCCACGATCCAGGTGGCGCGGTTCTGTTTGCCAGGCACCAGCGCGAGGCCGCCGCTGTTGGGGCCTCCGACGTAGAGCCCTCCGGGCTCGAGCCCGAACATCTCACCAATGCCCTCGAGCTCGTCGCGCAGGGAGCTCGGCTTCTTGGCCGGCCAGAGGTCGCCCTTGCCGACGCCGAGGGCGCTCGGCTCGAGGCCCGTCGTCTTCGCCACCGCGGGGAAGCAGGCCTGGACGAATTGCGCCTCCGGGCCCGACGCAGGGCGCGGGCGAAGGCGATCCAAGGCAGCGTCGTCGAGCTTCCCCGTGACGCGGCTCCGGCTCATGATCTCCGTGCGATCCTCGTGAGCCTGGGCCTGCTCCGCCGTCGCCAGACCGAGCGCGCCCAGCGCCGAGAGCGTCAGGTATTCGAGGTCCCGCTCGGACCGCCACACGGCGGAGCGACGCAGGGCGGTCAGGGTCTGAGCCGTGCAACCGTCACGGTCGATGCGCGCGCGCGTGGCCTGCTCGAAGGAGGCGGCCATGACGCGGCGCTCCTCCGGATCGACCAGCAGATCGGCCAGCTCCGACGCGGCCTCGAGGTCCGTCGGCGACACGGTCAGCGCGCGCCGCAGGGAGGTGATGCCGCCGGCGCGATCCCCGTGCTCGGCGCGCAGCTTGCCGGCGCGTACGTGGTGGGCCGCGCGAGCCGGTCCTTCGGACGCGCTGGCGGCGCGATCGAGGGCTTCGGCCGCACGCGCGAAGAGCCCGGCGTCTTCGGCGATGCGCGCCATGCGCTCGAAGAGCGCGGTGTCTCCCGGGCCTAGCTCGAGCACGGCCTCGAGCCTGTCGAGCGCACCTTCGGGGTCTCCCAGGCGCTTGGCCAAGAAGTCCGCGGCGCCCAGCCGCACCAGGCGCTTCTGGGAGTCGGGCACGTCGCAGGCCGCGAGGCGGTCCAGGCTCTCGACCGCTCCTCGGTAGTCCTCGCGCGCGACCTGGATCTCGACGCCGAGGGCGATGGCTCCCTCGTGCTCTTCGTTCAGCATGTCGAGGTTCTCGAGCGACTCGAGGGCGCCGGTCAGATCCCCCGCGGCGCGCAGCAGTCGAGCCTGCTCGTAGAAGAGCTTTACCAGCTCCTCCGAGTCGTCGATCAGATCCACGCGGGCCGACGTCAGCTCCAGCAGGCCGGAAGTGTCGCCGCGCTCGGCCAGCAGATCGCGCAGTCGGCCATAGGCGAGCCGACTGGTCGAATCCGTGGCCAGCGCCGCGCGCAAGAGCTCCTCGGCGCGGACGTCGTCTTCTTCGTGATCCATCACGACCGCGGCCGCTTCTTCCAAGAGACGCGCGCGGAGCTCGCCGCGGACCTCGTTGGCCAAGCGCTCGGCGGCCCAGCTCACCCGCGCGAAGTCTCCGGCCTCTCGCGCGGCGACGCGCAGAGCTTCGACGCTCGCGAGGTCGTCGGCGTCCGCCTTCAGGGCTTCCTCGAGCAGGGCGCATGCTTCGCGTGCGCTGCCGGCGGCGCCCAACGCGCGCCCGGCGGCGGCGCGCGCGTCGGCCACGAACAGCCCGTCGGCGTGCTCGAAGTGTGCGCGCGCTGCGTCGGCCATGCTCGCCGCGTCCTCCACGTCGAACAGGGTCTCGTCCAGACCGTAGGCGGCGGCGAGGCTCCCGGCAGCGTCCCCGGCCAGCTCCTGGGCGCTCATGAAGGCGTCCTCTTCCGCGTCCTCGGAGCCGCTCATGAGCGCCGCGCGGATGGCATGAAGGGTCAGCTCGACGCCGGCGTCGCCAGGCGTGCCGCGCGCTAGCCGTGCCAGCGCCTGGGCACGCATGGGAGCCTGCTGGGCATCGCCGACGTAGCGAGCGAGGCGGGCCACGTCGACGAAGTCCGCCGCTTTGTCGTGCTCCGCCAGGACGCGCAGGCTCTCGTCCGCGGCTGCGGGATCATGCGCGCCGGCCATGGCCGTGCCCGCCTGTTCGCGCAGGATCCACACGGCGTCTTCGGGGCAGAGCTCGAGCAAGCGCTCCGTGGCCGCGAGGCGCGTCCCGGGATCGAGTTCGTTCTCCGGCAGCAGCAAGAGGCCGAGGGCCGCCGCGGCGCCCACCTCGCCCCCCGACAGCGCCGCCTGAAGCGGGCCCTCCGCCAGCGCGGATTTGCCGCCGACGAGATCGTAGTGCTCGCCGAGCGACAGAGTCGCGACGCCAGGCGCGTCGCCGGCCAACTCCAGCTCCGACAGGCCCCCGAGGGCGCGCAGGGTGAGGCCCTGGTCGTGCTGACGCTGGCCCAGGCGATGAAGGGAGAGCAGCGGGGCCCGCGCCTCGGGGTCGCGGTCGGCGGCCTCCTCGTAGGCCTGCGCGGCCGAAGCGGCGTCTCCAGCGGCCTCGGCGGCGGCGCCGGCCATCAAGAGCGAGAGCTCGGCCTGACGGGAGTCCTGCTGGTTCTGCGCCGCTTCACGCAGGAGACTGACCACCTCCTCGGCGTCGCCGCGCGAGCGGTGCAGCTCCTCCAGGAGCGCGAGCGCGTAGGGATGGCCCGGGACGCGATCGAGGGCACGTCGCAGCAACTGGATGGCGCGGTCGACGCTCGACTCATCGCCCGCGCGAGCCAGCGCGCGCCCGGCCGCGCATAGATGCGCTGCTTGCTCCGCGGCGTCCTCGGCGTGCTCCGCCAGCGCGCGATGCGCCTCCGCGAGTCGCGGCAGGTCTCCCGCCAGCGCCGCACGCAGCCGAGCCGCCTGGGGCGCCCAGCGCACGTGCAAGGGGTGCTCGCCGAAGGCATCCGCCACGAAGGGATCGAGGCACGCGCGGCCTGCGTCGTCACCGAGCGTCGTCTCCGACACTTCGACCAAGCGTCGCGCCATGGTGGCGCGCTCTGCGTCGTCGAGGTCGAGGGCCAACAAGCCCTGCAGCGCTTCACGGCACAGCTCGCGATCGCTCGCGCGCTCGGCCACACCCAGCAGCTCACGCAGCGCGACGCTCGGCCGCGGC
>Ga0100396_1001042_pt1 | contig 17649 bp, 19 predicted proteins | sample CryGeymeta201520_FD_81551 | JGI IMG/M metagenome (GOLD analysis project Ga0100396, IMG submission 81551) | Groundwater microbial communities from Crystal Geyser aquifers in Utah, USA - Crystal Geyser metaG 2015-20 | ecosystem: Environmental > Aquatic > Deep subsurface > Groundwater | place: USA... | reverse complement strand
TCCTCAAATACTTCCTGACCGTGTTTTTGGAAAGCTTAAGTTTCCTTGCTATCTTCTTGATGCTTACCCCTTTCGCCCTTAACGCTTTTACCTGTTGCCACTTATACATGCTTATCATCCCTTATTTCTACCTCCTCCCTTTTGGAAGGAGATTATAGTCTTTCTAAGGGGGTCAATTTTAAATGACGATAAGGGGTCAATTGTATTTTACGATCTACAGACAATACCGTTAATTTTATTTTGATTTATCATAATGAATTATTATTATAAGCAACTAACGCTTAAGCTCAGCCGCCGCCTTTGGCGGTCGGCTGCAGCGAGTTGTTAGGCAGAGCAAAAAATCAGACCCTTCTTTTTAGCATTACTGTTCTACTAATTCTACTCGCCGATTCTTTGCGCGACCTTCCTCTGTTTTGTTAGAGGAAACCGGACTCAAAGGGCCCACCCCAACAGGATGGAGTCTTTTTGAGTCTATTCCGTGCCTCGAAATAAGCGCCTTAACTACTGCCTCAGCACGAAGTTTTGAAAGTTCCATATTGGAGTTCAAGGTGCCAACATTATCAGTATGACCTACAACATACAAATTAAGTTTAGGATTTTGCTGAAGAAGTTTAGCAATTTCTTTAAGAACTGGATCAGATTCAGGCTTTACATCTGCTTTACCAGTGTCAAAGTAGATGCCGTAGATAGCCACATGACCAGTTGTTGTTATATCCTCTGCCAATACTTCTGCGTTCACTGTTACCAATCCTGTCTCCATTGGCTTCATTTCAATAATATCAAGCAAAACTCTTGGCTCCTCCCACCGTTTTACAGAAATAGATACATAGACATCTCCATCTGCACTGGATTTCTTTGCCGACAAGAACCGAACTTTATCTCCCCAGTGTTCTTTACCAACTCCAGTAAATAGGATTTCAAAACCAGCTTTTTTAAGAGCTAACTCATAGTTGCGAGATATCTCAAGTGTTGACCTGTCCTTTGATGCTCTGTATGTAATCTTGGTTACCTTACCCTCTAACTGCTGGCTTTTCGTCACATCCCCTTCTTTATCACGTGTTAGTGGAAAAACGTATTCATCGAATTGTTTTACATCGTATTCTTCGATTATTGAGCCAGGATACCGTGAAATCAATGGGTGGTCTTTACTCCCTTCCACATCCTCTTCTTGGGCAAAGACGATACTGCCTGCCAATAGAAATATTCCCAACAACCAAAATATTCTTTTGTTTTTGTTTCTCATGTTACTCCTCCTTTCTTTTTAGTGGGCATTTCGCCTCACTCGTTATATCCGAACTAAGCTCGGATGCGCATTCTTCTGTCTAACGGCTGAAATCAGCGGGGCGCAATAGCGCATCCGCTGGATTTATTTGTTAGCCCTATTTTATGCATGCTTCGACAAACTTAACTCCTAATGGTGTGAGGGTTACTGCGTCAATGCCTTTATAAATTGTTAGTGGTTCTGGTCCCATTTTTACGCCACCTTTAAGGATTGCTGGAGAGAGCAATTGCATTCGCATAAGGTTGTTTACTGATATTGCGTATACATCAGCCGATATGCTAAGTGCTTGCATTATTTGCTCTTTTGTCAAACTATATTGGAATACATCACTTAGTGGCCTTAACTTCCCATCTCTGCGAAGTACTTCATAGAATTCATTTAATAACTTTGCCTCAATACCTGTTATTCCTTTTATCATTTCTATGAAACCATATCGTAGTTCGTCATTGAAGTTTGGATTCATTGCATTTGCAAGTAAATGATTCCAAAGATATCGAAGGTTTGGATCATCTTCTAATGACGCCTCTTCGATAATTGGTAAAGCAATTTTTGGGGGAACAGCCCTTGTATCTACAATCTTCTTTTCTTCTAAAATCTTGTTGACCTCATCTGCCATTTGAACCATGCGCTTCCATCTTATGAATCGCAATTTATCTGTAATCATCCCTGAAATTTCATTAATTGGTTCTCTGAAGACCTTGGCAAAAAAACTGCCGGCTTTATCAGCAATCTCTAATCCTTTCTCACCCAGCTTTGCAGATTCTTGTATCGCTTTTGCTATTTCTTCAGCTTCACTCATGGTATTCCTTTCAGAGGGCTAACCATTGATTAACTTGACTTTTTGCCCTGATAAGTACATATTAAGTCGGTTTTCGGGCATTTTTGCCCTACGTTATTATAAGTCCGAATACGGAGGTCCTCTATGCCGGCAATAAATGAAATCCAAAAGCCGAGGATCCTCGACGAGGTCAGGCGGGTGCTTCGACTCCACCATTATTCCATACACACCGAAAAGTCCTATGTTGACTGGATAGCACGCTTCATTCGTTTTTTCAGGATGGGATCGAGAGAAGATCTCTTTCCCGGTGAACCCAAGATAGAGGCATTCCTCTCGGATCTTGCCGTCAACGCAAAGGTGGCCCCGTCCACGCAAAATCAGGCTATGAATGCCCTTGTGTTTCTTTACAAGAGGGTTCTGAAGCATCCTCTTGACGGAGCAATTGATGCGGTCAGGGCCGGCAGAAAGGCAAACGTGCCGGTTATTATGACAAGGGCCGAGGTAGCCTCCGTCATTTCCCTTATGGGAGGCGTTCCGCAACTCGTCGCAAAGTTTCTCTACGGCAGTGGATTGAGGATCATGGAAGCGCTTCGCCTCAGGGTAAAGGACGTGGATTTTGAGATGAAACAGGTGACCGTCCGCTCCGGAAAAGGGGACAAGGATCGGATCACGACCTTTCCCGATTCCCTCGCTCCTCTTCTGAAGAATCACCTTGCTCGGGTTAAGACATTGCATCAGCAAGATCTCTCTAAGGGTCATGGGGAGGTTTATCTGCCTAACGCCCTGTCCCGCAAATATCCATCGGCAGCCGGAGAATGGGCGTGGCAGTATGTCTTTCCGGCAAGGGATCTTTCGGTTGATCCCCTGTCAGGAGTCATGAGGCGGCACCATGTTGATCCGAGTGTCATCAACAAGGCTATAAAAGCCGCCGGCCGCAGTGCAGGTCTTTCAAAACCGATAAGCGCTCACACCTTCCGGCATTCCTTTGCGACGCACCTTCTTGAGCGGGGCACTGACATTCGCACGATACAGCAGTTGCTCGGCCACAGCGACCTGAAGACCACCATGATCTATACTCATGTTCTGCAGCAGGGAGGTCACGGCGTCAGAAGTCCACTTGATGATCTTGATGTTTAATACGCGCAACCAGCGGGTATGTCAAGGAATATACAGAAGCATAATCCGGTTTTATTCATTATAGACAATGCCGTTGAATCGCTCAGGATCAAGAGTCCGATTTTCCGGATGGAGACGAATATCCCTCAGGGATTTTTAGGTTGTAACGTTCGGGCTGTAAGCTCTATAATGAAAAGAAATAGAAAACGGGTGTAAACGGAGGGACTTCCAAATGCCCAAGGCGAGTTTTTCGAGGACAATAGAGGAAATAAACAAGAAGATCAGGGCGGGCAAGGCTGTAGTGGTGACTGCCGAACAGATGGGGGAGATAGTAAAGAAGAGCGGGCCGGAAAAGGCCGCAAAAGAGGTGGACGTTGTTACAACAGGCACCTTTTCTCCCATGTGTTCCTCAGGGGCCTTTATCAATTTCGGCCACTCAAAGCCTACCACAAAGGCTTCCAAGGTATGGCTCAACGGTGTTCCCGCCTATGCCGGACTGGCGGCTGTGGATATCTATATCGGCGCTACCGAGCCCACGGAGGATGATCCTTTAAACAGAGTGCATCCTGGTCAGTTCAAGTATGGTGGAGGGCATGTAATTCAAGACCTGGTCGCAGGAAAAAAGGTTGAGCTGTTGGCCACGGCCTACGGAACGGATTGCTATCCCAACAGGGAGATAAAGAAAAAGGTCACTATTTCTGATCTCCCCTATGCGATGCTATTCAATCCCAGAAACGCTTACCAGAATTACAATTGTGCGGTAAACCTCACAAACAAGACTATTTACACCTATATGGGCGTCCTCAAGCCCCATGCCGGAAACGCTAATTTCGCCACTGCAGGGCAGTTATCTCCACTTCTCAATGATCCTTATTACAGGGCCATAGGGCTTGGAACCAGGATATTCATCGGAGGGGCGAAAGGCCATGTGGTAGGCCCCGGCACCCAGCACAATCCACGCGCCGCCAGGGGGCCAAACGGTGTGCCGCTGTCGCCTGCAGGGACCATAATGGTGATGGGAGATATGAAGGCTATGGATCCCAGATGGGTCGCGGGGGTTAGCATGCTGGGCTACGGCTGCTCCCTTGCGGTGGGAATAGGTATCCCCATTCCTGTCCTGGATGCGGATATGGCAAGATTTACAGGTGTCACCGATGAAGAGATATTTACCCAGATTATTGATTACGGAGGCGATTATCCCAAGGGTCAGGCACACAGCCTGGGTAAGGTGAGCTATGCGGAGCTGAAAAGCGGTTCAATCAAATTTAACGGCTCCGATGTTCCTACTGTCCCCGTATCTTCCTACGTGAGGGCCCTTGAGATCGCTAACATTCTCAAGGGGTGGATAGAGAGAGGTGAGTTTCTTCTTACCCAGCCGGTTGAAGGTCTTCCGAGCGTTGAAAGAGCAGAGTAGAAAAAGAGGTGTCCAGCTATGACGGATCAGCATCCGGACTTTCCCATTGAAAAACTTGGCGATTGCAAAATTCCTTCCCCCATGTCCAGGGTCCTTTTCACCAGTGACGACGACAGGGTGGTATATGATTCGCGATTATCAGTGATAAAAACCTATACCTGTGAAGGGGAAAACCCTCCGGCCTTTGAGATGGCCGGCCCGAGGGAAAAGATTTTTTTTGACCCCTCCAAGCTCAAATGCGGCATTGTTACCTGCGGCGGGATCTGCCCGGGGGTAAACGATGTCATCAGAGCGATAACGCTGAGCCTTTTTCATCACTATGGTGTAAGAGCAGTCTTCGGATTTAGATACGGCTTTGAAGGCTTGTCTCCAAAGTATCAGCATCCGGTCTTGGAACTTACCCCTTCCGATGTGGCGCCCATACACCAGATAGGCGGAACCATACTGGGAACCTCCAGAGGACCCCAGGATGTCGAGGAGATGGTTGATACCCTGGAACGTATGAACGTGAGTATCCTTTTCGCGGTAGGAGGAGACGGGACACTGAGGGGTGCGCAGGCCATTGGCGAGGAGATATCCAAACGCAGGCTCAAGATGGGCGTTATAGGCGTTCCCAAGACCATAGATAACGATATTTCTTTTGTGGGAAAATCATTTGGTTTTGAGACCGCGGTGGCTGAGTCCAAGACTGCCACCTATTCGGCCCATGTAGAAGCGGTAGGAGCAAGAAACGGCATCGGGCTGGTAAAGCTCATGGGAAGAGAAGCAGGTTTTATTGCGGCCCATGCAAGCCTTGCCAACCCGGAGGTAAACTTCTGTCTTATACCCGAGGTGCGTTTCTCCATGGATGTCTTCCTGGATGTTCTGAAGGCCAGACTGCAAAAGAGGGGGCACGCTGTCATAGTAATTGCCGAAGGAGCGGGGCAGGATATCATGGGAGAAAGAAAAGATGTTGATCCCTCCGGAAATCCAAGGTTGGGAGACATCGGCTCTTACATGAGGGATATGATAAAAAAGTATCTGGACAAACAGGGGACGGATTTCACCCTAAAATATATTGATCCGAGCTACACGATCAGAAGCATGCCGGCTAATCCTCAGGATTCCGTATTCTGCCTCCTGCTGGGGCACAATGCGGTTCATGCCGGAATGGCGGGCCGAACCAATATGGTGGTAGGGCATTGGAACGGCGAATATACCCATGTGCCTATCTCCACAGTGGTTTCAAGAAAAAAGAGGGTTGATCCGCGCGGGAGACTGTGGAGTAGTGTGATAGCCTCAACAGGCCAGCCTGCGGAGATGATCTAGCTGCCATGTCAGGGGGCTCTCCCCTCAGGGTCCTTCATGTCGGTAAGTATTATCCGCCCATAAGGGGGGGAATCGAAAGCTATCTCAAGGACCTGACAGGGGCTCTCAAGAGTAAGGGGGTTGCTTGCAGTATTATAGTCCACGAACCGGCTGGAAAATTATTGCGCAGCGGAGAAAGAGATGAGGCATCCCTTGTGCTTGCGGCCTCCTACGGCGAATTACTTTACACCCCGATAAGTCCGGTGTTTCCCTTTGTCCTTGCATCATCGGTCAGGCGCTTTTCTCCTCACATAATCCATCTTCACCTCCCCAATGTCTCCGCCTTCTGGTGCTTGGCCATCCCTGGTGCCAGGGCCGTTCCATGGGTCATACAATGGCAGTCCGATGTGGTTCAGTCGGCCATTGATCCGAGGCTGCGCCCGGCCTACGCCCTGTACCGGCCGTTTGAGCAGGGACTCCTGAGAGGGGCCGCCTCTGTCATCGTGAGTTCCGGAGCCTACCTTGAGGGAAGCGCTCCCCTTATCCCCTGGCGCGACAAATGCCGAATCGTGACTCTAGGCCTTGACACTGAGCGTCTTCCGTGGCCTGACGCGGGGGCGGTTGCTCATGCTGAGAAAATCTGGAACAGCGATGATTCTTTGAGGGTTCTGGCCGTGGGAAGGCTTACCTACTATAAGGGTTTCAGTGTGCTCCTTGAGGCGGCGGCGAAATTGAAGGATGTGCGGGTAGAGATAGTTGGCGAAGGGGGAATGAAAAGGGAGCTTGCGGAGAGGATCAGGGAGCTGGGCTTGGAAGGGAAGGTGAGTTTACGAGGAGAGCTATCTGATGAGGCACTTCAGGGGCTCTTTGCTACTGCCGATTGCCTATGTCTCCCCTCAATTGAGCGCACCGAGGCCTTCGGGATGGTGCTGCTTGAAGCAATGCACTATGGACTCAGGATCGTCGCAAGCGATATACCGGGCTCAGGGGTCGGCTGGGTTGTAAGACAAAGCGGATCAGGCATCCTTTTCCCACCCGGGGATGCTGATGAACTGGCCTCGAGTCTCAAATTTATCTTGGAAGAAAGGGGCGGTAGAATCATCGGGAGGAAAAAAAGCCTCCTCCCGCCTAAGTTCCAGATTGATTCGGTCGCCTCAAGGGTGTTGGATATCTACAGGGAGATCACTGATACGGGGCGTGGTACCCTGCACCCTGATCCTTTCACGTAAGGGGTGAGGGAAGCTGCAAGGCCACCATACTCCTCTAGCCCTTGCCCCAGACGGGGAGGAAATGTGGGGGGCCATTTTTTATAAAGGTCATTTTGAAGGCGGCTTTCTGATCTCATCTCTTATCTCCTCCAGAAGGTTTTTCAGCAATGCCACCTGCTGAGCAAGTTCACGTATTCTTGCCTCATGTCTTGAGCTGTAAAGGAAAAGATACAGGTTCTGAACGAGCAGTATTCCAAGCCCGAGAGTGAGAAGGAGGTTGGGCGCGTAATGAATCCCGAAAATACCGGCCGTCTTATCGAGAATCTGGGGAAAGAAGGCCAACACCATTATCATTACCGCCATGACGAACCAGAGAATGGAGTGCCTTTCCTGGAGCTTTCCCTTTCTTACAAGCCTTATGATTATGAGAAAAAGGATGGCTCCTACGAATATGGATGTAATCCTGTATGAAATCACAGTTTCCTCGCAAGTATGAATATCATTGTTATGATGAGATACCTCAGGATACTGAATGCTCCGGGGAAAACCCTTGATTTCTGTGCCGAGCGGGCGGCCATCCTTACGGGTACCTCGCCAATCCTTAGTCCCATGGTCTTAGCGGTAAAAAGGACCCCCAGGTCCTGGTACTCAAGATTGAGGCATGCCGGCGAAAGCAGTGATTCCATGGCCTTTCTGTTATAGACCCTGAATCCTGAGGTGATATCCTTAATATCCAGGTCTGAAAACAAGTTCATGAGCTGCCAGCACCATCTTTTTGTCATCCCCGCCCTTGTGATATCTCCTCCTACGACGATGTCATAACCGTCATCAAGGGCATGCAAGATGGAGGGGATTTCAGCGGCAAGGTGCTGGCCGTCTCCGTCAAAGCTTACCGCAGCATTGAATCCGTGATAGATTGCGTAGCGGAAGCCCGCCTGAATTGCCGCCCAATGTCCCGTGTTGAAAGGAATCGAAAGATACTGTATCATTTTTTCCTTGAGTAACAAGAGATAATCCCTTTCCTCACTGCCGTCGTCAACGACCAGAAGATGGCTGAAGGACGTCTCCAGAGAGTCGAGGACGTCTCTTAGGTGAGGCCATTCATTGTAAACAGGGATTATGATAAGGGGATTCATGGGAGGAAATTGTTGCACGGGGTAACGGGTTATGTCAACCGGCACCTAGCATAAAATCTCCTTGACATTATCTGCCCGGGAAAGTAAATATATCCTTTTTATGGCTCCTTGTCCCAAGCGGAGCTGTTAAGCTTCCAAAGTAAGGGACCATAGAACGTCCTGCCAGGGACCAAGGCCGAAAGGAGAATTTTGATGCATTACTATGAAACCCTTTATATTGTAAACCCAAGCCTCACAGAAGACGACTACAAGGGGGTCGTCTCAAAATACGCCTCCGCTGCTGAAAAGAACGGAGGGGTCGTCATTAATGTAGCAGAGTGGGGAAAGAAATCCCTAGCCTACGAGGTCAAGAAATTTTACACAGGTTTTTATGCGCTCCTTCAGTACTGCGGTGATGCGGGCTCAAGCGAAGCGCTCCAGCACGAGATGAGACTTGACGACAGGGTCCTGAAGTTCCAGACCGTAAAGCTCAAGAGCAACGTAGATCCAGAGCAGATAAAGGCGGAAAAGAAGCCTCTGGCCAAGGAAAAAGAGGAGCAGGTTCCGACCGAACCGGTTCCGGCTGAGGGTGTGGCTTCAACTGAAGAGACATATAATACCGTAGAGGGCGAACATGGCACTAGCAACGAATAGACCCAGAGGCAAGAGGACCTTCCACAGAAGAAAAGTATGCAGATTCTGCGCGGACAGCAGTATTGTAATTGACTACAAGGATATTGATACCCTGAGATATTTTACGACGGAAAGGGGAAAGATCCTTCCCAGCAGGATATCAGGCAATTGCGCCAAGCATCAGAGGAAACTGGCCATGGAGATAAAGAGGGCCAGGAACATGGCCATGCTTCCCTTTACTACTTCCACGGTAAGGTAACGATAGATATCTGAAAGCCGTGGTTTCCCCCGGGGGGGCCATGAACCTTAAGGAAATGGCGGGATGTCTGGGCTGGGTTTCAGCCTTTCTGTTATTCTCAATGCTGGTGCCCTTTTTGGGGCCTCTGTTGGGTTTGCTGACTCCTCAGCCTTTTTTCTATTACTCCACTAAACTGGGTAGAGTTCAGGGGGCCGCCCTGACACTTGTCGTGATCTTTATAGTGGGCGCGCTGGGAGCCTTGGCAGGAGCCGGGCGCGTGGTCATCCTGGCAGCCGAGTATGGGATACTGGGCTTCGCTATAGCGAGGCTCTTTGATAAGAAACGTGACCTTATCAGGACAGTCTTCCTTGCTACGGGGCTTTTGGCCTTGACCGGGCTAACGGCGCTCTTTTTAATGGCCGGGTTCAGGGGTGTCGGACTGGCGGATCTCGTAAGGGATTATCTCACTGCTGAGTTTACGGCAACCATTGACGTTTACAGGGAACTCGGGGTTCTGGAGACGACGGGAAATGACCTCGATTTAACTGTGAAGGCCTTTGTGGATGTATTTATCAGGATACTTCCCGCACTTATGATTGTAGGAACAGGCCTTGTGGTATGGTTGAACGCTCTTATTGCGAAACTCATTCTGACGGCCAAAAAGATTTGGCGGGAAGACGACGTTAAGGCAAAGCTCTGGCAGGCCCCTGAGCAACTGGTGTGGGGCTTGATAGTATCCGGGTTTGCAGCGTTTTTTTTATCCGGCACGGCTAGGTGGATAGCTGTAAATCTGATCATAGTCATGGGGACCGTCTATTTTTTCCATGGTCTCTGCATTATGATTTTCTTGCTGGATAAGCATAAGGTGCCTTCCTGGCTAAGGGTTGGCCTGTATATATTGATTGCTGTTCAACAACTTTTTTTGCTTGTTCTTGCGCTTGCAGGGCTTTTTGATCAGTGGATGGACTTCAGAAAGCTGCGCAAAGCAACCGGCGCTTGATATTGGAATACGGAGGAAACGTCCATGAAAGTGATATTACAGAAGGATATTGACGAACTGGGGCTGGAGGGCAACATTGCAGAGGTCAAGCCCGGGTATGCCAGAAACTACCTGATTCCCGGAGGCCTTGCCCTGGAAGCCACACCTCAGAACATCAAGGTCTTCGAGCAAAGGAAGAAGAAGATTGCAGTGAGGCAGCTTAGGGCGCGTGAAGATGCTGAAAGGCTTCGCGATGAGCTTTCAAAAGTAGTGGTCATCATGAAGGAGAAGGCCGGAGAGGAGGGCAAACTCTACGGATCTGTTACGAGCATGGATATCGCATCGTCTTTGGAAAAGCAGGGCATCACTGTTGATCGAAGGAAAATAGTCCTTGAGAGCCCCATAAAAAATATTGGAGATCACTCTGTTAGTGTGAAGATTTACCCTGGAGTCGCAGCTCAAATTAAAGTGTCTGTTATTGCGCAGGAAGGGGAACAGAAGTAACAAAAGCAGTCATCAAAGGGGGTTGATATTTTGGCTGCGACCAGGACAAGGAGACCGAAGGCCGAACCTAATTATATAAAGGTGCCGCCTCATAATCTGGATGCCGAGCAGGCTATAATCGGCGGGATACTCCTCAATAACGAATCCGTCTCACAGGTTCTCGACATCATCGGGCCGGACGATTTCTACCGTGAGGCCAACGCAGCAATATTTGAATGTATCAGGCATCTATTTGAAAAGAGCGAGCCGATTGACATAATTACCCTTTCCCAGGCCATGACTGAAAGGGGACAACTCGAGGCGGCAGGCGGCACCGCCTATCTTATCAGCCTCGCCGAATCGGTTCCAACATCCGCAGGGATTACCTACCACGCACAAATCGTTAGAAATCTGTCCGTAAAAAGAAAACTCATAGGCCAGTGTGCCGCCATATCGGAGTCATGCTTTCGTGACTATGAAAAGACCGAAGACCTTCTTGAGCGGGCTGAGCAATCTATTTACAATATCGCTGAGAGTCAAATAACCGGTCGGCTTGAAAGCCTGCACGATGTTATAATGGCCTCCGTTGACAGAATTACAAATCTCAGTTCCTCAGACGGATATGTAACAGGAACGCCAACTGGCTTTATTGATTTCGACAGAAAGACTTCCGGCCTCCAGCCCTCTGATTTAATCATATTGGCCGGAAGACCCGGTATGGGAAAGACGGCTCTGGCCCTCAATATGGCACATTACGCCGCCTCCAAGGCAAAGAAGGCGGTCGTGGTTTTTTCATTAGAGATGTCCAAATCTCAACTGGGCATTCGACTGCTTGGATTCGACTCCGGGATTGATTCCAACAAATTGCGAACAGGCTTCCTTAAAGACGGGGATTACAGTAAACTGAGCGACGCAGCCGACAGGCTCTCGGTGCTTCCGATGTATATTGACGACAGCTCATCTGTTACCGTCCTTGAGATGAAGGCCAAGTGCAGGAGATTAAAGAAGAAGGGTGAGCTTTGCCTCGTTGTCGTTGATTATCTTCAGCTTGTTCAGGGCCCTCGGAACTCGGAATCCCGGCAGATTGAGATAAGCGAGATATCAAGGTCTCTGAAGGCGATGGCAAAGGACCTCAATGTCCCGGTGCTGGCCCTTTCTCAGCTTAACAGGAGGGTTGAGCAGCGAGACACGAAAAAACCTCAGCTCTCTGATCTTAGGGAAAGCGGGGCGATTGAGCAGGATGCCGACGTAATAGCCTTTCTCTACAAGGATGAAAGTAATAAGTCTGGTGCTCAGGGAGCTGGCAACGTTGTAGATGTGAGTATCGAGAAACAAAGAAACGGCCCTACCGGTTCATTCAGGCTATTTTTTCAGAAGGAGATTACAAGGTTCAGGGATTTTACCGATATGCCCGGAGCCGTTTAGGTACATAGCCCGCTCAATCAGCTTCTTTCTCCTGGGGCCTTTTTCACTGCGTTACAGACGCTGGCCGTTATGGTCTTTTTGGATAGTGGTTGAGTGAATCAGTGCAAGTCTCTATGGGGCTGCCTAATTACAGATACTTAGTGTCCATCCGGAAATGAGATAGTTTCTTCGAGTTCAAGGCGGGCGATACTTTTAACCACAGGAATACATTGACGTATTTCGAGGATTAAAATTTGAGCCCAACGCCGAAATCGGTGAAAATTACCATTCCCGGATGGACACTAGTTAAGAATTGAAACACCCGTAAGAAGTCGCCATGAGCATCACCCCGGCGAAAGCCTTAGTCCAGAACTAGCTGATATCCCTTGATTCAGGCTCCAGGATCGTGCTCCGGGACAAGCTTCGCAGGAATGGGGAAAATAGGATATTTTGGAAATTTTACGAGACCATCAAGCAGGCTCAAGAAAATCGAAAGAATCTACGGAAAGACCGGCGGTCTGAAGGCCGCCCACCTTGCAAACCTGCAAAGGCTTTATCGCCGGCGCATCCCTGAAAAAGAGATCGTCTCAGGCGAGGCCGCCCGCCTCATGACCTCACTTTCTTTTGCAATCGGAAGACAGGTAGGAATCCTTGTCAGCCGCAAAGGTAGTGTTGCCTTTGTGGTTGTGGGAGACAGCCAGAGGATATGGATTCCGGACCTGAGCAATTTCAGGACGGGAGGCAACAGACTAAGGGGTCTGAGACTTATTCATACGCATCTGAAGGATGAGGCCATGTCGAATGAAGACATAAATGATCTTATGCTCCTAGGTCTCGATCTCGTTGCCATGGTTCAGGTTGTGGGTGAGGGGCTCCCGGGAGCGATATCTTACGCCCATATAGTGCCGAAAGAGGGCGAACAAGGCTGGACCATAAGCACGGTAAATGACATCGGACGTCTGAATGTTGATTTTAAGGGACTTATCGAGGCACTTGAAGAGGAGATGTCCGGTTCAAGAAGAGCCCATGATGTCTCGGGCCGGGAACGGGCACTCCTGGTGGGGGTCAACACAGGGCCAAGATGGCGTGCTGAAGAAGCAATGGATGAGCTTGAAGAGCTTGCCCTGTCAGATGGCGTCCAGGTGGCCGGAAAAGTCATTCAGCAGGTAAAAGCTATTGATGCGAGGTTTTTCATCGGCCGGGGGAAACTTGGAGAGCTGGCATCTCGCTGCGTCAGTTCGGCTTGCACCATGATCATATTCAATAATGAGCTTTCTCCCACGCAGGTGAGAAACCTCTCGAATTTCACCGAACTTAAAATAATAGACAGGAGCCAGTTAATTCTCGATATATTCGCCACCAGGGCAGTCACGAGGGAGGGTAAGATACAGGTTGAGCTGGCCCAGCTCAAATATACGCTTCCCCGTCTTGCTGAAAAAAACACAGCCATGTCCCGGCTGACCGGCGGAATCGGCGGAACTGGCCCCGGCGAGACCAAGCTTGAGATGAACAAAAGGAGGGTAAGACAGAGAATAGCAAAACTCAACTCCGAACTGAAGGAAATAAGGCGCCAGAGAGTGGACAGGCGCAGGCTGCGGGATCAGAAGTCAATGCCCGTAATTTCTATCGTGGGTTACACTAATGCCGGGAAATCAACCCTTCTTAATGCCCTGACAAGGAGCCGTGTGGGCACCGGCAGCCGTCTTTTTGAAACCCTTGACCCTACCAGCAGACGTTTGAGATTTCCCAGTGAAAGGGAGGCCGTGATCACGGACACTGTGGGCTTCATAAGGGACCTGCCCGAGAGTCTCATGGAGGCATTTTCTGCCACTCTCGAAGAGCTTGACGAGGCGGATCTCCTCCTGCATGTAATTGACGTTGCGAGCCCCAGACTCGAGGAAAGAATAAAGACTGTGAACACGGTGCTGGAAAGGCTCGGGCTCCAGGATAAACCTTTGCTTCTTGTGCTAAACAAGGCGGATCTTTTGTCTTCCGAGCAGGCCGGGGATTTGTCTCAAAGGCTGCAAGGGTTGGCAGTGTCGGCAGTAAATCCTGACAGTCTGCCACCCCTGATTGAAAAGATAAGTGAGATTATATGGTTGCACTTTTCCATCCGCCGGTTTTAAAAACCGATCCGTCTCTTGCTACGATAAGACCATCATAGGCCGGAAGCTTGTTAAGAAAATTCCTTCCCTCTTCCGGTCCCATCACAAATACCCCCGTTGCCAAAGCGTCCGCTTCCATAACTGTAAGAGCGGTAACCGAGACGCTCGATGCCTTGACAGGAGAATGTCCGGTGGCTGGATTTACGATATGATGAAATAGCTTTTCCTTATCGAAATAGACTTCATAATTACCCGACGTTGCGATAGAGCCTCCGCTCATCTTGATTGTGTCGGGATAATTGTCTTTCTTTTCGGGGTCCTGAATGGCAATGGTCCAGGGTTCTTTTCCGTTTTTCATGCCTTCCGCCCTGATGTCTCCTCCGGCGTTTATAAGATGATTGGCCACTCCGTGCGCTGAGATGACTTCAGATGCTCTGTCAACAATATATCCTTTTGCTATGCCGTCCAGGGTGATACCCATGCCCGGCCTTCTGAAGGCAACGGTTCCGCCTTTTACATCAATCATGTCAGATCCTACGAGCGCTAAAGCTTTCTTCAAATCTCCTTCGGGGGGTTCTCTGAATTCACCTTTTTCAGCGCAGGCCTTGAAGATATCAACAACCGGCTTTACCGTGATATCAAAGTATCCGCCTGTCAGTTGGTGTATCTCCTTTGCCTTGACTATTACCCCTCCGAGTTCCGGCGGTACGTCTTTCAGGACGCCCTCCTTATTGAGATGGGCGACTGCTGCCGCCTCGTCGAACCGGTTCATCATGCGGGTAAGCCGTTCGATTTCCTCGTAGGCCTTGCCGACTGCTTCTTCGGCCCTGTCTCTGGACGGGTCCATTACGGTAATGGTAATGTATGTTCCCATAGAGAGCCTTGTGCGGCTTACCTTATACAGACTTCTGTTAAAAAGAACAGATTCAGCCCACGCGGGTACTACGGTAAGGGACGAGAACCCCACACCCAGGAAGCCTGAGAGCTTAAGAAAATCCCTTCTGTTCATAACCCCCTGGGGGGATTGACCTTTAAGATTCATGATGATCCTCCGTTTCTGATTCCAGGCTGGAAATATAAGCACCTCTTACGGGACCTTACCAGCGTGTTAAAGAATTGCTATGCCGCGACCGCTCTTAGCGTTTCGGATTCTGACTTCGATGTCCTATAATACCGGAAGATATGCCTGGGACACTTCTCCACGCATATCTCCTTGCAATCCGGTCCGAACTCCATGCATTTTTTATGATCAATTTTCACAATATCGCCTTCAAAGGAAACCGCCTTGGCAGGGCATACCTTTACGCAGAGTTTACAGGAAATACAGCCCACCTCGCAGACCTGTTTTACGGCAGGACCTGTATCCTTGCTACTGCAGGGCACCCATACCCTTGCAGCCTTGGGTATAAGCTCTATAATCTTTTTTGGGCATGCCTTCACGCATGTGCCGCATCCTACACAAGTATCTGGATCCACTGATGGAAAGCCGTCCTTCATGGTTATGGCATCAAAGGGGCAAGACTCGGCACAATCTCCGAAGCCCACGCACGCGTACTGACAGGCAAAGGGCCCTCCAAAGGCCAGATTTGCCCCTGCACAAGAAGGATGCCCCGTATATTTATGCCTCTTTCCTACCTTTCCCTCAATTCTGGAGCAGCGCACAGAGGCTATTATATCCTGCACCCCGGTAACCTTCTTCCCGGTAATCTCGGCTACCATCTCGGCTACTTCAGCCTTCCCCGGGAAACACAGATTAGGAGGCACATTCGGGTCATGCACTACTGCTTCAGCATAGGCCTCGCACCCCGCGAATCCACATCCTCCGCACTGGGCTCCTGCCAGTACCTCAAGAACTTCTTCTACCTTGGGATCGCCTTCTACAGCAAATTTGTGGGCAGCCATAGCGAGTCCTACACCGAAGAAAAGGCCGATGCATCCAAGAACCGCAAGCCCACCCAAAGCCAGTTTCAGTAAGACAGGATCCATTTTACTCCTATTAGATCAGAAAAGGGACATGCCTGAAAAGCCCAGGAACGAGAGGGCGAAAAGCCCACCCAGTATAAAGGCAATCGGCAGCCCTCTGAATGTCGGCGGCACATCTGCCAGTTCGAGCCTTTCTCTGACCGATGACATCAAAAACAGTGCTATCAGAAAGCCAAGGCCGGCTCCTAATGCCAGCATAAGGCTTTCAACCGCATTATATTCGTTGTCAGCCAGGATCAGAGGCACGGCAATTATTATACAATTGGCTATTACCAATACAAGATAAACCCCGAAAGACTTAAAAAGAACGGGATTCACCTTCCTGAGTATGGTGTCCACGGCCTGAACCGAAAGGGATACGAGCCCTATAAAGACCACAATCTGGAGAAAGTCCAGCCTGAAGGGTTTAAGCACAAACTGGTAAAGGAACCACGACATCATGGCGCTCACAACTATTACGATAGTGAATGTGATGCCCATTCCTATGGCAGTAGGTTTCTTCTTTGATGTTCCGAAAAAGACACATAACCCCAGATACTTGGTGAAAACAAAGTTGTTGATTATCATGGCCCCGATAAGTATGGAGAGCAGATAGCCGAAATAAAACTTCTTTACATTCACCAGTGCCGAGCCCAGGTCACGACCCTCGGATATTATTCCTTTCATAAAAAGGCTATGGGTGGAGGTCTGGTTCAGCTTTTCATCAAGCGTTATTGTTAGTGTCATCCTGTCCGGGCTCAGGGAGATATTGGAAACAGGCAGATAGATGTCCGGATCGGTTTTTTCATTCACCCAGAAATTGGCAATGTTTGTTGCCCACTTCTCGTCAACGGGACCGGCAAAGGTTATGACAATGCTGTTGGGTCCCTTGAAGGAGGTAGATTTGATGAAATGATGTTCACTGCCGCAGCCAAGGAGCAAAGGCAAAAGGAAGACGGCTGCCAGAGTAAACACTATATATCTGCGCAAGGTAGCGTTCATAATGCCTTCCTTCTACGGTTATAGACTATCTCCATGTAATTGAAGACGGCCATCATGAGCCCTACACAGAAAAAACCGGCAGCCGGCAGGACAAAGAAAAGAAGTGGTCTGAAACCCAGGACGTCATAGCCCAGTATGGTTCCCATCCCCAGAAGTTCTCTTACGAGGCCGAGGGCGACCATACCGAAGGTGAATCCAAGACCCATGCCCACGCCATCCCAGAAGGAAGGCCCGACTGGGTTCTTGCACGCGAATGTCTCAAGGCGCATCGTGATGATAGCAAATGCAACTATCAGCTTAACAAAGATCCCCATCTCCTTGTAGGCGGCAGGAACGAAGGCGGCCAGCATCAGGTCTATGACCGTAACCCATGTGGCAATAGTCAGGGTATAGGTAGGAATCCTAATCCTGGGATGGATGTAATTCTTTATTGCCGAAATAGTGCAACTAGAAAATACCTGCACAAAAAGCACCGCCACGCCGAGAAGGATTCCGTTCATGACGGATGTACTTATGCCTACTGCGGGGCACATGGACAGGGCAAGGCGGAAAATGGGATTTTCCTTGAGTATTCCGTTAAAGAAAAGCTGAGAGTTGGTCTTTTTTCTTGCCTTCAACTTGGTGCTCCTTATCCTTTACCTCT
>Ga0100396_1001031_pt1 | contig 17708 bp, 13 predicted proteins | sample CryGeymeta201520_FD_81551 | JGI IMG/M metagenome (GOLD analysis project Ga0100396, IMG submission 81551) | Groundwater microbial communities from Crystal Geyser aquifers in Utah, USA - Crystal Geyser metaG 2015-20 | ecosystem: Environmental > Aquatic > Deep subsurface > Groundwater | place: USA... | reverse complement strand
CGAACGCGCCCTTCATGCACGAGCTGAAGCTCGCTGCCCGTGGCCTCGACGCGCGGCAGCACGGTGCTGGTGCGGCTCGCAGGCCCCGTCGTCGTCCGGACTTCGTCACTGGGCGCTGGCGTCTCGCCGCGCGGATCCGCCATGGTGTCCGCAGTATCCGGCGCCATGGTCTCGGCGAGCTCGTCCGTCGGCTGTGTAGCGTTCACGCGACCATCATCGGGCGCAGGCGGCTGGAGCGCAACGGTGTCCTCATATGGGGCGCCCCACCCGGCCGGCCCGCTCGAAGACTCGCTCGCTCGGTTCTCGGTGGGTGCAGATGGCATGGAGGGTAGGACGTCGGCGAACGCCGACCGCTACAGGCAATCGTGCCTCAGGCCAGTCGTCTCCGGCGCCGGACGCGGCGGATCGCAGACGACGCTGCGCTCACTGCGTGCTCGCATGCGCGTCCTCTAGCGAGGAGAAACCGCCAGACGGGAAGCCCGCACCCGGGGGACGGCGGCCTTGCACATGCGAGCGCTTGGCACGGATCACACTGGTCGCGTGGTGCGCGCGCAAGGCTGCCTCGCCGCACGCGCCAAGTCGGGTTTGGATCGGGAGGCGACTTGGCAGGCGCGGAGCCCCCTCCGTGCGGCCTTCCCGTCCGGCTACGTGGCGCACCTGCGATACGACGCATCGATGTCGCCGTGGGGCCGACGCTCGTCGTGGGCCCCACAGAGGGCATGAAGGCTTGCGCCCCCGAACCGACAGCGGCTACCTCACGGAACATGCATCTGCACGGCGTCGAGTTCGCGAACTACAAATGCTTTCACGAACCGACGACGATCCTGCTCGATCCGTCGATGACGGGGATCGCACTCTCCGGGCCCAGGAGGTTCATCACTGCCTGGATGGTCACGCCGCGTCCGCTGGGTGCGGACGCTTCGGCGGCGATGTCGACGCCGAGGTCATTCACGATCACCAGCAAGGACCCATAGGCCGTGTTCCCCTGCGCGTCATGACCAACGAGCGTGGCGGTCGCCGGATCTGGATCCAGGCGTGGACCTGCGCTGTGCGCACCGTCGCTGCAGCCGAGCGCGGCGGTCGCGAAGGCGCACGAGAGCGAAACTCGACTGCTCGGCTCATCCCAATCCCTCCCAAAGGGTTAGCGCGGTCTGCCAACGCGCGCTCCGAACCTAGCACTCTCTGGATTGCCGAGCCGCAGACCCGCCGCCCCATTGTGTCTAGTCGCTGGACAAAATCCGAAGTTTGCTGCGAATTTCGAAGGTTCCAGATCGTCGCTCGTGGTTCTTGACTCGCCGCGCCCGGCGCGGCCCTAACCGACGATCAGGTTCAGGATCCTTCCGGGGACCCAGATGACCTTGCGCAGGGTCTTGCCCGCGAGCTGTGCCTGAATGACGTCGAGCGCCTTGGCCGCGGTCAGCGCGGTGTCTTCGCTGGCGTCCTTGGCCAGCATCAGCTTGCCGCGCAGCTTGCCGTTGATCTGCACGGGCACCTCCACCTCGTCGTCGATGCACAGCGCCTCGTCGAACTCGGGCCAGCCGGCGAATTGCACGCTGGGCTCGTGACCGAGCTTCAGCCAGCACTCCTCCGCCAGGTGGGGCGCGAAGGGGTGGAGCAGGCGCACGAGGTCGCCCGCGACAGAGGCCGGCACGTGCGCTGCCGACACCAGCGCGTTGGTCAGCACCATCATGGCGCTGATGGCGGTGTTGAAGCGCAGACCCTCGATGTCGCCCGTCACCTTCTGGATCGTGCGGTGCATGAGCTTCGCGAGCGCCTCGTCCGGCGCGACGTCTTCAGCGCGCAAGACGGAGGCGTAGACGCGATCGAGGAAGCGCCGCACGCCGCTGATGCTCGAGGTGTTCCAGGGCTTGGTCGCCTCGAGCGGGCCCATGAACATCTCGTACACGCGCAGCGCGTCGGCGCCGAAGCGCATCACGACCTCGTCGGGATTCACCACGTTGCCGCGCGCCTTGCTCATCTTGTGGGCGCGCGCCGTGACGCGCGTCTCGCCCTCCGCGCTGAGCACGAACTCGCCCTCCGCGTTCTTGCTGACGGCCGACTCCTTCACCTTCTCGCCCGCCTCGGTCGTGTACTCGACCTCGCCCAGGATCATGCCCTGGTGCACCAGCTTGCCGAACGGCTCGGGCACGGAGACGTAGCCCGCGTCATACAGCACCATGTGCCAGAAGCGTGCGTAGAGCAGGTGCAGCACGGCGTGCTCGGCGCCGCCCATGTAGAGCGAAACGGGCAGCCAGCGCTTGGCGGCCTCGGCGTCGATGGCGGCGTCGTCGTTGTGCGGCGCGAGGTAGCGCAGGTAGTACCAACACGAGCCCGCCCACTGGGGCATGGTGTTGGTCTCGCGGGCGAACCACTTTCCGTCCTTCTGAAAGAAGCGCCAATCGATGGCGCGCGTGAGCACGCCCGCGGGATCCTCACCGGGCCGGAAGTCGTCCAGCTCGGGCAGGCGCACCGGCAGCTCCGACTCCTCGACGGCGATGGCCTCGTCGTAACGGATGGTGTAGTCGGCGCCCGCGCGTGGATCGCCTGCGGTCTCGACCGGGAAGTAGATGGGGAAAGGCTCGCCCCAGTAGCGCTGGCGGCTGAAGATCCAGTCGCGCAGCTTGGTCTCGACGCGCCGCTTGCCCTGCCCCTTCGCTTCGAGGTCGGCGATGATGCGCGCCTTGAACTCGGCGGTGCTCAGGCCGTCGTAGGCGCCGGAGTTCACGGCCACGCCCTCGCCCACCATGGCGGACTCGAGCGGCTTGCCCGTGGCTTCGCCGCTCTCGCTCACGACCTCGATGATGGGGATGTCGAAGGTCTGGGCGAACTCGAAGTCGCGCTCGTCGTGCGCGGGCACGGCCATGATGGCGCCCGTGCCGTAGCCCATGAGCACGTAGTCCGCGACCCAGATAGGCACGCGCGCGCCGTTCACGGGGTTCTGCGCGTAGCCGCCGGTGAAGACGCCCGTCTTCTCCTTGGCGGTCTTGCGATCGAGGTCGCTCTTGTTGGCAGCTTCCTTCACGTAGGCCTCGACGGCCGCGCGCTGCGCGTCGCTCGTCACCTTGGCCACGCTCTCGTGCTCGGGCGCGACGACCATGAAGGTGGCGCCGAAGAGCGTGTCGGGGCGCGTGGTGAAGATCGACAGCTCACCCTCGACGCCCACGAGCGGGAAGCGCACCTCGGCGCCCTCGGAGCGGCCGATCCACTCGCGCTGCATGGTGGCCGTGCTCTTGGGCCAGTCGACTCCGTCGAGCCCTTCGAGCAGGCGGTCGGCGTACTCCGTGATCTTCAGGACCCACTGGCGCAGAGGTCGACGCTCCACCGGGTGTTGGCCGCGCTCGCTGACGCCGCCGATCACCTCCTCGTTGGCCAGCACCGTTCCCAGCGCGGGACACCAGTTGACCGCGACCTCGTTCTGATAGGCCAGCCCGCGCTCGAAGAGCTCGAGGAAGATCCACTGCGTCCAGCGCACGTAGCTCGGATTCGTGGTGTCGACCTCGCGCGACCAGTCGTAGCTGAAGCCCAGCATCTTGAGCTGGCGCCGGAAGGTGTCGATGTTCTGCTGCGTGGTCTCGCGCGGATGGGTGCCGGTCTTGATGGCGTACTGCTCCGCCGGCAGACCGAACGCGTCCCAGCCCATCGGGTGCAGCACGCCATGACCCAGCGCGCGGTGATAGCGCGAGAGGATGTCCGTGGCCGTGTAGCCCTCGGGGTGGCCGACGTGCAGCCCCGCACCCGAGGGATAGGGGAACATGTCGAGGATGTAGAAGCGCGGCTCCTTCTGCTCGTCGGTGCGGAAGGTGTCGTGCTCTTGCCAGTAGGCCTGCCAGCGGGGCTCGACCTCCGCGGGATCGTATCGTTCGTCGCTCATCGCGCGGGGTTGTAGCACGGAGCCTGCCCCGCGCCCCGCCGATTGAGTCTAGCGAGCCCGTGTCACATGCCGCAGGCGCCGGCCGTGCAGATGTAAACGAAGTCGCACACGGGCCCGGTGCCGCAGCCGCAGGAGCCCGCGTTGCAGGTGTCCGACGACGAGGTGCACTCGGTGCCGCAGTAGCCGCAGTTGTTCTTGTCGCTGTTGATGTCCGTGCAGCCGCTCGAGCAGCAGGTCTGCCCCGATCCGCACAGGGTCATGCCGGGCGCGGTGGAGCAGGCGCAGCTGCCGTCCGTGGCGCAGATGTCGCCGCGTCCGGACATGCCCGCGCAGCCCGCGCAGCACTCGGCGGACTCGTCGACGCGACCGTCGCAGTCGTTGTCGATGCCGTCACAGAGCTCCGGGTGACCCGGATACGCCGTGTCGTGGGCGTCGTCGCAGTCGCAGCCGCTGAGGTCGCCGGACATCTGGTCCGCCACCGTGCAGGCGTCGAAGCGGTCCATGTCGTTGTCGCCACAGCCCGTGTCGTGGCCGTCGCAGTCCTGATCCATGCGGTCGCCGCAGATCTCGACGCTGGGCACGCAGGCGCCCGAGTCCGGTCGCGTACCGGTGTCGATGCGCGCACCCGAATCGGTGAACATCGCCGCGTCGGTGCCCGTGCTGCCATCCGTCGGATGAGTGGACGAGTCGTGGCCGGTGCCGCCGTCGGTGCTGCTTCCGCCGCCGCAGGCGACGAGGGAGAGGGCCGCGGGCAGGCCGAGGACGAGCAGGAGGCGGGGAGAGACGAGGGAAGCGTTCATCGGGGGGCTCCGTGGGCTGGGGACAGGGGAAAGCTAGCCTTGATTGGATCACCGCCGCAAGCTCGAGCGCACTTGCTTCGCGCAGGTTTGGTATGCTGGCGACCATGGGCAACCCCACCAAACCGAGCGGCCCGGACGCTTCGAGACCGGCCGCGAACGAGGAGCTGGCCGTGCCCTCCCCGGCCGCCGCCAAGGGCCATCCCGTCCTCTGGGCCGTCGTGCTCTTGCTGCTCGGTCTCGGGCTGTTGGTGGGTGAAGAGCTCTTCGCGCTGAAGCGCGCCGACGACGCCCTCGAGAGCGGCCGCGTCGTGGTGAGCGTGGCGTCCGACCACGTCGACCCCAGCACCGAGGGCCACCTGGTCCACCTCACGGGGCAGCTCTCCACGCGCGAGGTCCTGGTCGATCCCCTCTTCCACGTCTCGATCAGCGCCCTGCGCCTCTCGCGCCACGTCGAGATGTATCAATGGCACGAGGAGATGACCGAGCGTCAGGTGCGCGCCGACGGCGGCACGCGTCAGCTGCGCGAGCCGCGCTACTCCGGCATCTGGTCCGCCACGCCCATCGACTCCGACGGCTTCGAGCAGGAGGACGGCCACGAGAACCCCGAATTCCCCGCGGAAGATCAGACGTTCGTGGCCACGCGGCCCGAGGTCGGGGCCTTCTCCGTGCCGGCCGATCTGCTGAACGCGGTGCAGGACTCGGAGCCGCTCACGCCCGACGGGGCCGCCGCCCGCAGCGTGGAGCTCGCCGGCAGGCGGGGACGGATCTGGGACGACTCCATCTACGTGGGTCAGGATCCGGCGCGCCCCCGGGCCGGCGATCTGCGCGTGACCTTCCAGCGCACGCCCTTCACCACGGTCACCGTGGTGGGCGCGCAGCAGGGCAGCCAGATCGGGACCTGGAGCGCGCCCAGCGGCCGCGAGCTCGCGCCCCATCTGGAGCTCGGCACCGAGGACGCGGGCGCCGCGGCGCGCGACATCACGGACGTCAACACACCCCTGACCTGGGCCCTGCGCCTGCTCAGCTGGCTCGCGGTCTGGATCGGCCTCTGGCTCTTGCTGCGCCGCGCCATGGGCACGGAGCGCTACGTCCGCGTCGGACGCATGCTCGAGGCCGGCGCCATCGTGCCCGCCTTCGCGTTGGCGACGCCCCTGTGCGTGCTGGTCGTGGGCGGCCTGTGGACCGCGCACCGCCCCGTGACAGGCGGGCTCCTGCTGACCCTGGGCACCGTGAGCGCGATCTTCGGGGTCTGGCTGGTGCGCGGGCGGCTGGCGAAGAATCGCGCCAAGACCGCCGACAGGTCCAGCGACAAGACTCCTGTCACGAAATAGCCCCTCGGCCGTATCCTCCCCGTGGGCGAGGCGCTCGAGCGCCGTTCTGGGCATCGAGCCCTCGCCCGCAGCATGGACGAGCAAAGGCTAGGAGCACGAATGGCGCCGAGGACTATCTTCTTGTTTATCGCGGCCCTGGTGGTCGCCACCGTCGCTACCCTCGCGTCGTTCTGGCCGCCCGCGCTGTGGGCCTACGTGCTGGTGGGCCCGCCCGTGCTCGTGGGCTTCTACGACATGCTGCAGACGCACCACGCGCTGCGGCGCAACTACCCGCTCGTGGGCCGTGGACGCTACCTGCTCGAGTCCTTCAGGCCGGAGATCAATCAGTACTTCGTCGAGACCAACACCTCGGGCATGCCCTTCAATCGCGAGAACCGCTCGCTCATCTACCAGCGCGCGAAGGGCGAGCTCGACACCGTACCCTTCGGCACGCAGCGCGACGTCTACGCCGTGGGCTACGAGTGGATCAACCACTCCATCGCGGCCAAGGAGCACGCGCCGGAGCTGCCCCGCGTCATGGTGGGCGGCAAGGACTGCACGCGTCCGTACAGTCTGTCCCTGCTCAACGTCAGCGCCATGAGCTTCGGCTCCTTGAGCCAGAACGCCATCAAGGCGCTGAACCGCGCGGCCAAGGCCGGCGGCTTCGCGCACAACACGGGTGAAGGCGGCCTCAGCCCGCATCACGAGCAGGGCGGCGACCTGATCTGGCAGATCGGCACGGGCTACTTCGGCGCGCGCACGGCCGCGGGCGGCTTCTCGGACGAGCGCTTCGCGGCCAAGGCCACGACCGACGCGGTCAAGATGGTGGAGATCAAGGTGAGCCAGGGCGCCAAGCCTGGCCACGGCGGCATCCTGCCGGCGGCCAAGGTCACGCACGAGATCTCGGAGATTCGCCATGTGCCCATGGGCCAGGACGTGATCTCTCCGCCGGCCCACAGCGCCTTCCGCACGCCGATCGAGATGATGCAGTTCATCGCCAAGCTGCGCGATCTGACGGATGGCAAGCCCATCGGCTTCAAGCTCTGCATCGGCAAGCATCGCGAGTTCTTCGCCATCGTGAAGGCCATGCTCGAGACCGGCGTCCTGCCCGACTTCATCACGGTGGACGGAGCGGAGGGTGGCACGGGCGCGGCACCCCTCGAGTTCTCGAACGTGGTCGGCACGCCCCTGGTGGAGGGTCTGGTCTTCGTCCACAACGCGCTCAGCGGCGCGGGGCTGCGCGACGAGATCCGCGTGATCGCCGCGGGCAAGGTCGCGAGCGGCTTCGACGTCGCGCACAAGCTGGCCGTCGGCGCGGACGCCACCAACGCCGCGCGCGCCATGATGTTCGCGCTGGGCTGCATCCAGGCTCGACGCTGCAACACCAACGAGTGCCCCGTGGGCATCGCCACGCAGCTGCCTTCGCTCGTGCAAGGCCTGGTCGTTCCGGACAAGGCCGAGCGCGTGCGTCAGTACCACGACGCCACGCTGCGCTCGCTGAACGAGCTCGTGGCCGCCGCGGGCCTCGAGAGCCCCGCCGACCTTCGGCCCTGGCACATCCATCGCCGCGTGTCACCGACCGACGTGCGCCGCTACGATCAGATCTACGACTACATCGAGCCGGGTTCGCTGCTCGGGGCCCACATCCCCAAGGCCTACGCGCGCGCCTGGCGTGCGGCCCGTCCCGACTCCTTCCACGTCTCCGACACGCATCAGCGAGCGTCCTACGTGCAGCTCGAGACTCCGTGAACGCGCGCGAGGGGGCGCTGGCGCGGCTGCGCGCCTACCTCGACGTCCCCGGAGACGCGGTGCGGCTGCTCGTGCGCGGCCCGGAGATGCCCCTGCTCTGCGACTTCGCCGCGGCGGCGCCCTGGCTGAGCCTGGAGGCGCAGAGCCCGGTGAGTCACAGCTCGTCGAGTCACAACTCCGCGAGTCACAGCTCCTCGAGTCACAGTGCGGGCCTGGAGCTCCGAGGTCCCCGTCCGCACGGATGCATTCGCTTCGAGGGCGAGCTCGAGGGGCGACTCGTCGAGAGCCTGGCCGAGACGCTGCGCAGCCTGGCCACGGGAGAGATCGGCTGGGACACCCCGGCGACCCCTGCGTTGCTCGCGGACCTGCCCGGCGTGGTGAAGCTCCGCGTCTACGTCGGCCCCCACTGCCCCTTCTGTCCCTCGGTGGCCGCGGCGGCGCTGCGCATGGCCTGCGCGACACCCAGGATCGAGGTCGACATCGTGCGCGCCGATCAATGCCAGGACCGAAGCATCACGTCGGTGCCGACCGTGACCCTCGACGACGCGCTGCTCAGCCAAGGCGCCATCGGGGAGTACGAGCTGGCCGAGCGGCTGCTCGCGCGCCAGGACCCAGGTTGAATGGGCCAGGCGGGCCCCGCGTCGAAGCCCTCGCCATGAATCCGAATGTTGGCCAAGCTCCTCGGTATGCCCAAGGCTGACGAGAGCGCACCTGGTGGCGTGAATCGCGGTCCCGCCCGCGCCATCGGGACGGCCGCGACCTTGCTGGCCGCCGCGCGTTCCGTCGTGGCCGAACGAGGCGACGGGGAAGAGGCCGCCGTCGAGCTGCTGGGCACCCACGCCTTCGAGTACTACGGCGAGGGCCTGCGCCAGTACATGGCGCTACGCATCGGGGAGAGCGAAGCCAAACCGCTCCTGGTCGCGCTGCGGGAGCGCTTCGCCCAGCTCTCGCCCGAGGACGCGCTCTCGCCGCCGGGTGCGCGTGCGCGGCTCTATGCGCTGGCTCGCGGCCTGTCGACGGCGCCGAGCAAGCCCACGGGCACGTTGAAGTGGCGCACGCCGCGCAGGACGATGACGGGACGCTCGGGCATCGAACGCATCCGCGAGGGCGCTCTGGGCGACGAGAGCGAGCTGCTCGAGCTCTTCTTCGCCCGCGGCCTCTCCAAGCCGGAGCTGGCCTTCGTGCTCGAGGTCACGGAGGAGGAGATCACGGAGCGTCTGACGCAGGCGGTGGCGCGCGCGAGACAGGTGCTCGACACCGGCGCCGTCGATCCCAGCCTGCCCACGGCGCTGATCGAGGCCTTCGCGCTCGAGTCGGAGGAGCGCCTGGAGCGCGCCACGCCCGTGGACGAAGAGGCCCTTCCCTCCGGGACTCGCCTGGGCTCGCGCTACGTGGTGGACGCGCACATCGGCGCTGGCGCCTTCGCGGATGTCTACCGAGCCCACGACACGGAGGTGGAAGGCCACGTGGTGGCGCTGAAGCTGCTGCGACGTCCGTCGCGCAGCGAAGCGGCGCGGGAGCGCGCCCTGCGCGAGCTGCACCTGATCGCGTCGGTCTTCCATCCCTCCATCGTGCACTTCAACGACAACGGCTGGTACGAGGAGCGGCTGTGGTTCGCCATGCCCTGGTACGAGGGCGAGAGCCTCGAAGCGCGCATGGCGCGCGCGCCGCTCACGCGCGAAGAGGCCAAGAACATCTTCGTGCCGCTGGCGCGTGCGCTGGCGGCCATGCACGCCTCGGGCATCCGACATCAGGACGTGAAGCCCGACAACATCTTCCTCGCACGTCTCGGCGGCGTGGGGCATGGCGGCCAGGACGACGTGCTGCCGGTGCTGCTGGATCTGGGCGTCGCGGCCAAGGACGCCGAGCTGCTGCTGGCGGGCACGCCGACCTACTTCGCCCCCGAGGTGGCGGCGCAGTTCGCCCAGATGGAGAACAGCTCGATCATCGGCCCCAAGGCGGACGTCTTCTCCCTCGCCCTCGCGCTGCGCAACGCGCTCGAGCCCACGACCGCCGACGACGTGGTGGCGGGATCCCTCGATCGCTTCATCGAGACGCGCGCGGTGGAGGCCCCGCCCCCGCCGACCGGCAAGGAGCTGCGCTTCTTGCGTCCCCACCTGGCGCGCTGGCTGTCCGCGGATCCAGAAGAGAGGCCCAACGCCACGGAGTTGGCGGAACAGCTCAGCGTGCTCACGGCGCCCGAAGAGCGACGCGCCCGCACCGTCCGTCTGCTGCGCATCGTCCTGCCGCTGCTGGTCGCCATCACCTCGGTCTTCCTGGTCGTGGGCTGGAAGCTGAGCGAACGCGCCCAGGCGGAGCAGTTGCTCGCCACCAAGGCGCGCGCGGAGGCGACGGACGCCCAGGCCAACCTCCAGCAGGAGTCGACGCGACGCCAGGAGCTGGAGGCGGCCATCGCCCGGGCACGGCAGCGCGTGGAGAGCGGACAGCTCAGCACGGACGAGCTGACCCAGGAATTGGTGAAGACCGAGGGCCAGCTCGAGGTCACGCAGAGCCAGGTCGAATCGCTTCAGCGTCGCACGCACACCCTGAGCACGCAGCTCACCGCAGCCCAGAGCCAGAGCGCGGAGCTCTCCCAGAACCTCACGCGCGCCCAGGCCGCGGGCAGCCAGGCACGCAACGAAGCGAACAGCCTCCAGACCCAGCTCCAGGCGTCCCAGGCGGAGGTGCAGAGACGAGCGTCCGACCTCGCGCAGAGCCGTCAGGAGCTCGCCCAGGCCCAGAGCGAGGCGCGGGACGCCAGCGGTCAACTCGCGACCCTCACGACGCAGCTCACGCAGGCCAGGGCCGAGGCGCGCACCGCGACGGCGGAGCGCGACCGACTCAGCAGCGAGCTCGAGGCCGAGCGCCAGCGCGCCGCCGAGCTGACGCGTCAGCTCGCGCAGGCCCGATCGGCGAGCACACCGCGCGCGCCCGTCTACTCGCCCCCAGGGGTGAACGTGTCGCCGCCCACGCCGACGACCACGACCCAGCAGCCGGTGCCGATCACGGATCCCACCACGCCACCATCGAACATGCGTCCCGGGGTCCGCGTGCGCGTCGGGCGCTGACGCGAAGGCCGCGCGGCTCAGCCGACCATGGCGTGAACCGCGATGCCGCCGTGCTTGGTGTGGAAGGCCGGATGGAGATCGAGGCCCGTGACGTAGGCGAGCTTGCGATCGGCGACCAGGAGGCCGACCGCGGGGCGCTCGGGCAGCGCGGCGACGACGGATCCCAGGCGCTGGTGCAGGGCGACCAGCGTCTTGCCCCGCGACACGCGCTGGCCGAAGGGCATGTTGGACACCAGCGCCGAGCCCGCCTTCAGCTCGGGCCAGTGCGCGGGGGCGTCCGACAGGCTGGCGTGCACGAAGCGCACGTCCGCCGCCACACCGGCGCGCTCCGCGTTGGCCGTCGCTGCCGCGATGGCACCCGGGTCTCGGTCACTGCCGACCAGTGCAAAGGGCAAGGCGGGCAGCGCCCGCGCGTCGGCGGAGGCGCAGATCTCGGCGAAGGCCGCAGCGTCGAAGAGCGGTGAGTCCATGAAGGCGAAGCGACGACCCCGGCCGGGCGCCAGGCGTCGCGCCATCATCGCAGCCTCGATCACCAGCGTGCCGGCGCCACACAGTGGATCGACCAGGGGCGCCGCGCCGGACCACGCGCTGGCCACGACCAGAGCACGCGCCAGATCCTCACGCAGCGGCGCCAGCGCGCTCTCGAGTCGATAGCCGCGTCGATGCAGGGGCGCGCCCGAGGTGTCGACGCTGAGCGTGCACACGTCGTCCACGAAGCGCGCGTGCACGATCGTGGCCGTCCCCTCGTCACCGGTCGCCTCGTCACCGGTCGCCTCGTCACCGGTCGCCTCGTCACCGGTCGCCTCGTCACCGGTCGCCTCGTCACCGGTCGCCTCCACGGGTGCCCTCGCTTCGGCGGGAGCCTTGCCTCCACTCGTCGACCCGAAGTGGATCTGGATCGCGTCCGCGACGCGTTCGGCGATGGCCCCCGAGTGATAGAGCCGCGAGTGTCGGCTCGTCGCGCGCACCGTCAGCTCGGCGCCCGGCTTCAGATAGCGCTCGAAGGGCAGGCGCGACACCTTGCGCACGAAGGCGTCGAAGCGCTTGGCCGTCACCTCGCCGATGCGCAGACGCACACTCGAGGCGAGGCTGAGCTCCAGGTTCAGCCGCATCATCGCGCGCTCGTCGCCCGTGAGCTCGACTCCACCCGGGACGATCTCGCACTTCTTTCGAGGACCGAGCAGCTTGAGCACCTCGGCTCGAAGCAGGTCCTCCAGACCAGGAGCGCAGGCGACGAAGAGGGAGAGTCTCATGCGGTGGGCCGCTCGATCTGCGCGCGAAGCTCAGCCAGGCGCTGCCTCAGGGGCACGATGAAGGCCATGCTGACCGTACTGTTCTTGGTGTCCTGAGCGCGCACGGTGTGCCATTTCGACAGAGCCAAGCGCGCCGCGGCGCGCACGAAGAGGACGCCGTTCTTGCCGTAGCGAGCGCGCGCCTGGAGCAGACCGAAGGCCGAGCACACGAGGTCGACCTCGGCCGTGGTCAGGTTCTTCAGCGCCACCTCGTCCGCCAGGTACTCGCGGATGATGCGGCCGCGACGACGCACCAGGAAGATCACCATCACCAGGAAGACGACCACGAAGAGCAGCCAGATCGGCAGCATGCACAGGAAGAAGGCGCCTCCGCCCTGACCCATGCCATCGGAGATGGCGGCCGAGCCGTTCCAGATCGCGTGCAGCGCGACGGCGCCGAAGTAACCGAGCAGGGGCGCCGTGTAGCGAAGCACCACGCTGCGCGTCTCGCGGGCGACGCCGAAGCCGATGCCCGTCATGGACGTGTACACCGGGTGACCCCAGGGCGCGATGATGCCGCGGATGATGAAGGTCATGGCCAGGGCGTCGTGCCCGGCAGCGCGCGAGTAGTAGATGATGTTCTCGACCGCCGCGAAGCCGATGGCGGTGAACGTGGCGTAGATGATGCCGTCCACGATGCCGTCGAACTCGCGCCGCAAGAAGAAGGCGACGCCGAAGATGGCGAGGCCCTTGAAGCCCTCCTCCACGATGGGCGCGCTGACCACGGTGGCCACGAGCTCTCCCGTGCTGCCGCCGATGACCTCACCGACCACGCTGTTGATCACGGCCGCGTAGCCGGTCGCGGCGATGCCGCCCCAGAGCAGACATCCGATCAGCGCGTACCAGGGCTCGGGATCGTAGCGGTCGAGCAGGCGCGGGACGGTGAGGTACATGGCGCCCGCGGGCAGCGCCAGCACGGCGCCGATGCACATCAGGCCCAGCATGCCGAAGTGGCCCGTGGCGACCGGGATGCCGATGAAGGTCAGGAGCAGCAAGAGCCCGCCGATGGCCAAGCCCACAAGATACAGCGCCAAGCCGATATGGCGCCGCGTGCGCTCCGGATCCGGCATCAGAACCATGACCACCCAGCTTTCCCAAGAACCTGCGGCAGCATATCAGCCACCCGTCCCAGGGCTGATAGGATTCCGTCATGCGCTCTCGCCACTCCCTCTGGACCACGCTCGGCCTGGCCGCCCTGCCCTTGCTCCTGCCCTTCGTGGACCCGGGCCAAGCCCGCGCCGACGTCCTGGTCCTGACCCACGAGTTCACGCCCCAGGAGGCCAGCGCCGCCGGCGGGCGCCTGGGCCAGAAGGATGGCGTGGCCTGGCTCGCTCTGCGCGGCGGTCGCGCTGAGCCTCGCACGCTGGTCACGCTCGAGGTGCCCCCCATGCCCCACGCCGTGCTCGAGCTGCGGGGCCACGTGCGGGGACAGGACATCGCGCCCGCGGCCGAGCTCGTGATGTGGCTCGACTACGGCGAGGGCCACCGCTACCGCGTCGCCACGGATGGTCTCGGACCCACGTCACCCCTCGAGGGGACCTTCGAGAGTCGGGCCTTCGCCATCCCCTACGCGGGCCGTGAGGGCGACACGCTCCAGACGGTGGAGCTTCAGCTCCTGCTGCCTGGCCACGGTGTGGTGGCCCTCGGCCCCGTGCGCCTGGTCGCGCTCGATCAGGTGGGTCTGTCGGCGCGCGCGCGGCCATGGTTCGCGGACGAGCAGGTCGCCCCGCTCTTCATGCCCGTGGGCTTCGGGCTGCTCGCGATCGCGCTCGCGGTCGGGCTCTGCGCCATCCTCGGCCTCTTTCGCGATCTGGCCCTGCTGACCCTGCGCATCGTGGCCTTCGCGGGCCTGCTCGTGCTCGGCGCGGGCGGCTTCGGCATGTCCCAATCCCAGCCGCCCGAGGTCTACCTGCCGCTGCTCGGCGCCGGGGGCATCACGCTCGTCTTCGCGCTGATGCTCTATGGCCCCACGCTCAGGCGCTTCCGGACCGTCGAGCTCGAGCGCCTGCCGCGCCTACCGCGCGCTCACTAGCCCGCGGACTTCACCCCGTTCGGAGAGGGATTGTGGCCGGAGACGCGGAGCCCCATGGTGGGGGGATGACGGCCTTTGACGAGCTGGGTGGCGAGGCGAAGCTCCGCGCCCTGGTGGACGACTTCGTGGATCGCTGCTTCGACGATCTGATGATCGGCTTCTTCTTCGCGCGCGCCAACCGTGAGCGCACGAAGCGCCTCGAGTACCAGCACGCGGCGCACTTCCTCGGTGCGGACGTGGCCTATGAAGGCCGGCCCATCCGCGCGGCCCATGCCAAGCATCGCATCATGGGCGGCCAATTCGCGCGGCGCATGACCCTGCTGCGCGAGACCTTCGAGGACCATCAGGTGCCGCTCTCCATCCGCGAGGCCTGGCTCGAGAACCAAGAGTCGCTGCGCACCGAGGTCACCACCTACGACGGCAGCCGCTGCGACTGACGCCATGGGACGCGCGGAGACGTCAGGCGGGCGGGCGGATGCTGCGCCTGTCGTGGGCGATGGCGTCGCGATCCACGTCCCCGAGCGGCTCCGGGTAGCGGCCATCGAAGCAAGCCGCGCAGCGCGGTCCGGGGAAGGCGCGGTCCATGGCCTCGACCGGGAGCCAGGTCAGGGAATCCACGCCCAGCGCCTTGGCGCCAGCCACTTCGAGCGCGTCGAGGTCGTCGGAATCCGCGCCGAGCTTGCGCGCGAAGAGCTCCTCCTCGGTCGACATGTCGATGCCGTAGTAGCAGGGGTTCTGCACGGGCGGCGCGTGGATCGCCAGGTGCACCTCGCGTGCACCCGTGTCGCGCAAGAGCGCCACCACGCGCAGAAGCGTCGCGCCTCGCACGATGGAGTCGTCCACCAAGAGCACGCGGCGACCCGTGATCTCCGCCGGGATCGGGTTGAGCTTCAAGCGCAGCGCCGTCTCACGCGTGAGCGCGTCGGGCATGATGAAGGTGCGCCCGCTGTAGCGATTCTTGATGAAGCCCTCGCGCAGGGGCAGTTGCAGCTGCTCCGCCACCGCGGTCGCCGCCGGGCGCGCCGTGTCGGGCACGGGGAAGACCACGTCGGCGTCGATGCCCTTCTCGCTCAGCCGCTTCGCCAGCTCACGCCCGAGCTCGAGGCGCACCTCGTACACGCTGCGCCCACCGAGCACGGCGTCGGGCCGAGCGAAGTAGATGTGCTCGAACACGCAGGGCGCGGGCTCCTTGGACAGCAGCAGGTGGCGCTCGGGATCACGACCGGGCCGCAGGATCACGACCTCGCCGGGGCGCGGATCGTCCACACGGGTGAAGCCCAGCGCGTCCAGCGCCACCGACTCACTGGCCGCCATCAGGCTGCCGTCCGCGCGCGTCCCGAGCACGGCCGGACGAATGCCGTGGGGATCGCGAAAGACCACGAGCGTGTCCTCGTCGTCGAGGCAGAGCGCCGCGACCAGGGAGTAACTGCCGCGCACGCGCGCCTGCACGTCGCGCAACGCCGCGAGCAGATCCGCGGTCGTGTGATGCGCGGGCCGGAGGCGCATCAGCGCGTCGGCCAGCTCGCACAGCGCGGGCTCCACGTCGCAATGGCTCATCAGATGAATCGAGCGCTCGAGCAGGCTGAGGCGCAGCTCCTCGTAGTTCGTGATGTTGCCGTTGTGGGCCATCAGGATGCCCGGCTGGCGATAGAAGAAGGGCTGGGCGTCCTCGAGCTTGCCGTGCCCGATGGTCGGGTAGCGCACGTGACCCACGCCCACGCTCCCGGGCAGCGCGCACACGTCCGCCTCGCTCAGCGCCGTCGCCACCGCGCCCAGACCACGCCGGAAGGAGAAGCGCGTGCTGCCGTCGCTCAGCGTCGCCAGGCCCGCCGAGTCCTGCCCGCGATGCTGCAGCGTCGAGAGCGCCAAATGAATCGCAGGCGCCGCAGCGCCCCCGCCCGCCATCACCAAACCGACGAAGCCACACATGAGCGCGGGATCTATCAGGCCCCGTGCGCCACGTCATGCCCGATGAGACGCCGGGGACCAGCCGGTCATGGCGCAAGGCGGTTCGGCACTGGTGGACCGCAGCGGACGGCGCGCAACTTGGCTTGTCTCAGATTCTGCCCCCGACTAGGCTCACTCGCGGTGACGGACTACGACTACGACCCCGGAGAACCGGCCGACAGGCGCAAGCACGTGCCCCTGGAGAACGGGGTCAGCTACCGCTGCGAGGCCGGGAAGGTCGTGAGCCATTGCCCGCGTGGGATCACCAACCCGAGAGCGTTGTTGAACGATCCGAATCGCTTCGAGTGCCACACCCCACGATCACGCTCCGAGGATCCAGACGCGATCTATCTATTCCACCAGGGCGTCCTTTACCGCGCAGAACCCACGCGCGCTCAGCACTCCTATCACGCATTTCCCGAATTCCACGAGCACTTCGAAAAGAAGATGAGAGGGACCGCCCGGCGCCAGTTCATGAAGTGGGCAAAGAAGACAAACTCGACCGGCATAGACAGGTGGCTTCGCAGCACCGAAGAATGGTCGTGCAAGTGAAGTCCAAGGCCGCGGGTCTTCAGTTCATTCATCGCTGGGCGACTCAGACCCCAGAAGGCACCGCCGCGCAAGCCACGCGCGGTCGACTCGAGGTGCGCCTCGGAGGTCGCGTCGTGTGGCCCATGGGGAACAGCAACGAGACCTGGCCCTGGGTGGAATTGCTCGAACATCTGTCGGGCTGCTGGAGCGACCTGGTCAACGAGATGGGACTCGATCCCCTGGGGCTCGGAGGGTCACCTGCGGCTCTATGGCAGCGTGCTGACGAACGTTGGCACTCGAGGTCCAATGCGGAGCGCATCTCCGATGCGCAGCGGGAGCGCGAGGAGGACCTGCTCCAAGGCTACCTGCGTACACACGATCTCGCCGAAGGTCTGCGGGGTACCATAGCGCCGAGCCTGTACATCTTCCGCGACGGGGACCAGGCGACTGTCACCAGCGACACGGCGGAGGCGAGGCTGTCCTGGGTCGAGGTTCACGACGCGCTGGTGGGACTCGGAGCTTCCATTTGCGACAGGTTGACCGACCTAGCGGACCCGCGAGCTGTCGAGGCCGTCGCCAGTTGGAACGGTCGTGACCGAGCGTCGCGATTGGAGCAACTGCGAGCCACAACGGGCTGGAGCGCCGAAGCACTCGAAGAACTTGCAACGGGCAGCTCCGTCGCAAAGCTCGACAAGGCCTTCGGGCTGCAGTCGAACGAGGAGTGTATCGTAAGCTCACTCGCGTGGGCAGCTCGGATGGTAGGCCAGCCGCGCTCACCTCGGGCGCTCCGGGCGCTATTCGCGCCGGTGCTCGCGTCTCCAGCGGGTGACGCATCTGCGCTCGAGGCGTGGCGGAAGAAGTGTCCTCGCTTGTCCGGCGAAAAGTTCGAAGAAGGATACGAGCTTGCGAACTGGCTACGCGACGCGACGGCGTTGAGTCCGCAACAGCCGTTCGAGATCGATGGTTTCCTGGCTGCTCTCGGTGTGAGGGTGATCGACGAGCCGGCTCGCGGCGTCTCCGCCGACGCCATCTGCGTGTGGGAGAAGGACCGAAGAGGGCCCGTAGTCGTGGTCAACTCGCTCGGTCCGCACGCCCAGGGCCACCGCGG
>Ga0100396_1001023_pt1 | contig 17803 bp, 15 predicted proteins | sample CryGeymeta201520_FD_81551 | JGI IMG/M metagenome (GOLD analysis project Ga0100396, IMG submission 81551) | Groundwater microbial communities from Crystal Geyser aquifers in Utah, USA - Crystal Geyser metaG 2015-20 | ecosystem: Environmental > Aquatic > Deep subsurface > Groundwater | place: USA... | reverse complement strand
GTCGGCGGAGCATCCAGCCCGGTCGGCCGCCTGGAATTATAGCGGTTAAGGGTAAAAAGTTTCATTTCGTGTGCGCTCTTTCCCGGGAGCGCGGGCATCTTGCCCGCTTTTGGTAATGAAACATCTGATCCTAAACCAGTATATCAGCAGCAGTCGACTCGACCCTTGCCGAATTCTGGGTCGGGTTTAGCGGGAACGGGGAAACCTTCATGGACAGAGCGCCTCTGATTGAGTTCAAGGACGTGACCAAACGCTTCGGCGATCGGACCGTCCTGGAAAAGGTCAACCTGAAAATCTACGAAGGCGATGTCACCACGCTGGTCGGCTTGAGCGGCACGGGAAAAAGCGTCATGCTCAAGCATATCGTTGGGTTGCTGCAACCGAGCGGAGGGGAGATCTATTTCCGCGGGCGGCCGCTGAGCCGCATGAATCGTTCAGAAATTGACGAATACATGAGCCATATCAGCTACATGTTCCAGAACAACGCGCTTTTCGATTCAATGACCGTGTTCGATAACGTGGCCCTGCCGCTGCGCCAAACCACCCGCCTCGGTAAGCAGGAAATCGCCAAACGGGTGATGGCTCGCCTGGAGCAGACCGAACTCAGCGATGTGGCACAGAAGTATCCGGCGGAACTTTCCGGTGGCATGCGCAAGCGCACCGCTCTGGCACGCGCCCTGGTGACCGATCCGGAGATTGTTCTGTTCGATGAACCCACCACCGGTCAAGATCCGATCCGGAGAAACGCCATCCTGAGCATGGTGGCGGAATACAAGAAGCGCTTCGGATTCACCGCCGTCCTGATCAGCCACGACATTCCGGACGTGTTCTTCATCTCCAACCGGGTGCTGGTGCTCTACGATCGCCGGATCGTGTTCCAGGGAACGCCCGAGGAGTTTGAAAATTTTCAGCACCCATTCACCGATGAACTGTTGAGCAGCCTGGAAAGCCTTCAGGAAGAACTCACGGGGCTCTATTCCCGGCGCCAGTTCAAGGTGCGTTATCAGACCCATCTGAGCAAGCGCCATCCGGAGCAGATTTACGCGCTGGCCCTGTTTACGGTCACCGGGATGGAGGCGATTACGGCGCGACTGGGGCACATCGCCGCCCAGAAACTGCCGCGCGCTCTCGGTTCCTTCCTCAGCCGTCACTTCGGCGGGGTGGGCGGCTTTTCATCGCGGCTCGCCGTGCATGAATACGTCACCCTGCTGCCTTATTCGGATTTGCTCGAAGCCGAACGGATCGTTGGGGATTTCATCACCGATTTCCAGCAGCGGGGCATCCCTGAACTGCTCGGCCAGACCGGCAGTGGGTTCCGTGCGGAAGCCCCGATCCAGTTCCAGGTTTCCGCCGGACTGGCTCAGGGAAACCCGGGGGAAGAGCTGGATGCGATCATCGCGCTGGCCCGTGCCAACCAGCGCCCGGTGGGGACTTTCCAATACGGCAACTGAGCGCGCCGGCTGAAGATCCGCTCGGTCGCCTTGCCGCGGCCGGAACACCCGATCATGGCCCCAATTCTTACTGGGGCGCATCGGACTTGGGCTTGCCGATGAGCGACAGGTCGCGTTCCTCGATGCCGGTTTCGGTCCGGATGCGTTGCTTCAGGTTGTTGAGTTTGTGCAGGAACTCTTCCGAGGCCACATCCCCTTGGCGCCGACGCACGTGGGGGGTGATGGCGATGATCAGTTCGGTGCGATCGCCGCTCTTGCTGGTGGTCGAAAACAGCGGTGAAATGATCGGGATGTCGCTGAGCACCGGGATGCCGCTCTTGCTCTGATCGTTTCGCTGCTGAATGATGCCGCCGATCAGCACGGTCTGACCGTCTTTCGCCAGCAGCGTGGTCCTGGCCCTGCGCTCGGTAAAGGCCGGTGAATCGATTCCCGAGACGGTGTTCTTCTTGGCATCGCGAATGGTGAGATCCAGTTCGTTGCGCACCAGTCCGCCATCGTTGATGTGTGGGATCACGTTCAGGATGATGCCCGTATCCACGTATTGCACGCTGTTGATCAGGGTGGTGTCGGCCGTGGTGGTCTGGGTTTGCGACTGCTGGGTGAGGATCGGTTCGCTGCCGCCAACGGTGATGCTCGCCCCCTGATTGTCGGTGGCCAGCAGGGTGGGCGAGGACAAGATGTGGACCTTGGTCTTGGAAGCGAGCAGGGTGACCAGGGCGGCGATATCGCCGTCGAGACTGCCCCAGAACAGCTTCAAACCGCTGGCCGTCGCCCCCAGGCTGTTGCTGCTGCCTTCGGTTTTGGTGTTCGGGTCGTAGCCCTGGCCGTTGCCCAAGTCTATTGCATATTTGCCTTCATAGCCGCCGATGTTCATGCCCTTGTTCTTGATGTACCATTCCACGCCGTAGCTGATTTCATCGGTCAGAGCGACTTCCGCGATCAGCACCTCGATCAGGACCGAGCGGGGGACGATGTCCAGGGCCTCGATGGTGGCCTTGATCCGCGTTTGATCGGCGGCATTGGCCCGGACCACGATGGCGTTGTTGTTTTCGTCGGAAATGACCGTCACTTCGCCAGTGAGCGACGGCGATTCGGAGCGGCCCGTCGCCACCTGAATCCCACCTCCCCGACCGACATTGGAGCCGGTGCCGAAAGTGGAGGATCCCGTGGTCGAACCGAAGCCCTTGCTCCGACTCGAGCCGGAACCCGAACTGGAGCCGAAGCCGGAACCCGAACTCGAACCCGAACCGGAACTCGAACCGAAGCCCGAACCGGAACTCGAACTCGAGCCGAACCCGGAGCTAGATCCAAATCCGGAACCGGAACCGGAACTCATCCCGCCCGATCTCACCACTTCCTGGCTCAGGTCCTGACCGGTACCGGACTGCTTGATGCCGTACACCGAGGTCAGGACCTGGGAGATGTTCTTGGCCAAACCGTTCTGCACGAAATACACTTCGATCTGATCGCCGGACTGCTGGCCCTGCTCATCCAGGGCGGTGAGCCAGTGGTGGGCGAGTTTCAGCATCTGGCTGTTCTGAGCCAGAATCAAGACCCCGCCCAGTTGTTCCAGAGGCAGGAAGGCGATATTGTTTTTGAGTGAACTGTTCTGAAAAACCGCCAGCTTGCCCAACAGCGCCTCAACGCTCTTGACCGCCTCGCCGGGAGACAGGGCTTTCAGCTGCACCACTTCCATACCGATTTCCCGCAGCACATCCATGTCCAGGGTGCGGAGCAGGTCCAGGATGGTTTTGGCGTTATCCGTATCCTCCGCGAACAGGATGCTGTTGGTCATGGTATCGGCGATCATCGGCCGCCCCGGGGTCAGGAATAGCCTCACCGTGTTGATGGCCTGAGTCGCATCCAGGTATTTCGGCCGATACACCACGATCACTGGGCGCACGCCCTTGGCGTCCGCCTTCAGCACGAAGGAATCGGCCACGGTCAGGCTGCTGCTGGCGGAGCGTTGCACCGGCTGGATATAGTAGACACCATCTCGCGGGGTGACCGAAACATTGCTGGCACTGTAGGCCCGGGTCACCAGCTGAATCAGTTCCGGTTTCGAGAATTCACCTTCCAGATAGAGACTGATCCGCCCCTGTAGGGAGGGATCGATCACGTAGCCGACCTTGAGGTAGCTGCCGAAAATTTCACTGGTCACTTCGGTGATATCGGCTTTGTCAAAATTGAACAGGATCTTTTGCTTGTCCTTGGCGACCGGCTCGATGGTTTCGCTTGCTCGAGCGGAGGGTGGCGTGAGGAGTCCGGTACGCATCTGGGTTGGAATGTTTTGCAGGGTCTTGCTTAGTTCCTGTTTCGAAACCTGGTCGACGCGCTTGGTCCGCACTCCTTTCGAGTCATCGGGTCCCGCCGGTTGTTGTTGCAGCGACTTCAGATCTTCCGCCGTGGCGATTGGCGCCACCGGCTGCCGGAGGGAAGCACAACCGGCCACAAGCATCAGCAAGCCGAGGCCGGTCAGCACTTTGCTGGTCTTGCTTTTCATGAACGCAACCTCATTTATTCCCGCCCGCTTTCGGCTTCTCCATCAGGGCCGCAACCACCACCGTCACCGACAGGTCCGGACCCTGGCGCACTCGTCGTTGCTGCACATTGAGTTCCTGGACGGAAATCGCTTCCCGCGAACTTTCCAACCCGGCCAGGAACTGGTAGAACCCGGAAATGTTGGCGGACAGGATGAATTGCAGGCGGACCTCCCGGTACAGGCCGTATTCGACGGTATTCAGCACCTGGTAACTTTTTAGGGTCAGGTCTTCGGTCTTCTTGCCCACGGCCAGTTCCCCCAGAGCAGCCGCCAACTGATAAGGGTCCTTGCCTTGCACCAGCCGTTCCTGAATTCGCTTCAGTTCCTTTTCCTGGTCCTCCAGTTGGCTGCCGAGTTCCTTGGCCTGTTCGAGTTTTTCTTGATATTTGGCGATGAGCCCCTGTTCCCGACCGATCCGCTCAGTCAGATCAAGGCTTTCGTCCATCAGCGGGCGCAGCCACCAGGTATGAATCGCCACCAGAACCGCCAAGAACAGCACCAGCGCCAGGGCCTGCATCCGGTGCCGGCGGAAGTATTGCCACAACTGGGTGAGGTACTGCAACATCAGTCGCTCGCCTTGCCGCCCTCGGGCACGTCCGCGGGGCCTTTATCGTCACCGCTTTCCGGCTGGGGCTTTGGATTTTCGGCGGGCTTGCCGCCGGCGACGACCGCCGGCTCCTCATCGGCCAGCATTTCGACGTCATGAAGTCGCTTGTTGAGCTTTTCTGAATCCAGATCGATTTTCAGGTTGAAGCGTTCATTGTTGGAACGCGGGTCCCGGCTGATCGGAGACACCAGGCTCACGTTTTCGAAGCCATCGATCTTGGCCAGCTCGGACACATATTTCACCGCGGCTTTGCTTTGGCCCCGTAAGCGCAGTTCCTTTTCGTTGATGGCAAAAAACTCGAGCCAGGTGTCCACCGGCGTGATTTCGGTCACCAGGGTCAACAGCTGCAATACCGGATGACTCTTGGCATCGAACTGGGTGAGGGATTTCCGATCCTCCTGAAGCTGAGCCATCCGCGCCCGCCGTTCCTCGATCGGCTTCCACTTGGTTTCCAACTGCTGGCGCTGCTGCCGCAAGCTTTTCGCTTGCACCGCAAGACTGCCGTGACCGTGGATCTGGAACAGAGCGAACAGAACGTAAATGAGCAGGCAAACCAGGATCGGATAGGTCACCTTGGGGAGCCGGCGCGCATTGAGTTCGGGATCGTCGCCGAAGGCAAGGATCTGGTCTTGATGTAGAAGAGCCTCGAGCCAGGGCTTGAGGAAAGCATCCCCGACCCTGAATTGGACCAAGCTGGAACCCGCTCCCCCGAGTTCCTCGATGGCCGCGCTCGCGTTCGCCGCATCCCGGCAGTAAAAGGTCACCGGCTCGGTGGATTCGCCATCCCTGGCCGCCAGCAGGTCGAGGGCCGACGAAAACAGCCGGGCTGAACCGCGGCGCCGGTCGAGGAGGAGCGAATCGACCACTGATCCATCCGCCAGATGATGCAGTTCCGTGGCCCGGCGACCGTGGCAGAACCCGACCAGGCGCGGCGGCAAAGCTTCCCGAGTGGGGGGTTCGGATGGAAAAGCCAGGGCGCTGGGAACCAGCGTAAACCGGGCGAAGGAAGCGCCACCAAGGGCCTGATGGAATTTTTCGTAGAGCTCCGTCCGCATGGAAAACACCGGCACCAGAAGTCGATCTCCACTGGCCACGGCGCGGCCGGCAAAGTGCCGCGTTCGATCGCCTTCGTAAAACAGGTTATCGTCCCAATCGAATTCGATGGCTTCCTGGAGCTGGTCGGCCAGGGCGGCCGGATAGTATTCCCGGTGAAAACCGTAATAGGCTCGCGCCACGATCACCAAACAGGCGCAGGCGGCGCTGTCGCGAACGCGCAAATTGAGGCGCGGCAGGCAGTCGAACAGGCTTTCCTCGGGGCCGATCGGAATGCTCCGCACCTGTTCCAGGTCCCAGGACCGCCACTTCCTGCGACCTCGCACCCATTCGATTGCATCCGCCCCGGCAAGGATCGCCACCAGTTCCTTCGGCCGCGACCTCTTGAAAAAGTCGAAATTCACCATCTATTGGACCTGTTCACGCCAGGATCTTCTTCCAGGAGTAGGCTGCCGCCGCATCCAGGCCCAGGGACCGCACCGGGAATCCCCTGGCCGGTCCAAGAGCAGCAGGACTCACAGGATCTTGCGATAGAGAACGGAAAACCCCTTGGCGGTCCCGGGGTCATAACGGGCTTCCACCCAGATCACCGCGCCCGTTTCGACGCCATCCAGGCTGCCGGCGGCCAGCACCCGGTAAATCTTGCCCGGGGTCCAGGGAACAATCCCCGGTTCCTCGGCGAATTCCGACCTTGCGTCAAACAGCGCATCGTCTTCATCTTTCGCCAAAGCGGTATTGTTACCATACACGGTGCACAAATCAAACAGGGAATCCCTGGGCGGAAAAGCGAGCGGCCGGTCGCGGCCGCGGCTCCGTTCCGATTTGACCGGCGCTCGATCACCTCGGCCCCAGAATAAATCGGCGTCGATGCCCGGAATCAGCACCATCTGATCCAGGCTTTGCAACACTCCGTTAAAAGGCGGATAGCCGATCCCCTGCTTCTCATAGCTGTCCGCTTCAGCCCCTTCCAGCCGGGGCCAGTCGTCCGGATCGAGGAAATCCACGATCCGATCCACCAGGGCCTCACTCCCATCCGGGTCGACTCCGGCCCGCTCCAGCACCTTGCGCAAGGCTTCCGGCCCGGCCTGGTTGACGTTGACCTTGGTGGTTTCGTCTTCCACCGTTACCATGACCCGGCAACCGTCGAGCGCCATTATCCTGGGTTTGCCGTCCGGCATCCAGGATGCTTCGGGATTATCCTCCAGGGCAACGTTCTCCCCCATATGTGCCAGCGCTTCGTAGACCCCGCTCAGGGCGCAATAGATCGCCCGCGAACGCCGCATCCGCTGCACCTCTTCTTCATTGCGCAAGCGGATATTGGCGCTGGTCTGCAGCCCGAGCCACATGATCAGGGCACAGATCCAGAGCACCGCGATGATGACCAGGCCGTTCTGGTTGCGCTTCATTGCACCTGATTGCCTTCCGGAAGCAGAAAGCCGAGGGTGTTCAGCCGAGCCCAGGCCGGCGTGTTTTCCCCCCAGACTCCGGTCACCCGCACTTGGATCGGCAATGCGGTCGGATTCTCCCACTGCCGCGAGTAGTCTTCCGCTTCCGGGTCCCAAAAGCCGAATCCCCACTGCACCGCCTCGACGGCAAAAAATCGAACCGCCCCTCCAACGCCGGCGCCGGGCGAAGCACCGATAAATTCCTTGATGCGCTCGGGGTGATAGGGATCGAGCGGCATTTCCGCGTAGTAAATCCTCTGCTCCGCCTCCACATACAGGTAGCGGGCGAGCACCGGCGCCCCCTGGGACAAGGCGCGCACCGAATAGCCGGTGGCCAGGAGCAGCGAATTGGCGGTACCGATAAAAAGCGCCCGTTGGCCATCTTCGAACCGGACCGGAAAAGGATAAAAGGAACCGATCTGCAGGGTCAGCAGATCGAGCAGTTGGGGTCCGGCGGAAGGATTGCGATATTGGTTCCGTTCCCAGAGCCGCAGGGAAAAGCTGAGCGCCGCCGAAACCACGGCGATCACCAGGCCGGAAATGAAGGTGGCCAGCACCAGTTCCACCAGCGTGAACCCGGAATCAGCCGGGCCGCGCCGAAACCGGGCCCCGACCCGGCGGCGACCGCGGCGCCAGCGGCAAGATCTAAGGGCCATTGTCGGCACCTTTAACCAGGCTCAAATGGAGCCGGCTCTTGTGGTAGACGAGGTCCACCCGGTACAGAGACCGGCTCGCCAGGTCCTCGGTTTGCTCAAGCCCCCCGGAGATCAACTCGATCCGCGTCCATTCGGCCCGGACCACCGGCGCGCCGGGCAGGTCAGGCAAGGGGATATCGCCACCGACGTAGGCTTCCGGTTCCGCCAGGACCTGTTGCGCCGCGGCTTCGAGCACCGGCCAGTCGGCGCTCTTATCTAGGACCCGCTGGCGATAGTGGAGAGAAGCCCCAAGCACCCCCATCACCCCGCCCACAATCAGGGTGCCCACCACCAGGCTCACCAGCACTTCCATCAGGGTGAAGCCGGGGCCGGCGCGACCTCGCCGCCGATTGTTCCCATTCAGACCAGCCAAGGGCAACCCTCGCTAGGATTCCCGGCGCCAACTCACGGTGCCGAACAACGGATTGAGACTGATCCTGAAATATTTTCTCTCGTCCACGATCACCTGCAATTCAGCACCGGTTTGGCTGCCGTCGGGATAAAACCGGATCAGGTGTTGGCCGGCGGCCCGATCCACTTCCATGTTCTCGGCGTTGATCCTGATGTTGTCGGGGATCTTTCGGTTGAGCGCCGGACCGACCCCGTAGCGCCGCTCGTCGCCCAGTATTCTAAACACCACCGTGGTGCCCGTGTTCATTGCCCGCACCCGGGCCCCGCGCAACGTTCGCACCAGCTCCTGCAGGAATTCCTTCTCTTCCAGGCGCCCCCAGCCCGCTCCCACCTTGGGAATGATCATGGCCGAGGCGAGTGCGATCAAGATCAGCACCACCATCAATTCCACCAGGGTGAAGCCGGCCGGTCCCGGCTGTCGTTCACGCTCCATGGTCAACCTCAAAACTGGATATCGGTGATGCCAAAGATGGCGGTGAACATGCTCATCACCATCACCGCGATCACCCCACCGGCCACCACGATCACCGCCGGTTCCATCAGGGTCATCAGTTTGCGCACGGTCTGCTGCAGTTCTTTTTCAAAATAGTCGCCCAGTTCCAGCAGGCGTTCGCCGAGGGCCCCCTGTTCCTCGGCGATCCGCAGCATGGTGGCCATCCGCGGCGGGAAGATCTTGCGGGCGCGGAAGAAACTGCTGGCGGCGTTGCCGATGCGGATTTCCTTTTGGAGCGGAGCCAGAATCTCACGCAGCGCCTGGTTCAGAATCAGTTCCTCCACCAGGGACAGGGCGCGGATCAGGGGCACCCCAGCCACCAGCATGGTCCCGAGGGTTCGGCAGAAACGGGTCAATTCGGCGTGCAACACCAGGTAGCGGCTGAAGGGCAAACGCAGTTGCAAGGTATGCACCGCCCGCTTCACCTTCGGCTGCCGGTACAGGGATCGGGCCAGCAGGTAGAGCCCCAGCAGGCTCACCGGAATGGTCCAGCCGTAGCTTTGTAGAAACACGCCGGCGTCGAGCAGCAACTGGGTCAAGAACGGGACCTTCTGGTTGAGGTCCTGGAAGATCTGGGCGAACTTGGGGATGACGTAAATCAGCAGGATGAAAATCGAAACCCCGCTCACCGCCATCAGGATGCAGGGATAGATCAGGGCCGACAGCGCGTTGCGCCGAAATTCCCGACGTCTTTCCAGGTATTCGCCGAGGTTGCCCAGGATCATGGGCAGCGTTCCACTGGCTTCACCGGCGCGGATCATGTAGCCGGAAAGAACGCCGAACACGTCCTGGTAGCCGCCGATGGCATCGGACAAGTCCTTGCCGCCCTGAACGCTGCTCAAAACATCCTGCACCACCTGCTGAAACAGCTTGTGGCCCTGACTGGTGGAAATCAACGCCAGGGCATTGTCGAGCGGCACGCCGGCCAGCAGCAGATCGGACAAGTCCTTAAAAAACCCGATCACCTGCTGTTCCGGCACCCGCCGTGGACGTCGGCTCCGCACCGCTTTGATCTTGACCGGATAGAGACCGTCGGCTTTCAGCCTGCGGGCCGCGTCCTTCACATCCGGCACTTCCAGCACGCCCTGGTGCAAAGACCCGCGGGCGTCGCGGGCGACATATTGATAATAGGCCATGGGTTGATGCCGTTCCCTCATCGGCTGGCGGTAACAATACCGGTTAAGGGTAAAAAGTTTCGTTTCGTATGCGCTCTTTCCCGGGAGCGCGGGCATCTTGCCCGCTTTTGACAATGAAACATCCGATCCCAAACCAGTATAATCAGCGGCCTCGGCGGCCGTCGGCGAGCAGCGCTTGGATCCGCATCCGCGGTCGCTGCCGATAATTGTCCCAGTCCAGATCATACACCAGATCGGCACTCGCGTGGCCGCCATCGAGGAAATTCCGAGCCGGCTCGGCCCCGTTCCAGAAGACGGCGGGGACCGTCCCGTCCACCAGCAGATTGACGTGCGTTCCCTGGCGTCCGAAGGTCCGCTGCACCGCCACGGTCCGGTTGCGGGCCAGGAACAGGGGCGCTGGATTGCCCATCCCATGCGGTTCCAGCGCCGCCAGCGCGTCCAGTAGGCCGGAACTGATGAGCCCTGGGTCCAGTTCCAGATCGATCCGTTCCTCGCGCACCCACAGCGCCGGTTCGCAGCCTCGCGAGTAAGCCTCGAAGGCCTCCCGGAACGCAGCCACATTGGCCAGGGGCAGGGTCAGGCCGGCGGCCATCCGGTGGCCGCCCCAGCGGGTCATGAGCCCGTCGCAGGCGCCCAGGGCCTGCTGCAGGTCGAAGCCGGGGATGCCGCGAGCGGAACCTCTGGCCACCCCCGCCGACTCGTCATAGGCACAGACGATCACCGGCCCGTAATGGAACTCGCGCCGCACCCGGGAAGCCAGGATGCCGATCAGCCCGGGGTCCCAGGCGGCATCGCCCAACACCAGGGTGCGTTGCCCCAATCCGGCGGCGGCGGCCGGCAACTGTTGGCGGATGGTCGCCAGGGCCTCCTGCTCCAGGCGCTGCCGCCGGCGATTGAGCTGGTCCAACTGGTTCGCCAGCAGGGCCGCATAGCCGGCGTCCACGGCCAGCAGCAGGTCGTAGGCCTGGAGTGGATCGGCCAGGCGCCCCGCGGCATTGATCCGCGGCGCCAGCTGAAACGCGAGGTGACTCGATTTCAGCGCCGTCCGCGCCAGACCGGCGCCGGATCGGAGCTGTTCCAGGCCCGGCAGCCGCCCCTGATTCAGGGCCCGGAGCCCGGCCTGGACAATGATCCGGTTGGCTTCCAGCAACGGCACCATATCGGCCACGGTGGCCAGCGCCGCCAGCGCCAGGTAGCGGCCGTCCAACTTCGGCCGCGGCCAGCGCTGGTCGAGATGACGGCGGGCGCGGATCAGAAACAGCAGCACCAACCCGGCCGAACACAGTTCCCGAAACGGCGCCGGGCAGCCCGGCTGTTTTGGATTCACCAGAGCGGTGGCGGCAGCGGTCGCCCCGGCCCGTACTTCATGGTGATCGAGCACAATCACCTCGGCGCCGGCCGCCCTCAGGGCCGCGATCGCTTCCACCTCGCTGGTCCCGCAGTCCATGACGATCGCCAGTCCGGGAGCGGGCGCCCGGCCGAGGGCGCGAGCCGGAATGCCGTAGCCCTCGGCGCGAGTCGGTAGAATCACCTCGAATTCGGTATAGCCCAGGTCCCGGAGAAAGAGGCTCATCAGGGCCGCCGCGCTGATCCCATCGCAGTCGTAGTCGCCGATCAAAAGCAGCCGGTCGTGGCGGTTGAGGCGATCGACCAGGCAGCGCGCGGCCTGATCCAGGTTCAGCAGCCCCAGGTGGGCTTGGAGGTCGTTCAGATCGGAGTGGAGAAATGACACATTTTCCACCCGCCGATTGCGCAGTAGGATATCCACCACCTCGGTGATGGACCGAGGTTTGGCATCGTCCAGAACCGTCCACCGGCGCTGCCGGCATGCAGGATCATTCACTGGCACAACCAGGTCCTAATTCCGTGGTCGGCCGCCACTTGGGTCTTGCTGCCGGCGTTGCCGGGTCCGCCAACGAGGCATCGAGGAAAAGCCCCTGCCGACGCCGAGGAAACCGGCTCGAACTTGCATCCCACATCCTCACCCCCTATAATGAATTCGAATTGAAGGCCCCATCGTTGCCGATCCACCAGAACCGCGGAGGTTCGATCCATTCACTTTCGGCAAGCCATTCTAGCCGGTCCGGTTCGATCTGTCACCCGCCGGCCGCCGGCAACCCCTGGTGCCGACCCGGGAAAGCGGGTCGCGCCAGCCGATACCTCCCCGCCGCGGGTCCGTTACTCCGGCGCCAGAAAGGATTTCCCCATGGCTCAAGACAACCGATTGATACATTCTTTCCCCAAGAACGCACTCGAGGAAATTCGCGTGTCATTGAACGTTTTTCGCGGTAAGCAGTATATCGACATCCGCACCTTCTACAAGGGCGACGACAGCGAGTTTCACCCGTCGAAAAAGGGTGTGACCCTGGCCCCCGATTTGCTGAGCGATCTCGAGGAAAGCATCAAGAAATTGAGCGACGCCCTGGAGGAATGAGATCGAACGCCGACCTGAAAGGGCAGCCGTGACGGCATCCGAACGCCCTCGCTTCACCTGGTGCCGATTGGAAGACCGTTATCTGCCGGTCTACCGGTGCATGATCTGCAAGGCGCCATGCGCGGCACGCAGTGCACTCGAGGCCCATTCGATCGTCGAGAATTTGCTCGAAGAGGGCAAAATCAAGGAGTATTTCGTGATGACCGCCAAGAAGACCGCCGGCAAGCCGGCCGACGCCGTTGAGAACCCGGGGGAAGAGCGCTACTTCATCCTTGAAAACGGCAAACTCAAACCGTTCGCGGCGGAAGATTTCAGCTCCGCCGTGATCTACCAGGCGCTCGAGGCCTTTACCGTGGAACGCCGATTCGTCAAACCGGAAGACAAACAGGAGCTGCTCTACCAGGGCAAGCACCCCGCCAAACAGACTGCACCGATGCTGGTCATGCGCGACGGCGCCGACACGGTGCTGGGCAGCTGGGAGGATTTGGAAGCCAACCCGCAGCAGCTCGCGCAGGTTGAGGAAGTCATCGCCGTGAAACCGGTGCGGCAGGTTTTCGTGCTCAAGCGCAAGTAGCGTTAAGGGCCGCCCCCTGCAACCTCTTACCATGCTCGTTGAGGATGAAATTGTTCACTTCTTGTGGGTTTTTTCCCTGGGAGCGCGGGCATCTTGCCCGCATTTGGTAATGATGGATTTCTTCCTAAACCGGTATATTTCGAACTCAAAGGATTTCGACCATGAGCCAGTGCGTTGATTGCGGCAAGGAAATCGACCGCGGCCGCTACTGTGAAGCATGCCAGTCCAAATCCCTTTTTCTCGACCAGGGGAGCGCGCTCCCCGATTGCTTCGACTGGGAAATCCCGCGGCCCAATCCACCGGCACCACCGACCGCGGGCAAGCACCGGCGCGGGTGAACCGGAACAATGAACCTCGGCCCCGCAACGGCCACCCAGGGCACCGCCAGGGACTCAAGGATTTTGCATGGTTGCCGATATGTTCGTTATTGAGTGGAAATGGTAGGCGTCCACCGCAACGACGCCAAGAGCGCAAAGGCACGCGAGGCATCATATTGCCCGGATGCATCCTTGGTGCATCCGGGCGAATATTAGGGTTTTACGGTTTATTTCCGGGAAGAGTGGACTCTTGGGCGATCGCAGAGCGGATGTCATATGCGGCACCAGGCATGAACACCTTTACACCTGGATTTTGGCCGCCTTGCTGGGGCTGCTGTGGGCTCCCGGCGCCGACGCGGAAATACGGCTGCGCGTCGGCATTTATCATAACCCGCCAGTGAGCTTCATCGACCAGGCTGCCGCCCCCCACGGCTTTTTCGTCGACATTCTCGCCGCCGTCGCCGCCGAAGCAGGCTGGGCGATCGAGTATCAATCGTGTGCCTGGGATGATTGTCTGCGCGAACTCGAGGCCGGCCGACTCGATCTGCTGGGAGCCATTGCCTTCGCCCCCGAGCGCACCGCTGTGTTCGACTTTACCCGGGAAAGCGTGATCACCGAATGGGGGCAGATCCATGCCGCTCCGGGATCGGGTATCGAATCGATTCTCGACCTGGACGGCCGGCGGATCGCGGTGCTCCGCGAGGACCGGCATTACCACAACCTGCGCCAGCTCATCGACCAGTTCGGCCTAAGCTGCCGATTCATGGAAACGGCTGACTATCAGGAGGTGTTGGCCCTGGTGGATCAGAGGAAATGCGATGCCGGTCTGGTTTCGCAGTTTTTCGGTCTGCACCATGAAGGGCGCTACCAGGTCAAGATCACGCCCATCGTGATCAGCCCGCAAAAGCTCTATTTCGCAGCGCCCAAAGGCCGTCATCGAGACGTGCTGGAGCGGATCGATCAGGATCTGCAACGGCTCAAGAACGATAAAGCCTCAGGCTACTATCAGGCGTTGGATCGATGGTTCGGGATCCAGGCCCGATCCTTTCCGCACCGATCGATTTTCTGGGCCCTTGGGGCAGCGCTCACCCTTCTGGTTGCTTTCCTGGCGCTCAGCATGCTCCTGAAATCTCGAATCCGAGCCAAGACCCGGGAACTCCACGCCAACAACACGGCGATCGAGGAAGAAATCGAACAGCGCAAGGAAGTGGCCAAACGGCTACCGGAATCGGAAGAACAATACCGGTCGCTCATCGAAAACATCCAGGACGGCGTGTTCGTGATCCAGGATGGGCGCTTCATGTATGTCAACGAAGCCTTCGCCCGGATGACCGGATACCTTGAAACGGAGCTGATCGGAACCGCCTATGCGGAGCTGGTGGCGCCGGAGGACCGCGCCATGGTCAACGAACACCATCGCTCGCGACTGGCCGGCGCCGCCGCTCCCTCCGAGTACGAATTCCGCATGCTGCACCAGGACGGCAGCAGGCGCATCTATATCAACATGCATGTGGGACTCAGCCGTGTCCGCGGCGAGGCCGCTGCTGTTGGAACGGTCAAGGACATCACCGAACACAAGCGCGCCGAAGACGCTTTGAGAGAGAGCGAAAAGCGCTATCGGCGGATGTTCGAAACGGCGGTACTGGGGATCTTTCAGATCCGGACCGATGGGGAAATCCTCAACGTCAACCCGGCCTTTGCCCGGATGTTCGGTTTCCCCAGTCCCGAGGCAATGCTCCGCAGCGGGCTCCGGGCGGAGCAATTGCATGCCGATCCCACCGAGCGCTCCGGTCTGGTAGCGGCAATCATCGAATCCAAGCAGCCGGGCAAATTTCAGCGCGACTACCGCAGCCGCGACGGTTCGGTGTTCCATGCCAATCTCAACGTCTGGCCGGTTTACGATCAGGCCCGCAACCTGCTCTATCTGGAGGGCTTCATCGAAGACATCACGGCCCAGCGCGTGGCCGAGGAGCAGCGCCAGAAACTGGAACAACAACTGCGTCAGGCCCACAAGATGGAAGCGGTGGGTACCCTGGCCGGAGGCATTGCTCACGACTTCAACAATCTGCTCCAGGCCATCCAGGGCTACACCGAACTGCTCCTCACCGCCGGTTCGCAGCATGGGCACGACCAGCAGGAGCAGCATTCTTTGCAGCAGATCCTGCGCGCAACCCATCGCGGCCGTGAACTCACCACCCAACTGCTCACCTTCAGTCGCAAGGTGGAAAGCAAACGCAGTCCGCTCGACCTCAACCAACAAGTGCTCAATGTCCGAGCCCTGCTGGAACGAACCATCCCGAAGATGATTCGGATCGAACTCGATCTGGCCGACCCGCTTGAGCCCATCGATGCCGATGCCACCCAGATCGAACAGGTGCTGATGAACCTCGCGATCAACGCCAAGGACGCCATGCCGGACGGCGGCAGCCTGCGGATCCAAACCAGTCGCGTAAACCTGGAGGAGGCTGTGGACGGGGGAATTCCGCGGCTGCCGAAGGGCGATTATATTCGCCTGATCGTCGCCGATACCGGTCAGGGCATTGCTCGGCACATCCAATCCCAGATCTTCGATCCGTTTTTCACCACCAAGGAAGTGGGCAAGGGCACCGGTCTCGGACTGGCCATCGTCCATGGCATCGTCAAGAGTCACGACGGCCAGGTGATCTGTTCCAGCGAACCGGGTCGCGGCACCCGGTTCGAACTCTATTTTCCGGCGCTCAAGGAAGCGGTTGCCGCCGCGGCGCAGAGCATCGAAAGCGAGCCCGAGGGTGGGTCGGAAACGATTCTCCTGATCGATGATGAAGACCTGGTGCGCGAATTCGGCGAAGAGGTGCTGCGGCAGTTCGGCTACCAGGTGCTGAGCGCGCCCAGCGGCGAAGCGGGCCTGGAAATCTTTCGCGCCAATCTCACCGCCATCGATCTGATCATCCTCGATCTGATCATGCCCGGCATGGGCGGTAAACGCTGCCTGCGGGCCCTGCTCGAACTGGACCCGCGGGCCAGAGTGCTGATCGCCAGCGGCTTTACCGCCGACGATTCGCCGGCCGCGCTGACCGCAATGGGCGCCAAGGAAGTGGTATATAAACCCTACGATTTGAGACTGCTGCTGCGCAGCGTTCGCCGAGTACTCGATCAGGACCTCCCGGCCGCGGCCGCCATCGGTCCCATGGCCGATTAGAGCCGGAGCGGGTGCGCCTGAAGACCAGCCAAGGTGCCTTTTCCAAAGCCGCGCCCTTGGCGCATCCCGGCTTTCTTGGAGGTCTCCGCCAAGAAAGCCTGGGGCTTCAGTCGAGGTCCGATTCGGGAACGGTTACCGGGATTAGCGACACGGGTTTTCCCGAGGGCGTGACAATGGATTTTCGTCGGAAGCATGGGGAGGATCAAAATGCTTTGGTGAACACCGGCAAAATTCTTGGCGGGCCTGCTTTTCCGCTTGCCTTTCCGATTTTTGTCTATATATTAGCCCACTGTTGGGATAGCTCGATATTTTAGGTCGCTCTGGGGTGGTCGGTCATTCCCGAAAAAACGAATGATTTCCAGAATAGCTTGAAAATTCGGGCAAAACCTTATGGCTTCAATAGAAAGGGTGTAGGAACATGGCAGAAGGTCGAGTGAAGTGGTTCAACGAAAAGAAGGGTTATGGTTTCATTCAGTCTGAAGAAGGACAGGATGTTTTTGTTCATTTTTCAGCCATTGAAGGGAGCGGTTTCAAGACCCTCGAGGAAGGTCAACAGGTGACTTTTGAAGTCACCAATGGCGCCAAAGGCCCGCAGGCGGCCAATGTGAGGAAAATCTGATCAGGCGATAAACGGAAGCACGTGCATAAGGCCGGAAGTCATTCCGGCCTTTTCCATTGATGTTCATCAATGTGACCAGTCTTATTCGCTGATTCCATGAGAATCCGTCTGGTTACGTTTGGACAAGCGGACCCTTGGGATCATCCTTGAATGGAGTCTAGGCCGGGTGATCGGTGTTCATCCCGCGAAAGAGCGCGCCCAACAGGCGCTAAGAGCGCAAAGAGGCGCAATGATCAACAAGAATCTACTGCTGTGAAAATCCGGCAAGAGCGTCAGGTAGCTCCCGTTGGTCGCAACCTGACCTACCGTGGCGAGTCGCCGTGTTGCGGTGGCGAGTCGCCATGTCGCTGTCCAGTATCGGGCGGTGGCGTAGGTCAGGGTGCGCGCGGCGCTCCCTGACTTGGGTGGAGAGGCGATGGCGGCAACAGCGTCAGGTAGCTCCCGTTGGTCGCAACCTGACCTACCGTGGCGAGTCGCCATGTTACGGTGGCGAGTCGCCATGTTGCCGTCCAGTATCGGGCAGTGGCGTAGCGACTGGGTTTGAGGTCGAGCGAAATCCGGATTCCATGGCTGCATGGCTGGTTACTCATCAGCATGGAGTTCAGGATCGTAATTATCTTTCGCATGCATGCCACGACCGCCACCGTCTTCACTTTCCCGTTTTTCAGCAAATGCTGATAATACTTTCTGATGACTGAATTATACCTTATTGCCGCTAAAGTGGGCATGTACAATTGGTTACGAATATGGCGGCGTCATCGACCCGTCATGCGTTTGCCCCGGAATGTCCCGCTGTCCCGGTTGACCGGAGTCGTCCCGATTAGGGAGGCGATCTCACGCCGATTCGC